>Ga0209591_10006960_pt1 | contig 12466 bp, 9 predicted proteins | sample MAT01_FD_187207 | JGI IMG/M metagenome (GOLD analysis project Ga0209591, IMG submission 187207) | Freshwater microbial communities from Lake Fryxell liftoff mats and glacier meltwater in Antarctica - MAT-01 (SPAdes) (version 2) | ecosystem: Environmental > Aquatic > Freshwater > Ice > Liftoff...
GCATTAAAAGCCGGATTTGGTGTAATTGTCGGACATAAATAAACCTCCGAAATGTCCGCTGTTTCTATGCCAACTCCGGTTTGAATACTTGTTTTTTTAAGTTCATGAGTATACTATGTCATTGCGAACTCTTAGCGAAGCAATCGCCGAATCTGGGATTGCTTCGCTAAAAGCTCGCAATGACAATTAGAGATATCTCGATGTGAGTGAAGTACAATGTTTGCTGTCAGGAAGTGAGTTTTTTGGGGTTAACTGTTCGCGGGATTTCGATCGCAAATGTCGAACCTTTTTCTAATTGACTTTCGACTGTAATTGTGCAGTTCATCATCTTGACTAAAGAGGCACTAATAGCTAGTCCTAAACCAGTGCCTGGATATTGGCGGGTTGTGGTTTGGTCGGCTTGGCGGAATTTGTCGAAAATGTGGGGCAAATCGGTTTCACAGATGCCGATTCCTGTATCCCGAACGGTGATAATTAGCCGATCGCACTTTAATTCCCGCACCTCAATACAAATGCTGCCCCGATGCGTGAATTTAACCGCGTTGGAAATCAGATTCACCAAAACTTGCCGCAGGCGCAACTTGTCATTAACGATAACCTGATGCTGCAAGCACACGCTGACGGACATCGCCACATTCTTGTCCGTGGCTTGAGTTCCGAATTCCCGTGCGGCATCCATTACTAAATCCGCTAAATCAAATTCTTCAGTTTTTAATTCTGTGCGCCCGCTCTCGATTTTGGAGAGGTCGAGGATATCGTTAATCAGCACTAGCAGGTTTTTGCCGTTATTTAAAATCCGCCCCACCATGTCTGTTTGCTGGGGCGTCAGCAGTTGTTTGTGCTGGCGCAGTAGCAATTGGGAAAAGCCGATAATCGCATTCATCGGAGTTAGCAATTCGTGGGACATGGTGCCCAAAAATTGCGATTTTAACTTGGCTGCTTCTAGCAGTTGCAATTTTTGCTGTTGAATGCGACGGCCCTGATTTTCCAGTTCTTCCTGCTGGCGAATTAGCAGCTCGTTTTGCAAATCTAAAAGCTGTTCCTGCTTTTTTAATTTTTCGATCGCCCGCGCGCTGTTAATCGCGATCGCAGCTTGTCTTCCCATCACCGCCAGCAGTTGCACAGTTCCCCCGTCAATGGCCGTGCTGTCTTTCCCGTTACCGATCGCCAGTACGCCCAAACGCCCCGTTTCCCCCGACTCGATCGCCGCAGCACAGGTGGCCGCCGGCACCGAGCCACCGGACTCAGAACGCCACAGTTGAGACTCTCCCGTCGCAAACGCCCTCAGCAGCAGGTTATCTTGCACCTGCGGGGTTCCGCCCGCAGAAAAGTTTGACGCGCCCCCGACAGCGCTGAGTTTGAGGCCGCTGCGATCGCACTCCGGGAGAGCCACCAGGCAAAATTCAGCTCCGGCGATCGCCTCCACAGTCGCGTCCGCGATCGCTTGCAACAATTCGCACAAGTTACCCGCGCGCTGGCTCAACTGATTTGTAAATCGCTCGATGGTCTGAAAATCCTGCCCTGCGTCGATTACCGTCCTAGCTGCGCACAAATTTTCGGCTCGAAAGTTAGCTTCCGGGCGCGCCAAGGAGCGCAAAAATTCTGGTTCTGGTTCGGGCCCGGCTTGAGTTTGTTCGATCGCGTCCATATCTGTATAGGTTCCCACCCACTCCAAAACTTCCTGACTATCTGGGTTGGCGGGGGTTCCTCTGGCCAGGTTCCAGCGGTAAGTACCCTCACGCGTCTGGAGACGAACCTCTATTTCGTAACTTTGCGGCGGGCTCGGACAACGGCGCGATCGTGCCAACAGACGAGCGCGGTCTTCTGGGTGGACGCGCGCCAGATACCCGAAACCCAAAGCTGCTGCTGCTGGTACCCCCGTGTACTCCTCCCAGCGCTGACCCAAATAAGTCGCCCATCCACTGGCATTTGCTTTCCAAACTATGTGAGAAATTGGCTCCAACTGGCGATCGTCCTGAGTTTCGCGATCGCCAACTTGCTGTTGGGAGGATGTTATTTCTGATACCTTGTGTAATATTTCCGCGTCGGAAAACTCCGAGGGAAAAGAGTTATTACCGTGATAGTGAGTCATAACTGATTTTTATAAATAAGCATTGAACGTGAGCCCTAACACTGGGTAAAGACTCGTGCTGCTAGCTTTCTTGATTTTGACGGCCATTGTGCATCAAAAGTTTTTATACTTTAAATTTATCTCGGTAGTGGTATCTTTACCTCTATCAAGGGGCGGACAATGGGAGAATTCAGTTAAACTGTTAAAACATTGAGAGCTTACCTGCCCCGATCGCACTTTCCCGGCGTTCTCCGCAAAATAACTTAAAAATTAACTTGCAATCTTGGCGGTTGCATGAGTATGCTAGAAAAAGATGTGCGGCCGATCAAACCCTAAATCAGGACACTTTCTCAAATTTACCCAGTTTAGCTGAGTCAGTTGATGATATTTTAAAAGTTTAGCGGACTACTGGAAGAAAAATGACTAAAATTCGCGTTGCATTGATAGAAGACCACGATTTGACAAGAGTCGGCATCCGCACAGCTCTACAACAGCGTGACACGATAGAAGTTGTCGGCGATGCCGCTAATGCTACAGACGGATTGAAACTGCTTCAGTCCACCAAACCTGACGTGGCAATTGTAGACATTGGCTTGCCAGATTTTGACGGCATTGAACTCACACAAAAGTTCAAAAAATCTATAGCGGAGACCGATCCAGATACAAAAGTTTTGATTCTGACTTTTCAGGACAACGAAGAAGAAGTTCTGGCAGCTTTTGCCGCCGGAGCTGACTCTTACTGCATGAAAGATATCAGCTTCGATCAGTTATTAGACGTAGTAAAAGTAACTCACGAAGGTAACTCTTGGATCGATCCAGCTATCGCCCGCATCGTCCTGAAACAAGCTCGCACTAAGGAGCCTGCACCGGAAGCACCGAAGACTGAGGGTAAAAGAGTCACAATTAAGGCAGCCGAACCCGAGTTCAGTCACATCATTGAAACCTACCCTTTAACCGAGCGGGAGTTAGAAGTGTTGGAACTGATTGTGCAGGGTTACAGCAATGCTGCGATCGCCGAAAAGCTGTACATTACTGTGGGTACAGTCAAGACTCACGTCCGCAATATTCTCAACAAGTTGTGCGCTGACGACCGCACTCAAGCGGCCGTGCTCGCCCTCCGTTCTGGCTTGGTTGGATGAAACGTCATTCAGTTGACAGTTGACAGTTGACAGTTGACAAATGAGTGCGACCTCTACCTAGAAGGAATAGGATTGGAGTAATGAATAGTCTTCTTTTAATTTATCCCTAAAATGAAGAGGCTTTCAACCAATTCTTTCTGGTTATGATCAGGCAAAAAGTAGTTAAAAGCAGTTGAAATTAGGGTGCGCACTGCGCACCTGATCGCCAAAACAGTAGGGTCGCACTGCTCACCTTACTGTCAAAAATGTAGGGTGCCGAGCGCGCACCGACAGCCGAATAATTTTAAGTTTAAAAAAGCTATAGTTTAAGTCCGCATCTATCCCAGTGCAGATATTTAAAACAATCTTTTTATAAGTAAATATGCCTTAAGATAGATGCCAAATAATTCTCACATTACTAATACTTATGGTTGAGGAATGACAAGTTAGATAAATTTCGATCGCACTGCCGATGCTGGCGCGATTTTAATTCATAAAATCCGCAGGCTGGGCAAGACAACCATACTTTTAGGAATAGTTAAGCACTTACAGAAATTATATCCGCAGACTGATGCCTGAGTTCGCTTTAATTTGCGAGATTAAAAGTATCTACTGCTACTGAAAAATCTTAAAAAGAGGCATTATGAGCGCTGCAATTGAATTCAAGTTATTTGCTCCCTACAACAAAGGAGCTGCCTTGATGGGGTCTTTTTCTAATTGGGAAGAGATTCCGATGGCAAAGGATGAAGAAGGTAATTTCCGCACCAAAGTAGATTTGGAGGATGGCGTTTATCAATACAAATTCCGCGTGCAGTCCAAAAGCTGGTTTCTGGAGGCAGATCAGTGGGTAGATGTGGTAGATCCCTACGCGACTGATATCGACGATCCCACTCAAAACGCCGTTGTTCGGATCAAAGATGGCGATCGCATTGTGGATACCTACGTGTGGCAACATGACGACAAACCGCTGCCTGCCGATCGAGAATTAGTGATTTACGAAATGCACGTGGCCGACTTTTCCGGCGGCGAAGCAGATCCCCTGGCGCGCGGCAAGTACGAGCACGTCGTCGAAAAACTCGATTACCTAGTCGAACTCGGCGTCAACGCGATCGAACTCATGCCCCTCAAAGAATACCCGGGCGACTACAGTTGGGGCTACAACCCCCGCTACTTCTGTGCTGCCGAGTCCAGCTACGGCACCACAGAAGAACTCAAAAACCTGATAGACGAGTGTCACGGGCGCGGGATTCGCGTCATGATCGACGGGATTTACAACCATTCCGAATCATCCAGCCCCCTCACTCAAATCGATCACGATTATTGGTACCACCACGCACCCCGCGATCCAGACAACAATTGGGGCCCAGAATTTAACTACGAATTCTACGACGAAAACTTAGGAACTTACCCAGCCCGCAAATTTATCGGCGATACAGTCCGCTATTGGATTCAAGAATATCATCTCGACGGCATTCGTTTCGATGCCGCGCGACAAATTGCCAACTACGATTTCATGCACTGGATAGTTCAAGAAGCCAAAAATACCGCCGGCCCAAAACCGTTTTACACCGTTGCCGAATACATTCCCGAAACTACTAGCATCACGAATCTAGAAGGGCCGATGGACGGTTGCTGGCACGACAGTTTCTATCACTGCATTGTCGAACATATCTGCGGCGATACTTTTGATTTAGAACGGCTCAAAGACGTAATCGACTGCAAACGCCAAGGTTTCTTGGGTGCTACAAATGTAGTCAATTATCTGACGAATCACGACCACAATCACGTGATGGCCGAATTGGGCGATCGCGGGATTTTGGATGAACCAGCATTCAAGCGGGCGAAATTGGGAGTAGTCCTGTTAATGACAGCAGTTGGCGTGCCGTTGATTTGGATGGGCGAAGAATTTGGCGAATACAAAGCCAAAACCATCGAGCAGGCAAAAATTGACTGGACGCTGCTGGGAAATGACATGAATAAAGGTTTGTGGGAATACTACAAAGGCTTGATTCACCTGCGTGAAAATAACCAAGCACTTTACACAGAAAACATCGACTTTTTCCACGAAGACCCCGACTCGAAAGTTTTTGCTTACACTCGCTGGAACGATGAAGGTTCGAGAGTTGTAGTAGTGGCGAATATGTCGGACAATTATCTAGGCGGTTACAGCGTTCCCCATTTCCCGGCAAACGGAACTTGGCACGAATGGACGGGGAATTATGATGTGGAATCGGGCGATGACAATATTATAATTGATTTGCCGGAATACGAAGCAAAAGTGTTTGTTTGGCAGTAATATCAATTTCTCTTTCGTCATGCAGCAGCAGTTGTAGGGTGCGTCGCCTATGAAAAATCCCCCAAGAAATACGAACAATCTGACAGCGACGCACCTGATACCATTTATAAAAACTCGTGCAACAAAACAATTTTGACAAAGAGTGAACTGGAGGGTTATTTCCACCACCCGATGTCTAAGGTGCGTCGCTGTCAGATGGTCGATATTTATACCATTTTGACAAAAGATTGCTACATAATAAATTTTGTGTTTGTTGATAATATCATTGTGGTCAGGTGCGTCGCTGTTAAATTGTCGATAGGTACGATCGAGATTGTTTCGTGGCGACACACCCTACGATCACTGTTGCATTAATTTCCAAAATTGGTATTAGTTAGGATTTTTCGCAAGCGACGCACCCTACGGCTATTTCTGGTTTTTAATTTAAATTACCTACTTTACCCAGTTCATTTTCTCGGCACAACTCGGTTACAGCCGCCGCCGGTACTGGTTTGCTAAAGAAGTAACCCTGACCCATCTCGCACTGCAACGACTGCAAAAATTCCAACTGTTCTGCTGTTTCCACTCCCTCGGCAATCACCTGTAAATTCAAGCCCTGTCCCAGGGCGATCGCCACTTTCACAATCGTAGCACCGCTGCTGCCGTTCAGCAAATCTGCCACGAAGGATTTGTCTATTTTTAAATTATTGAGCGGCAAGTTTTTTAGAGACCACAACGAAGAATAACCGATACCAAAATCGTCTAGAGAAATGTGAATTCCCATTTGCTGCAACTGCTGCAATACCGACACCGTAAAATTCACATCAGTCATGGCAACTGTCTCAGTAATCTCTATTTCTAAATACTCGGGCTTTAACTCGGTTTCTGACAAGATTTCAGCGATAGTTTGTACCGTGTTAGCTTGCAGAAACTGGCGGCCGGATAAATTCACAGCTATCCGCATCGGCGGCAATCCCAGTAACTGCCACGCTCGATTTTGCAAGCAAGCAGTCCGCATCACCCATTCGTCAATTTGGCAGATTAATCCTGTTTCCTCAGCTAAGGGAATAAATCGATCGGGAGCAATCAACCCGCGTTCGGGATGCTGCCACCTAATTAGAGCTTCCATGCCGACTATTTTGCCAGTATTTAAGTTGATCTGCGGTTGATAGTGCAGCACAAACTCGGATTTTTTCAGAGCTTTGTAAAGCTGATTTTCTAATTTAAGTTCCTCGGAGACTTGACTGCCGATCGCCCGCGTGTAAAACTGATAATTATTCCGACCTCTCTGTTTAGCTTTGTACATCGCAGCATCAGCATTTTTTAGCAAAGTTTCTGCATCTTCTCCGTCGTATGGAGCCAAAGCAATTCCCAAGCTCGCCTTAGTATAAAGTTCGAGACCGTCAAAATCAAAAGGAGTGCTTAAACTCTGGATAATTTGCTGGCACACCTTAGTTGCCTCCTCATGGCTGTTGATATTGTACAGCAGCACAGTAAATTCATCCCCGCCCCAACGGGCGATCGAATCCCCCACGCGCAAACAGTTAGTCAAACGCCGAGATACACCTTGCAGCAACAAATCGCCCACTGCGTGACCGAGAGTATCGTTAACATTTTTAAATCTGTCCAAATCTAGAAAGATCACCGCCAGCATTTCTGCGTTTTGGTGAGCGTTAACTAAAGCTAAAGACAGCTTTTCATTAAACAGCAATCTATTCGCTAAACCTGTTAATTGGTCGTGGGAAGCTTGATGTCGGATCATCGCCTCGACGCGCCTCTGCATTGCAGCCATGTACAGGTGAGTTCCTAATGATTTTGCTAGCTTCTGTTCGTCGATGCTCCACTTTTGAGCTTCGCTGGTTTTGATTTCTTTCCAAGCTGCAAAGGACTGTCGGGGACGATCGATCCTGGCGTCGGAATTGGAACGGCCCGCCCACAAAATTTCGGTTTCTACGGCTGCGCGAAAAACGGTGAGACAACCGATGCACTGTTGGCGGTATTGCAGCGGTACTGCCAACAATGACCGAATAGAAGCTTGGAAAAAATTTGCAGATAAAGATTTGAGTTGAGGTTCTTGAGAAATATCGGAAATCGCATACAATTGCGGGACGATCAAACTGGTAATATTTGTATCAATTGAACTGTAATGGTCGGAATATAGATTTTGAAAAATACCTAATTGGCTGGTATGATTAGCAGTTTTTGCTCGATCGCCTTGGTTGGCAAATCCCATGATCTGCTGCCAAAACTCGCTGAGTTCCAGGTTGGTGTCTGGGGGCTGCTGGCCGCAGGTATAAAGTTTAGCCGGTCGATCGCCAAACTCGGCCGCAATGTACAGTCTCCCTCCCGAACCGCGCAAATGCTTGACAGTTTGTTCGAGCACTGCTTGCCGAATTTCGGTTAGTTCCAGAGGAGAGTGCAGCAAACTGCTAATTTGGTTGACAACGGCTTCGTCGTGCGCTTGCTGTCGGGCTTGACTGAGGAGAAAAGATTGGGCGATCGCAATTGAAAGTTGATCCACAAGCAACTGCACCATTTTCAATTCTCGATCGCTAAACGGTTTCGGTTGGCTGTGGTGACATACCAACAGCCCCCAAAGCTGATTTTGATGCAAAATCGGCACCGTCAGAGAAGAAAGTGCCCCCATAGCCTTGAGATATTCAGCGTGACAGGAGTCTACAGGAGAATAGCGAATATCTTCAACTGCTAAAGTTTTGCCGGTTTCGGGACAATCTAACCGATTAATTGTTTGATGCTTCAATCCCACATCTACAATCACTCGCTGCCGCGCTTTGACAAACATTTCGCGGGCACTATTGGGAATGTCGCCAGCAGGAAAGCGCAAACCCAGCAGAGATGGCAAGTTGTCGCCGTTGGTGGACTCAGCAATCACCTCGCCGCTATCGTCAGCTTCAAAGCGATAAACTTTTACCCGATCGCTTCCTAAAAAGCTGCGGATTTCTCGCGCCGTTGTCGTCAAAATCTCTTGCAGTTCTAAAGAGTTGCGGATGCGATTGGTAATTCGATTGAGTAAAATCTCTTGTTCTAAAGTAGATCTTGACATTTGTCTAACTTTTGAGCGAGCCATCCCTTTTGATCTCCGGCTGTTAACAGCATTTTTGCGAGCCACTGTGTTAACTCGCCCTGTATTATAGACTACAATACTTTCGCCGCGTCTGTGGGATTTTTTCAACCCGCGATCGAGAAACCGGGTTTCTGGAGATATTTCTGGTTTTCCAACAAATTTAGGGTAGAAACCGGGTCGATCGCAGTAGTTACAAGGTTCATAATGAGGAATGCGAGTCCTCTCTCGTTTGATGAGGACTCGCATTCCGAACGATCAAACCTATGGGCTTTAGGGCGCAGAATGCTGGGAGAGTTTACCCGCGTTCTAAGTATTTATACCAGGAAATATCCCGTTAAGCCGACCCCCAAATTTCCCGAATTCTGTCCGGCAAAAATTCTGCTATTTCCTGAATTGCTCCTCGGACAACTCATCCTTAGTTGCCGAAAATACAGCGGCGATATTTCCTAGGTTAATATCCGGTAAAAATCAAGTAAAAACTGATTTTTTTACTTGCTAAAATTGTGATAATTACTACTTAAAAATATTGAAGTCTAAACCACAATACGGTTCACTTAACACTATTTATGCCCCGGAGATCCCCCTAAATCCCCCTTAAAAAGGGGGACTTTGAGAGGTTTCTTGTCCCACCCCCTACTCCCCTTTTTAAGGGGGGTTAGGGGGGATCGTCTTAAGTGAACCGTATTGGTCTAAACCAGACAAACAAGCATCTCTCAGCAGGTGGAAGTTGTTAAATTTCTGTGTCGGCGAGATTTTTTTAAGTAGATTTACGTAGAGCAACCGTAGTCTACTTTTGGTAGTATCCTGAAAAGCTGTCGCCACTCTTCAAAGCCGTTAAGACAGGATGCTTGATGGGCAATACTTTTCCTAGTTATCGCGTCTTGTTGCTAATGCCGATCGCCCGTAGGTGTAAGTTGGTAATTTGCGCTTTTGATCGGTAAAATTATGGAGATGCTATGATCGATCGACTGGTGCAGTCTTTGCACCAGCAAAGCACCGATATTGTACAATCGGGCTAGACCGAAGACTGGCAATTGAAAGCTACAAATACGAGCCAATCTGTTTCAAGTGCCGCTCCGGCACTTGAGGAATGCCTCGGGTAAAACTTTTACGATCGTTTTTCGATCGGGATTATTTATGAATTACCCTAATTGGAATCAGCATTTGGAATCTTTGCCTTTAAATAGCGGTCAACCGGCGGTTGACAAGCGTCCTCTAGTCTTGGCTGTAGACGACAATCACGACAACTTAGAGCTGCTGACGCAAATACTCGATTTATTCGGCTGCGAGTGCGTGGGAGCCGTTGACGGGTACACAGCTCTGTCAGCAGCAGTCTCGCGCTCTCCAGACCTGATCGTACTCGACATTTGCCTGCCGGATATAGACGGTATAGAATTAGTCAAGCGGATCAAACAAAACCCCAAGCTCAGACATATTCCGATTGTTGCTGTCACAGCACTAGCAAAAACAGAAGACCGCGATCGGATTCTCCAAGCCGGCTGCGTTGAATACCTTTCCAAACCTTTTAACATCAAGGATTTAGAAAGAATTATCCGCAAGCACCTCAACTATCAAGCGTCTTTGGTTGAGTTTTAGACTTTTGACTAGCATCGCGAACTTGAGGTGCAGACTCCAAAATTGCGATCGTCCCGGTGCGGCCAGTCTCCAAGGTGGCATCACTGAGTAAATCAGTCACTCCCACACCCAAAACCTCTTTGATTAAGTCTTTCAATTGCAATTCTAGAACTGACTCTAATTGCGATCGCACCTGCGAAGCCAAATCTTCCTGACCGTTCTGAGCCAGCAATTTTTCGGGTTTAGCGATCGCATTTTCGATCAAGTGTTTATCCTATTCCAACAACTGTAGTGCTCGCTCACCCGAAGGATTTAGTAAGGTGCACACCAGCACCCGGAGGCCTGGTTTAAATCAAAAATGTAGCTAAAGTCACTAAAAATCATTAATCGCTCTTTATGAAAAGTAATTTAACTTTTGATAAGTATATAAATAGTGATAAAAATTTAATAATTGTAACTAAATGAACATTTTTTAGCTGATAGAGCCAATACCGTAGAAAGATGTCATTTTAGGCGGAAAGGGCGAGGATGAGTTTGTAATTATAAGGCAAGGGAAACCAGAAAGATAAATGCTTGATTTAAGTGGATTTCCGCGCGATCGACATTAAGTCAAGTTTGAGCCGAGAAGAGCAATGATTATTTTTGCTTATACCTTGGTAGCACTGGTATTCTATTTCTGAACTGGCAAACTTGGCATAACCCAAATCAGCTTAGACGACTGCTGCTACCTCAGTAATTGGTAATCGGTGAAAATATCATCCGTCCCTGTTACCTGTTAGATCTTCCGATCAGCGGCTAAGATGGCTCTAAAAGTTTAATTTGGGATGTTGGCGAATTACCGTTACTGTAAAAACTCTGGAGTGTTAAAAATGCTAAAACAAATGTGTTGGTTGCCCAGATTGGGAGGCAATGGAGAAAATATCTTGCACTTGCGTACCGAAGCCCGTCAAGCGTGGCGGCCTTATACAGCTTTTCCCCAGTTCGCTGCACTCGACTACCTCGAACCGGGCGGTTCTAAGGGATGGGCAACTTTTCAGAAGCTGATAACTCAAGGGTGGAATTTAATATCGACTGAAGAAGGGCAGCAGTCGTTTTTTGACGAACAGAAAAGTGCTTGATCGAGCTGAAACCGCAGGAATAAAAGAAGAGGATTTTACCTCTTCTTTTTATTAATTTGGAAACCTAAAACTCGGCTTTCAACCCTCATACTTCGTGGCAGCGGTAAGGTGCGCCCATGAGCATCCTACATAATTTTGACGTGTTTGCGGGGTTGCAAGTTAAGTTAGCCGATCGCCCTTTCTACACCACCATTGCTACCCGATCGAACATCGGCTGGCGGGTTTTCAAATTAAATCGGTATCCGTGGGGGAGAATGTGCAACTTCGCGCCGCAAATCGCCAAAGCCTCATCCTTCAACAGTCCATCCATATTGTCGTGGAGTTTTTCCGATTCATCGATGACAGTTACAGCGCCTTGGCCAATGACTTCAAACTCGTCACCGCTGACTAAAATAGCTGTATTTTCGTCAATACCAAATCCCAATACGGCGGGTTGCAGCAAGAGTGCGGAAACTAAGCGTCCCAGACGGCCTCGCTGGGCGAAATGCTGGTCGATGACAACTCCGGGCAGGAAACCCATTCCCGGGCCCATTGCTACCACATCAACGCGAGGATTTGTCTCCGAGTCTCCTTCAATAATCCAGGACTTACGCGCGGGGTCATAAACCAGGTTTCAGGCTGCATACTTCGATCGTCCTCCTATTAGTTTCCCCTAGCAACCGGGTTGATGATCGCAAGTTCTAGATTAGTCCGATCGCCAGTTAGTGCGATCGCTCGATCAAATTGCTCAATACTGTATGCGCCCGTTCCAAAGGCAGGTGTCGGGGTTTGCCGTTCCAGACAATCTGATATTCGTTGCTGTGTTGACCGTCGCCGTACCCAGAAATCAGCTTCAGGTGAAATGCTTCCTCAGCTAATTGATGAACTTGATCCCTGAGAGCAGTTTGTGCAATCTTCATAATTTGCTGCCTCTTAAATCCTTTTTCACAGTCATAGCCAATTTAAGTTGGTGCTGTACCTCTCAAAAGTTATAGCTTTTTTTAATTAGTCATTAGTTATTGGTCATTGGTCATTGGTCATTGGTCATTGGTCATTGGTCATTGGTCATTGGTCATTGGTCATTGGTAAGTGGGCAATTCTCCCGCTCTGCCGCTCTGCCGCTCTCCCCCCCTGAAATATCTATGCCCGCAGGTAGTGTCCAATGCACCGACAAGAGAGTTACTGTGACAAGTTAGCGAAAATGAGGTTAAAAAATGCTGCAAGAAAAAAGCACCGAGACAGCCC
>Ga0209591_10006961_pt1 | contig 12464 bp, 9 predicted proteins | sample MAT01_FD_187207 | JGI IMG/M metagenome (GOLD analysis project Ga0209591, IMG submission 187207) | Freshwater microbial communities from Lake Fryxell liftoff mats and glacier meltwater in Antarctica - MAT-01 (SPAdes) (version 2) | ecosystem: Environmental > Aquatic > Freshwater > Ice > Liftoff...
GCGGACCGACGAAGTAGTAGACCGCAAACCCCACCAGCGGTAACGTGGCCAGACCGACAATCCATGCCAGCGTGGCGAGCGGCGGCCGCCGCTCGAGAATGATGTACGCCGAAAGGGCCACGACCCAGACGACTTCAATGGCGATCAGCCAGTCAGGGAGCGTGATGAAGATCACGCGCCCAACTCCCGCAACGCCATGTCTGGCGCCAGGGTCCGCGCGTACTCGTCCGGATTCCGCTGAAACCAGCTGGAGAGCAGCAGCAGCTCGTCGATTTCGTGGGTCGGAATCTGCCTGGTGGGGCGTTCGGCACTGTCAAAGATTCGCCGACACCACTCCGCAAACTCCAACTGCTCGCGGCGCGTGACGGGGAGCTTCAGATCGGCGCGCACCGTTCCGCGCTTGACCAGATACACCCGCGTCTCATCGTCATGCCCCGTGACCGGATAGGCAAAGGTGAGCGTTTCAACCGCGAAACGCAGCTTCTCGAACTGCGCCCGAAGCACCTCGAGGCGCTGCAGCTTGTCGCGCATCTGGGCCGCGCGTTCGAACTCCATCGCATCACTGTGCGCCTGCATCCGCCGCGTGAGCACCTCGAGCGGACCGTCGCTCTGGCCGTTGAGAAAATCGCGCGCGAGCGCCAGCTGTGTCATGTACGCCCGCTCGGTGACGGCAGCCACGCACGGCCCGAGACACTTTCCGATCTCGTGGCGAATACATCCCGGTGTGCGCGCTGCCGCCAACACCGGCAGCTCGCCCTGGTCGAGGAAGTGCATCGGTACATCCTGGGCGCAATCCCGCAGGCCAAGCACATCGCCAAGCTCGCGCAACGCATCGGTGATTCGCCCGGCGCTCAGGTACGGCCCGAAGTACGTCCCGCGCTCGTCACCCGATGCGTCACGCGTCACCGTGAGCTTCGGGGCCAGTCCAGCGGTGAGCTTGACGAAGCAGTAGTGCCGCGCATCGCGCTTCATCATCCAGTTGTAGCGTGGGCGGAGCTGCTTGATCAACCGCAGCTCGCGCACCAGCGCACCAAACTCACTCGGCTGGTACTCCCACTCGATCCGTGCGGCGCGCCAGAGAATGCGTGCACCCTTGTCGTGTGGCCACTCGGCGCGGAAGTAGCTCATCAGGCGCGTGCGAAGCTGCTTCGACTTGCCCACGTACAACACCCCGCCTTCAGCACCGAGAAAGCGATACACCCCGGGACGATCCTGCGTACCCGCCTTGACGAGCGCGCGCAGCGCATCGAGATCGGTCACCGGGCGCCGCTTCCCCTTTCGCGTCCGCGCAGCCGCGGGACCATCGCTCGTATCGTCCAGCATGATGTCCACGCCAACGCTGTCGTCGGCGACCGGCAGCGCTGATCCCGCCGACGCTTTCGCCGCCTCCATTTCCGCCAGGGTGACCGCGCGCTCCACGCTGAGACGTTCGTCGCTGCGGCCCCGCGCCGGTGCAACGCCGAACAACGCAAAGAGGTCTCGCTGGTCTGGTGCGGTGGTGCTCATCCCTGGCAATGCCAGCAGAACACCGTCGTGCGGCCGTCGATGGCGCTCGTGTCCACCAGCGTCGCCCCGCATCGTGTGCAGGGAGCGCCGCCACGTCCATAGACCTGCAGAAAGGGGACGAACCCGCCGCGTCCACCGCGTGCGTCGACGTAGTCGCGAAAGCTCGTGCCTCTCACCGCAATCGACGCCGTCAGGACGCCGCGCAGGGCGTCGAGCAGCGAGGACGATTCGGTTGCCGAGAGCGACACTGCCGGCCGCGAGGGATCCAGCCCCGCCAGCCAGCACGCTTCGTTGGCGTAGATATTCCCCACGCCGGCCAACACCCGCTGATCCATGAGCACCTTCTTGATGGCCTGACGCGAATTCCGAAGAGAACCCGAAAATCGCTCGGCGGTCAGTGCTGGGTCAAGCGGCTCGGGTCCGAGCGCCGCCAGTGCGGTCGCCAGCGCGGGGGCATCGAGCAGCGCGACGGTGCCAAGGCGACGGATGTCGCGGTAGTGCACCAGTCGGCCGTCGTCGAGGGTCAGGGTGAGTGTGATGTAGGCGCGATCTCGCGGTGAGATGTCCGCCGGCGCCGTCTCGACCAGCATCGCCCCGGTGAACCGGGGCTGTACGACGATGGTGTCGCCGCTGCTCAGGTCGAGCAGGATGAGCTTGGCGCGCCGCCAGGCCCGCTCGATTCGCATTCCGGCGAGGCGTGCGGCGAACGCGCTGGCGGTCACACTTCGCAACACATCGGCGCGATCGACGCTGGCGCTGAGGATTCGCGACTGCGCCAGCATCGCGTGCAGATCGCGCGCGATCGTCTCCGTTTCGGGGAGTTCAGGCACCGCGTGCGCGCGCGCGCCAGCCGATGTCGCGTCGGAAGAAGACGCCACGAAAGCGCACCGATGCGGCCAGTGCACGGCTAGCATGCTGCGCCTCTTCGAGTGTTGCACCGATCGCCGTCGCAGCGAGCACGCGTCCACCGGTCGTGATCAGCTCAGTGTCACGTCGTGACGTGCCGGCGTGAAAGAGCCACGACGCTGGCGGCAGCGGCGGGAGGGTGATGGCGTCGCCCACGCGCGGCGTGCCGGGGTATCCCTCGGCCGCCAACACGGTCGCGACGACCGAATGCGCAGGTGCAAAGACCGGCACCGGGTCGATCATTGCGCCGCGGGCGATTTGTAGCATGACGCTCAGAACGCGCGCGTCGGCGGGAAGCGCCGTCAGCACGGCCTGCGTTTCGGGGTCGCCGAACCGGCAGTTGAACTCCACCACGCGCGGACCGGTGGGGGTCAACATCACGCCACAGTACAACAGTCCACGAAACGGCATTCCACGCGAATGCATCGCGCGCAACGTCGGCGTGATGATGGTATCGAGGACCTGCGTGATCCCGACGGGGAGCGAGCCGTCGCGCCAGGCAAACAGCGGGTCGCCCGCGTCGGCGGGGCAGTAGGCGCCCATGCCGCCCGTGTTCGGCCCGGTATCACCTTCGCCGGCGCGCTTGTGATCCTGCGCCGCCGGCAGCGGAACCGCCGTCACGCCGTCGGTGAGCACGAAGAGCGAGAGCTCTTCACCGGTCATGAACTCTTCGACCAGCACCTCGGCGCCGGCGTCGCCGAAGATGTTGTCGTCCAGCATCGACGAGATCGCGGTGTTGGCTTCCTCGAGCGTCGTCGCAACCACAACGCCTTTCCCCGCGGCGAGTCCGGATGCCTTGATCACGACAGGCGCGCCGAACGCCTCAGCGGCGGCGCGCGCCGACGCCACGTCGGTGTGCATCGATGCGCGCGCCGTGGGTACACCGGCGTCGCGCATGACGGCCTTCGCGAAGGCCTTCGACGTTTCGATCTGCGCCGCCGCGGCACTCGGCCCGAAGACGGCGATGCCGCGCGCAAGACAGGCGTCGGCGAGTCCCGCCGCCAGCGGCGCTTCCGGGCCGACGATGACGGCATCGACCGCGTGATCGATCGCCAGCTGCACGAGGGCGGGGACATCAGCGGCGCCGATCGGAACGCAGGTCGCAAACTCCGCGATGCCCGGGTTGCCCGGCGCTGCGATGATGTGCGCCTCCGGGTCCTCGAGCCGGATTCGCCACGCGAGGGCGTGTTCGCGGCCGCCGCCGCCGACAAGCAGAAGTCTCATGGCGCGCAATTTACTACGCGCCATGAGACCCAGGTGGCTTCAGCTGCCGGCGCGCTTGCGAAAGGCGTCGGCTGCCCGCGTGAACGAATCGCCCACCTTGCCGAATGCATCGCGTGCCTGCTGTCCGTAGTAGTCGGCGGCGCCGCGGACGTCGTCGGCGTAGGTGGTCTGCGGGCCGGTGCCATCGCGACGCGGGTACTCGCCGGAGAGAATGCGCGCGTACGCACCGGTCGCGACCCACCGCTGCAGCTCCGCTGCCCGCACGGTGTTGAATGGGTGTTCGCGCGACGCGGTGTTGATCGCCTTCAGCAGCGAATCCCACACGCTCCCCTCACTTTCGTACTCCGCCGCCTGCGCCAGAAACGCATCCAGATCTCCCTCGCCCGGCTCGGTCGATCCGCCGGCGAGCCGGAAGAAGGTGCGCATTGCCAGCGTGGTGTCCTGAACGGCCAGCAGTGCGGCCCGATCGCAGCTCAGCTCCGCCTTGCGGCTCCACTCCATCAGCGCCAACTGAAACGGCAGCAGCGCCAGCCCCGCCAGAAACGGGAGCGCGCTGAACCCGACGGTGCTGACGATCACGGCGATGGTGCGATAGGTCATGTGACCGCTCGCGATGTGCCCGACTTCATGCGCCAGGACGAACCGCTGCTCGTCTTCAGTGAGCGCCGCAATCGTCCCGGTGTTGACGACGATGAAGGGCCGCTCGAACCCGATCGCCCCGGCGTTCACAAAGGGCGTCTGTGTGACGTACAGGTCGGGTATCTCGTGAACGTCGAGCGAGGCACAGACCTCGCGAATCAGTGCGTGCAGGCGAGGGTGCTGGGTTGGCCCGGTGCGGACGGCGTTGGCGAGGAAGAGGTGGCGCAGGCCACGCTCACCGAAAAAGCCCGCCACTTTGCGCACGACCTCATCGAACCCTGGCAGTGCGCGCAGGGTGTTGAGCGCCGCACGATCGGCCGGGTGCTCCCAGGCGGTTGAGGCGATCTGGGGAAGGGGTGTGATCGGCATGATAATCCTCAACGCTCGGGGATGGCACAACGTGGGGGCGGAATGGAGAGAACGGCGCAGGACACTGTAGCTGTGCACCCTTCGCTCCGAGACTCAGGCAGGTACGGAACGAATGATCGCCGTCCTCCATGAGGTGAATGCTCTACGGAGTGCGGTGCCAATCGGTGTCAGTCGCGACGCAGCGGCTGATCACAGCCCTTGGAGCGCCTGCTCCAGATCGCCCAGCAGATCGTCCGCGTCCTCGATGCCCACCGAGAGCCGCACCAGCCCTTCCGTGATGCCCAACTCCGCGCGCCGTTCCGGCTCCACCGACGCATGCGTCATGCTGGCCGGATGACTGATCAGACTTTCGACCCCGCCAAGGGACTCGGCCAGACTGAAGAGCCGCATCCGGTCGAGCATCGTCTTGACCCGCTCGCGAGTGCCGAGCTCGATGGAGATCATGCCGCCGAAGCCCGACATCTGCCGCGACGCCAGCGCATGCTGCGGATGCGATTCCAGCCCCGCATAGAGCACCCGTTCATGGCCCATGCGTCCAGCCAGCCAGGCGGCGATCTGACGGCCGTTCGCGTCATGCGCCTTCATCCGGATCGCGAGCGTCTTGGTCCCGCGCAGGCAGAGCCAGGCATCGAAGGGGCCCGGCACCGCACCGGCGGCGTTGAGGATGAACTGCAGGCGCGTCGCCAACTCCTCATGGGAGGTCACGGCGATGCCGCCGATCATGTCACTGTGCCCGTTGAGGTACTTGGTGCTGGAGTGCCACACGATATCCGCGCCGAGTTCCAGCGGACGCTGGAAGATTGGTGTCGCGAAGGTGTTGTCGACGATGGTGAGGGCATCCGCGCCCCTGGCGATCTGCGCCGCCGCCGCGAGGTCGGTGAGCCGCATCAGCGGGTTGGTCGGCGATTCCAGCATCAGCGCGCGGGTGTTCGGCGTGACTGCATCGGCGATGCGCTGCGGATCAGTCGTGTCGACGTAGCTGAAGATGAGTCCGAACTGCCGGAGCAGCTTGTCAAAGAGGCGGTACGTTCCGCCATACACGTTCTCGCCAACGATGATGTGGTCGCCAGACTTGAACAGCATCATGATGCTGGTGAGGCACCCCATTCCACTGCCGAACGCGAAGCCATGCGTCGCGCCTTCGAGCGCGGCGACGTTCCGTTCGAGCGCTTCACGGGTCGGATTCTTTCCCCGAGCGTACTCGTAGCCGCGATGCACGCCAAACTCTTCGTGGACGTACGTGCTGGTCAGGTACAGGGGCGTCATGATCGCCCCGCTCACGGCGTCAGGCTTCTGCCCGGCGTGGATCGCGCGCGTGGACGGTCCATCGCGCAGGTCGGATTCGAAGATGCGGGTCATCGGAGTCGGGAAGATGGAAAGAGGAATCGTAACGGCGGGTCCGATTCGATGCACGACGGTCCCTGGGACGCGGCGTGACCGCCGTCCTGACACACGACTTTTCCGCCAGCGCCGGACTCGATCCCTTCGATTCGGCCGCGATCCCGCGGTGCCTCGTGGTGGACGACGAGCCACGCCTGCGACAGATCCTTGTCCGCATCATGCGGGCCGACGGCTTCCTGGTCGATGAAGCGGGGAACGGCGACGAGGCGATCACGCAGATGGAGCGGCACCCGTCCACCCTGATCCTGACCGATATCGAGATGCCCAGGATGGACGGCTTCTCGCTTTTGCGAGCGTTGCGCTCGCGATGGCCGGATTCGGCGGTGATGATGATCAGCGGCAACGGCGATGTGCAGACCGCCGTCAGCTGTCTTTCCGTCGGCGCACTGGATTACCTCACCAAGCCCTTCCACCTCGAAGAGGTGCGTGCGCGGATCACGTCGGTACTCGAACGGCGACGGCTCGTCCTCGAGAACCGGGAGTATCAGCAGCGGCTCGAACACAAGGTTCAGGCACAGGCCCGTCGCATCGAACAGCAGTTTCTGGGCGGCGTGCAGGCGCTGGCCGAGGCGCTCGAAGCGAAGGATCCGTACACGCACGGCCACAGTGTTCGCGTGAGCCAGTACGCGACCGCGATCGCCCGTCGCCTCGATCTGCCCGCACACGTCATTCGCGCCGTCACAGTCGGTGGCCGGCTGCACGACATCGGCAAAATTGGTGTGCGCGAGGAGATCCTGACCAAACCGGCCCGACTCACGCCCGAAGAGTACGCACACGTCATGACACACCCTGCCGTCGGCTGGCGCATTCTGTCGGCGATGGTCACCGACCAGCCGGAACTGCTGAACATCGTGCGCCATCACCATGAGCGGATGGATGGCGCCGGACTCCCCGATGGTCTGATGGGACTCGACATCCCGCTCGAAGCACGCATCGTCTCGGTGGCTGACAGCTTCGACGCGATGACCAGCGGCCGACGCTACCGCGACGACGGCGGGAAGGCACTCGTCGACGCGGTCATCGAGCTGCGCCGTTGCGCCGGAACACAGTTTGATGCGGACTGTGTGAAGGCCTTCGTCGAAGCGCTGGAGAGTGGTGAGGTCACCGTTCTCCCGCGCACCGATCTGTCGCAATCGGACTAAAGTGCTACAATGTTGATGCGAGTCGGCTGCTTGTACGACGAGAGGCGTTCCTCGCACCAGAGTTCCACTGCACGCTCGTCCACCGATCCGTGCACGGTCACCTCGATCTCGTGCTCCTTCGTCGGTTCAGGAACGCCGCTCACTTCCACCCGCGTGACGCCCGGGAGCGCGCCGATCACGCGGACGAGCTCCGCCGGGTAGATGTTGAATCCATTGCGCGTGAACATCGGCTTGATCAGCCCCTCGAAGGTCACGTAGCCGTCGGCGTCCATGCGCCCCTGATCGCCGCTGTGCAACCACCCGTCGATCCGGCGTAATCCGCGCTCATTCCCCGAGACGTACCCGGGCCCGACCAGTGCCCCGCGAATACAGATTTCGCCGCTGCTTCCAAAGGGAAGTGCGGCGCCGCTCGTGGTGTTGCGTATCGACACCTCGGCGTCCGGATAGGCCGCGCCCAGCGTGCCGATTCGGTTCGGTCGATCGACACGATTGAAGAGGCACACCGGTGACGCCTCGGTGAGTCCGTACCCCTGCCGGAGTGCGCAGCCGGTGGCCGCCTCCCACTTCCGCTGTACCCACACCGGCAGTGCGGCACCACCGCTGATGCAGAGCCGCAGCGCCGGTACGTCGATCGTGCCACCACGCCGCTCGATCGCCGCCAGCATCCCGATGTACACCGCCGGCACACCGACGAACATCGTCACGCCGCGCTCGACCAGCGCTTCAACGGCCTTCAATGGATTGAACCGCGGCAGACAGCTGACCCGGGCACCAACCAGCATCGGCGCGCTCAGCGTGACCGTCATGCCGAAGAGGTGGCTGTACGGCAGCACCGCCAGCACATGATCGGCGGCGGTGAGCTGTGCGGCGACAACGGTCGCGCGCGCGTTGGCGAGAAGGTTTCGATGCGTGAGGATCGCGCCGAGGGCCTCACCCTCCATCGCCGACGTGTAGACGACGGCGCCTTCGTCGTCGCTCCCGTCGGCATCGGCGTTTTCGTCAGCTTCCAGCGAGAGCCCGTGGTGTGAGCCGAGATCGATGCTGCTGATGGCGCCGTCCACCAGCAGCGAGGCGCGCTCCGGCGCGTCATCCAGCAGCACCTGCACCATCGTGCTGGGCAGCTTGCCCGCCAGCGCTGCGACGGTGAAGACGGCGCCGACGTTGGCGTCCTGCAGCTGGTACGTAAGCTCTGCGGGGGACGCGAGCGGGTTCAGCAATACAGCGCCGCGGCCATCGCTGGCACCGAGTGCCAACAAAAAATGCGGACCGGTTGGCAGCAGCAGCCCAGATCGCTTTCCGTACAGCGACCGAGCGAGCGTTGCCGATCGCTGCAGGAGTGTGAGGCCCGCCGCGACCAACGTCGCCGCCGGCATGTCGTCTACCTGACCGCCGTGTGCGGCGAGGGCATACGGCAGCACACCCAATGGATTGCTCATGCGTCGAGGCTCGGCGAAGTTTGGGGGCTGCCCGTCGGACCGGCGGGAACGTATGCAGGACGTGTGACGCGATATAACGTCTGCGCGTCCAAAGATGAGCGATTGGTGGCGGTCTCAGCGTCTTTATCTGGCGCTCGGGCGTTTCCGGGCTCGATAACGTGCAAAAAGGGCGACGGCCCTGATCGGATCTGCCACCCACCCACGACGATCAATGACAAGCTTCGAAGGGCTGATGGTTTCCGTTTCCGGCGTTCGCGGCCGGGTCGGTGCAGGATTGACCCCTGAGGTCGTGGCGACCTATGCCGCCGGCTTCGGCGCCTGGGCAACCTCACTGGCGCCCGGTCGCCCCATCGTCGTGGGGCGCGACAGCCGGGTCTCAGGGCCGCTCTTTCACCGCGTCGTGCTCTCCGCCCTCGAATCGGTGGGGTGCCAGGTGATTGACGTGGGCGTGGTGCCAACGCCAACGGTTCAGCTCGCTGTGGAACACCATCACGCCGCCGGCGGCCTCGCTATCACGGCCAGCCACAATCCGGTTGAGTGGAACGCCCTCAAGTTCATCGGTTCGTCCGGCCTTTTTCTCGACCAGACTGACAGCCTCAGCTTTCGCGCAGCGACCGATGCCGGCTTTCAACGCGTGACCTGGGATAAGCTCGGTGCGACTACGGTCGACCTCGACGCGGTGGAGCGCCACCTCAACCAGATCCTCTCCCTCAAGTACATCGACGTTCCCGCCTTGCGTGCCCGCAAGCTCAAGGTCGCGCTCGACTGCGTTCGCGGCGCCGGCGCTCCGATCATGCTGGCGCTCCTGGATGCCCTCGGTTGTGAGGTGACGGCGATTCATACGGTGGCGGACGGGCGCTTCCCACACCCCCCGGAGCCCATCGCCGAGAACCTCGGTGACTTGAGCGAGCTCGTCCAATCGAGCGGCGCCGACATCGGGTTGGCGGTGGACCCTGATGTGGATCGCCTCGCGATCGTGGATGAACGAGGGGTGCCGATCGGCGAGGACTACACGCTGGCCTTTGCGGCGGCTCTCGTGCTGCGAAAGTCGCCGGGGGTGGTTGTGACGAATCTGTCCACGAGTCGAGTAGTAGAGGATGCTGCGATCGCCGCCGGGCAACGTTGCGTCCGGGCGCCGGTGGGCGAGGCGAACGTGGCATCGGCGATGCAAGCGGAGCGCGCAGCCATTGGTGGCGAGGGGAACGGCGGGGTGATTCTGCCCGATCTGCACCTGGGACGCGACGCGCCTGCGGGCGCGGCACTGGTGTTGCAACTACTCTGTGAGACCGGCATGACCCCGTCGCAGCTCAAGGCAGCGGCTCCACAGTACGAAATTGTAAAGGAGAAGCTCGATCGGCCCGATGCTCCGTTGGGCGACGTATATGCGGCGCTCCGGGCAGCTTTCCCGGACGCAGCGGTTGATGTGCAGGATGGACTGCGGCTTAGTTGGCCGGACCGGTGGGTGCATGTGCGTCCATCGGGAACGGAACCGATCGTGCGTGTGATCGCGGAGGCGCCGACACGCGCCGAGGCAGTGGCGTTGGTGTTGCGGTCGCGGGAACCGTTGGATGAGCTCGTGCGCGCCTCTGCGCGCTGAGTGCTGGACTCCAAGTCATTCGTTAAGGATTGAACACCATGTGCGGAATCGTCGGGTATGTTGGCAATAGAGAATCGACCCCGTTGTTGCTCGAAGGTCTTCGCCGTCTGGAGTATCGCGGCTACGATTCGGCCGGTGTGGCGACCATGAACGGCGGCGGCGTTGAGATGCGTCGCGCGGCGGGGAAGATCGTCAAGCTCGAGCAAGCCATTCTCGCGAACCCAACCCACGGGACGGTCGGCATTGCGCACACGCGCTGGGCCACCCACGGGCCGCCGACGGAACGCAACGCGCATCCCCACATGGATGAGGCGAAGACGATTGCGGTGGTGCACAACGGCATCATCGAGAACTCGTCGTCGCTCAAGCGGTCGCTCGAGGCGCGCGGGCATGTGTTCGCGTCGGACACGGACACCGAAGTGCTGTCGCATCTGATCGAGGAGCTGTTCGACGGCAGCCTCGAAGACGCCGTGGTGCAGGCACTCAAGCGTGTGGAAGGGACGTACGGGATCGCCGTCATCTCCAGCCGCGACAAGGACAAGATCGTGGCCGCCCGCAAGGGCAGTCCGTTGCTGATCGGCGTTGGAAAGGACGAATGGTTCGTTGCCAGCGATGTGTCGGCGATTCTCGCGCACACGCGCGAAGTCGTGTACCTCGAAGATGGTGACGTGGCCGTGCTCACGCGTTCTGGTTTTCGCGTCATCGACCATTCGCAGAGTGCCGTCAGCAAGGTGATCAGCACGATCGACTGGGACATCGACCAGATCGAGCGCGGCGGGTATGCGCACTTCATGCTGAAGGAGATCTTCGAGCAGCCCGTCACGGTCGAGAACACCATGCGCGGGCGCATGCTGCAGGAGGAGGGCACCGCCAAGCTGGGCGGTCTCAATCTCACCGATGAGCAGCTGCTGAAGATCGACAACATCATCATCACTGCCTGTGGCACGTCGTGGCATTCGGCGCTGATCGGTGAGCAGCTGCTGGAAGAGTTTGCGCGGATCCCGGTCGAGGTGGAGTACGCATCGGAGTTCCGCTACAAGAATCCGATCGTCACCGAGCGGACACTCTGCATCGTGATCTCGCAGTCCGGCGAAACCGCCGACACGCTGGCCGCGTTGCGGGAAGCGAAGGCGCGTGGTGCGAAGACGCTGGGACTCGTGAACGTGGTCGGGTCCACCATTGCACGAGAAGCCGATGGCGGTATCTACCTGCACGCCGGCCCGGAGATCGGGGTGGCGAGCACGAAGGCCTTTACGAGTCAGGTGATTGCACTCACGTTGCTGGCGCTCAAGATCGGGCGTCTGCGCACGATGAGCATTCTGCAGGGCCGACAGGTGATCGCCGCCTTGACCGCGTTGCCCGAGCAGCTGCAGCAGATTCTGGAGCGAGCCGCCGATGTCGAAGCGGTGGCCGAAGAATTCAAGCGGGCGCAGAACTTCCTGTACCTCGGCCGCGGATACAATTTCCCGAGTGCCCTCGAAGGCGCGCTGAAACTGAAGGAAATCAGCTACATCCACGCCGAAGGGTATCCGGCCGCTGAGATGAAGCACGGCCCGATCGCACTCATCGACGAGATGATGCCGGTGGTCTTCATCGCTCCCCACGACGCCGTGTTCGACAAAGTCGTGAGCAACGTGCAGGAGGTGAAGGCACGCAAGGGCACGGTGGTGGCGGTGACGACGCGCGACGAGGAGGCGCTGGAAGGGCTGCTCGACTACGAGTTCCGGATCCCGGAAACGCTCGACATGCTGACGCCGATTCTGGCCAGTGTGCCGCTGCAGCTGCTGGCGTATTACATCGCCGTCAAGCGTGGCTGCAATGTGGACCAGCCGCGGAATCTGGCGAAGAGTGTGACGGTGGAGTGAGTCGCTGCTGGGCGGTGGTGGCGCCTTTGTAGCAAAATTAACGATGTCGGCTAGTGCTCAATAAAGTCGGTTAGCGGATTAAAGAGTTGGCGGATTCAATCGGTCAGTGCAACACAGGGTAGGTGTTTGCACTCATCGGAGATCAGACGGAGCGTTGACGGTCAGGGATGTCGGCGGACGTAAGGCGGCGGTATCGGAGCGCGTCAAAGCAGCCGAGTCGTTTACGGCGATTGGGCGCGCCCTAGTCAAACCAGTTGGCGCGATCGACAGCGTCGTCCGGACGCAAGGCGGGATGGCCCCGGCGGTGCGCCACTGGTCGGTGCGCCACTGGTCGGTGCGCCACTGGTCGGTGCGCCACTGGTCGGTGCGCCACTGGTCA
>Ga0209591_10006972_pt1 | contig 12454 bp, 9 predicted proteins | sample MAT01_FD_187207 | JGI IMG/M metagenome (GOLD analysis project Ga0209591, IMG submission 187207) | Freshwater microbial communities from Lake Fryxell liftoff mats and glacier meltwater in Antarctica - MAT-01 (SPAdes) (version 2) | ecosystem: Environmental > Aquatic > Freshwater > Ice > Liftoff...
AAGTGCCTGACCAGTTCCTTCACACCAAACCGCGCCTCGCCCCCGATCATCACCAGTCGCACATCGGTCTCATGGGCCTTCAGCACGGCCTTGTAAGGATCGGTGCCCGTCCCTTTGATGATCGTGATGTCGGCGATGTTCCCCGCTTCGAGCGTGCCCGCGCCGGCCTGATCGGGCTTGGCCATCCACTTAAGAATGCGGGAAGCATTACGTGTGGCCATCGCGATGATCTCCTGATCAGAAAGATCAATCTCTTTGAAATCACACCAGGCGCGGGCAACCTTGAACTCACCGAGAATGCTCTTGCTCCCCGATGGTGACCAGTCGGCCCCGATACCGATCGTGACACCCGCCTCGAGCGCGGCCTTGATGTTGGTCGTCTCGCCATACAGCAGCAGGTTCGAGAGCGGCGACCAGACGATCGAGCCGCCAAGCTCGGCCATGATCTTAAAGTCGGCCGCTTCAAGACCGGTCGAGTGGATGCCGCACATGTTGCCGGTGATCGCGTAACGCGGCGTCTTGCCCGTGCGCTTCAGGCCCGCAAAGTGCTTGCGTGCCGCGCCGGGAATGCCCTCGGCCAGGTGCATCAGGTAGCACGAGTCTTCATTCTTAAGCTGCTTATAAAAACCCTCGACCGTGTTGGCGTTGAAGTCGGCGATGGTGTGACCGGCGGGGTTGAGGTCGGGATCGTCGGTCGATTCGCAGTTGCGCAGCAGCCCCTTGAGGTGGCGGCGCGCTGTGCCTGCTGATGAGAGCGTGACACCCTGGCTGGTGGTGGTGCCGCCGAAGAGGGCCTTGCACTCGACGTAGCGGCAGACCGCGGCCACCAGCGGCTCGGTCGAAGCGATGGTCTTCATCGGGCCGGTAATAAGCTGACGATAATCCTTATGATCGCGCCATTGGCCGCGATGCTTAAATGTTTGCGGCACATTCCATATTGGCAGCACGTTGTAGGGCAGGTGGTTGTGCAGCTCCATGAAACCGGGGAAGATGAACCCCTCGGCCGCGCGTGCGGAGACGCCCGCGAAGCCCGCGGGTGCTGGCTGCGGTGTTGGCTGAATCGCGGCGATCAGCCCATCGCGGATGTAGATCGTGTGGTTGGTGAGCGGCTGCGCGCCCGGCTTCATGGTGACCACGGTGCCGCGGATCGCGCTCAGCCCGGCGCGCCGGGCCGCGGGCCGCGCGGCCTGCGCGCTGATACCCATCGCTTCGATCGTGAACGCGCCGGCGTGCGCCACCGCTTGCGGCTCGACTCGATCCTCGGCTTGTAACTCGGCAGGCACACCGAATGGCCCGGCCATCGATCCGGGCGGGATCGTGACGAGGATCTTGGGGCGGGTCTGGCGAACAGCCCAAGGCTCGGTCGATTCACGCATCCAACGCGGTAGCCCGGCGGGCAGATCGATCGCGGGAATGACCGAGTAGTCAGAAGCGCGGAACTTGGTTGAGTAGCGCGAGGTCGGCTTGGGCGAGATGTCGGGGTGCGTGATCTCGGGGCGAAGCAGATCGAGCCCATCATCCCACTGGTCGAGCATCTGCTTGATTTTGGCCGCGGCGGCGGGGGTGTCTTCATCGCCGAAGTGCGCGGAGGCGGTGGGGTGCGTGAGGAAGGCGACGGCGAGGCCCGCGGTTCGCGCTGCGGGCTGCGCGTTGGCCCACTTCTCCCAGGCCTTCTTGGCAAGACCGCCGAAGGCAACGACGGCTTCGAGCTTTCGGGGTGTGCCCGAGACATCGAAGATGGCATCAAACCATTGGTTGCGGTAGGCGGTGATCGCGGGATCGTTGATCGAAGAACTGCCGGGGTTGCCGGGCGCAACGCTGAAGAGGTAGGTGTTGACCATCACATAGCTTCGCGCAATGCCGAGCTTGGCCAGGAAGCCCTGCACGCGTTGTCCGGCCGCGCCGACCAGGATGCGGCGCGTGATGCCCTCGTGCTGGGCGGGGTCTTGCCCGATGATGAGCACGCGGGCCGAGCCATCGAGCCGGCCGCGATGAAAGATCGGCCCCCACTCTGAGCGGAACTTGGCGCGCGGGTAGACCGATTCGCCGGGATAGTTGCGGACAAGCTCGCGGAAGGGTGAGGCGCTGTAGCCTTCGCAGAAATCAACGGGCATGAAAGATCCTCCCACGCGGAAGCGGACTCCGCAAGCCATCACCGAGCACCCTGACCGTTCAGATTACCAGAGCGGAAAGGGCGCGCGGGTGAGACGCGGGAAGATTGTGTGGGATTGACAGGATCTTGATGTTGGGGTTGTTACGCACGTTTCATTGCGCACGGAGTGCCATTTCACGCTGGCTTCATTCGGTGTGCCCATATTGGGCGAGGGGTGACACTTCAGGGGCACGACCATGAACTCGCTTGCACGCCTCATCCTTGTGATCTTTCTTGTGCTTCTCATCATCGGCATGTTGCCGATGTGGCCATACTCGACCAACTGGGGGCTGGGGTGGTATCCGAGTGGTGGGTTGGGGGTGCTTGTGATCATCATTGTTGTTTTGGCGGTGCTTTCGGGCGGGAATGATCGCTCGTTGCCGAAGGGTTGAGCGCGGTGTTTGTCGGAGAAGGCGGAAGGCAAATCGGCTGGAAAGCCGATTCCACGAAAAAACCCGCCTTGGACGGCGGGTTTTTGAAGTTGAGATGGTGAAGGGTTCTTAGCGGTCGGCGCGGGGCTTGCCGCGGAAACCTGTGCCGGGTTGTTCGCGGCGTGACTGGGCGCGATCGGCGGGTGAAGTGGCGGCGGCGGCTCGTGCAGCGCGGGGGCCTCCCTTGTCGCCACCCTTACCGGCTGGGGAAGGCCCCTTGCGGTGAGATGAGGGGCGCGGCGCGGCATGTTCTGCCTTAGGATGAGCAGGCTTCGCATGAGCCGTCTTGGCATGAGCCGTCTTGGCATGAGCAGGCTTGGCGTGTGAGGGCTTCTCGCCTGAAGGCTTTTCGTAGGCGGGCTTGGCGTGTGCGGGCTTGTCAATGGAAGACTTTTCGTAGGCGGGCTTGGCTGCGTGCGGTGCGGCCTGTGCGGGGCGCGAGCCGTTGGCGCGTGGCTCGTAGGGGCGGTCGGTGTTGGTGCGTTCGGGGCGTGCATCGCGTGAGTCGCTGAAGGGGCGACCGGACGAGCGCTGTCCGCCCGAAGAGCCAGAGCCGGAAGAGCCAGAGCCCGAAGAGCCAGAGCCGGAAGAGCCAGAGCCCGAAGAGGCGTAACTGGAAGAACCGTAACTGGAAGAGCCGCGACTGTTGCTTGAATCGTCGCGGTTGTAACTGGAACGGCCAGAACTGTTCCGGTCTGAACTGCTTCTGTCTGAACCATTGCGGTCTGAACCGGAGCGGGGGCCGTAGTTGCCGCCCCCGCCGGCGCGTGGGGCGCGGTTGTCGTACTCACGCCGTGCAGGGCGATCGGAGTAGGCACGGTCACCGGAACCGCGGCCATTTTCGCGTGCCGCGCCGGGGGCGGGTGGAGGATCGCGCTTGATGGCGGGCGTGACGACGACCTCGATGGGACGCTTGACCAGGCGCTCGATGGCGCGGAGGAAGGAGCGTTCATCGTGGTCGCAGAAGGACATGGCGATGCCGGTCATGCCCGCGCGACCGGTGCGGCCGATGCGGTGAACGTAGGTCTCGGGCTCGTTGGGGAGTTCGTAGTTGATGACGTGGGAGACATCATCGACATCGATGCCGCGTGCGGCGATATCGGTGGCGATGAGGACGGGCGTGCGCCCGGACTTGAAGTTGGCGAGAGTGCGCTGGCGCACGTTCTGCCGCTTATTGCCGTGGATGGCCTCGGCGGTGATTCCATCGCGGAGGAGTCGCTCGACGACCTTGTCGGCCCCGTGCTTGGTGCGGGTGAAGACGAGGGCGCGGCTCACGGCGGTGGTCTTGAGGACGGTCGTGAGGAGGGCGGCCTTGTCGGCGCGATGGACGTGGAAGACCGAGTGGGCGATGAGGGTGGGGAGGGAAGAGGCCGGGGCGACATCGACAGCGACGGGGTCGGTGAGGAGGGTGTCGGCAAGGCGGCGGATCTCTTTGGCCATGGTGGCGGAGAAGAGAAGGGTCTGGCGCTTCTTGGGCACGGCGGCGGCGATGCGGCGGATAGGCTCGATGAAGCCCATGTCGAGCATGCGGTCGGCCTCATCAAGGACGAAGATCTCGACGTGGCGAAGATCGACGTAGCCCTGCTCCATGAGGTCTTCGAGACGGCCGGGGGTTGCGACGACGATATCGACACCATCGCGGAGGGCGCGGACCTGCGCGCTCTGGCTGACACCGCCGAAGATCACGACGTGGCGGAGGTGGGAGTTTTTGGCGTAGATGCTGAGGTTTTCGGCGATCTGGAGGGTGAGTTCGCGCGTGGGGCTGAGGATGAGGGCGCGGATGTTGCGGCGCGGGCCGTTGTCGCGACCGGCGGGAGCGCGGTGCGAAGAGCGTGCGCTGTGGCCGGAGTTTCGCTGATCATCGTTGCGTGGGCGGCGCGATTCACCGGGCTTGTCAAAGGAGTGATCGACCGGCGCATCGGGCGATGGGGGCGTGGGGGGCGTCATAAGACGCTGGGCCATGGGGAGGCAGAAGGCGGCGGTTTTGCCGGTGCCGGTCTGCGCACAGCCGAGCATATCTTTGCCCGCGAGAATGTGGGGAATGGATTTGAACTGGATGGGTGTGGGAACGTCGTAGCCCGCGCTGGTGATGGCGCGCAGGATGGGCTCGCAGAGCCCGAGGTCGGTAAACTTCATATGATCAAATGTCTCGAAACGCCGGCCAAAGTATGTATGTGGGCGGACCGGCAGTCATCCCCGAACGGTTGTGGATGGTTCCCGCACGGGAAGCAGCATCCTCACAGCCATCGTTCGAAGGGCGTTTCGGCCGATGGTTCGGTCGAGACTGTTCAGCGAGAACCTTGCGGGTTTCAACTGAGATCTTCGTGTTGGCAGGAATCCAATGGCCATTCGTCCATGGGATGAACCCAACTATAGGCTCGATCGTGATGCCGAACCAGTAACGAGCTTGGTTCTGGAAGGAATCGCGGGAATCGCGGGTCAGGGTGATCGGGGAGGAGTCCGATAAGGCGAGGCGTTTGGTGCGTGTCGGAGTTTCGCACCATCTGGAATGAACGGTCAGCCGGGGCTGTTGTCGCCGAGCGCGCTCCAGACCCGGCTACTGAATGTGCGGATCTTCGGGCTGAAGAGTGATGTCGAGGATCATCGGCGGCAGAGTTAGGAGATGAACCAGATGACAAAGGCGGCTGCGCCGGTGGTTGTGAGGAGCAAGAGGGTGAGGCTGAGGGCGCGGAGCGCATCGATGGGGGCGATGATGGAGACGTGGGTGATGGGGCGGAGGTAACGTTTGCGGCGGGCCTTGGTGGAGGCGGCGCGGTCATCGCGGTGGATGTTGCGCTTGGCGTTGTAGCGAGTGCCACACTCGGGGCAGCGACCGAGGTAGGGGAGGCCCATGAGGCTGTACCAGCAGGCGGCACAATGAACATCGGCACGGACGGTTTCGTGCGGCTTGGGTCGGGTGACCGGGGGTCGTGTGAGCGACCTGATGGGCGGGGGCAGCGAAGGTGGTGCGATGGTCATGGGCATCTCGGGGTTGCGGATGCTTTCGGTCGGAAGGCTGTACGAGGCGGAGAGAGCGGAGGATGCGGGAGCGGTGCAGATTGGTTGATCGGCGAGGGTGAGGAGGAAGCGGTACACTGCAAGGATGGTGGGCGTTCGTGCGGATTGGCCGCGCGGAGCTTCGAGGCAAACCCTTCGAGTTTGAAACGGGAACGATGAAACTCTACGCGATACTCCCCATGATGGTGCTTGCAGGGTGCTCGTCGGTATCGTCGCCCAAGCTCACGGTGACGAGTGCGGCGCCGATGGGGAGGTCGGATGAAGGTGTGGCGTTGGCGTTCATGGTTGATGCGGAGAACCCCAACGAGAGTGCGCTGCCGCTGCGGACGATTGAGTACACGGTGATGCTGGATGGTCGGCCGGTCTTCGCGGGGACGCGCTCGCCCGAGGCGACGCTGCGCCGGCTGGGCACGCAGCAGATCGTGCTGCCGGCGGTGGTGAGGTTGGCGGATCATCCCTGGCTCGCGGCGGGGTTGGCCAGCGCGGGGAAGGTGCCGTTTCGCATTGAGGGTCGGCTGACGTATGTCGCGCCGGGGCAGATCGCGGAGATTCTGTTCGACTCGGGCGTGAGTGTGCCGACATCGACGTTCAGCGGTGCGGGCGAGATTGATTTCGGGATTTGATCCGGGGTGTTGAGCGTGATGGCGCGATGCTGAAGTTTTCATGAAGAGATGATCGTGAGCGGATCACGATCGGCCGCGCTGACGAGGCAGGTGAGCCCGGGTTCGGTGCATTCGGTGGTGAGTCTGGCGGCGAGTCGTGGGAGGTAGCCGCGCTCGGTGGGCGTGTGACCACCGAGGACGACCGAGATGCCGCGTGCGAGGAGGGCGTTGACCTCGTGGTGCTTCATCTCACCGGTAAGGAAGACCTGGCACTCGTTGGCGGCGGCCTCGTCGGCGAGCGCGGCACCTGCGCCGGGAACCACGCCGATGCGGTGGATCATCTGGTCGAGATCGCCCGCGACCTGCACGGCCGCGACACCGATGTGGTGTTTGATTCGGCTGGCGAGCTCTTTGAGCGAGCATGGGTGGTCGAGGGTGATGCGCCGACCGGCTCCGACAGCGCGCTCGGGGAGTGGCGAGAGTTCGTAGACATCGATCGCGGGTTCCTGATAAGGATGGAAGCCGCGCAGGGTGGTGAGGGCGAGGGCGAGGGCGCGTCGAGAACAGACCATCTCAAGGCGTTGTTCGAGGGCCTGCTCGAAGACACCGGCCTTGCCGATGGCGGGATTGGTGCCGGGCTTGCCGCGGAAAGTGCCGTTGCCGGGCGAGTTGTGCGAGCAGAGCTCGTAGTCGCCGATGATGCCTGCACCCGCGCTGGCGAGTGCCGAGCGGACGGGCTCGACGTGCTGGTTGGGGATGAAGGTGACGATCTTGAAATCCTGGCCGCGAGCGGAGAGGGCGGGGCGAAGGGCGCGAACATCTCCGCCGGGCGCGGGGCGATCGGTCGGGGTCGGATGCGTGCGTGGGAAGCAACCTTCGGCGAGCCAGTCGGTGAGGCCGCCCTCGCAGGCATCGAGCGCGGTGTGTGGTGAATAGACGGCGAGGCCGGCGCGGGCGGCACGATAGATGACGCGCTCACCAGAGGCGGCGCGCTCGCCGCCGATGATGCGTTTGATGGGCTGGAAGATCGGCGGGTGGTAGGCGATGATGGCCCCGGCGCTCGCGCGTTCCGCTTCGTCGAGGACGGCCTCGGTGAGGTCGATGGTGAGGAGGACGGGGCCGCGGAGCGTCTCGTCGGGCTGGCCGACGAGAAGGCCGATGTTGTCCCAGGGTTCGGCGAGTCGGGTGGGGGCGATTCGCTCCATCGTTTCGATGAGGTGCTGGATGGTCATGGGTGATTGTTGACCGCGCCGAGTGCGAACAGGTGATTGGGGTGTTGGGTAGGGACAACATTCACTTACCATCATCTACTATCATCGAGGATATGACCGAGGCCCAACCATTGCCGCCTGATCGTCGAGGGGCGTCGGTGTGTATTCCGGCGTACGCGAAGTTGAACCTTGCGCTCGCGGTGGGGGCGGCTGAACCGCCACGGAACTTTCATCCGATCTGCTCGTGGTTTGTGCCGATCAGCTTGTGCGATGACCTTACGCTGACGACGTTGCCAACGGGCACCGAATCGGTGTACAAGGTCGAGTGGGCGGAGGATGCGCCGAAGCGGACGGAGATCGACTGGGATTCGCGGCATGATCTGGCGGGGCGCGCGCACCGGTTGATGGAGGAGCGCGTTGGTCGATCGCTGCCGGTGCGGATTCATATCCGCAAGCGAACGCCGGTTGGTGGTGGGTTGGGCGGGGGCTCGTCTGACGCGGCGGCGGCGCTGCGCGGGTTGAACCTGCTGTTTGCGCTTGGGCTTGGTCGTGGTGAGTTGGTCGCGATGGGCGAGAGGCTTGGGTCGGATGTGGCGTTCTTTATTGATGATGTGAACGTGGGCGATGTTGCGGCGGCGATGGTGCCGCCGCGAGCGGCGATCGTGTCGGGGTATGGGGAAAGGGTGGAGCGGGTGGAGGGTGTGCGTGCGAGAGCGGTGCTGATTATTCCGCCGTTTGGATGTCCGACGGCGGATGTGTATCGGGCGTTTGATGGGGGTGCGAAGCTGGCGATGGAAGGTGGCGGGGATGGAGGGCTCCGGTCGGATGATGTGCGCAGGGCGCACGCGCTGTCGGTGGAGCGGAGGAAGATTGACTGCGGGGTGTTGTTCAACGATCTGATGCCCGCGGCGGCGGCAGGGCAGCCGCTCATGGTGGCGTTTGTTGGGCGGGTGTTGGAGAAGTCGGGGCTTGCCCGATCGAAGCTGCACATGTCGGGGAGTGGGAGCACACTGTTTGTTGTCGGGAATGACGCGGATGCGGACGCGATGGGCAGGCTGATGCTCGATGCGAACGGCATGACGATGTTGAGTGTGGAAGTGGTGTAGGATGGCGGCTGGATCACCCTCCCGTTGGATTCGGGTTCAATCGACCAACCGTAATAGCCGATCAAACGATACATCATGCCTACACCCACCAAACGACGTGCCGTCCGCTCGAGCAAGCCGATCATCGGGATTGACCTCGGAGGGACCAACATCAACGTCGGGATTGTGCCGTTTGCGGGCGCGGCCGACCATGTGCTGCCGATATCGCGTGTGAACAAGAAGACTCAGGCGATCCTGGGTGTGGCGACGGTGATCGATCGGATTGCCGATGCGGTGCGCGAATCGTGCGAGAGCGCGGGCTTCACGCTGAAGCAGATGGGGAGCGTGGGGATCGGCGCGCCCGGCGCGCTCGACCCGAACACCGGGGTGGTGTTGAAGGCTCCGAACCTGGGGTTTGTGAACATTGCCCTGGCCGAGAGGCTCAGCAAGAAGCTGGGGTTGAAGGTCTATCTTGAGAACGATGTGAACGCGGCTGCGTATGGCGAGTGGAAGCTGGGCGCGGCGGTGGGCGCGACGGATATGCTGGCCGTCTGGCTGGGCACCGGTGTGGGTGGCGGGCTGATACTGGGTGGCAAGCTGTATGCGGGCGGCATGTTGACGGCGGGGGAGATCGGGCACATGACGCTGCTGCCGGGTGCGCCGCTGGGTCGGCGGAGTGTCGAGCAGAACTGCTCGCGCACGGCGGTGGCTGAGCGGCTGGTGTATCTGGTCGGCTCGGGCAACGCTTCGATGCTGAAGAAGTCGATTGAAGAGGAGCGCAAGCGCGCCAAGGACAAGGGCGACTTTGACGCGTCGAAGCTGATCCGTTCGCGCCACATTGCCGAGGCGTTCATGAAGAAGGATGATCTGACGGTGCGTGTGATTCAGGAGACTGCGGACTTGCTGGGAATCGCCATCGCGGGTGTGGTGACGCTTCTTTCGCTGGCGCATGTGGTGCTCGGCGGGGGGCTGACCGAAGCGCTGGGCGAGCCGTGGGTGCGGATGGTGCGGATAGCCGTGCGCAACCGCGTCTTTCCGCCCGAACTTCGCAGAGTCGAGGTCGTGGGGACCGCGCTCAAAGAGAACGCCGGGATTGTGGGCGCGGCCCTTTTGGCCCGCGAGAATCTGTAGCGGGCTGGGAGTTGGAAGAACTTGGCGCGCGTCATCGGGGCGGGTCGGAGTGATGCGGCGCGGGTATCGTCGGAGAAGCCGATCGCTTCTACACTCTGGCCATGCACTTTGCGATCGAAAAAGCCCAGGCCCTGATCGAAGCTCACCGCTACATACGGTCGTTCCGCGACAAGGTTGTGGTGGTGAAGGTTGGAGGTTCGATCCAGGATGACGATGAGCGGATGAAGGCGTTGCTCACCGATGTCTCGTTCATGTCGGCGGTGGGTATGCGGCCGGTGATTGTTCACGGCGGTGGCAAGTCGATCACGCGGGCGATGACTGATGCGGGCTTGCAGGCTCGGTTCATTCAAGGGCGGCGGTATACGGATCGTGAGACGCTGGAGATCGCCGAGCGTGTGCTGGTTCACGAGGTGAACAAGGGGATTGTGGATCGCCTCAACGCCGCGGGTTCGCATGCGCTAGGGCTGCACTCGCTCGGCTCGTGCGTGCTCTTTGCGCAGCGCATGTTTCTCAACGGGCCTGGGGGTGAGAAGGTCGATCTCGGCTTTGTCGGCGATGTGACGGATGTGAATACGGTGCTGCTCGAAGCTCTGACCGAAGATGGGTTTATTCCCGTGATTGCGCCCGTCGCGATGGCGAGCGAGGCGGCGCTGAGTGCCGCGAACGATGGTGCGCGTGATGGTGCGGGTGCGGCGTGGAAGTTCAACGTGAATGCGGACACGGCCGCGGGACGAGTGGCGGCGGCGTTGAAGGCGGACAAACTTGTGGTGCTGTCGGACACGAACGGGATTCGGATCAACCCGGATGATGCGGAGAGCTATGCGAGCACGTTGACGCGGGCAGAGATTGATGAGCTGGTGCGGAAGGGCGTGATTGGTGAGGGGATGTTGCCGAAGGTTGAGGCGTGCCTGCTCGCGCTGGCGGGTGGGGTGAACAAGGCCCATATCATTGACGGGCGCATCACGCACTCGCTGCTGCTTGAGATTTATACGGATGCTGGTGTGGGGACGCAGATCACGATCGAGTAGGGCACGGTCGAGTAGGGGCTGAAAGGCGGGGAGGGCGGGGTGGGCGGGGAGGGCGGGGAGGGCGGAGGTTGGGGAGGTGGCGAAACCGGTCGCACCCAAACACTTCCCTTGTGCTGGCGTATTTGCGTTGGAGGTCGCAACCTCGGGGGCCTGAGGACTTACCATTGAGACCTATGAAGACACTTGCTTACCGCGTATCGGTCACGACCGTTTCAACCATGTTGATGCTTGCGCCGCTGTGCGCAGCGCAGCAGGCACCGGCGCCCGCACCGGCACCCGCACCGGCGGTGGCGCCGGCCGTGCAGCCCCCGGCCGTGCAGCCCCCGGCCGCGCAGCCTCCGGTTGTGCCGAAGCCCGCGGTGGTGAGTCCTCCGCCGCGTCCGGTGGCGATTGCCAACCCGCCGTTCAGCATGTTCAAGATGCCGCTGCCGATGATTCAGCGATCGGTGCTGAACAACGTTGAGGGGCGCATTGACCGCATGGTGGTTGATCTGGTGAGCAACCGGCTGTTTGTCGCGGCCAAGGGGAACAACACGGTTGAGATGCTGGAGATTGCGACGAGCAAGCAGCTCCCGCCGATCCGCGATGTGATCGAGCCGACCGGGCTGTTGCTTGTGAACGACCTGCGCAAGCTGGTGCTCTCGTGCAGCGGCGACAACACGGTGCGTACGTTCGCGCTCTCGGCCACGGGCGACCCGACGGCCGAGAAGACGGTGAAGTTTGAGGGCGAGGTTGATCGCATCGGGTACGATGCGCCGGGCAAGCGGGTGTTTGTTGCTCACGGCAAGAAGCTCGGGTCGTTTGATATTGCCACGGGCGAGCGCGGCCCGTCGCTGGAGTTGCCGGCGACTCCGGAGGGATTCAGCATCTCGCCGTCGGATGATCGCATCTTCGTCAATGTGCAATCGACCGGCACGGTCGCGGTGGTGAAGCGGACATCCGGGACGGGTGAGTTGAAGCTGGACGCGACGTGGACGATCAAGGATGCGAAGGGCAACTACGCCAGCGCGCTCGACCCGGTGGCGGGTCATCTGTTTGTGGTCTGCCGCAACCCGGCCAAGCTGGTGGTGCTTGACACCAAGTCGGGCGAGCAGGTGGCGGTTCTTGACTGTGTGGATGACACCGACGATGCGTGGTGGGACGTGGTGAACAAGCGGCTCTATGTCTCGGGCGGTGGCTCGGGTGGTCGGGTCGATATCTTTCAGCAGACGGCCGCGACCGAGGCGGGCAAGTCTCCGACGTACACGATCTTTCACAAAGAAACAACGAACGTTGGCGCGCGGGCGAGTGTGCTGGTGGGCGAACAACGGAGGCTGATTGTGGCCGCGCCGAAGATCGGGATTGATCCGACGTTTTTGTACATCTATCTGATTGGACCGTGAACCGATTTGACCGCGAAGCGGGGGCGCGAAGTGGCGAGTTTGCCCCAGTTGCCGATGGGCAAAGAGAAGGATCAGATCGGCGGACTCGAATCTTCGTTCGGCCACTTGCCGCTCGCCACTCAGCCACTTTCTCTCGCCCCCCGGCGTGTCAATGATGATGGTGTATGGAATCCATCAGCGTCTTCGACATTTTCAAGATCGGCGTCGGGCCGTCAAGCTCGCACACGATGGGTCCGTGGCGGGCGGCGCAGCGGTTTGTTGTGGCGTGCGCAGGGGGGGCGGGGAATAGGGGGGCGGGGAATGGGGGGGGCGGGGGGGCGAAGGGTCTGTCGAGGGTGCGAACGGTCAGGATTGATCTGTACGGATCGCTCGCCAAGACGGGAAAGGGGCACGGGACCGACATCGCCGTGCTGC
>Ga0209591_10006975_pt1 | contig 12452 bp, 8 predicted proteins | sample MAT01_FD_187207 | JGI IMG/M metagenome (GOLD analysis project Ga0209591, IMG submission 187207) | Freshwater microbial communities from Lake Fryxell liftoff mats and glacier meltwater in Antarctica - MAT-01 (SPAdes) (version 2) | ecosystem: Environmental > Aquatic > Freshwater > Ice > Liftoff...
CGCCAACGAACCGCCCGAGATGGTCATGTTGACCTTGGATTCGCTGGCAGCGCTCGACTATCCCAATTTTGAAGTCATCGTCGTCGACAACAACACCCTGAAGGAAGAAGTCTGGAAACCCGTGGAGGCGCATTGCGCGAGCTTGGGGCCAAGATTCCGTTTCTTCCACTTGAATCCTTGGCCGGGTTTCAAAGCCGGCGCGCTGAACTTCGCGCTGCGCGAAACGGCGCCCGATGCCAGCATCATCGCTGCGGTCGATAGCGACTACGAAGTCGCGCCAGACTGGTTGCAGCGTTTCGTGCCGCATTTTCTGGCCGATCCGAAAGTCGCCGTGGTGCAGGCGCCGCAAGCGCACCACGAGTGGGAAAACAATGCTTTCCGGCGCATCTGCAATTGGGAATATGAAGGTTTTTTCCGCATCGGCATGCATCACCGCAACGAGCGCAACGCGATCATTCAACACGGCACGATGACGCTGGTGCGACGCGAGCCATTGGAACGCACAGGTGGATGGGCCGAATGGTGCATTTGCGAAGACGCTGAGCTTGGCCTGCGCCTGATGCACGAGGGCCTTCAAACGCGCTATGTGGACGAGGTGGTTGGCCGCGGCCTCACACCAGCCGACTTGTCAGCCTACAAATCGCAGCGCTATCGCTGGGCTTTTGGCGCGATGCAGATTCTCAAGCGACATTGGACGTGGCTAACCATGCCCGGTCCGCTGAATATGGGTCAGCGCTTCCATTTTCTCACCGGTTGGTTCAGTTGGTTTGCCGATGCTCTGCATCTGGTGTTCACGGTGATGGCCGTGTTCTGGACCTTAGGAATGGTCACCTACAGCGATATGTTTACCTTGCCGCTGAGCCTTTTCTTGATCCCAGTACTGGCGTTTTTCGTTGCTAAGGCTTTGTTTGGCATCATCTTGTATCGCGTGCGCGTTCCCTGTAGCTGGAGAGACACCTTGGGCGCCGCACTCGCAAGCATGGCGCTTAGTCACTCCATTGCGCTCGGTATTTTCAAAGGTCTCTTTGCGAAGAAGGGCGAGTTCGTGCGCACAGCCAAACGTCGGCGCCTGCGCAAGCGGCCAAGTGCATGGTTAGTGGTGCGCGAGGAGACGCTGATCTTCGTTGCGTTGATGCTTAGCATCGTCGCGATGCTGCGCGCATGGAACCTCGATTTCGTCGAAACTAGGCTATGGATCAGCATCTTAGCCGCGCAATCTTTCCCCTATCTGTCCGCGATGCTGGTGGCACTGATTGCGGGACGTTCGGGGGAGAAGAGCTGACATAGGCTGACCTTGCCGCCGTCCCCGCTCCCAAAACAGCTTGCGAGAGCGGGCAAATCATCGGCAGTCCGTCGTTGCGCGCTGTCCGTGACTTTGCGGCGGTGCGCTTCGGAATGGCGAGAGCAACATGAGGCACATCGCCCGGCTTCCGCACGCTACTCGAGGGGTCGACTTCCATCCTTTGGGGCATCACTTTCTGCGCTCCCGTGATCGCGTACCGAGCGGGCGACCAGGCCTACGCCGATGGCAATCATTCCTAGCATTGTCAAGGTGTTGTAGAGGCTGGTTGGAGCGAAATACACGCGCAAATTGGCAAATATGCCGGCGATGATGATCAGAATTCCGGATGACACCAGAAACCATCCCATGATCGACTTGCCGTTGTAAAAGACGATGCCAAGCCCGAGCAAAAACGGCAGCAGCGACAAGCCAAAGGCGTCGTACCCAAATAGCGACCAACCGCCGCTGGTAACCGTCACCTGCTGCATAAACAAATAGGTACCGACAACCACCAAGCCGAGTCCGAGGAGAAATTCTCCCAATCCGCCCGGCGTTCCACCTGCTCCACGCATTGCATTCATCCCGTCGTCTAGGCCAGTGTCGAGTATGCAAGGCGCACGCTTTGAGGGCGAGCCGCAGCGAAGCTTTGGCGTCACGAGCGCATGGCGGTTGCGGCGCACCCCAGCAAGTCAGGTGGAGCAAGCACCAGCGTGGCCCTTAAGCGAGCCGCGATGCGGAGGGCTTATGGCGCGCACAGTGCGAGTTCTGGCCTAAAGACCTGAGCGCATCAGGGCTTTGCCGCTGAGTCGGACGTGGCAACGCCGAGCTCCTGCAACAACTGGTCGGCACCTTCGACACGATCAAGCAACCACAGCAGATAGCGGATATCGACGCTGATGTTGCGCGAGAGCGCGGGATTGAAGCCGAAGTCGCCCGCCACGTTTTCCCAAACGCGATCAAAATTGATGCCGACGAGCTCGCCATAGCCGTTGACCACGGGGCTGCCGGAATTGCCACCGCTACTGTCGGCGTCGGCCAGGAAGTTCACTGGCACGCCGGAAATGACGCTCGCGATCCAGCGCTTTCCGGGATCCGACGCGGCTTTCAAGACACGCTCGGGCAACGCGAAGGGTTCGCTGCCCGTATGCTTTTCAACGGCTCCGGCGAGGCTGGTAAAAGGCGTGTAATAGACTCCGTCTCGCGGTGCGTAGCCTTGGACATGGGCAAAGCTGATGCGCAATGTGCTGTTGGCATCGGGCGCGATCGGCTTTCCCGTGTGTGCGCGCACGGCGCGCCGCCAGATGGGTCGATAAACTGCCGTCTCGCTATTCCATTGACGCTCGCGGGCACGTAGCTCGCGCAGGTCTGCATTCCAGGCGATGCCGAAATCGAGCAGTGGATCCTTGCGCGCTTGCAATTCCGTGAGCGGTTGATTGAGTAGTGCGTCGCGCGCGTCGGCATCGAGAAGCGCGGAGCTTGCGTACATTTCCGCGATTTCCTTCTCAATGCGCGGGTCGTCGAGCTTGCCAAATCGAGCATCGATTGAGGCGATGCGTTGATCTGCTGGCAGTAACAACGCACGCCGCACCAGGGCCGCGAAAATGCGCTGGTCTGCAGCGGGGTGATAGTTCTGCTGCTCTCGACGCAAACGGTCGCGCAGGCGTGGTAAGTCGGCGCTGGTGAATCCGGCGGCGCGGGCCGGGTCCTCGCGCGTGAGCTCGCGCGCCTGATGCGCCAGCGTGGCGCCGAAATAAAGGGACTTGGGTAGCGGCGGAATGCTGCCGGCCACGGTTTCAACACCGAGCTGAATCAAGTTAAGGAGAAAATCGCGCTCCCAACTACGTTCACGCTGTGCCAGCACGGCGCGCAATTGTTCGCGTGCATCGACGGCCGCCTGTTGCGCTGGCCGCTCGGCTGCCCAACTGGCCACCGCGTCGTCGGCAGCGTGCTGGCGCGCAACGATGCGACCCCGATCGAGTCCCGCGATCTGTCCTTGCGCATTCTTATGACGATTGAGGATGCCCTTGAGATTGGCCGCGACGGCGATTTTGGCTTTCGCATCGCCAGCACTGCTCTCCTCTAGATGCCGGATCCATTCGCCGAACAAGTCCTCGCGCCGTGCAAAAAAGCGCTCGCGGCGTTCCTGCATTTCCTCGGCGATATAGGAACGCCAAGTGATGCCTGGATAGCCGAGCAACATCACAAACTCATCTTTCGACAAGCCGCGATTGGAAATCGGGAAGAAGAATTCCGGCTGATAGGGACGATTGGCCTCGCTGCGGTCGGCGGGCTTACCGTCGACCGCAGCCCACGCCCGTGCGATGGCAAAATCGCCGGTGTGACGCGGCCACGACCAGTTGTCGATTTCGCCGCCGTACTCACCGATGGCGCGTGGCGGCGCGTACACCAGGCGCACATCGCGCAGCTCCAGCGATTCGATCAGGGTGTACTGAACACCTTCGTCGTAAGCCGCGAGCTTGCACTTGGTATCGGGCTTGGTCTCGCATTCGCGTACCAATTCTTTCTGGCGTGCCTCGATTGCGCTGAGGCGCTGGAGCGGATCGGCATCCTGCGGCACCGCCGCGAGCACGGACTTGGTGACATCGGTGAAGCGCCGCGGGATCTCGACACGAATGGTGCTACCGGCTAATTCCTCGGCCGCCGAACGTGCGAGGTATCCGCTGGTAATCAGATCACGCTCGGGCGTGCTGTGTTCTTGTATCAGCGGAAACAGACAATGATGATTGGTGATAATCAGACCCGTGGCGGACACGAAAGCGCCGGAGCAGCCTGAGATATTCACGGTTCCCGACAGCAATCCGGTGCCGCGTTTGGCATCCCATAATTGATCGGGCTTGAGCTTGAGCCCTTGGTCGCGCAACCACGCGGGGTCAATCTCCAGCACCTGATCGGGAGTCCATTTACCATCGAGTGCGGCGGCAGGTGCGGCCGCCAGTGCGCACAACATCAAAGTCAGTGTTTTCATGCGCACAGTATAGAAGCGCACGCGCGTAGCGGTTGGCGCTAAAGCGACTTCTGGTAGACCTCAAAATACAAATCGCTACGTTTTGGCAGGCCGAATTTCTGGTCACCGTATGGAAAGGGCAGACGTTCACCGGTCGCCACATAGCCACGACGTACATACCAATCGATCAGTTCCGTGCGCGACCAAATCACGGTCATGCGCACGCGTGATAACTGCCAATCCTCGCGCGCGATGCGCTCACATTCTTTAATGATGGCATGACCTATGCCGCCGCCCTGCAAGCCCGGACGCACGGCGAACATGCCGAAGTAAGCGGCGTTTGGTTGTCGCTCCAGGTTCGCGCAACCGAGTAGGTCGCCTGTGCGCAAGGCCAGTACGACCATTGAGCCCGGCTTTGAGAGCGTGTGCCCCATGCCCTCAGCATCGGTGCGTTGACCGGCCAATAGATCCGCCTCGGTGGTCCAGCCGACGCGACTTTCATCGCCCCGATAGGCCGATTCCACCAACGCGACAAGCGCCGGAACATCGTCTTGCGTAGCCAGACGAAATTGCAGTGGGGAGCCGGGCGTCATCGCGACGTTGCTCGCTGGCGGGATCGGCGTTCGGCGCAGCGGCGATCAGCCGCCACCGATGGGTTGGTAATGCTGGACGACATAGTTCTCGATCATCTGCACGAATTCATGGCTGATGCGATCGCCACGCAATGTTGCAACTTTGACGCCATCGACGAAGACCGGTGCCGACGGTGCCTCCCCCGTGCCCGGCAGGCTGATACCGATATTGGCGTGTTTGCTTTCGCCCGGTCCGTTCACGACGCAACCCATGACGGCGAGCGTGAGATTCTCGACGCCGTCGTAGCGCAGTCGCCAATCGGGCATGCGCTCGCGCACATGATCTTGAACCGTTTTGGCTAGCTCCTGAAAAAACACGCTGGTGGTGCGTCCGCAGCCGGGGCAAGCAGTGACCATTGGCGTAAACGCGCGCAGCCCCATGGTTTGCAGCAATTCCTGCGCGACGATGACCTCGCGCGTGCGCGATTCCTGCGGTTCTGGCGTCAGCGAGATACGGATAGTGTCGCCGATGCCTTCTTGCAACAGCACGGCTAGCGCGGCGGAGGAAGCCACCATACCCTTGCTGCCCATGCCCGCTTCGGTCAATCCCAGGTGCAGTGCGTAGTCGCAACGCTTCGACAGCGCTCGGTAGACCGCGATCAACTCCTGCACGCCGCTGACTTTGCAAGAGACGATGATGCGATCGCGACCAAGGCCGATTTCCTCGGCTCGTGCAGCACTCATCAAGGCGGATTGAATCAGCGCCTCCCGCGCCACTGCCGGCGCATCTAGTGGCGTGTCCGAGGCGGCGTTCTCGTCCATCAATCGCGTCAGTAGCGATTGATCGAGGCTGCCCCAGTTCGCGCCGATGCGCACCGGTTTTCCATAGAGTATCGCCTGCTCGATGATGGTCGCGAACTGCACGTCGCGTTTTTGACCAAAGCCCACATTACCTGGATTGATGCGGTACTTCGCCAGCGCTTGCGCGCACGCCGGATGACGAGTTAGCAGCAAATGTCCGTTGTAGTGGAAATCGCCGATCAGACCAACTTCAGAGCCGATGCGCGCAAGCTTGTCACGTATATGCGGCACCGCGGCGGCAGCTTCCTCGTTGTTGACCGTGATCCGCACCAACTCGGAACCGGCGCGCTTCAGTTCAGCAATTTGGCGTGTGGTCGATTCGATATCGGCCGTATCGGTATTAGTCATCGACTGCACGACTACAGGCGCGGACCCACCCACCAGCACAGACCCAATGCGCACAGACACCGTATGGCGTCGTGGCGCGGCGCCAGAGGCGAAACATTCACTCATTGCAAGTTCTCAAACGGTAGACCAGATTTCATCCAGCGCGGCGGAGGGCGGCGAGTCCGGTGCTGCCAAAGCGGGCTCTGACGGCTTCTGTTCGCCATAGCGAAACTGCTTGAAGGCACCGGTGTTCTCGATCAAATCGAGCTGATTCAGCGGTTCCGATAAGGCACGTTCTTCGTAGCCCATCGGATCTGGCAGCCGCAGTAGCTCCAGCCCGCCGGTGGAATCGAGGATTGAAGGTGCGAGTAGGGTCGGATGATCGACGTCGTTGATCTCCAGTGGCGCCAGCAGCAGCCCGCGGAAAATCACGCGACTGGTCTGCGCTTCGCCAGTGGCGCGCACGGCGACTGACTCAACGCGCCGGCTCAATAGCTGCACACCCGCTTCCAAACTGTCGTTGTTACCGCCCTTGAGCCAGCGCAGCACGCCAATCATCCAATCGGGCGCGTCGTCGTCGTCTAAGTCGGCAGGCGCGGACAGCGCGATCAATTCGCCGACTTTGGCTTTCAAGCCTTCCGCGTTCTCCCACAATAATCGGTAGCCGCCCAAGCTCTGGTCGATTACGCGTACGCGCAGCACCGTGGGCGTGGCCGATTCCGTGCTGGATTGCGCCCAAGCAGCCGAACGCTCGCGATCGGACATCGTGATACCGCCGCTGAGTTCGGCTACGAACTCGTTGAAATCATGTTTGCCAGAGGCCAGATAGTGCACCGCGTGCAGGCCGATGCACGCCTCCATCTTGTGATCGGCGGGCAGCCTCGGATGCCCACGCTCGCCACTGAAACTCCAGGACACGACCAGCTTGTCGACCACGTCCCCGGAGATATCTGGCGCCTGCCCTAAGCGGCCGCGCACGGCGATCGGTGCATCGATATTGGGCAGAGTCCGAAGCTGCGCTTTCAAACCCTGGATCAAATTGCTGGTGTCCAGCCGCCAATGCCGGCCCTTAATTTCGGCCCGTGGCGACATTGGCGGTGAGTCAGACACCGGATCGATCACGAAGCTGCCCGTGGACGCGGTCGGGTCGACGCGACAAAGATTGGCCCAAACGCGGGTCGCAGACTCCACATCGACAATCTCTTTTTGGGTCAGTCGGTAGGGATTGCCGATGAAAGTCAGCAACGCCTGCAGATAGACGGTTTCCGAGGTCAGCGTGATGCGCGGGAATTGTGGATCGGTAATCGCCTTATCCAGCAGTTGCGACTCATTGCCGAATGCCGCCAATCGGTGCATCAAACTCCACACCCCGGCGGGAATTTCGCTGTAGGCGATGTAACACTTACTTAGCATTTGGGCGCCGTGTGTCAGCGCGCGCACCAAGGCAAGCGCGGTGGGTCGTCCGCGCAGGAATGGGACGGAACCACGTGGTGCGCAGTAGTCGTACACACAGATCGCGAATCCCAGGCTCAGTTCGCGATGGAAATCACGCATTACCGCGCCGATCTGACGCTTCTGCAGCGGCAAAGGCAGCGGTTGGCCGAGTACGTGGCGCTCCATGCTGCTGATCACCACGGAAACGGGATGCCGCATCTGTTCCAGAATCTCCGCGCGCTGGCTCGGCTCAACTTCTAGCTGATTCAGTTCTTTCAGACCGTTGTACAACAAACGTGCGGTCGCGCCGCTATTGGCCATCGGCAGCGCATCGATCCACTGCTTGACCGCCTTCGCCGTGGTCGGGAAGGCATCGCGTCCAGGTCGCTCGCGCTTTGGGAGTATCGCTGCCAGCAGGTCGAACGCGCTTTCAGCCATCAGTGCACCTCCTTCGCCGGCGGTCGAAGCCGCAGGCCGCGGATGATAGCTCAGCGGCGGACGCAAACCGTCCATCGCGCCGGTCCATACGTGGGCGGGAAGGGCAATGTTAACGACGGCCTGCATCGGCGCGATTGCGCGGGCAGGGGGCCATACCTACACTTCACGCCTTGCATAGGCGATGGAGTCCTGATCGAAATGATCGAAATTGCGATTATCGGCTCCGGCCCTGGTGGTATCAGCGCCGCCGCACACGCCGCCGAACTCAAAATTCCGCACGTATTGCTCGAAGCTTCGCCGCAGTTGTCAAACACGATCTTTCGCTATCAGAAAGGCAAGCACGTCATGGCCGAGCCGGACGCCTTGCCGCTGCGTTCGCCCTTGCAGTTTCATGCCGGCAGTCGTGAATCCATTCTGGATGCCTGGGACGCGGGCGTGGCCTCGCTCGGCGTGAGCGTGCGTTTTGGTGCGGAGGTGAGTGCGATCAAGAAGGTTGATAACGGCTTTGAGATCAGCATCGGCCGCACCGATAAGATCCTGGCGAAGAATGTCATTCTCGGGATCGGCCTGCAGGGCAACATCCGGCGTCTGGGCGTGCCCGGTGATGATGCGCCCTTTGTGCAATACACGCTGGACGACCCAGATGAATATGAAGGCGAGACCATCATCGTGGTCGGCGCCGGTGACGCGGCCATTGAAAACGCGGTGTCGCTGTCGCACCAGAATCAGGTCATCGTGGTCAATCGGCGCGATGAATTTGCGCGCGCCAAAGAAGGCAATCTGCGCAATATCTTAAAGGCCATTGATGACGGCGTGATCGAGTGCTACTACGGCACCGCGCCGGAGCGCGTGGATAAATTATCGGTAGGCCGCAAACCCGGCCGATTGATCCTGAATACGCCCAAGGGCCGCGCGCAAGTACTGTGTGATCGCATCATTGGCCGTCTCGGCGCGAATCCACCGCGATCCTTTGTGGAGGCTTGCGGGGTCAAATTCCCGAATGACGATCCGTCTGCGGTGCCGGCGATCAGCGAACGCTACGAGAGCAATGTGCCCGGCCTGTATATCGTGGGCGCACTCGGCGGTTATCCGCTGATCAAGCAGGCGATGAATCAGGGCTATGAGGTGGTCGAGTACATTCTGGGCAAGAATGTCGAGCCGGCCGACGAGCCTTTGCTGCGCGCAAAGTTTGAGCGTATGCCGGGCTTCAAGACGGTTGCCAGCGCACTTGATCGTATGCAGAAATCGGTGCCATTGCTGGCGACCATAACGCCGCTGCAGTTACGCGAGTTCATGATCGATTCGGACATTCGTACACCCAAAAGCGGCGCGACTTTGTTCAAGCGTAACGACTACACCAATAGTTTCTACTGCATCGTTGCGGGACAGGTCGAGGTGCTGGTTGATGAGCAAAGCAATAAGCGTATCACCCTGAATCCGGGCGAATTCTTTGGTGAAATGAGCCTGATCTCTGGGCGCCGACGCGCGGCCACGGTGCTCGCCGGGAACGGCTGCGTGGTGCTCGAAACACCGCGCCGATCGATGCAGAAGCTGATCAATTCGGTCGATGCGGTAAAAAAAATCATCGACCGCGCCTTTATCGGTCGCGCCATTGCGCAGCGCTTCGGCGAGGAAGCGACGCCGGACCAGATTCGAGATGTTGTGGCAGGCGCAACATTGAAGCGCTTCAAGGCTGGTGAGACCCTTTTCCGCGAAGGCGATGAGGGCGACTGTGTGCATTTGGTGCGGGTCGGCTCGCTCACCATCTCGCGCAATATCAGCGGGCAGGAAGTGGTGTTGTCCTATGTGCCGGCCGGCAATTACGTCGGCGAAATGGCGATAGTTGGCGGCGGCAAGCGGTCGGCGACGGCCAAGGCGGCGATTGCCACCGAAACCATCCGCGTTGAGCGCGACGCGTTCCGCAAATTGCTGGCGCAGAACCCGATCTTGCGCGAGCGACTCGCAAAAGAAGTCAAGAAGCGCACCGCCGAAAACATCACCATGCAGGCTGCGGGTGCCAGTGGCGATGTGATTTCCTTCTTGATTGGGCAGGGCATCGGCGAGGCCACCGATGTCTTGCTGATTGACGAATCCTTATGCGTGCGCTGCGACAACTGCGAAAAAGCCTGCGCGGAAACGCATGGCGGCAATTCGCGGCTAGATCGCGAAGCGGGTCCCACCTTTGCCAATGTGCATGTGCCCACTTCTTGCCGTCATTGCGAGCATCCGCATTGCATGAAGGATTGCCCGCCGGACGCGATCCATCGCGCGCCAAATGGCGAAGTTTTCATCGCCGACAACTGCATCGGATGTGGCAACTGCGAGCGCAATTGCCCCTATGGCGTGATCCACATGGCAACCAAGCCCAAGTCCAAGCCCGGCTTGCTGCAATGGCTGATGCTGGGCGCGGGACCAGGTCCTGGGCAATCGCCCTATGATCCCGAGAATCACGAAAAGAAAGCGGTGAAGTGCGATATGTGCAAGGACATCAAAGGGGGTGCCGCTTGTGTACGCGCGTGCCCGACCGGTGCGGCCATTCGAATTTCGCCAGAGCAGTTGCCCCAATATGCATATGCGCGCAGTCCATGAGAATTTGTCGAGGAATCCCGCCGCGAGCGCTGGCGTTGGCCGGTCGTTGCGCTCGCAGTGCCAATGCATGGATGCGCGCGGCGAACACTGATCCCGCTCAGAAGCCCGCTTCGGCCAGCCAACCAGGCGTCCGCCATGCATGACTCCATTTTGAATTTCGGTCGCTATCGATATCTATGGGTATCGCTGCTGCTGTCCTTAGGCTCACTGACGGCCTACATCTGCACGATCCTATCGGCGTGCCAAGTGGCGGGTCGTGGCTCGGTTACACACTCGGGACCATCGCTGCGTTGCTGATTCTTTGGCTGTTGTGGTTCGGCATACGCAAGCGTCGCTATCGCGGCGCCACGGGCACGCTGCGCGGTTGGCTGTCGGCGCATGTGTATCTCGGTACCAGTTTGATTTTGATCGCCTTTCTGCACGCGGGATTCCAGATCGGATGGAATATCCATACGCTGGCGCTGGTGTTGATGCTGCTGGTGATTTTCAGCGGTTTCTTCGGCGTTTACGCGTATCTGCGATTCCCAGAAATGATGACCCGCAATCGCGCCAACACCACGCGCAACGCGATGATTGCGGAGATTCGGGAGCTCGATCAGCAGGCACTGGTGCTCGCTGACAAAGTCGACACGAGCGTGCACGATGCGATTTTGAAATCGATTCAGGGCACACAGTTGGGCGGTGGCGCTTGGGCGCAATTGCGCGCGCGCGACGATTCCAGCGAAGCGCTGGTGCGCTTGAAGGAAGCGGTGCTCGCGAACAATCGTGCCGAGAATCCGAGCAATAGCGGTCAAACCATGGTGATGATGGTCGATTTTCTCGCGACGAAAGCCACCGACGCGCAGTCTGAGAATTTGCGCCGCGTGATCGACATCGTCTCGCGCAAGCGCGCGCTGGCAACGCGTGTGGCGCGCGATATCCAGCTCCAGGCGCTGATGGAGATCTGGTTGTACATCCATGTGCCGCTGTCACTAGGGCTTCTGGGCGCCTTGTCGGCGCACATCATTTCGGTGTTTTTTTACTGGTAGTGATGCTTGCAAGCCAAGCTTTCGACTAGCCTTTCCCTGCCTTCCGAAGCACCCGATCACGAGCATTGCCGGCCATGAAATGGTTTATCCGACGCGTCGTCAAAAAGGGTAAAGGATCGCTTTCTTACGAGGAAGAGATCCATTTTGGCGAAACACTGACCATTGGACGCGCAGCGAACCAAGCGATTTTCATCAATGATCTGCGTGCTGCGCTCGAACATGCGCTAGTCGTGGCCTTGGGCGACGGTCGCTTCCGGGTCGAATCGCTGGTTGAATCCGGCCTGCGTATCGACGGTCAGTTCGAACAGACCGCGATCGCCACCACCGGCAGTAGCATCGAGGTTGGCAACACGCGCATCACCATCGTCGAGCCACCAAAAGATTTTGAGGCGGCCGTCGAGGTGGCCTTGGTCGATAAGACTGAGGTTGCTTCACGTGAGCAAGCCGAGGCGCTGCCGCAGACGCTGGCTGAAGCCGGTTTGAGCAAGCGCCGACCGGCGTGGATTTTGCTCCTTCTGGCGTTGACCTTTGGCTTGATGATTCCTTTGCTGGCGCACTATGTGCCCACCTACCGCGCGCTGGTAAAAAACGTCCCCGGTGCGGGCCTTTCGACTTGGAACACGGGCCCCTTGGCTTCCGCGCATCACGCGTTGGCGAAAGACTGCCAAGCCTGTCATGGGTCTCCGTTTGCCGTGGTGCAAGACGATAAGTGTTTGGTTTGCCATGCTCAAACACCAGCGCATGCTGATCCCCAACAGTTCCCGCTATATGAACTGGCATCGGCGCGGTGCGCCCATTGCCATCGCGACCATAGTGGCGGTGAGGGCCTAGTACGCGCCGATCAGGAGCTCTGTTCGCACTGCCATAGCGATTTGACCGCGCGCGTAAAGGGCGAGACCAAGCTCGCCGACGTCGGTGATTTCGGTACCGCACACCCGCAGTTCCAGGTGCAGTTG
>Ga0209591_10006977_pt1 | contig 12451 bp, 9 predicted proteins | sample MAT01_FD_187207 | JGI IMG/M metagenome (GOLD analysis project Ga0209591, IMG submission 187207) | Freshwater microbial communities from Lake Fryxell liftoff mats and glacier meltwater in Antarctica - MAT-01 (SPAdes) (version 2) | ecosystem: Environmental > Aquatic > Freshwater > Ice > Liftoff...
TCTCTTCTAAGCGAAAAATAATAGGCATCTGGATAGGCGTCGTTAAAACCATGAATTAACAGCACTACATTTTTATTGTTTATTCTACTAACAGATAAATTAATTTTATGAATAACTGTTTTTCTGAATGTATTTTGTAACCGAATAAAAAAAAGAGCACTAGTATCTGGCCCCAGAAGAATATAACGTTGGCGTATATAAGCTTGGGTTAGTGAATCATTTTTTCTTATAGCATATTCAATGGTTGCAAATTCTGGATTATATTGATTTTTACTAGCACCTTTTTTGTATAAATAAAAATAATGAGGAGCTATATATGCTTCTGGTGGATATAAATATCATTCCCTGTCAAAAAACAATTTTATAATTCCATGTTCTTCAATTCTCGGAACCAGTAATACATTTTTTCTTCATTCTTTTATTTTTCCAACTTTTAAATTCTTTAATAAAATTAGCTAAAAGGTTATGCCATGTATAACCTTTTTTTACAAGCCCATCAACAAAGTAATTAATTACTATATTATTGTAACCTAAAAAAAAGTTGAAGTTATAAGATCGTTTTACCGTTGATCGGACTTATCTATTTCTTTAGGTACTTTTATGGCTTCCAAAAACACCCCACAAAGCCTTATCAAAATGATCATTCGTTAATTTATATTTTGCCATAAAAAATCAATTAAAAAAATAAGTAGCAATCGAATTTACAAATTAATTAGCTTTAAGATAAAGCGTTTTATGAAAAGGATAATTTTTATAGCATTAATTTATACTTCAACCATAAACGGCCAAAACTATAAAAGGGTTCATCAGAAAGCAATTTTGGTTGATTCACACAATGATATATTGACGGCATCTATCGAAAAAAACGTACGAATAGATGATGATTTAAAAGGAAAAACACATTCAGATTTAAAAAGATTTAAAGAAGCGGGGGTTGATGTGCAGTTGTTTTCTGTTTGGTGTGATGGTAATAAAATATCACCCAACCAATGGGCTAATAGAGAGATGGATACACTATATGCAGTTGCAAAAAGAAACACCGATAAAATAGTAATTAGCAAAACGGTTAGTGAATTAAATAAAACTGTTCGGCAAAAGAAAATAGCCGCCATGTTTGGAGTTGAAGGGGGACATATGATTGAAGACAATCTCAACAACCTCAATTTGTTTTATGATAGAGGGGTAAGATATATGACGCTTACTTGGAACAACTCCACAAATTGGGCAAGTTCGGCTATGGACGAAAGCAACCCATTGTTAAAAGATAAACCCAAAGGACTTAATGAATTTGGGAAAGAGGTAGTTAGAAGAATGAACGATCTGGGTATTTTGGTAGACCTATCGCATGTTGGCGAAAAAACCTTTTGGGATGCAATAAGCTCAACCACCAGGCCTGTTTTGGTTTCTCATAGCAACGTATATGCCCTTTGCCCTGTTTTTAGAAACTTAAAAGATGATCAAATAAAGGCGGTTGGAAAAAACGGCGGGGTAATTCACTTAAACTTTTACTCAGGATTTGTAGATAGTACTTTCAAAACAAAAGAAGCCAAATTCATGTTATCTCATAAAAAGGAACTTGATTCTTTGAAAAATGCTGGTATTCAGCAAGAATATGCATTGAGTATTATAACTCAAAAGTATGCCAAAGAGGTTGATGCTAATAGACCACCATTAAGCGCTTTACTTGATCATTTAGATTATATAGTAAATCTAATTGGAGTTGATCATGTGGGAATGGGGTCAGATTTTGACGGGATAACCTCCTCGCCTCAGCAACTAAATGATGTTACAGCATACCCTCTAATCACCAAGGCCCTTTTTGAAAGAGGGTTCACTAAAAGCGAGATCAATAAAATATTAGGAGGAAATTTTTTAAGGATATTGAAAGCATCTGAACCTTTAAACAACGGCAAATAAATGTTGAAGATCCATTCATATAATAAAAATTTAATCTATCAAAACCTTTCTATTTTTAAATAATAAAAAACGCTTTATGAGAAAAACACTATTTGTCATTAGTTATTTTCTAATTATTTATACAATTAAGGCTCAGTCAACTCAAAAACCTCCGTTACACGGAAAAAACTGGATGGCCATCACGGGTAAGCCATTAGCAGCTACTGCTGGGTCAATTGTTTTTCAACAAGGCGGAAACGCGGTAGATGCTGCGATAGCCATGTTGGCATCAACCTGCACCATGTGGGATGTTTTAAGTTGGGGCGGAGAAACACAGGCCTTAATTTATAATCCTAAAACGGGTAAAGTAATTGGGATTAATGCGCTTGGTGTAGCCCCAACAGGAGCAACCGCCAACTTCTTTAAAAACAAAGGATATAATTTTCCTCCAGAATACGGTCCACTTGCAGCAATTACGCCTGGAACTGTTGGAGGTATTTGCCATATGTTGGCCGAATATGGAACCATGAGTTTAAAGCAGGTTTTGGCCCCTGCCATGCAGTTGGCTGCCGGATATCCAATTGATGCACAAACGGCGAATAGTATGGAAAGAGGAAAAGACAGAATTAAACAATGGCCTTATAGTAAAAAGGTGTTTTTGGTTCATCAAGGAGAAAAAAGGGAAGCCCCAGAAGCAGGAGAAATATTTATTCAACAAGACCTGCTTAACACACTTACCAAATTGGTTGAAGCGGAGCAGTCGGCTTTAAAAAACAAAAAAACGCGCAAACAAGCGATACAAGCAGCATACGATCGTTTTTATAAAGGGGATATTGCCGATGAGTTTGTAAGAGGAAGTAAAGAACAGGGCGGATTAATAACCAAGGAAGATTTGGCAAACTGGAAAGTAAAAGAAGAAGATCCTTCAATGATCAACTACAAAGGAGTAGAAGTATATAAATTGCAACAATGGACACAGGGACCGATGATGTTGCAGGCACTAAATATTGCCGAAAATTTCGACTTAAAAAGCATGGGCTATAATTCGCCCAAGTATATCAATACTATTTATCAAACAATGAGTTTGGCTTTTGCAGATCGCGATTTTTATTATGGAGATCCGGCATTTGCTCCAACCAAACAACCCATGAAAGGCTTGTTGAGCAAGGAATATGCAAAACAAAGAGCCCAATTAATTAATCCCGATAAGAATGTTCCAAATTTTGGTCCCGGCGACCCCTATCCTTTTGAAGGATCAACAAATCCGTATACAGAGCAAATAAAAAAATGGAATCAAAGTAATGATAGTTTAAATAAAAGAAGCTTTGTTCCAACACACGATAGTACCGCTACCGCTATGTTAGAAAAGGAAGAATATATAGACAGGCTTTGGCGCGGAACAACAAGCGTAGAAGCAGCAGATAAAGATGGTTGGGTAGTTTCTATTACGCCTAGCGGCGGATGGTTACCAGCGTGTATTGCAGGAAATACTGGGGTTGGAATGAGTCAGCGCATGCAAAGCTTTGTATTAGATGCAAGTATAAACCCGTTTAATGTTGTTGAACCAGGAAAGAGACCAAGAGTTACCTTAACACCATCAATGGCATTAAAAGACGGTAAGCCTTATTTAGCTTTTGCGGTTCAAGGTGGTGATACACAAGACCAGAATTTATTGCAATTCTTTTTAAATATGCACGAGTTTGGAATGACGGTTCAACAAGCAACCGAGGCAGCTAACATTAACACCAATCAACTTTGGTTATCATTGGGCGGTAGCAAGTTGAGTGATCGTAAACCAAGAGGGGGCGATATTTTGCTATCTAATAAAACAACAGAGGCCAACAGAGAAGTACTAAAGAAAATGGGCTATAAATTAAGTTTTGGCGACAAAACTAGTGGCCCAATCAACGCTATTTTTCTTGATAAAAAGCATGGTTCTATTTGGGGAGGATCTTCTAATAACGGAGAAGATTATGGAATTGGTTGGTAAAACCGTTAAAAAGAAAAAAAAACCAGTACTAATACTCAACTACTTTAAAAAGGCTTGTATTATTTTAGCACAATAAATAAAAAACTAAATGCGTTAGTATTAAATTACTAAAATAATTAGTTTTATTAAATTAAAAAGTACTAGTTTTACAAACCATTAAATTGACCAATAAATAAGAACCCATGAGTAATGCAGAAAAACTTAAAGCGCTAAAGCTAACGATCGATAAAATCGACAAAGACTACGGTAAAGGAAGTGTAATGATGATGAACGAGAAGAGCACGGCCCCGATGGAAGTGATTTCAACTGGTTCAATAGGATTAGATACAGCATTAGGTGTTGGAGGATTACCAAAAGGAAGAATTATTGAAATATATGGACCAGAATCTTCTGGTAAAACAACCATTGCAATTCATGTTATTGCCGAAGCACAAAAGAAGGGTGGAATTTGCGCCATAATTGATGCGGAACATGCTTTTGATAGCGCATATGCCAAAAAATTAGGTGTAGACGTAGATAATTTATTGATTTCTCAGCCAGACTATGGTGAGCAAGCATTGGAAATTGCTGACCGATTAATCCTTTCTGGAGCAATTGACGTGGTAGTAATTGATTCAGTAGCTGCATTGGTTCCAAAAAGCGAATTAGAGGGAGAGATGGGCGATAGTAAAATGGGCTTGCACGCAAGATTAATGAGTCAAGCAATGCGTAAACTAACAGCAACAATTAATAAAACCAATACTATCTGTATTTTCATCAATCAGCTAAGAGAAAAAATTGGGGTGATGTTCGGTAATCCAGAAACTACAACTGGAGGAAATGCACTCAAGTTTTATGCATCGGTTAGATTAGACATCAGAAGAATGACACAAATTAAAGATGGAGATGCTGCAATTGGTAATAGAGTTAAGGTAAAAGTAGTAAAAAACAAAGTGGCGCCACCTTTCAGAGCAGCAGAGTTTGATTTGGTATTTGGAGAAGGTATCAGCAAAGTTGGAGAGATTGTAGATATGGGTGTAGAACTAGGCATTGTTCAAAAAAGCGGAAGCTGGTTTAGTTATGACACCAATAAATTAGGACAAGGTAGAGAGTCTGTTAAAACACTATTGCACGATAATCCCGATTTGGCAAACGAAATCGAGGCTAAAATAAGGGCCAAATTAGTGGTAGTAGCAGAACCAGCCGTAGAAGCTGAAAAATAATGGGTTTGATGGGTTAGTAATAATATACCGGCAGAAATGCCGGTTTTTTTATGCAAACGCAACGATAAATGGGTACGGAAGTGTTAATTAATTATCAATTGATATACTATTAGACATACCCTTAGCGTTTTATTAGCATATATCCCGATAATTTCGAGGGTATAGGCTAATATATCCATCCAAATGATTTCAAGAGTACCCAGACAAATTCGGCTGAGCGGTGTAATTGTTTGCTCTTTATTACTCTACTTTATGAGTATAGGATCTTTTTGCTTTGCACAAAAAGGACTCTCCTATGATATTCGTCCATTTAAAAAAGAAGCCATATTTCGCAACGACGATAAAGTTGGATATGATTTACGTTTTAAAAACAATACGGGAGAAAAAGTACGAGGTAGCATAAAAGTTGAAGTAAAAAATTACAAAGGAGAACAAACATTTAATCAAGAAATTGGATTTACAATAGATGCAAATAGAAGCTATGCTAATGATCTAAAACTAGAAAACGACAGAACGGTACCAGGGTTTTATCAATTAAGAATAATTGTATCAGCCAATAGATATAACGACACTTTATTTTTCGGATACGGTGTTGATCCAGAAAAAATATACTCGAATGTAAATCGTCCATCAGATTTTGACCAGTTTTGGGACGATGCAAAAAGAGACCTTGTAAATATTGATCCAAAGTTTAGGGTTACAAGAAGGGGCGACCAAAGCACAAGAGACGTAGACGTTTTTTTAGTAGAATTTCAATCGCTCGATTACCAAACAATAAGAGGCTGGTTATCTGTTCCAAAGGATAAAGGAAAATACAATGTTTTATATGAATTACCCGGGTATCTAGAAGATATGCGCCCAGATTCATTGAGAAAAGACATGGCGGTTTTTAGATTAAACGTAAGAGGGCATGGAAATAGCAAAGACAATACAAATGCAGACTTTAATACTTATAACATTATTAATCTTAATGATAAGTATCGATATATATATAGGGGTGCTTATATGGATGCGTTGCGCGGATTAGAATTTATTTATCGAAACGAGCAGATGAAGCTAGATATTAAAAAAGTAATAGTAAAGGGTCAAGGCCAAGGAGCGGCAATGGCCGCGGTTGTAGCATCAATGGACGCAAGACCCGTAGGCTGTATTCTTGAAACACCGGTATATACAGATATGCGCACTCTCTTTGTTTTAGCAGAAACACAATATGCAACACCCTGGCCAGTAAAAAACTTTCAGGCCTATATTTCCAACCCACGCAATCGTTTAAACAAAGAAGGGTTGTTTAGAAACTGGGATTATTTTGATCCAGTAAACTTTGCATCAAATATTCGTTGTAAAGTTTTATTTGGTCACAATTTAAAGAATACTGTTTGTCCTCCACAAGCAGCAATTGCATTATACAATCAAATAAGAATTGATAATAGGGAAATATATATGAGTCCAGACGAGGGAGGAATGAACTATGTATATTATAGTTTTCAAAATTACTGGATTAAAAAAATATTCTAAAAAAGAAATAAAACCCATGAAAAAAACAATAACAATAGTTTTACTAGCCATAATTTATAGTGCAGCCTATGCCGGATTTCCGGTAGGCAGAGGAAAATATTTAATAGTGCCATCTTATAATTTATATACCGCAAAGGGTTATTGGGATAAAGACGGAACGTATTTTGATTATTCTAATAATGGTCGTTTTACCTCACATTATTTTGGTGTTTATGGCGGAATTGGAATTGGAGATAAATTGGATTTAATTGGAAACATAAATTATACAATGCAATCATTGCGGGAAACAAATAGAATACAATCAAACGGAAGCTTAGGAGACGCAACGGTAGGGTTACAATATTTACTCAACAGTTTTGATTATTATAAATTTTTAACTGTCACAGGATCTTTAATTGTTCCATTATATACTAATACCACCGGAAAAGAACCTTTCACCGGGTTTCAACAAGTAGGAGGAGAAATTAAAATGTCGTTAGCAAGCACCAATAGAGAGCGATTAAAAAATACTTATTATGACTTGACTGGTGGTTTGCGACAATACTTTAGCCAGGAAGGTCCAACACAATTGTTTTTAGATGCATTGTTTGGAATTCCATTAAATGATAAAAATAAGATTACCTTTTCTATGAATGGGGTAAAGTCTTCAAGTTCACTAACGGTGTTTAACCCAAACAACTTGAGTTTAAATAGATCGTTTTCTTATTTTAGATTAGGCACTGGTTTCGGAACAAAAATTAGTCAGAACAATCAAATTTTCTTCAATATTTTTTCTGATGTAATCGGAAGAAACACAGGAAGGGGAAGTGGTGGATCAATTCAATTAGTAGCTAAATTGTAGTAAACCAATCAAAACCACATGAATTCAAAACAATATATACCAGCACTAACAGGTGTAAGAGGCTTAGCGGCCTTTTTAATTTTTTTAGACCATTATAATCAGATAGGATTTCCTCCTTTATTATTTAGAATTTTAAATGAATTTCATTTTCCGTTGCCCATGTTTTTTGTGCTAAGCGGATTTTTAATTTGTCTTAGATACTTTGATAATGTAGAGGTAAACAAGCATTGGATGAGAAAATACATTAAGAACAGAATTGCTCGTGTTTACCCGATATACTTGATTTTAACGATTGCTACTTTTATAGTTGCATGGATCATTAGCGACAATTCTATTTATAATGGGTTCTCATCAAAAATTGGAATATTCATAATGAACATTACATTTTTAAGAGGATTTTTTGATGATATGAAGTTTACGGGAATTGCTCAAGGTTGGTCGCTAACCGTTGAAGAGTGTTTTTATTTTTCAGCGCCTTTCTTTTTTCTTCTTGTACAAAAAACAAAGAGATGGTTAATCTATCTTCCGTTGATGTTTGTAGGAACAGGAGCTTTGTTGGTAATGATATTTAGAAATGTACAATTTTATGGTTTTTTTGTTGATTTTAAATTCATGTTCATCTATACTTTTTTTGGTAGATGTGTTGAGTTTTTTGTAGGAATGGGTCTAGCGCTGATCATTAGAAAAAGTGACGATACAATTAGCAAAATTCCATTTTTTACTTATCTAGGTATTCTAGGAATTATAGGAACAACAACGGTCATGGTGATGCAACCTATTAGCCCAGAAGTGCCTTTTGGGCTCTACCAACCCATTGGTATTTTCACCAACAACTTCATACTGCCATTTGCGATCGGTTCTTTCTTCTATGGTTTAATAAAAGAAAAGTCGGTAATTAGATATCTGCTATCAACCCCATTTGGTCAGTTAAATGGCAGAAGTTCTTATATATTTTATTTAATACACCTTGGATTTGTAGCCACGTTTGCAAGTGATTTTTTTGATTCTACCTCAACCAGTTTTTCTGAATGGTTAGATACAAAAGAATTTTATTGGTTAGCAGAACACCTAAGTAATCCTATTGTTAAGCTCACCTTCTTGTTTTCGTTCTTAACACTTGTTTCGATTGTATTATATAAATATGTAGAAGAGCCATTGAATTTATATATTAGAAAATCGTCGTTTTTAGAGACGAAAAAAGAATAATGGTGATTAAGCAAAAAACAACACAACTAATAGGGTTATTAAGTTTACTATTTATGGTATTTTTGCCATATTCGGTTACTGCTTTTCAGCGTAATAAAACCGTTCCAGATCTTGTTTTTAAAATCGATCCAACCAACAAAAGAGCCAACTTTAACGCTAGGTTTCCTATTAAGTACAAGGTTAATATAATCAATAATTTTAAAACAGATCAAGAAGGAACGCTGGTTTATACTGTTTCTAATTCCAAAGGAGAAGAAGTGTTAACAAACTCAATGGACCTAAAAGTTAACGCAAGAAAAAAGCTAGCAGCAAATTTTGAAGTTCCATTAGATATAGAAGGCGACTATCAAATAAAAGCTACGCTTGCAACCAACGATTACAGCGAAACGCAAGAAGGAGAGTTTTCTTACTCAGGACCACCAAGAAAAGCCAAAGACAGAAAGAATACAGTTAATCCTTATTCTACAGCCTGGTCAGCAGATAAGATTTTTGAAAATTCTACATCTAATGTTAATGCATTAAATGTAGAATCAACCAAAGACGCCGAACCCGCCTTAATAGAAGAAGACGGACCAGAAGAAGAGGGCGAGATAATTTCTACTGTTAAAGCCTCAAGAGTAAGTGGTTTATATTATGATAAGGATCCTGTAAAATATTCGGTTACAATAAACAATCGTTATAAGATTAAACAAGAGGGAACTTTTAATATGATTGTTGAAGACGAACTAGGAAATCATATTAGTGAGAAAAAAACCAAATTAAAATTAGGAAAGCGTGGGATAAAACATTTTAATATAACGCTTCCTAAAGTAAGCGAAGCGGGTGTTTACAATTTAAAAGTTGCAATTAATACAACCACTTACGACGATACTTCTTTGTATGCTTTTGGATATAATATTAATAAAATTGCAAGGCCGATTAATATGCCTCCAGATTTTGATGAATTTTGGAAAAATACAATGGAAGAATTGGCTAAGGTTGACCCACAGTATAAAATTAATAGAGATGAAGGGCTTAGTACAAAAAACAATGATGTATATAGAGTTGATATGATGAGCTTAGGAAATGTTCCCTTTTTTGGATATTTATCTGTACCAAAATTATCAGGAAAATATCCTGTAATGGTTGCTTATGGTGGATATAAAAAAGATGTGCCACCATTAAATTTAGTAGATTTTATTTCTTTTTCTGTAAACGTGCGCGGACTAGAAAAAAAATCGTTTGAGCCATTTAATCCAGATAATAAAGAACAAATTGTATTGAATATAGAAAATAAAGAGGAGTACGTATACCGCGGTATTTATATGGATTGTGTACGAGCACTTGATTTTATTTATGCTCATGCCGATATGAAAATGGATTTAACTAGGATAATTACATTTGGCGGTAGCCAAGGTGCAACACTAGCGTTAGTTGCAGCAGCACTAATGCCAGAAAGGATTAATTCGGTAGTTGCCAGTAATCCTGTTTTTGTCGATTGGAAATACTCATTAGCTGTATTAAAAAAGAAACCTGTAATAAAGTTCCCTATAAACAAGATTATTGAATATATAGACCAAGAGAAAGATCTTTCGGAAGAACAAGCATTTGAAACCTTACATTATTTTGACTTGCAAAATTTTACTCCAAAAGTAAAAGCATCTGTAAATTATGCTGTTGGATTATTAGATGAGTTTGTACCACCAGGCAGTGCCTTTTCGGCTTACTTTAAGTTAAGTCCTTATGCACAACCTAAAAGCGAATTATATGTATTTCCAAAGTTGGGTCACGAAATACCGGTTTCACACGCTTCATATATGGGCATTTGGTTCAGTGAGAAAACGGTAAAAAGCAATAAAAAATAACTAGGATATGCGCAAGTATTTAATCATATGGTTTTTAATGGCGACGTTGCTATCAACTATCACTACTCGGGCTGATTATCCCATTGGTAAAGGAAGAACTGCAATTATTGGAACATATAATTACTTTTTTTCTAACAAGTATTTTAATGATGCTGGTAAAATAGTGAACTATCCAGCAGGTGATAATTTTCAATCTCATGGAATAGCTTTAAATTTTGCACATGGAATAGGTAGAAATGTAGATATTATGCTTTCACTACCCTTTGCAATTCAAAATTTAACCGGATCTGGTATTAAAACAAATAATGCAGGACTTGCAGATATTAATTTTGGTCTTTCATTCCATTTTCCAAATGTTAATTATCAACGATATTTTACAATTAAAGTAAATGGTATTATTCCTGCATATTCAAATCAAGATTCAACTAAACCATTTTTAGGATTTGCATCAAAAGGGGCTTCAATTGCCTTAAACTATTCTTTTTCTCCTTTTACTGACGGGTTTGCGATTATTGAGGCCGGCTATACTAGGTTTTTTGATGAAATAGATGGCCCTAATCAATATAGGGGTAGTGTTTCTTTAGGGAAAATGATTAACCAAAACACAAACGTAAATTTTACATTTGCTCACCAAATATCCCAAAGCGCTAATAAAAGCTTTAATCAAAATATTTTTGTTAATAAAAACTTTTCTGGAGGTACACTCTCAGTAGGAATTAGCAAAAGAATAACCAGAACAATTACTCCATCAATCTCGGCTTTTTACACTTTATATGGAAAAACCCTAGGATTAGGTGTTGGGGGTAATTTTTCTCTTATTATGAGATTGCCTTAAATACTTAGAAATAAATAGTTAATTACTATTTTTTTCTTTGTTTTTTGCCATTTTTATTAAAAAAGAGCTATTTTACCAATAAACCAACAATTTGTTTTACAGGCTTTTAAAATTGTTTATTAGGGCTACCTGCTTTCTTTTTTGTAAACAAATTAGAATTATTAATAAGGATCACTTCAATCAAAAAGGCCCACTATTGATTGTTGCTAATCACCCCAACTCTTTTTTAGATGCCATTTTAATTGGCGCTCAATGCAAATACCCAATTCATTTTTTTGCAAGAGGTGACGCCTTTCAACAAAAAAAATATAGAATTATACTTAGGTTATTTAATATGATGCCTATATACAGACTAAGTGAGGGAAAAGAAAACCTCTATTTAAATGAGTTTAGTTTTAAAGAAAGCAACCAAATATTGGCCTCTGGCGGAATAGTACTCATTTTTATTGAAGGGATATGTATAAATAGTCACGAATTACAACCCTTTAAAAAAGGAACTGCTAGAATAGCGCTCATGGCGGAAACCATTGAGCCGTTGTATGTTTTACCAGTTGCTATTTCTTACAACTCCTTTACAAAATTTGGAAAAAGTGTAATAATTGAAGCAGCAAAATCCATTCCAATAAATCAATTATTTCCGTTTGTAAAGGAAGCATCTAATTACGTGAATTTTAATTCTACTATAAAGCCCATCATTCAACAAATGATTCATTGGCCGATTATTGAAAAGGAAACTTCAAACAAGTATTTAAATATTGTTGCAAACGTTGGAAGGATTTTGCATTATCCATTTTATAAATTAATAAGCAAGTTTGTAAGAGCAAAAACCAAAGGAACAGTTTTTTATGATTCTGTTCTATTTGCGGTTTTAATGATAATCTATCCCTTTTATTTATTAGCTATTGCTAGTTTAATCTTTTATTTAAGCAAATCTTTTATATTGGTTATTGTTGTAGTAGCATCTCATCTTTTTCTAGCAAAAACCGCAACCTTATATCAAAAAAAGCAAACAACTTTGTAAATACTAATTCATTCCTGTAACTTGTTTCTTTAAAAAATTAACTATGCGCTGGCAAGGAAATAGAGAAAGCAATAATGTAGAAGATAGAAGAGGAAGTGGCG
>Ga0209591_10006978_pt1 | contig 12449 bp, 10 predicted proteins | sample MAT01_FD_187207 | JGI IMG/M metagenome (GOLD analysis project Ga0209591, IMG submission 187207) | Freshwater microbial communities from Lake Fryxell liftoff mats and glacier meltwater in Antarctica - MAT-01 (SPAdes) (version 2) | ecosystem: Environmental > Aquatic > Freshwater > Ice > Liftoff...
GCTGATGTTGCAGGGTAGCCTCTTTTTTACGCGCGCCCACCTAAATAAGTGGTGGACCTTTAGCCTGGAAGCGCTGGTGTTGATCCACGGTACGCTCGTCGCGGTGATGAATGCCAATAACATGTGGCCCATGTTTGGCTTTGGTTTCGCCGGCATCCTGATCGTGACGCAACTGCATGGCCTCGGTCTGCCCCGCTGGGTGCGGGCAGTGATCATTACCCTCTATAGCGCCGCCGCGATCTGGGTTTACAGTGCGCGCGGCATCGAGAAAATTCATCAGATCACCTGGATCCCGATCACAGAGTATGTCGTTGTCTTCGTCCTGGCTGGCCTGGTTGGGCTAGGCATTTGGGTAGCCGGCAGAATCGGGACGCGTGCACAGCGCAGTTATTAGTCAGTGGTAATGAGTAATCCGCTTAACCGAATGGCATTGAAGCTGTTCAAACCCCTTCTTACCCCCGATTACTGATAAAACTTGTGGCCAGGCGACGCTTGGCCACAAGTTTTGTAAGTCAACTGCAACAACACCCCAGCCATCCTTTTGCTATACTGGCGCCATACAGATACGACAGGTTATCGCTCTGCAAGCAGGATTGGGCGCAATTATGTTTTGTTCGACCATCATACCAACCATCGGTCGCGCCACATTGGCACGTACGGTAGAAAGCGTCTTAGCCCAATCGATTGGTGTGGGTGAAAGCGAAATTATTGTCGTCAATGATAGCGGGCAGCCATTGCCAGTCGCCCCGTGGCAGCAGGAACCCACGGTTCGGATCATTGCAACGCTGCAGCACGAACGGAGTGTAGCCCGCAACACAGGGGCCGCGCTGGCGCAAGGGTGCTATCTCCATTTTTTAGACGATGATGATTGGTTGTTGCCCGGCGCCTTGAAGAGCTTTGAACTTCTGGCGCAGCAGGCAAAACAGGCTGGCTGGCTTTACGGCGCATCGCAGTTGGTGGATCGCGCCGAGCGACCCCTGATCCAGTTACAACACAACCTGGCCGGCAACGCCTTTGTCCAGGCGATGGCCGGTGAATGGATTCCACTCCAAGCCTCGTTGATCAAGGCAAACACCTTCTTTGCGGTGGGCGGCTTCAATCCGCTCATTGCCGGTCCAGAAGATATTGACTTGTTACGGCGCATTGCCTTGCATGCAGATCTGGCCGGTATGCCAGCTATAGTGGCCTGTATTGGCATGGGGCAAACCAATAGCAGCACCGATCACGCTCGCCATGCCGAACGGAGCCGGTGGGCACGCGAACAAATTCTGAATGCACCCCACGTCTTTGCCCGCTTACACCAATCCGCCGCGAGCAGTGGGTGGCATGGACGTCTGGTTCGCATCTATCTGACATCGCTGCTCTGGAATCTCCAGCACAAAAATTTTGCGACCGCCGCCAGTCGAGCAGCCTATGCAGTTGCCGGGCTTGGCATTGCCGGCCGTCACGCATTTTCTAGCCAATTTTGGCAAGCGCTGCGGCATGGTTATGTGAGTGAAACTTTCCAACGCGGGTTGGCCGCGGTGCAGGCGACGAAGACAGACGAACGACAACCGACGAACGATTACGCAGGGCTATCGTCCCTCACCCAACAACAGTAAGACTCAGGAGCATGCATGAAAAATTCACCCCGCGTTGCGATTGGCTTGCCCGTCTACAACGGTGAAAACTATCTACGCCATGCGCTGGATGGGATTCTGGCCCAGACGTACACAGATTTCGAGTTGATTATTTCAGACAACGCGTCTACCGATCGCACGCAAGAGATCTGCCTGGCGTATGCCGCGCGGGATGCCCGCATTCGGTACGAACGGGCTAACATAAATCTAGGGGCAGCCAAGAATTTCAATCGTGCCTTCGAACTGGCTAACAGTGAGTATTTTATGTGGGCAGCGCACGACGACATCATGGCCCCGGAGTTGCTGGCCCGCTGTGTCGAGGTGCTGGATCGCGACCCTTCGGTTGTGCTTTGTCACGTACAGATCAAAATTATCGACGACCAAGGCCACGTGCTCACCGCCTATGATGATGCACTCAAGTTGCACCGTGTCGCTTCCGAACAGCCACACGAACGCTTTCGCGACTTGATCATGATTCCGCACTATTGTTTTGACAGCTATGGGCTGATTCGTTCAAGTGCGCTCACCATGCGCCCGATTTTTGAAGGCTATGTTAGCTCGGACCGCAACACGCTGGCCGAGTTGGGGTTGATTGGAAAATATCATCATGTGCCGGAGTATCTGTTTTTTGCCCGCGATCATCCGCGCCGCGCCTGGCCACTGTGGAAGTGGGTAGAACAGTTTGACACGGCACGTGTCAATCAAATTCCGTTGCCCCGCTGGAGTTTGCTCTGGGGCTATATGCGGTCGGTGCGGCGTGTGCCGCTACCCTTGATCGAAGAACTACATTGCGGGTTGTTGATTGGCGCCTGGATCCCGCGCAATGCCAGAGGGCTAGGCAAGGATTTGGTCGTGGCCACGATGCTACTGGGCAAACGTGGGCTCAAGCAGATCACCCAAATTGGCCAAAAGCGCAGCAGGTTATCGCAATCATGGCGTTAAAAGTAGAGGAGTCGAATGTGCAGGATCTGAATAGGCGGGCGGCGAGCGGTTGTCGATTTTGTGGCGCAAGCTTGCACCACACGTTTGTAGATTTGGGCATGTCCCCGCTCTGCGAAAGCTACTTGAGCGCTGACGAGTTGAATGCGATGGAGCCATTTTATCCGTTGCATGTCTATGTTTGTGAGCAATGCTTTTTGGTGCAGTTGGAAGAATACGTGAGCCCGGCGCATATTTTTACCGAATACGCCTACTTTTCTTCATATGCCGACACTTGGTTGCAACATGCACGAAGTTATACGGAGCTGATGACAAGCCGCTTTGGTCTACACAGTTCAAGCCAGGTGGTGGAAGTCGCCAGCAACGACGGCTATCTGCTCCAATATTTTGTTGCCCAGGGTATTCCAGCGTTGGGCATTGAACCGGCGGCCAATGTGGCCAAGGTAGCAGTCGAAAAAGGTGTACCGACGCTGGTCGAGTTTTTTGGCGTGACTTGCGCGCAACGATTGGTCGCGGCTGGTCAGCAAGCTGATCTGCTGCTGGGCAATAATGTGCTGGCCCAGGTACCCGATCTGAACGATTTTGTCGGCGGGTTGAAGATTCTCCTCAAACCTCACGGTGTGCTGACGCTGGAATTCCCGCACCTGATGCGCTTGATGGCTGGCAACCAATTCGACACGATTTATCATGAACATTTTTCCTATTTTAGCTTTATCACCGTCGAGAAAATCTTTGCCGCCCATGGCTTAACACTTTTTGATGTGGAGGAGTTGTCGACCCATGGCGGTTCGCTGCGTATCTATGCCCGCCATAGCGAAGACAGGACAAAACCGGTTTGTCCATCTGTGGCTGCGTTGCGGCGCGACGAGGAAGAGGCCGGTTTTACCCAGATGGCCTGTTACACCGCCTTTGCCGAACAGGTGAAAGCAACCAAACGCGCCCTGCTCGCTTTCTTGATCGATGCCAAACGCGCCGGCAAGACCATCGCCGGCTATGGTGCGCCGGGTAAAGGCAATACATTACTCAACTATTGTGGCATTCGCACCGACTTTTTAGACTACACCGTAGATCGCAATCCATACAAACAGGGCAAGTTTCTGCCGGGCACGCGCATTCCTATTTACCATCCGGACAAAATCCAGGCGACGCAGCCCGATTATGTCTTGATCTTACCCTGGAATTTTAAGGAAGAGATTATGCAGCAACTGGCCTATGTGCGCACATGGGGCGCCCAGTTTGTCGTGCCAATTCCGGAGGTAAACGTAGTGTGAACAAGGATAAGCAGCAAAATAGCCAAAGCTTGCCAGGGTGATGAGATGGTAACGTCCAAACGCAACTATAAAAGAAGTGTGCCATGATCTTTATTGAGACGAAATTGAAGGGCGCTTATATTATTGAACTGGAGCAGCATGTCGATGAGCGGGGCTTCTTTGCCCGGTCCTGGTGCCAGCGCGAACTGGCCGAACACGGTTTGGATACGAACTTGGTCCAATGCAATATCTCATTGAGCAAACAGGCTGGCACGCTGCGTGGGATGCATTACCAACGGGCGCCGATGGCCGAGACCAAGCTAGTACGCTGCACATGGGGCGAAATTTATGATGTGATCATCGATTTGCGACCCACCTCACCCACCTTTTTGCAATGGGTGTCGGTCGTACTAAGTGGTGAAAACCGCCGCATGCTTTATGTGCCCAAAGGTTTTGCCCACGGTTTTCAAAGCTTGGTGGACAACACCGAAGTTTTCTATCAGATGGGTGAATTTTATGCGCCAGAGGCCGCGGCAGGCGTCCGTTGGAATGACCCACTTTTTGCCATTGAGTGGCCATTGCCCGTAAGTTTGATCACGGCCAAAGATCAGATGTATGCGGATTGTTCACCCGATCAATTTTTTCAAACGAGCGAATTTTCGACGCCGATCGCCACGGAGATGATGAACGGTGCGCTGCAAACCGCGACGCGCCGTCTGGCACTGCATAGTCTGGCACAGCATAGTCTCACACAGCATACCAAAATCATTCCCGCCCACCAACGCTGCACAAAATGGCAAATCCGATGAAAATTGGCCTGTTAGGTCCCTATGGTTATGGCAACTTGGGCGATGCCGCTATTCAAGAGGCAATGATTCAAAATATCCGCCAGCGCTTTCCCCATGCCCGTATCCTGGGTTTTTCGCTCAACCCCCAGGATACGGAGGAGCGCCATAAGATACCGGCTTATCCGATCACGCGGCCACCAGACCGAGATTGGTTGCGCCCTGACCAGATCGAAACACGAGGGAATCCAATCCAGCGCTTGGCGCATTGGCTGCATTATTATCCTAGCCCCTGGCTGCGCAAGTTGGAGCGGGTGCTTTTTCGCATTCCGCTCGAATTGGTGCTAATTTATCTAGCCTTTACTATCTTGAAGGGTTTCGACTATCTGGCCATCTCTGGCGGCGGCCAGTTGGATGATTACTGGGGCGGCGCGTGGAGCCACCCATACACGTTGTTAAAGTGGTCACTGTTGGCCAAAGTGCGCGGCGCCCAACTGCTCTTTGTTAGCGTAGGCGCCGGACCGATTCAAGCGAGCCTGAGCCGTCGCTTCTTCACGTGGGCGCTTTCGCTAGCTGATTATCGCTCCTATCGCGATGGCGAGTCGAAGGCGTATATGGCCAAGCTCGGATTTCAGCGGCCCGACCCTGTCTACCCAGACTTGGCACACAGTCTACCTGTGGACCCCGATCTAGAGCGCGCAAGACCCACCAGCGCGGCGCTACTTGTGGTCGGCGTTGGACCGATGGCCTATTTTGACTCACGGGTCTGGCCAGAGCGCGACAGTGCCGTCTATCTGGGTTATCTGCACAAGCTGACCGATTTTGTGCGCTGGCTGCTCGAACAAGGTTACACCGTGCGCTTTTTCCCCGGCGACTTTCACTATGATGGATTGGTGATTGGGGATTTAATTCGCCTAATACCAGATGCAAGTGAGCAGCAAGCCCAAGGCCAGCTCATCTATGAGCCGATCTGTACCGTGGATGGATTGTTGGCCCAATTGGCTGCTACCGATCTTGTCCTGACCTCACGTTTTCATGGCGTTCTGCTGGCACACCGGATGCATAAACCGGTGTTGGCCCTGTCGTATCATCAGAAAATTGATACGTTGATGGCAGCGGCTGGACAGTCAGCTTATAATCTACAAATTGACAACTTTGATCTAGAAACGCTGATCGAGTGTTTTCACTTGCTGAAAAACAACTTGGAAAACGCCCGCGCAAAAATTGTACAGCGCGAAGATCTCTATCGCGCAGAACTTGACGAACAATATGCACGAATTTTCAATCATGCTTGATACCCAAGCCGTAGGTGATGCCATGCAAGGCCTGATGGCCGAGCTCTATCCGATCTGTCGCAGCATCACCGGTGATGGTGTTCGTGCTACGCTGCGCCGTTTGCAGCAAGAGATTCCGTTGACCGTGCACGAAGTGCCGACAGGGACACAGGTTTTTGATTGGACGGTGCCCAAGGAGTGGAATGTTCGTGATGCGTTTGTAAAAAATGCACAGGGCGAAAAGGTGATCGACTTTCAGCGCTCCAATTTGCATCTGGTAAGCTATAGCGTCCCTGTCCACCAGAAGATGACACTGACTGACTTGAAGCCGCATCTTTTTTCGTTGCCCGAACAGCCGGACCTCATTCCCTACCGCACGGCCTATTATCACGAAACCTGGGGCTTCTGTGTCAGCCATCAGCTTTTGGAAAGTCTGCCAGATGGTGAATACGAAGTCTGGATCGACACCGTTTTGGCGCCAGGGCATCTCACCTATGGCGAATATTATCTGCCCGGTGAAACAGAAGATGAAATCTTGATTTCTTGTCACTGTTGCCATCCATCCCTCGGCAACGACAATTTATCTGGTATCGCGCTGAGCACTTTTCTGGCCCGCCATTTGCAGACGCAGCCCCGCCGCTACGCTTATCGTTTCCTTTTTATTCCGGGCACAATTGGCTCAATCACCTGGCTGGCGCAGCATGAAGCGCAGACGGATCAAATCAAACATGGTCTGGTGGTGGCTTGTGTGGGTGATGCGGGCCAAATGACGTATAAACGGAGCCGGCGTGGCAACGCCGAGATCGATCGCGCGGTGAGTCATGTTCTGAAAACGGCGGGAAAACCCTATGAAATCGTTGATTTCTCGCCCTATGGCTATGACGAACGGCAATACTGCTCACCAGGCTTCAATTTACCAGTGGGGAGCCTTACCCGCACGCCGCATGGTCGCTATCCCGCATATCACACTTCAGCAGATAATTTAGATTTCGTGCGGCCCGCAGCGTTGGTCGACTCATTGGCGACCTATCTGGCTGTGCTTGATGTTTTGGAACATAACCAGCGCTACCAGAGTACCAATCCCAAGTGTGAACCACAGTTGGGCAAGCGCGGGCTGTACGGCAAATTCGGTGGCCAAAAGGCGACCAAAGCCCACGAAATGGCGATGCTTTGGGTGCTCAATCTCGCTGACGGTAGCCATACTTTGCTCGACATGGCCGAACGGGCTAACCTGCCCTTTTCGCTCGTGCGCCAGGTGGCCGACACGTTACTGGTGCATGGATTGTTGACAGCCTACATCGCATCCATCTAGCGCCTTTTGCAGTTTTGGGTCCTGGCGTGACTAGGACAGGAGAATCACTTGAATACCGTTTATTTTGATGCAAAAATCGATGACGACGTGCGCCGTGCGCACCTCTATGCCGGTCGCTATTTGTCTATTCTGCATCGCCCTGCGCGATGGAACTCTGCCGGCTCGGCCGCGAACTGGCCGAGGCAGCATTTGCTCCGCTCGACCCGCGCGAGGCGCAATATAGCATGACGGTGGAAACCTATGCCGCCATTCTCGCCGAGCTAAAACCGAAGTTTATCCACCATCCCAAGGCTAAAGCCTGCATTCAGGGCATCTTACGCGAAGCGGGCTGCGACCTAGAGCAGACTTATTTTGATGTACCGCGCATGCGTACATCGACTGCTGGCGGCTATTTAACCACCGGCATCGCGTACGCGTTTCATCCTCACCGCGACACCTGGTATTCAGCGCCGATGTGCCAACTGAATTGGTGGTTGCCGATCTATGAGCTTGAGTCCGACAACGCGATGGCCTTTCATCCGCGTTACTGGACGCAACCGATCCGCAACGGTTCCGATGGCTACAACTATCAAGAATGGGTGCGCACCAGTCGCTTTGTCGCTGCCCAGCAGATCAAAACGGATACACGTAAGCAACCGCAGGCGGAAGCGGCGATTGAACTTGAGCCGCAAACGCGCGTGATTACACCGCCTGGGGGTCTGTTGATCTTCTCCGCTGCCCACTTGCATTCAAGTGTGCCTAATACCGCCCGTCAGACCCGGTTTAGCATCGATTTTCGGACCATCCATCTGGGTGATGTGCTGACCAACCAAGGTGCGCCTAATCTCGATTCTGCCTGTACTGGTACGACCCTAGGCGATTATCTGCGCGGCAGCGATCTGGCGCATGTGCCAGAAGAGATCATCGCCCGCTATCTTTAATCATGTAGCCCGATTTTTCAAATCGGCGTACCGATTTGAAAAATCGGGCTACAAAGGAAAGAACATGAACTTCCAACGTTCCAAGGTATTGCAACAAAAAAGCCATCACTTGATCCCGGGTGGTGCGCACACCTACGCCAAAGGTGACGATCAATACCCAGAGGCTGCGCCGGGGTTTCTGGTGCGTGGCCAGGGTTGCCACGTGTGGGATGTGGATGACAACGAGTTTATTGAATATGGCATGGGCTTACGCGCCGTGGCGCTTGGCCATGCCTATGCGCCGGTGGTGGAAGCGGCCTATCAACAGATGTGTTTGGGCAGCAACTTTACACGGCCAGCCACGATTGAGCTTGAATGCGCCGAACGATTTCTCGACTTAATTCCCGGCGCCGAGATGGTGAAGTTTACCAAGAATGGCTCGGATGCCACTACAGCAGCGGTCAAGTTGGCGCGTGCCTATACAAATCGAGACGTAGTAGCCGTCTGCGCCGATCAACCCTTTTTCTCGACTGACGATTGGTTTATCGGCAGCACACCGATGGCGGCAGGTGTACCGCAGGCGATTCGTGCATTAACCGTCAAATTTCATTACAACGATCTAGCCAGTGTGCAGGCGATCTTTGATCGCTATCCCGGCCAGATTGCGGGCCTGATCCTGGAGGCAGAAACCGTCGAGCCGCCGCGTGATGGCTTTTTGCACAAGGTACAAGCATTGTGCCGTCGATATGGTGCGCTCTTTATTTTGGATGAAACGATCACCGGTTTTCGCTGGCATCTGGGTGGCGCACAATGCGTGTACGACCTCACGCCGGATTTGTCGACGTTTGGCAAAGCAATGGGTAATGGCTTTGCGATTGCGGCACTGACGGGCAAGCGCGAGATCATGCAGTTGGGCGGTCTGCAACACGAACGCGAGCGGGTCTTTTTGCTTTCGACCACACATGGCGCCGAAAATCACACGCTGGCCGCCGCCATTGCCACCATGCAGACCTATCAGGAACAACCTGTGGTGGAACACTTGGCTCGCCAGGGTCGCCGGCTCATCGACGGTATCCAACGGGAGATTGCAGTGCATCAACTGGAAGGTTATTTCGAACTGGTGGGCAAACCTTGTAATCTTGTTTATGCGACGCGTGACTGCGCAAAAAATCGTTCGCAGACCTTTCGCACGCTCTTTTTGCAGGAAACCATTCGACGCGGCTTGATCATGCCGTCGCTGGTCGTTAGTTTTGCCCATACCGACGCCGATATTGACTACACGATTACCGCCGTGGGCGAAGCATTAGCGGTCTATCGCCAAGCGCTGGAGGAAGGCATTGAGAAATATCTGATCGGACGGCCCGTCAAGCCTGTTTTCCGAACATTCAACTAGGTCTAAAGCGCACGGGTCGTGGTTGGTCGCGTTCTCTACAAGCTTTGCGTCTCGGCACCTTTGCATCTTTGCGTTCTGTTGTTTTTGTAGTGAGGTAACTATTATGAAGGTTGTACTATTTTGCGGTGGACTAGGCACACGGCTCAAAGAATATTCAGAAACGCTGCCCAAGCCGATGGTCGATATCGGCTACCGGCCGATTATGTGGCATTTGATGAAATACTACGCCCACTTTGGCCATACCGAGTTCATTCTGTGCCTAGGGTATCGTGGCGACATCATTAAGAATTATTTCCTCAACTATAACGAATGTCTCTCCAACGACTTTGTATTGGCGCGCGGTGGCCGTGAAGTGCGCGTCGTCAACAACGATATCGACGACTGGACCATCACCTTTGTCGATACGGGTCTCAACGCCAACCTTGGCCAGCGCCTGAAAGCGGTGCAAAAATATGTGGCAGATGACGAAGTCTTCATGGCGAATTACACCGACGGGCTTTCCGACTTACATTTGCCCACTTATCTGGATTTTTTCAAAAGACATAACAAAGTTGCCAGCTTTCTTAGCGTACAACCATCGGCTTCGTTCCACGTTGTTACGGGGCGTGAGGATGGACTTGTTACGGGAATTGAAGCTGCGCAGCAAGCGAATTTATGGATTAACGGCGGCTTTTTTGCCTTTAAGCAAGAGATTTTTGAGTACATACGCGATGGCGAAGAATTAGTGATGGAGCCGTTCCAGCGTCTGATTGATCGGCGGCAATTGGTCAGCTATAAAAACCCTGGGTTTTGGACTTGTATGGATACTTTTAAAGAGAAGAAACTGCTCGACGATCTCTACGCCCGCGGTGAAACCCCGTGGGCAGTTTGGGAACATGACAAAAAGAATCGATGGGTGCTGGATGCTAAAATTCGCGTTTAACGAAAATCAGACACCGCTCCGGCGTGTGCTTTGCCTAGGCGCCCACTGTGATGATATTGAGATCGGCTGTGGTGGTACGCTCTTGAAGCTGATCGAGCAGGATCCCAATCTTAGTGTCTGCTGGGTCGTTTTCAGCTCAAATGCGGAACGTTCGGCAGAAGCATACGCCAGCGCAGAAGCCTTTCTAGCCGGAGCCCAGGAACAACAGATTGTGATCAAAGATTTTCGGGACGGCTACTTTCCTTACAACGGGGCGGAGATTAAGGAATATTTTGAGACGATCAAGCAAGAATTTGACCCTGACCTGATCTTCACCCACTACCGCCAAGATGCCCACCAGGACCATCGTCTCCTGAGTGAGCTGACATGGAATACCTTTCGCAACCACTGTATTTTGGAATATGAGATTCCGAAATACGAAGGTGATTGGGGCGCGCCCAATTTCTTTGTTCAGCTCGACGAAGCCGTCTGCAAACAAAAAATCGCCACCATTCTAGCCCACTTTGGCACGCAGGCGAACAAACATTGGTTTAGCGAAGCGACGTTTTTGGCAATTTTACGCTTGCGCGGGATCGAATCGCGCGCGCCGGCAGGTTATGCAGAAGCGTTTTACGGTCGTAAGATCATCTTGTGATCGAGCAGAATAAGGTTAAATTCACACCATCCAGAGAACAGCGATCAGTACACATTGACAGCAATTTTCTATTTTTAGCAGGCGACCCATAGCATGATTCAATTCAAGGTTCAACCTTCCCCCAAAAGAAAACTGATCTGGGGCTTTATAATATTGTGGGGACTTGCCATCATGGCCGCGCTTCTGCTCAACAGATCTAGCGTAAAGCATCAGGTGCGGCGGTTGATCGATGTGAGCGTGCTCAGCTTTTCGCCATCGGTGCAGGCCAACCCCAAAGTTCCGCGGTCAGCGACAATTGCCCGTCCGATAGCGGGACCGCTGCGCGTCCATCCTACCAATCCTCGTTATTTTACTGATGACAGTGGCCAAGTAATCTATCTGACTGGATCACATACCTGGTTGACATTGCAAGATGGCGTCTGGACGGATCCGCCACCGGCGTTCGACTATAACGCCTATCTCGATTTTCTCCAAGCATACAACCACAATTTTTTCCGTTTGTATGTTTGGGAGCAGGCGCAGTGGAGTGTCGAAGGCACACAAACATACTATTTTACACCGCAGCCCTATCAACGCACAGGGCCTGGCACGGCATTGGACGGCAAACTAAAATTCGATCTGACAAAGTTTAATCAGGCCTATTTCGACCGCATGCGTCAACGCGTGATCGAGGCAAAAGTGCGCGGCATGTATGTTGCCATTATGCTTTTTAACGGTTGGAGTGTCGCCTACCCCAAAGGCCCTTATCAAGCCGCTAATCCTTGGCAAGGCCACCCTTTTAATACAAACAATAATATGAATGACATTGATGGGGATATGAATGGCGATGATAGTGGGATTGAAATCCACACGTTGAGTAACGCGGACGTCACAGCGCGCCAAGAAGCCTATGTCAAAAAGGTGATTGAGACGGTGAATGATCTGGACAACGTGCTCTACGAGATCAGCAATGAAAGTGACAACAGTTCTACCGAATGGCAATATCACCTGATCGACTTCATCCATACGGTGGAAGCAGCAATGCCAGCGCAACATCCGGTAGGGATGACGGTTACATGGCCAGATGGCTCGAATGAAGCTTTGTTGGCTAGCCCGGCGGACTGGATTTCACCCAATGATAGCGGCAATTATATGGCAGATCCCCCAGCCGCTGATGGACGCAAGGTGATAATTGTCGATTCCGATCATCTTTGTGGCATCTGCGGGGATCGGCAATGGGTCTGGAAAAGCTTTACGCGCGGTCTCAATCCTATTTTCATGGATCAGTATGACGATAGCTACAAGTTGGACGGTGGTGGCTATGATATCAATAATATCAATGATGTAAGTTTGCGGCGCAATCTGGGCTATACGCTGGCCTTTGCCAACCGGATCAACCTGACGGCGATGACGCCCCAAAATCAGCTCGCCTCAACGGGGTAC
>Ga0209591_10006980_pt1 | contig 12448 bp, 23 predicted proteins | sample MAT01_FD_187207 | JGI IMG/M metagenome (GOLD analysis project Ga0209591, IMG submission 187207) | Freshwater microbial communities from Lake Fryxell liftoff mats and glacier meltwater in Antarctica - MAT-01 (SPAdes) (version 2) | ecosystem: Environmental > Aquatic > Freshwater > Ice > Liftoff...
TTTATTTTCGAGACCCAATACCAAATCACTCAACTAGCATTAGGATTCTTATCAAAAATATAACATCCTAAGTTTGTTCCTTTTATTAAGTTCATTACCTTTGCAGTCCAAAATTCACAAGTTAAAGGGACAAATAAATTTTATCAATTAATGCCTACTATAAACCAGTTAGTAAGAAAAGGTAGAACCACCCTTGAGACCAAATCCAAATCACGTGCTTTGGATTCCTGTCCTCAAAGGAGAGGTGTATGTACCAGGGTGTACACTACCACGCCTAAGAAGCCTAACTCAGCGATGAGAAAAGTGGCTAGGGTAAGATTGACAAATGGTAAAGAGGTAAACGCCTACATCCCAGGTGAAGGTCACAATTTGCAAGAACACTCTATCGTATTGATCAGAGGTGGTCGTGTAAAGGATCTACCAGGAGTACGTTACCACATTATCAGAGGTGCATTGGATACTGCAGGAGTAAAAGACCGTAAACAAGGTCGCTCCAAGTACGGTGCTAAGAGACCTAAGCCAGGTCAAGCTGCTAAAGGTGCCCCAGCAAAAGGTGCTCCAGCAAAAAAGAAATAATAAAAACTAGTTAAAGAAATGAGAAAAGCGAAACCAAAGAAGAGATATATTCTTCCTGACCCGAAGTTCGGCGACACCTTGGTCACCAAGTTCGTGAACTGTCTGATGGTCGATGGTAAGAAGAGTATTGCTTACAAAATCTTCTACGACGCAGTCGAGAAGGTAGAATCAAAAGTAGGTGAGAACGGTCTTGAGGTTTGGAAAAAAGCGCTTAACAATATAACTCCAGCCGTAGAGGTGAAGAGTCGTAGAGTTGGTGGTGCTACATTCCAGGTTCCAATGGAAGTTAGACCTGAAAGAAAAACGTCCCTAGGTATTAAGTGGATGATCACTTACGCCAGAAAAAGAGGTGAGAAGACAATGATGGATAGGCTTGCAGGTGAGATTATCTCTGCTTCAAAAGGCGAAGGTGCTGCAGTGAAGAAGAAAGATGATACACACAGAATGGCTGAAGCAAACAAGGCATTCTCACATTTTAGATTTTAATCAGTAATGGCAAGAGATTTAAAATACACTAGGAACATTGGCATAGCCGCGCATATTGATGCCGGCAAAACAACTACTACAGAACGTATACTCTACTATTCAGGTGCCAGCCACAAAATCGGTGAAGTTCACGATGGAGCGGCTACAATGGACTGGATGGCACAAGAGCAGGAAAGAGGTATTACCATTACTTCTGCTGCTACAACTGTGTTTTGGGATTACAGAAAAAATAAATATCAGGTTAACATTATCGATACTCCGGGCCACGTTGATTTTACCGTGGAGGTAAACCGTTCTTTGAGAGTTTTGGATGGGCTTGTTTTCCTTTTTAGTGCTGTTGATGGCGTTGAGCCTCAGTCAGAGACAAACTGGAGACTTGCCGATAACTACAAAGTAGCCCGTATCGGTTTTGTTAATAAAATGGATCGCTCAGGCGCAAATTTCCTTGAAGTGTGTAAGCAAGTCAAGGAAATGTTGGGCAGTTATGCAGTTCCATTGCAGCTGCCTATCGGTGCTGAAGATAACTTCAAAGGCGTGGTCGATCTGATCAACAACCGAGGTATTGTATGGAATGAGGAGGATAAAGGAATGACTTTTACGGAAGTTCCTATCCCCGAAGACATGCTTGAGGAAGTTGCAGAATACAGAGAATACCTACTTGAGGCAGTGGCTGATTATGATGAGTCACTTATGGAGAAATTTTTTGATGATCCGGAATCTATCACAGAAGCTGAGATTCTTTCTGCATTGAGAAGAGCTACTATTGACATGAAAATTGTTCCAATGGTATGTGGCTCCTCATTCAAGAATAAGGGTGTGCAAACCATGCTTGACCTCGTTATGGAATTGCTTCCTTCTCCTTTGGATAAAGATAATATCGTCGCTACAGGACTTGACTCCGAAGAAGAAGTTGTCATCAAACCTGACGAAAAAGAACCGTTTACAGGATTGGCTTTTAAAATTGCAACAGATCCATTTGTTGGTCGTCTTTGCTTTGTCAGAGCATATTCAGGTATTTTGGAATCAGGTTCATACATCTTTAATAGCCGATCAGGCAATAAAGAGCGTATTTCAAGGGTATTCCAGATGCATGCCAATAAGCAAAACCAGATTGAGAGATTGGTTGCCGGAGATATCGGTGCAGTCGTTGGTTTCAAAGACATCAAAACAGGAGATACTCTTTGCGACGAAAAGCGTAAGGTAGTATTAGAATCCATGGTGTTCCCAGAGCCTGTTATCGGATATGCTATTGAGCCAAAAACTCAAGCGGATGTCGATAGATTAGGTATGGCTATCTCCAAATTGGTGGAAGAAGATCCCACCCTTCAGGTACATACTGATCAGGAAACAGGTCAGACCATCTTGAGAGGTATGGGCGAACTTCACCTAGAAATTATCATTGATCGACTCAAGAGGGAATTTAAAGTTGAGATCAACCAAGGTGCTCCTCAGGTTGCTTATAAAGAAGCTTTATTTAGTTCTGTTGAGCACAAGGAAGTTTACAAGAAACAGACCGGTGGTAAAGGTAAATTTGCCGATATCTTATTTGAGCTTGGGCCTAAGGATCCTGATCCTGTGACCAATGAGATCAAGCAGGGACTTGATTTTGTGAACGGTATTGTAGGTGGTGTGATTCCCAGAGAATTTATACCTGCCATCCAAAAAGGATTCAATGAAGCAATGAAGAATGGTCCATTGGCAGGATATCCCATTGAATCCATGAAGGTAAGGTTGTTTCACGGTTCTTACCATGATGTCGATTCTGATGCCCTTTCATTTGAATTGGCAGCAAGAATTGGATTCAAAGAAGCAGCTAAAAAATGTAAGCCTCAATTGCTTGAGCCGATTATGGCTGTAGAAGTAGTGACACCGGATGAATATACAGGCCCTATTACAGGTGACTTGAATAGGAGAAGGGGAATGATGAAGGGAATGGATACCAAAGGTACAGCCACTGTCATCAAAGCCAATGTTCCTTTGTCTGAGTTGTTCGGATATGTTACTGACTTGAGGACAAATTCATCAGGTAGAGCTTCTGCATCACTGACATTTTCTCATTATGAGCCGGTGCCAAACAACATTGCAGAGGGCGTGATTGCTAAAGTAAAAGGTGAGAAAGCCTAAATTTTGACAGAAAATGAATCAAAAAATCAGAATAAAATTGAAATCATACGATCATAGCCTGGTGGATAAGTCATCTGAGAAGATCGTAAAGGCGGTAAAAGCAACCGGTGCAATTGTGGTTGGGCCTATTCCTTTGCCTACAAAGAAAGAGAAGTTTACTGTGTTGAAATCACCACACGTAAATAAGAAAGCAAGAGATCAGTACCAGCTTTGTACTTACAAAAGATTGGTTGATATCTACAGCAACAGCTCAAAAACTGTCGACGCATTGATGAAGATCGAACTTCCAAGCGGAGTCGATGTTGAAATCAAAGTCTGACGGACAACATGCATAATCAAGAAAAACCTGTACCTAACTGGTGCGGGTTTTTCTTTTGCCCTTATCATTTTGAAAGTTTGTTAGGTGGGAATGACAGATTTTGCCATTCCACCGAATTTATTTTCGTAAATAATTAAAAATAGTAAAGTTGGGATTTGTTAACTGGGGGAAAAACCCTAACTTTGCAGTCCTTAAAAAAGCACCTAGGCGCTTAAACGCTTGGGTTTCAAGATTATTATACAACAGAAGATGTCTGGAATAATAGGTAAAAAAGTTGGAATGACTAGTATTTTCAGTGCCGATGGACGAAACGTCGCATGCACGCTAATAGAAGCTGGTCCTTGCGTAGTGACGCAAGTAAAAAATGTAGAGACAGACGGGTACAACGCTGTTCAATTGGCATTCGGTGAGCGTAAAGAAAAAAATACGTCAAAGCCGTTGATGGGCCACTTCAAAAAGGCAGGCACCACGCCAAAACAGAAAGTTGTAGAATTCAGAGACTTCAGAATAGAATTTGAAGGTCAGGTTGATCTTGGTAAGACTGTTAAAGCTGACGAGGTATTCATTGAAGGAGATTTCTTAGATGCTATCGGAACTTCCAAAGGTAAAGGTTTCCAAGGTGTAGTAAAGCGTCACGGTTTTGCAGGTGTCGGTGGTGCAACCCACGGTCAGCACAACAGGGCGAGACACCCAGGTTCAATTGGTGCTTGTTCTTGGCCATCCAGAGTATTTAAGGGAATGAGAATGGCTGGTAGAACTGGTGGAGATAGAGTTAAGGTTATCAATTTGAAAGTCCTTAGAATCTATCCCGACAAGAACCTATTACTGGTAAGCGGTTCTGTCCCAGGTCCAAAAAATTCTTTCGTTATTCTAGAGAAGTAAGAAAATGGAATTAGCAGTATTAAAATTTAACGGTGAAGACACAGGTAGGAAAGTAAGTCTTTCTGATGATATATTCGCGATCGTTCCCAACGACCATGCGATCTACTTGGATGTAAAACAATATTTGGCAAACCAAAGACAAGGTACACACAAAGCCAAACAACGGAATGAGATTGCGGGATCTACCAAAAAGATCAAAAAACAAAAAGGTACAGGTGGAGCCAGAGCAGGTTCTATCAAGTCGCCCTTGTTTAGAGGTGGAGGTAGAGTTTTTGGACCTGTTCCAAGAGATTATTCATTCAAACTGAATAAAAAATTGAAGCAATTGGCCAGAAAATCAGCTCTGTCATACAAAGCAAAAGAAAATAGCGTGATGGTATTGGAAAACTTCACTTTTGAAGCACCAAAAACAAAGAGCTATATAGCAATGTTGGAAGGACTTTCCTTGTCAGATAAGAAGACCTTATTGGTTCTTCCTGAAGTAAACAAGAATGTTTATTTGTCAAGCAGGAACTTGCAAAAAGCGAAAGTAATTACTGTAGACAGCGTAAATACCTATGAATTGTTAAATGCTGACAATTTGGTTTTGTGTGAAGGTTCAGTAAGTATGTTAGAAACCCTTTTATTGAAGTAAGAAGATGGCAACACTTAAAAAACCTTTGATTACCGAGAAGATTTCAGCAATGAATGAACAAGGTGTTTATGGATTTGCAGTTGAGAAAACTGCTACTAAGCCGGAAATCAAAAGAGCCGTAGAAAAAATGTACGGTGTGAAAGTTTTGGAAGTCCGTACCATGAGGTACGCTGGCAAACCAAAAACCAGGTATACCAAAACAAAAATTGTTTCCGGTTTCAGCGCTCCTTACAAGAAAGCTATTGTGAAAGTGGCAGAAGGCGAAATAATTGATTTTTACGGAGAAATTTAATTGAATCAGAATCATGGCAGTTAGAAAATTAAAACCTGTAACCCCAGGAACCAGATTCAGAGTAGCGCCGGCATTTGATGAGATTACTACATCAAAGCCAGAGAAATCTCTTTTGGCTCCGAAACCAAAGTCAGGTGGTAGAAATAACACCGGGAAAATGACCAACAGATATATTGGTGGTGGTCATAAGCAAAGACTTAGAATTATTGATTTTAAAAGAAATAAATTCGGCGTTTTAGCTGAAGTTGTTTCTGTAGAATATGATCCAAACAGAACTGCGCGTATTGCCTTGTTGCAATATGAGGACGGTGAAAAAACTTATATCATAGCACCAAACGGAGTCAAAGTCGGTCAGAAATTGATTTCCGGAGAAATTGTGGCTCCAGAAGTTGGAAATGCAATGCATCTTGTGAACGTTCCTTTGGGTACTATTGTCCATAACATTGAGCTGAAGCCTGGTAAAGGTGGAGCGATGGCACGTAGTGCCGGTGGTTATGGTCAGGTGGTGGCAAGGGATGGGAAGTATGTTACCATTAAATTGCCTTCAGGGGAAATGAGACTTGTTCTTGGGACCTGTATGGCCACTGTGGGTACTGTTTCCAATGCGGATCATATGAATGTGGTACTTGGAAAAGCAGGTAGGAACCGATGGTTAGGAAGAAGACCAAGAACAAGGGGTGTCGCGATGAACCCTGTTGATCACCCTATGGGTGGTGGTGAAGGTAGATCTTCAGGAGGTCACCCAAGGTCAAGGAAAGGTTTGCTTGCCAAAGGCAAAAAGACTAGAAGTCCTAAAAAGTATTCTAACAAATTCATTATCAGCAAAAGATCCAAATAGATATGTCACGTTCATTAAAAAAAGGTCCTTATATAGAGCACCACTTATTAAAGAAAGTGGATGTGATGAACGAGACCGGGAAAAAATCTGTAATCAAGACTTGGTCAAGAAGATCAATGATTTCTCCGGATTTCGTAGGCCATACATTCGCAGTGCATAATGGAAATAAGTTTATACCTGTATTTGTAACAGACAACATGGTAGGACATAAGCTTGGAGAATTTGCACCCACTAGAAACTTCAGAGGTCATATTGCCAAAAAAGATAAAGGAAAGAGATAATCATGGAAGCAATAGCAAGATTAAACAACGTTCCTACTTCTCCCCGCAAAATGCGATTGGTAGTTGACCTTGTAAGAGGTAAAAGAGTAGGACAGGCATTAAGCATTTTGAAGTTCACTCCAAACAGTGGAGCTGAAAGAATTGAAAAATTGCTACTTTCTGCTGTAGCCAACTGGCAAGCGAAAAATCCCGGAGAAAAGATCGAAGAAGCAGACCTGTTTCTAAAAACAATTTTCGTGGATGAAGGCCGCATGCTAAAAAGACTTAGACCTGCACCTCAGGGAAGAGCGCATAGAATTCGCAAAAGATCGAATCATGTAACTTTGATTGTGGATTCCTACAGTTCAAATGTTACCGCTGATCAAGTAGAAACAACAGAAAAATCTAATTAAAATCAGACTATGGGACAAAAGATAAACCCAATCGGTTTTAGACTCGGTGTAATCAAAGGTTGGGATTCCAACTGGTATGGCGGAAAAGATTTCGCTGAGAAGCTGTATGAAGATCAGCAGATCAGGAAATATGTGAACGCCAGGATTCCAAAAGGAGGAATCTCAAAAGTTGTCATCGAGAGAACTTTGAAGAGGATCACTCTTACCATCCATACCGCCCGTCCGGGTGTTGTTATCGGAAAAGGTGGAGCCGAAGTTGATAAGCTTAAAGAGGAATTGAAAAAATTGACCAACAAAGATGTTCAAATAAACATTTTTGAGATTAAACGTCCTGAATTGGATGCAAAATTGGTTGGTGAATCTATCGCACAGCAGCTTCAGGCACGTATTTCATTCAGAAGAGCAATGAAGCAGTCTATCGCAGCGACTATGAGAGTAGGTGCAGAAGGTATCAAAGTAAAACTTTCAGGAAGACTTGGAGGAGCCGAAATGGCAAGATCCGAAATGTATAAAGAGGGAAGAATTCCTTTGCATACATTAAGAGCAGACATCGATTATGCCGTTTCTGAGGCTAATACTGTGTATGGAATCATCGGCATCAAGGTTTGGATTTTCAAAGGAGAAGTTTACGGAAAGAGAGATTTATCTCCAAACGTAGGAGCAGCCAGCGAGCCAAAATCTAATGCTTCTGCTGCAGCTAGAGGAAAGCGAAGAGAAGGTGGTCCAAAAAGAAGAAAGAGAAATAACTAATTTTCACCCATAAGTGAGAAATCATGTTACAGCCGAAAAGAACGAAATTTAGAAAAATGCATAAGGGTAGAGTCAAAGGACTCGCTCAAAGAGGTCACGAACTTTCTTTTGGCAACTTTGGTATCAAATCCCTTGAGCCGGGATGGATAACCTCCCGTCAGATTGAGGCAGCCCGTATTGCCATGACGAGAGCTATGAAAAGAGAAGGTCAGGTTTGGATTAGGATTTTTCCTGACAAACCTATCACCAAGAAGCCTGCAGAGGTTCGTATGGGTAAAGGTAAAGGTGCTCCCGAATATTGGGTTGCAGTGATCAAGCCAGGAACGATCCTTTTCGAGGCAACAGGTGTTACGCTTGAAGTAGCAAATGAAGCTTTAAGATTGGCTCAGCAAAAACTTCCAGTAAGTACAAGATTCGTAGTACGTAGAGATTACGTAGGATAATAGAAACTATGAAAAACGCAGAAATCAGATCACTTTCCGAAAGTGAAATCATGGAACGCATAGCCTCTGAGCAGGTCAATTTGTCAAAATTGAACTTTGCACATGCTATCTCTCCAATTGAGAATCCCAATAAAATAAAGGAATCAAGGAAGTTGATCGCAAGATTGAAAACAACCTTGAGCGCAAAACAACTAGCTAAATAATAATAATATGGCTACTGCTGAGAGAAATCTTCGTAAAGAAAGAACAGGAAAGGTAGTTAGCAACAAGATGGACAAGTCCATCACTGTAGCCGTGGAGAGAAAAGTAAAACATTCGATCTATGGTAAATTTGTTGCTAAGACTACAAAATTTATGGTTCATGACGAGAAAAATGATGCTAATGAAGGCGACACTGTCAGAATTAGCGAAACCCGTCCGCTGAGTAAGAATAAACGTTGGAGATTGGTTGAAATAATTGAAAGGGCTAAGTAATCATGATACAACAAGAATCCAGACTAGGTGTAGCGGATAATTCAGGTGCTAAAGAAGTGCTTGTAATCCGTGTATTGGGAGGTACAAAGAAAAAGTATGCTTCCATTGGTGATAAAGTTGTGGTAACTGTCAAATCTGCTCTTTCCTCCAGCAACATGAAAAAAGGTACCGTTTCCAAAGCGGTTATCGTGAGAACGAAGAAAGAAATAAGAAGGAAAGACGGTTCCTACATCCGATTTGAGGATAACGCAGCCGTTCTTTTGAACAACAATGATGAGCCAAGAGGGACGCGTATATTCGGTCCTGTAGCCAGAGAGTTGAGAGAGAAGCAATTTATGAAGATTGTGTCTTTAGCCCCAGAAGTATTGTAATCATGGAAAGAAAATTCAACAAACAACCAAAATTGCATGTCAAAACCGGTGATACTGTGAAAGTGTTGTCGGGCGATGACAAAGGCAAGTCAGGTAAAATACTTTCTGTTGACCCGACCAAAAGAAGGGCGATAGTCGAAGGTATCAATATGGTGACCAAGCACGTTAAGCCGACTGCATCTAATCCTCAGGGAGGAATTGAAAAAAGAGAGGCGTCTTTACATATCAGTAATCTGATGCTAGTGGATCCTAAAACAGGAGAAGCTACCAGAACCGGAAGAAAAGAAGATGAAAAAGGTAAACTAGTTAGGTATTCTAAAAAAACTGGGGAGGTGATCAATGGCTAATCCAAGAGTTAAAGATAGATATATAGCTGAAATTGTCCCCGCAATGAAGGAGAAGTTTCAGTACAGTTCTGTGATGCAGGTTCCAAAATTGACCAAAATTGTGATCAATAAGGGAATTGGCGCCGCGGTTGCGGATAAAAAGTTGGTTGACCAAGGTGTTGAAGAACTTTCTTTGATTGCAGGTCAAAAAGCTGTTGCCACCAAAGCAAAAACTTCTGTTTCCAACTTTAAGTTGAGGGAGGGTATGCCCATAGGAGCTAAAGTTACTTTGAGAGGGAATAGAATGTATGAATTCCTTGACCGTTTGATGTCAATTGCCCTTCCAAGGGTTAGAGATTTCAAAGGTATCAATGATAAAGGTTTTGATGGAAGAGGTAATTATACTTTAGGTGTAACCGAGCAGATCATTTTTCCAGAAATCAACATTGAAAAAGTGAACAGAATTTCAGGTATGGATATCACTTTTGTGACTTCTGCAGAAACTGATGAAGAAAGCTACGCTTTGTTGAAAGCTTTCGGCATGCCTTTTATAAACAAAAATAATTAAGAAATATTATGGCAAGAGAGTCACTAAAAGCTCGCGAGCGTAAAAGAGAAGGCTTAGTAGCAAAATATGCTAAGAAGCGCGCTCTGTTAAAGGCAGCTGGGGATTTTTTGGGGTTGGATAAACTACCAAAAAATTCATCTCCTGTGAGGTTACACAACAGATGTAAGTTGACGGGTCGTCCAAAAGGGTATATGAGGAAGTTTGGAATCAGCAGGGTAACCTTTAGAGAAATGGCTTCGGCAGGGAAAATCCCTGGAATTACTAAGTCTAGCTGGTAAAATTCAAACAAGAGTTTTTATTCTAAAAATCATTGTGTAACTTTGCACTCCCTTAGCGGGAAAATGCAGGTAGACTTATATAATTATGACTGATCCAATAGCTGATTATCTGACAAGATTGAGAAATGCCATAAAGGCAACTCATAGAATCGTTGAGATGCCTGCTTCTAACATTAAGAAGGAAATCACGAAGGTGCTTCATGATAAAGGATATATCCAAAACTATAAATTTGAAGAAAACGGACCTCAGGGTCTCATCAAAATAGCGTTGAAATATAGCCCATCAACCAAGCAGAATGCCATCGTAAGCCTGAGTAGAGTTAGTAAGCCGGGCCTTAGAAAATATGTAAAACATGAAGATCTTCCAAGAGTCATCAATGGCCTTGGTATCGCAATCCTTTCTACTTCCAAAGGGATAATGACCGATAAAGAAGCTCGCACCGAAGGTGTAGGAGGAGAAGTACTTTGCTACGTTTATTAATATACCGACATGTCTAGAATAGGTAAAAAACCAATAAATATACCGGAGGGTGTTACTGTAGACGTAACTGCGTTTAATGCCGTTACTGTTAAAGGTCCCAAAGGTACCCTGAATAGGGAAGTAAATCCCGACATTGCTGTGAAGGTTGAGGGTCAGGAGATTATCCTGGAAAGACCCACAGATTCTAAAAGACATAAATCACTTCACGGCCTATACAGGTCTTTGATCAATAACATGGTCATCGGTGTATCCCAAGGATACAAAAAGAACCTTGAACTTGTTGGGGTGGGATATAAGGCGACTAACCAGGGCCAAGTTCTTGAACTATCTCTTGGTTACTCACACAACATCTTCTTTGCATTGCCTGAGTCTGTTTCTTTAAAAACTGAAACTCCTAAAGGTAAAAATCCTTTGATCACTTTGGAGGGAATTGATAAAGAATTGGTTGGTCAGATTGCCGCCAAAATCAAATCATTGCGTAAAGTAGAGCCGTATAAAGGTAAAGGTGTACGCTTTGTAGGAGAAATTGTTAGACGTAAGGCTGGTAAAACTGCCGGTAAAAAATAATTAATATGGCCTTTAATAAGAATTTAAGAAGACTTAGAATCAAAAAAAGTATCAGAAGAAAAATTTCTGGCACTGATTCAAGACCTCGTTTGTCTGTCTTCAAAAGCAATACCGGAATTTATGCACAGTTAGTTGATGATCTTAAAGGTCATACCCTTGCGCAGGCATCTTCCAAAGAGCTAGGATCAGTTAATAATTCAAATGTAACTGTTTCCAAAGAGGTAGGTAAAAAATTAGCAGAAAGAGCTGTTGCAAACGGTGTCACTGATGTTGTTTTTGACAGGGGTGGTTACTTATATCATGGTAATGTTAAAGCTCTTGCCGATGGCGCAAGGGAAGGTGGCCTTAAATTTTAATAGATATTATGTCTCAGGTAAAAAGAAAACCAATTAGGGCAACCGATACTGAATTAAAAGAAAAAGTTGTTGCTATCAACCGAGTTGCTAAAGTAGTAAAAGGTGGTAGGAGATTTTCGTTTTCAGCGATAGTGGTAGTAGGGGATGGTGCCGGTGTAGTAGGTTATGGACTTGGTAAAGCCAATGAAGTTACAGATGCGATCACAAAAGGCATTGAGGATGCCAAAAAGAATCTTGTTAGGGTACCTGTCTTGAAAGGAACTATTCCTCATGAGCAGTTGGGCAAATTTGGTGGAGGTTTTGTCCTTATCAAACCAGCAGCTGCCGGTACAGGTGTAATCGCAGGAGGTGCTATGCGTGCTGTTTTAGAAAGTGCCGGCGTAACTGATGTATTGGCAAAATCAAAAGGTTCTTCTAACCCACACAATGTGGTAAAGGCAACAATTGATGCTTTAGTACAGTTGAGAGATGCTATCGCTGTTTCCCAGCAAAGAGGTGTTAAAATGTCAAAAGTTTTTAACGGTTAAGAAGATGGGGAAAATCAGAATTACTCAGATAAAAAGTACCATCAAAAGGCCTAAAGACCAAAAAGCTACAATCGTAGCTCTTGGACTTGGGAAGATCAACAAGACAGTAGAGATTGAAAGCAATCCTGCAATTGATGGTATGGTCAGAAAAGTTAGTCACCTTGTAAAAGTGGAGGAAGCTTAATTATGAAATTACATACATTAAAACCTGCAGAGGGTTCGGTAAAATCTAGCAAGAGAATCGGGCGTGGAACAGGATCTGGAAGAGGCGGGACTTCTACCAGAGGTCATAAAGGAGCTAAATCCAGATCAGGTTATAAATCAAAATTGGGATTTGAAGGTGGTCAAATGCCGCTTCAAAGAAGAGTCCCTAAGTTTGGTTTCAAGAGCCTTAACACAGTGACGCATAAGCCTATAAATTTGGATATTATTCAAGGTTTGGCTACAGAATTTAATTTAGACACAGTGACCTTTGATACTTTG
>Ga0209591_10006982_pt1 | contig 12445 bp, 6 predicted proteins | sample MAT01_FD_187207 | JGI IMG/M metagenome (GOLD analysis project Ga0209591, IMG submission 187207) | Freshwater microbial communities from Lake Fryxell liftoff mats and glacier meltwater in Antarctica - MAT-01 (SPAdes) (version 2) | ecosystem: Environmental > Aquatic > Freshwater > Ice > Liftoff...
GCTCCTGCGCCCGGCGCGCCGCGTCCCAATTGCACTGCTCTGCGTACACCCGCGCCAAAGCATCGAACGCTTCCGCCGTGGCCGGTTGGGCCAACTGCCCCTGCAGCCCCTCCATCAACTTCCCCAAGCGCGCAGCCTCCGCGTCGGCCTCCAAATGCAGATCCGCTTCCCGCAGCGACGCCAAACCAGGGCTCACCAACTCTCGCCACACCGCAAGCCAAGGATCCCCCGACCGGGCCGCCTGCTCCGCCCGAGCGAACAACGACCCTGCCTGCCGGCGTGCCTCCTCCGGCTCCTTCCCCAGCCGAGGCTCCAGCCACTCACTCCCCACCGGACCCCGGCGCAACTCCGTTACCCGGAGCTTCAAGTCAAACCACGAGTCCAAATCCGGCGCGACGCGCAGGAACAAGCCGACGAAGTGCGACGGCAGCCACCACACTTGCGGTACCTTCGCCGCCGCGAACGCTTCGCGCTGAAAATTCACCACCTGAATCGCCTCTTTTTGCGGCTCTGGCAACGCCAATTCCAGCCCGGTGAAGGAGACCAAACGGCGCTCCGGCGACCCCAGCGCCTCCAGCATCTGCCCCACCACCTCCTCCGCGCCGCCACGCCTCAGCGCGATCTCTTCCACGCGAATCTCGTCCCGAAGTTGGTCCAGAACCGCCGCCCGGCTGTAGGCCGAGGAGTACTCGATGCGCGCCATGCCCGGCCGGTCGCGCGAAAGCCACAGCCGCAGCCGGGCCACGGCCTCGGCGATCGAATCCGGCTGCTGGTCCACCGTCTCTCTACCCTTCAGCCGGCAGCAGGCCGCCTGGGTCGCCAGCCAGATGGCCCTGTTTAAAAAGGATATCCACCACCAACGGGGCTACCGCAAAGCGCCCTGCGCCATTGAACTCCTGCACGGCGCGAGCCCGCAGCAGCAAATGTAGCGCCGCGTCCGGCACCCGCGCATCGGGCTCTCTCGCATGAATCGCTTTCAGCTTGGCCACGCGCTCTCCCCAAGTGACTTTTTCCGGGTCATACGGGCTCTCCCCCAGCCGCAGCGTCACCTCCTGACGCAACTTGGCGATTGCACTGGTCGTGTCCTGTCGGCGGATCAGCGTGGCCGAAGCCAACAGCGCACGGTCGGCCGCATCGTTGATCAGCGAAAACAGGTCGCGCAGATGGCCCCCAGAGGCCACGATCAACCGGTCCAACTGGCCGGGCTCGAAGCACTCCAGATTGATTCGCCGCGCCAGCAAAGCCCGCAAAGCGTTGCGTCCCGCGTCCGGTTGGTTGTCCTCTGTATAAACGGGCGTATCCAAAATCGTGCGGACCAGAAACGGCAGCGACACGCCCTGCGCTGACCATGCCAAATCCACTGGAATTGTAAAGATGAGGTGCGTGCGCAAGTCCGAAAAGACCGCTGACTCCTTCACGAAAAACTTCTTCGGAATCCCCGAGTCCACCAGCTTCTCGAAGTCCTCGCCCAGGAAAAGCCACTCCTGACCGCAGCGTTCCTTCAACTCCGTGCCGCACACATCGAAAAAATCATTGGCCAGTTGAATCAAGTCCGACAGACGAGCGAAGCGCCGCTCGACGAGTTGCTTCTCGCGTTGCGAAGCGAACTTCACCTCGCCCTTCAAACGGCCAAAGAGCCCCAGCACCTTGCCCCACACCGAATCGCCGTCTATGCCCGCGCCCGCTTCAACAGAGGCATTGATCTCCCGCTTGGATGTGTTGGTAATCTTCTCCTCCGCGAACCAATCCAGTACACTCTGCGCCAAACGATCCGGCGGCGTCCAGGCCAAGCCGCCCAGCGACACTGGCTTCGCGATCTCCTCCGCTAAGCGCAACATCATCAGGATCAACACGTCAAAGGGTTGGGCGCTGGACGGGTGCATCTCCTCACGGGCACTAAACCGAATCACGCGGAACCGGGTCTTCACTTTGTCCGCGAGCCTGCTGAGTTCCGTGCTCTTGCCGCAGCCGCTATGCCCGGCCAGAAAGTGGCGAAAGTGCCGGCCGCCAAAGCTTCGTCCCAGATCCAACTCCAGCCGGGCGACATTGTCTTCGCCCCGCACCTCGTTCAGGCCCTCGTAGTAAAAAGCCTTCAGGCTTTCGGCGTCGGATAACGCCCCAACTTGAAGGGTTTCGTAGAAGCGGTCGAGAGTCAGCATGCCTGCCATCCTTCTCAATGTAGCGGCTTACCGATAGGCAAACAAGTTTAAGCCACCGAAATCCCGTTCACACGCCATCGAAATCTCCCAAGCCGCACACACGAAACCACTTACCCCGAAAACCCGCCCAAGAATTACCCCCAACCCCGGTATACTGAAAGTGGCTCCCCTCCAAGTAGGGCGGGCTTCGGCCCGCTCGGAGCTTTAGCTCCGCCTGAGACAAGTCCCCCTTCCGCACGACCCAATAGAATCAACAACTCCCGGGTTCGTTTCGTCAACTAGCGTCGCCGCTCCGCCCGGTGTAGCCGCTCCAGCTCCGCTAGCACATCCTCGGGCATGGTCTCCATTTCGAGGTCCTCGAGTTCGTTGTCCTCGCCGGGCTCGACCTCCAGCTTCGTCTGGATCGCGTGCAGCATCTTGATCACCCGGGTCAGTTCATGCTCCGTCAGCAACCCGATCTGCAAGTCGAGATCCGCCCGCCGTTCGGCCTCGTCGCTTTGCCGGTTCTGGGTGATCATCACCAGGGCCGAAAGAAAGATCGCTTCGAGCGAGACGATCATCGTCAGCAGCCCATACGGAAACGGGTCGAAAGCCATGCGGCCGGTATTCACCAGCACCCAAAGCACAAACCAGCCAATGTGCAGGTAGACGAAGGGCATACTGCCGGCGAAGGCCGTCACCGTGTCGGCGATCCGGTTCTGGATGCCGCGCTCCTGGGCCTGCTTCGCGCGTAGCTCGACAATGGTGCGGATATTCCGCTCCAGCACCTTCGAAAGGCCGGGCGGCGGTCCGGGTGGGTTGGGGTCCATGGCTCTTACTGTAACGTTATGTGGCGACGCCGCGAATCTTTTTGGCCCGCGTGGGGTTCAGATAAAATGGAGAATGAAATGTCGAGACGAATTACAATTTCGCTGGCCTTCCTCGGCTGTGCCTTTGCCGCTTCCGATCCCTTCTCGAAGAAGCTATCGCATGACCTCCAAATCGCCCACGCGCTAAACCGGCTTTCCTTCGGCGCCCGGCCCGGCGACGCCGAAGCGGTAAAAAAATTAGGGCTCAAGAAATGGATTCACCGGCAGTTACACCCCGGCACCCTCGCCGAAAACCCGCAACTCGAAGAAAAGCTAGCGAGCCTCAAAACCATTAATCTTTCCGCCTCAGAAATGGCCGCCGCCTATCCTCCGCCGCAAGTCATCAAAGCCATGGCCGAAGGCAAACTGGCGCTGCCCGATGAGCCCGAACAGCGCGAACACCTCGCAGCCTTAGTCACCCTGTACAAGCGCCGCCAGAATGGCTCAAACGAAAAACTAACCCCGGCCCAACGCAAGAGCCTCCTGCTCAATCCGCCACCCGGGCAAACCGTCGCCGGCGAATTAGTCGAAGCCAAACTTTATCGTGCCACTTACTCCGAACGGCAGTTACAAGAAGTTCTGGCGGACTTCTGGTTCAACCACTTCAATGTCTACGTCGACAAAGGGGCTGACCGTTACTTAACGACCTCCTACGAGCGTGACGCCATTCGGCCCCACGTGCTGGGTAAGTTCCGCGACTTACTCCACGCCACCGCCACCCATCCGGCCATGCTCTTTTATCTCGATAACTGGCAGTCGACCATCGTGGCCAAAGGCAAGGCCAAGGGTCTCAATGAAAACTACGCCCGCGAACTGATGGAGTTACACACCCTCGGCGTCGACGGCGGCTACACCCAGCAGGACGTCGTCGAAGTGGCCCGCTGCTTCACCGGCTGGACCATCCGCCCGGCAAGCGGCACCCGCGGCCGCGCCGGCCTCTACGGCGGCGAATTCTTTTACAACCCTCGCCTGCACGACAACGGCGAGAAGACCGTCCTCGGCGTCAGGATCCCGGCCGGCGGCGGCCAAAAGGACGGCGAGCAGGTACTCGATATCCTGGTTCACCATCCTTCCACCGCAAGCTTCCTGGCCCGCAAATTAGCCACCCGTTTCGTCGCCGACGATCCGCCGGCCGCACTCGTCGAGCGGATGGCGAGTAAGTTCCGCGGCACCGACGGCGACCTTACCAAGGTGATGGCCTTGATGTTTGAGAGCAAGGAATTCTGGAGCGAAGGCGCTTACCAGAGTAAGATGAAATCGCCCCTCGAGTTAGTCGTCAGTGCCGTGCGCGCCACCGGAGCGGACCTCGAACGCCCGCTCGCCCTGGCCAACTTACTCAAAACCATGGGGCAGCCGCTCTACCGCAAGCAGGAACCCACCGGTTACTCAAACAACGGCGAGGACTGGACTAACTCCGCCAGCTTACTCGCCCGCATGAACTTTGCCGTCGCCCTGGAAGAGAACAAAGCGCCCGGCGTGCGCACCGCTAAGTCCGCCGCCGTCAACCTGCGGGCCCCTGAGTTTCAGAAGCGATAAGGAGCACTAGCCATGAACCGTCGAATATTCGTCAAAACTTCCGGCTTGGCCCTCTTCGGCACCGGCGCCATCCCCGGTTGGCTCGCCCGCGCCGCCGAAGGGCAGAAGACGCGTAAGAAGGTGTTAGTCACCATCTTCCAGCGCGGCGCCATGGACGGCTTACACGCCGTCGTTCCTTACGGTGACCCCCGTTACAAACCCCTGCGGCCAACGCTCGCTATCACTGACTCACTCAACCTCGATGGCTTCTTCGGCCTCCACCCGGCCCTGGCTCCTTTGAAGCCCATCTGGGACGCCAAGCAACTGGCCATCATCGAAGCCGTCGGCTCGCCCGACCCCACCCGATCCCACTTCGATGCGCAGGACTACATGGAGAGCGGCACGCCCGGCTTGAAGGCCACCCGCGATGGCTGGCTGAACCGCGCCTTGCCCGCCGATGCCGCCTCACCCGTGCGGGCCGTGGCCGTCGGGCCGGACCTGCCGCGTATGCTCCGCGGCAAGCAGCCGGCCGTCGCCCTAAACTCGGTACGCGAGTTTCAAGTTCGTGACGCCATGGCCGCCCGCGAGTTTGAGTCCAGTTTCGCCAGCAGCAGCATGGCCGACCTCAGCCGCGAAACCTTCGAAGCCGTCCGGATCCTGAAGTCCCTCCCCGCCGCCGACAGCAAAGTCACTTACCCGGCTTCGCGGCTCGGCCAAAGCCTCAAAGAGATCGCCCGCTTAATCAAGGCCGACGTCGGCCTCGAGGTGGCCTTCGCCGACATGGGAGGCTGGGATACCCACGTCAACGAAGCTCCTCGCTTAGCCCAGTTACTCGGTGAATTCGGCGGTGCCCTGGCCGCTTTCTGGCAGGACCTGGGCGATCGCCTCGACGACGTCGCCGTCGTCACCATGTCCGAGTTTGGCCGTACCGCCAAGGAGAATGGCAGCCGCGGGACCGACCATGGCCACGCCAACGTCATGTTCGCTTTCGGCGGCGGCATTCAAGGTGGCCGCATCCACGGCAAGTGGCCGGGGCTTGCGCCCGAGAATCTCCACGAGCGGCGAGATCTCGCCGTCACCACGGACTTTCGCACCGTCTTGAGCCCATTGGTTAGCAGTCACTTGGGAAATCATGCGGCGAATGTCTTCCCCGGCTTCACTCCCGAGCCCTTCACCTTGTTCGGGGCTGCAGCCAGTCAGCCGACAAACGGCGCGCGAAGAGAGTAAAATCAGCCAAGAGATGCTGAAGTTTCTGTTGATCATGGCTGGTGCGGTGTGCACGTTGCGGGCGCAGTCCGTCTTCGAGCGCGACGTTCAGCCGCTGCTGCAAAAGTACTGCCTCGCCTGCCACTCGGCGGCCATGCATACGGGTGACATCGACCTCGAACAGTTCCGGGGTGCGGCGAATGTGCTGCGGCATCCCGGCGTCTGGCAGAAGGTGGCCGAGCAGTTAAACCTGGGTGAGATGCCGCCCCGGGCCATGCCCCAGCCCACCGCCGCCGAGCGGCTGCGGCTCGTTGAGTGGACCCGCGCCACGCTCAAGCAAGCCGCGCGAGCGCGCGCCGGAGATCCCGGCCCCGTGGTCTTGCGGCGGCTCAACAACGCCGAGTACACCTACACGATTCGCGACCTGACGCGCGTTCCCGATTTGGACCCGGTAAAGGAGTTTCCGGCCGACGGAGCCGCCGGCGAGGGCTTCACGAACACGGGCAACGCACTGGCCATGTCGCCCGCGTTGTTGAACAAGTATCTGGACGCCGCCAAGGATGTAGCTCGTCACGCGGTACTGTTGCCGGACGGTTTGCGCTTCTCTCCTTCCATTTCGCGAAGCGATTGGACGAATCAATCGCTGGCGGAAATCCGGGCGTTCTATGCCCGTTTCACCGAGGCGGGCGGCGCGGAGACCGTGAAGCAGCAGGGTATTGATCTGGACAAGAATCGCGGTGGCGTCTTACCGCTGCGAAAGTATCTGGCCGCCTCGTTGCGGGTACATGCCGACCAGAGCGTGGCCAGCGTCGCCCGGGCCGAGTCGCTCAGCCCGAAATATCTCGCAGCGCTCGTGCAGTTGCTGTCGGCACCTAAGCCTTCGCCCTTGCTTGACGGTTTGCGGCGGAAGTGGCGGAGTGGCGATGTGGACGGAATGATCAAAGAGATTGAGCCGTGGCAGCAGGCGCTTTGGAAGTTCAGCAGCGTGGGACACATCGGCAAAGTGGATGGCCCGAAGGCCTGGATGGAACCGGTGACACCCGTCGTGGCCAGCCAGGAGTTCCGCGTGAAGCTCGCTGCGCCCGCCTCAGGCAATGAAGTAAAGCTCTATCTCGCCGCCGATGACGCGGGCGATGGCACGGCGGGCGACCGCGTCATCTGGCGCGAGCCGCGCTTAACGATTCCCGGGCGTCCGCCGGTCCGGTTGCGCGATGTCCGTGGGCTGGTGCGGGTGTTGACCGAACAACGGCGGGAGGTGGTGGACGCCACGGCCGCGGCATTGAACGTCGCGGCGGAACTGGAAAATGGCGATGGCGTGCCGGTCGCCGCGAAGCAAGCCTGGTTCGACTATTTGGGATTGACTGGCGGCCTCGCGATTGAAGTGGAGCACTTGACGAGTCAAATCAAGAAAGCCGGCCCGTATGAGTTCATCCAAGGGTGGGGCGGCGGCAAGCTACCGTCGGTCCTGGCCAACACGACCGCCCAGGCAGTGCGCATCCCGGGCCAGATGAAGCCGCATGGCGTGGCCGTGCTGCCGACCTCCACCCACTACGCCGCTGTGGGCTGGCGCAGTCCCGCAGCGTCGACGCTGCGCGTGGAGGCCACCGTGACGCCAGCAAATCCCGAGTGCGGCAACGGCGTGGCGTGGTCACTCGAGTTGCGGCGAGGCGGGACGCGCCAGCGTTTGGCGGAAGGAATTTCGCGCGGCGCCCAGGCCGTCGCCGTGGGGCCGCTTGAGCGCGTGGCCGTGCGCACGGGCGACTACCTCTCGCTGCTGATCGGACCGCGCGAGGGCAACGCCTCTTGCGATTTGACCGATCTGGAGTTCAAGCTGGCGAGCGCTGGCGGGCAGGATTGGTCGCTGACGCGCGATGTGGCCAGTACCGTGCTCGCCGGCAACCCACATGGCGGCATATGGCACTTCTATAGTGAGCCGGTGGCCGGCGTGGGCAGCGGGACCATCATTCCCGCGGGCTCTTTGCTCATGCGCTGGCAAGTGGCGGAGAAGCCGGAGGAGAAGCGTCAGTTGGCGGAGGCGCTCCAGCAGTTACTGAGCGCTCCCGCTCCGGCCGCCAACACGCCCGACGCCGCACTCTACCGGCAACTGACGTCTCTGGCGGGGCCGCTATTTTCGCGCGCCGTGATCCCCGCCGCCACCGACGCGGAATCGCCGTGGGGCTTGGATCCCGCGAAATTCGCCGGCGCCGATCTGCCCGCGCAGGCGCCTTCGTTAATTGAGGTGACGCTGCCGGCCGACCTGGTGGCCGACGCCGAATTCTCCGTCACCGGCGCGCTGGAAGCGAAGTCAGAAGGCACGGTGCAACTGCAAGTGCTGACGGCCAAGCCCGGCGGGCCCGCTGGCTTGCGCCCCAGCGGCACGCTGGTGCGCACGGCGGACGGCACCTGGACGTCCAATAATCAACGCGTCTCCTACGCCATGCCCGTGGTGGCGAACGAAGGCAGCGCCGCCCGCCAGCGCGTGGAAGCGGCGTTCGATGAGTTCCGCCAGATGTTTCCCGCGTCGCTCTGCTACTCGAAGATTGTGCCCGTGGACGAAGTGGTGACGCTCACGCTTTACCATCGCGAGGACCAACATCTGGGGCGGCTGCTGCTGAGCAATGTCGAGCGCGCCGAACTCGATCGTCTGTGGGATCGACTGTGGTTCATCAGCCGCGCGCCTATCGCGCTGGTGGATGTCTTTGAGCAGCTCTGGCAATACGCCACGCAGGATGCCGATCCTTCGAAGTTCGAGCCGTTGCGCCAGCCCATTCAAGAGCGGGCGGCGGCGTTTCGGCGGCAACAGGTTGCCGCTGAGCCCCAACATTTGGCGGCGGTTTTGGAGTTTGCCGGCCGGGCCTATCGGCGGCCGGTGACGAGTGTGGAGAAGGACGAGTTGCGCGCTCTTTATGGCAAACTGCGCACACAGGAGTTACCGCATGAGGAGGCGGTGCGCCTCACCCTGGCCCGGGTGCTGGTGGGTCCGGCGTTTTTGTACCGCGCAGAAAGGGCCGCACCGCCGACGGTTCGGCAAGCGCCGGTGAGCGATGCGGAGCTCGCCAGCCGCCTCAGCTATTTCTTATGGTCATCGCAGCCCGACGCGGAGTTGCGACGGGCAGCGGACGCCGGCCAGTTGCGCACGCCAGCAGGGCTAGCCGCGCAAGCCCACCGCATGCTGCGTGACGAGCGGGTGCGCCGGCTGGCCACCGAGTTTGGCGCGTCGTGGCTGCACATTCACGACTTTGACTCGCTGGACGAAAAGAGCGAACGGCACTTTCCCGAATTTCGCTTGTTGCGCGGCGCGATGTATGAGGAGAGCCTGCTCTTCCTCACGGATCTGTTCCGCGGCGATCGCGCCCTGCTGAGCCTGCTCGATGCGGATCATTCGTTTCTCAATGAGCCGCTGGCGAACTACTACGGCATCGCGGGAGTTAAGGGTGAGGCGTGGCGTCGTGTGGAGGGACTGCGGGCGCATGGGCGCGGCGGCGTGCTGGGCTTGGCCGCCACTCTGGCGAAGCAATCCGGCGCGTCGCGCACCAGCCCCATTCTGAGAGGCAACTGGGTGGCCGAGGTCCTGCTGGGCGATAAGCTGCCGCGTCCGCCCAAAGACGTGCCGCAGTTGCCGGAGGACGAAGCGAACCTGACGCTGACCATGCGTGAACTGACGGAGAAGCATACGAGCGATGCGCGTTGCGCGGCCTGCCATCGCCGCATCGATCCCTACGGCTACGCGCTCGAACAGTTCGACGCCATTGGGCGCCGCCGCAGCCAGGATTTAGGCGGCCGTGCGATCCACACCAAGACGCGGGTGATGGATGGCACGCAAATCGAGGGCCTGGAAGGCTTGCGCCAGTATCTGATGACGCAAGGGCGCGACAAGTTCGTTCGCCAATTCTGCCGCAAGCTCTTGGGCTATGCGCTGGGGCGGGCGGTACAGCTTTCGGACGAACCCTTGCTCGATGTGCTGCAGACGGAGCGCAGCGTGGGCGGCGTTGTTGATCTAATAGTGCAGAGTAAACAGTTTCGCGAGATTCGCGGTTCTATTCCGGAGGAGTAAGGCAAAAATGAGGCACCAGTTTTCCCGCCGCCGGATGTTGCGCGGCTTGGGCGTCACCATGGCTTTGCCATGGATGGAGTCGCTGCCGGTGTGGGGAGATGAACCCGTGAAGCAAGCGGCCAGTGAAGCTCCCGTCCGCTTGGCGGTGATGTTCTCCGGCAACGGCTTCCACAGCAAGGAGTGGTGGGCCCGGGGCGAGGGCAAACAGTTGGAACTGGGCCAGGTGCTGGCGCCGCTCCAGGATCATCGCGAAAAGATGCTCTTGATCCGCGGCCTCTTTAACGCCGAAGCGCTCAAGGGCAACATCCATAGTTCGCAGACGGGCAATCTACTTTCGGGCGCACCGCTCGCGTCGGGCGGTGAGATCCGTTCGGGCACCAGCATCGATCAACTGCTGGCGCAGCGCTACGGCGCTTCCACCAAAGTGCCGAGCTTGGTGCTGGGCTGCGAGAAGTCGAACCCGTCGGTGCATAAGAACTACTCGATGCTTTATAGCTCCCACATTTCATGGAGCTCTCCCACCACGCCAACGCCGCTCGAGATCTACCCGGCGCTCGCCTTTGACCGGCTCTTCAAGGACGACGCCAGCAAAGCCGACCGCAGCGTGTTGGATGCCGTGATCTCCGACGTCGGCCGCTTGCGGCGCGACATCAGCACGGGCGACCGGCGCAAGCTCGACGAGTATCTGGAGTCCGTGCGCGACGTGGAGCAACGCATCGCCAATGCCGGTAAGAAAGGACAACTGCAAGGCTGGCGGCCGGCGCTGTCCGGCCCTAATATGGCGCGCCCGGCCGAGGGCATTCCGCAGGACATCGCCGAGCACATGCGCCTGATGGCCGATATTCTGGTGCTGGGCTTCCAGACCGATACCACGCGCATCGCGACGTTGAAGCTCAACAACGACCATAGCTCGCTACGCTTCCCGAATCTTGGCGTCGATTACATGATCCACCATCTGCTTTCGCATTCCGATTCGGCGGATTGGCTGAAGGTGAATCAATTCTTCCTGCAGCAGGTGGCTTATGTGGCCCGCAAGCTCGACGCGATTCAGGAAGGCAGCCGCACGCTGCTCGACAACACGATGCTGCTTTACTGTTCCAGCATGTTGACGGGCAATCATGAGGCGCGGCAGTTGCCGGTGGTGATGCTGGGTGGCGGTGGCGGACGCATCAAAGGCGGCCGCGTGCTCGATTATCGCGAGAAGCCCGACCGGCAGATGTGCCGGCTCTACTTGTCGATGATGGACAAGATGAACGTGCGAATGCCCAAGTTCGGCGACGCAGTGCAACCGCTGGATGAGGTGTAGCCACCGCTTCGGATCCGATCAGGAGCGATAGGCGGGCAAGCGCTCTTCTACCGCGGGCACGGGACCCGCTTTGCGGCTCTTCATCAACTCCTGCAGTCGTTCCATATACAGGTAAATCACCGGCGTGATGTAAAGCGTAAGGATCTGGCTGACCACTAAGCCGCCGACCACGGCGAGGCCGAGGGGCTGCCGGGCATCGCCACCTTCGCCGTAGCCTAAGGCGATGGGCAAGGTGCCGAAGAGCGCGGCGACGGTGGTCATCATGATGGGGCGGAAGCGCTGCAGGCAGCCGCGCCAAATTGCCTGGTGCGCGCTTTCGCCTTCGGCGCGGGCCTGGATCGCAAAATCGATCATCATAATGGCGTTCTTCTTGACGACGCCGAACAACAGGATGATGCCCACGAAGGCGTATAAGTCGAGTTGCTTGCCGAAGATGAGTAAAGTCGCCAGGGCGCCGAAGACGGCGGAGGGTAAACCGGCCAGGATGGTGATCGGGTGGATGAAGCTTTCGTATAAGACGCCCAGCACAATGTAAATGACGAGCACGGCGACTAACAAAAGGATCGTGAGGTTTTCGAAGGACTTCTGGAACTCTTTTACCGTGCCCTGGAAGCTGGTGGTGATGTTGGTGGGCATGCCCATTTCGCGAATAGTCTCTTCCACCTTCTGGGCGGCATCGCCGAGGGACACGCCCGGGGCTAAGTTGAAAGAAACTGTGACGGCGGGTAACTGGCCGAAGTGATTAATGGCGAGCGGTCCGACTTGGGGCTTCAATTGCGCCAAAGTATCGAGGGACACTAACGCTCCGGCGGCGGAGCGGACATAGAGCTTGGACAAGGAGGCCTGATCGCGTTGGTAGCGCGGCTCCACTTCGAGGATGACGGCATATTGGTTGGCAGGGGCGTAAATGGTAGTTACTTCGCGTTGGCCATAAGCGCCAAATAGGGCCGACTGGATTTGCTGGGCGGAGATGCCAAGGGCTTGGGCACGGTCCCGGTCGATTTCGACGTTAATTTCAGGGCTGGCGATTTGTAAGTCGGAATTGACGTCGACGAAGCCGGGTAGGGCTTTCATCTCGTCGACTAACTTAGGTCCCCATTGGTAGAGCGATTGCAGACTGGTGCTCTGTAAGGTCATCTGGAAAAGGCTTTGCGAGGCCTGGCCGCCGATGGTGATGGGCGGCGGGTTATTCATGAAGACCTGGATACCGGGTACGGCGCCCATTTTCGGGCGTAACTCGGCGATCATGCGGTCAATGGAGCGGGTGCGTTCCTTCAAGGGTTTGGCCCGCATCACCAGGAAGCCGGCGTTGCCACTGCGGACAAACGACACGACGCCGACGACGTCTGGGTCGGCC
>Ga0209591_10006983_pt1 | contig 12445 bp, 10 predicted proteins | sample MAT01_FD_187207 | JGI IMG/M metagenome (GOLD analysis project Ga0209591, IMG submission 187207) | Freshwater microbial communities from Lake Fryxell liftoff mats and glacier meltwater in Antarctica - MAT-01 (SPAdes) (version 2) | ecosystem: Environmental > Aquatic > Freshwater > Ice > Liftoff...
GGAGGCGCCGGCTCCGGCGCGGGCTTGAGCGTGCAGGCCTGCCTCGTCTCCGGCGCGGGCTTGAGCGTGCAGGCCTGCCTCAGCTCCCCCGCGTAAAACCCCAGCTTGCGCAGCCCCAACCATCGAAAGGCCATACAGCCGCTCCGCCACCCGAGCGGCCAATTCCCCCCCCCGCGCCAGGCCCAGGTAGTCGTTGGAGCTGAAATCGATTAAGGGTGTCGGCGGCAAAACGTCGCGCAAGGCGTTGGCTTGCCGCCGCTCCTCCAGCCGGGCGCGCATCCTGGCATCCACGGTCAGGACTTTTTACTCAGGTTAAAAATGTCGCGGCGGCGGTCGCGCAGGTTGCGCACGCTTCCAAATTGGTGCAACTCCCGCAGCAGGTCAATGTCCACATCGGCGATCAGGATCATTTCGGCATTAGGCGTGGCTTCTGCCTTGATGCCGTTGGAGGGAAAGGCAAAGTCGCAGGGGGTGAACACCATACTCTGCGCGTACTGGATGTCCATGTTGTGCACCTTGGGCAGGTTGCCGACACTGCCGGCAATGGCCACATAACATTCGTTTTCGATGGCGCGCGCCTGGGCACAATGGCGAACGCGGGAGAAGCCGTTTTGCGTGTCAGTCAAAAAAGGCACAAAGAGAATATCCATGCCTTCATCGGCAAGCAGGCGGCTGAGTTCAGGGAATTCAACATCGTAACAGATGAGGATGCCAATTTTGCCGCAATCGGTGTCAAACGCTTTTAACTCCGTACCTCCTTGCATACCCCAGATTTTGACTTCATCCGGGGTGACGTGCAATTTCTCGTAGCGCCCGGTAGTTCCGTCGCGGCGACACAGGTACCCAACATTATAAAGAATATCGTCTTTGATTTCCGGCATGCTACCAGAAATGATGTTGATATTATATGAAATAGATAGTTCTGATAAGCGATGCACAATGTTTTCAGTATGCCGGGCCAGTTTGCGAATGGCTTCTGCTTCGGATAAATCGTTATCCTCCGCCATCAGCGGCGCATTGAAGAATTCGGGAAAGAGGGCGAAATCACAGCGGTAGCCAGACACAGCATCTACAAAGAATTCCACCTGCTGCATCAACTCATCCAGATTCTTGTAGGAGCGCATTTGCCATTGAACTAAGCCAAGGCGGACAATAGTCTTGTTCGTGGTGGGCTTTTTGTTAGCTGTTTCGTAATAAATATTATCCCACTTAAGCAACACCGCATATTCTTTTGACGCGGTATCGCCTGTCAGGTAACCTTTGATGATCTTGGAGGGGAAAAAATCGTTGGACAACTGAAAGCTCAATACCGGATCGTGAATTTCCTTTCTTCGCACACTGTCAATGTACTCTTTGGGCGAAAGGCTTTTGGAGTGTTTGAGATAATTCGGAATCCTGCCCCCAAAGACGATGCTTTTCAGATTGAGTTTCTCGCACTGCTCCTTGCGGTAGTCGTACAAGCGCCTTCCAAGCCTGAGCCCGCGGTACTCGGGCTTGATAAAGATGTCAATACCATAGAGTATGTCACCCTGATCAGTATGCGTATTAAAGGTGTAATTGCCGGTAACCTCTTTGTAAGTATGGTTTTCAGAAAGCTTGGCCGAGTCGACGATAATGGACAACGCACAGCCCGCCAATTGTCCGTTGATTTTAATGACGATCTGCCCTTCAGGAAACTTTTTGAGCAAGTGATCGATATGGTATTCCGCCCAGTGAGAATCGGGCATGGTGCTGTAAGCCGCTACCATCATTTCCTTTAACTCCTCGTAATCATCCAGACTGAGGTAAGTCAGGTCTACATTTTTTATATCCTTTAAATCCATGTAATTTTTCGTTACCCCAAGGTCATGGCTGGCTCTACCAACGCATCCTGCTGGTTGCGGTAAGCCGGACGCGGGGCCAGACCGAGCAGATCAAAGAGCTTACGATCGCGGTCGTAACCGGGGTTGGGAGTAGTCAATAACTTTTCGCCCGCAAAAATGGAATTGGCGCCAGCCAAAAAGCAGAGTGCCTGCTCCTCGTCGTTCATTTGCTCCCGACCGGCACTCAACCGGACCATGGCCTGCGGCATCAAAATGCGGGCCGTGGCGATCATGCGGCACATAGCCCAGATGCTGACGCGGGGTTGGTTCTCAAGCGGCGTGCCGGCAACGGGAACCAGCGCATTTACAGGTACCGATTCAGGGTGTGCGGGCAAGGTGGCCAGGGTGTGCAACATGCCGATGCGGTCCGCGTCGGTTTCGCCCAAACCAATAATGCCACCGCTGCACACCGAAATGCCGGCGTCGCGCACTTTGCCGAGCGTATCCAGACGGTCCTGGTAGCTGCGCGTGGTGATTATTTCGCCGTAATGCTCCTCGGAGGTGTCCAGGTTGTGGTTGTAGGCATACAAACCCGCTTCTTTTAAGCGGCGCGCCTGGTCTTCGCTGAGCATGCCGAGCGTGCAACAAACTTCGAGGTCCATGGCTCGGACGCCGCGGACCATATCCAGCACGCGATCAAAATCGCGGTTGTCGCGGATGTTGCGCCAGGCAGCCCCCATGCAAAAACGCGTGGAACCCTGATCCTTGGCTTCGCGCGCCTTGGTCAGCACTTCGTCAGTGTCCAGCAGCCGATGCACGTCTACCTCTGTCTGGTAGCGCGCGGCTTGGGGGCAATACGCGCAGTCTTCCGGACAGCCACCGGTTTTGATGCTCAGCAAGGTGCAAACCTGCACTTCGCCTGTCTGGTGGTAGGCGGCATGCGCAGCCGACGCCTGTTGAATCAAGCCTAACAGCGGGCTGTGGAAAAGCTCGCTTACTTCATCAAGGGTCCAGTTGTTGCGGATCGCAGCCATAGGGGTATCGGTCAAAAAGAGCAAATGTGTTCACAAATTCGCGTCCAAAGGTACGGCAGTCAGCACTAAACTGTTCGGTTTTGGTCTGTCAGGTCAACCAACAGGCGGTTGGGCCTGGAGCCCTTCGGGTCTTCAACAGTTTGGCCTCTGTACGACCAGGTCATGCCTTGTTTGGCCTAAATTTCGGGCGAAGGGCGATCTTGCGCTGTGCAGCGCAGGCTTGACGCCCCAAAGTTCGCTGTTGCCATGGCTGCCGCATTCCCCCCTCCCCCCTTCGACCTACGTCCAAAACGCATCGTGTGCTTAACCGAAGAGCCCACCGAAACGCTCTATTTGTTGGGCGAAGAGGACAGGATTGTCGGCATTTCGGGATTTACAGTGCGCCCCAAGCGGGCTCGCAAGGAGAAACCGCGCGTTTCCACGTTTCTGGACGCCCAAGTGGAGGCAATTGTGGCGCTGGAGCCCGACCTGGTCATTGGTTTTTCAGACATTCAGGCTGGCATTGCGCAGCAACTGATTGCCCGAGGTCTGACCGTCTGGATCAACAACCACCGCAGCGTGGCCGGAATTCTGACCATGATTGGCCAAATAGGCGCGCTCGTAGGAAAGCGGGAAGCGGCAGAGGCGTTGGTGGCGGGCATACAAAAAGATATGGTTGACGTTCAGGCTGCCGCTGCCGCCTGGCCGGTCAGGCCCCGCGTGTACTTAGAGGAATGGTTCGACCCGCTGATCAGCGGTATTCAATGGTTCAGCGAACTAACGGCGCTGGCCGGCGGCGAGGACATTTTTGCCGAAAAGGGCTTGTCATCACTGGCTCGGGGTCGCATCGTCGAGGACCCGAACCAGGTGATTCGCCGAAACCCGGACATCATCGTGGCCTCCTGGTGCGGTAAAATGGTTAAACCCGATCGCATCCGCAGCCGCCCCGGCTGGTCGGCCATACGAGCGGTGCAGAACGGGCAGATCCACGAAATAAAGTCGGAAATTATCTTGCAGCCGGGGCCCGCCGCGCTGATGGAGGGCTTGCCGTTGTTGCATGGTATTTTTGCGCGCTGGGTGCAGGAAGGGCACCTGAACCAAGGCGCGCATTCACGCCCGACCCCATGAGCAACAACCCGCCCATTTTTAACCCAGAGACCTTGAAACGCCAGCTCGGCCTGCTGTTGGTGCTTGGGCTCTTATACCTCGGGGGAATGTACTTGCGCCGGGACTGGCCAAAGTCCGGGGCGGGCGCGGGGTCGGTTGCGCAGCAAGACGGGGCGGGCGGAAATGTCGGTGCGGGCTCAGGCTCTCCAACCGCCGCGAGTACGCTGCAACAAAGCATGGCGGCCCTTCCCCTGGTGTTGACCAAACACGGGCAGTGCCGCATGGATTGCCGGAACATCAGTTTAGAAGAGGTGCGGGGGGTGTTGTTGAACGGGCAGTTAAACCTTGCCAAATCGGAGCCGGATGACCAGCCCTGCCCGGCTTATGCGGTTGAAGGGCATACGGATGACGGACAACAGGTGCGCATTGTGTTTGCCGCCTGCGAGCGCGAAACGCGGGTGGTGACAGCCATTGATTTAAGTCAGGAGTACGCTTGTGATTGTGATTGATTTTATAATATAAATCGCAATAAATCACGGTACGATTCTTAAATGGTAATTAATTAAATATTACTAATATACACTTTACAAAGTTTCAATTCAAAGCTATATCCTTCAACTCGTCAGAAGTAAACAGCAAATCCATTTCACATAGAGCTTTGAGTGGTTCATCTTCACTGAATTCTCCCAAAGTTTGAGCGTTCCTAATGGCTGAATTTAGATGTGGTTTAAGCTTCAGGTAAATATCATTCCCTTGACCAGTATAATATTGTCTTGTCTTTTCATACCCACTTAAAACCTTTCTAAGCTGGCCTTCAACTTTTAAACACTCTTTATAAAGTTTGGATGTAGCTTTAAAGTGCAATAAGAACCAATATTCAAGACAGGGATTGTTAATAATTAAAGTTACATTTTTGTATTTTTTTTTAGTTGATTTCGATAGTCTATCAACATACTTATAGGAGGTTTTTTTTCTTTTGAAATTTCTCTTGACTCCTTAACTACGGTATCAAGATCAACAATCCAAAATACCCGTAAATATTCGCGACCAGATAAATCAACAACTAAATCAAATTGTTCCTTAATAGTTTTCCTATTCGGAATTTCAGGTTTAATATTTACTCTAATGCTTCGTTCATTTCGCTTTAACATCTGTAAATACCAAATTTCTGTTTCTCCGTCAACAACAAAAGCATATGTTGGAGAAATATCATACCTAATCTTCCTTGACTTTCTCATCATTTCAAATCAATGAAGTGATCTGCCAAATTCGGAGTGCCCCTTAACTTACCACTTTTGTATGCATTCAATATGTTTGTGGTATTCCTTACAATAGAACTATCAAAATCTGATAAAGAATAAAGTTCTGTAGAGCAATTATCCATCTTGTCTGCAAACCAGATAGCGTCACTTCTGAAAATGTCTTTATTATTAAGTATCTCTCTATTGTGTGTAGTGGCAATTATTTGAGATTTATCCGTGTTGAGTAAAAAGGAAAGAATGAAGTGTATGTATAGGTCCGGATGCAGTGACGACTCCAATTCATCAATGGAAAAGGCTGTAGAATTCTTTATTAACAATGCTAATAGTCCTGCAAAACCATAGTATCTTCTGGTTCCCTGAGACTCTAACTCGATAGGTAAAGCATATTTTACTTCATTTATCATGTGCTCAAATTGAACACTTACGGTGGTAACCTTTCCCATCTCTTCTAACTTTTTTACCTCATCAACCGGCGCATTTAATTGATTTTTTACAAAATCTATAAACCCATTGGGAATTTCTCGACCTTCCTTCTCAATAATAATGTCAGAAATTTGCAAATCTGCATTTTTTAATATATTAATAATATCACCCTTAAATATCTCCCCACTATCAACCTTCGCAGTCACAAAGCCTTCTAATTGTGTTCTTGTATGAATTAATGGACGCAAGTAATTTTTAAACCAATCAACAACGTCTTTCAGTTCCTTTATATCCACATTGGTTTTCAAGAAGCCTCCTAAAACGGTGTTATTCCAAAGCGTGTTAGCTTCCAAACTCTTTTCCATTGTCTTGTCCCTACGAATCTTACTTCCAAAGCTTATTTCAGTAAATTGATTACCAATATCGGTATCTCTTTTAAACACATTCGCCTTATTCGGATTGAAATAATTCAATGTTTCGCTAACAATTGCCTTCTTATAGAATTCTACTTGATAGGCATACTTAGTACCGCTCTGAATAAATTCTATGCTAATAATAGAATTTTTTTTTGGAGTTTCAGGGTCAAATAAAAATGGCTGAAAATCTAACTCATCAGTTTTCTTACTTCCAGGTTCTAAAACAATTTCTCTTAAAAACTCAAGGGCCTTTAAAATGGTAGTTTTCCCCGAAGCATTCGCACCGTAGATCAATGCAATTTTTAATAGCCTAATTCCATTGGAATTAATCACATAAATACCCTCGAGGTGAGTTGAACTGTCAGCTTCAAAGGAGAGCGTTTGCTTCTCCTTTATTGAGCCGAAATTTTGTATGCTGAAGTTGATGATCATCTTGGCGCTTGTTATTGATAGAACATTGCAAATACAAGGTAAAAACTAAGTGAAATTAAGATAGTTTTCATGATTTCTGCAAATGGTTTACATTTATTGGGGCATAAATGGGCATAAAATTCTGCTTCAATCTTGCTCAGAATACATCTTCCCAGATCCCACCGCTTATCCCTGGAGGCGGACCACCCCCTCTACCAGCGCCCATTGCAGGAGTACCGTACCGTCCAAGAGTCCTAAGTACAGGTATTCTTGGCCATCGGACCGAGCGCGGGATATGCCCCAGGCGGCCAACAGGCATGGCAAAGCGAAGGCCAGCCAGAGCAATGGCGTAAACTGCCCAAGCATCAATGCACAAGAGGAGGCCAAGCAAATCCAGGCCAGAAGCCGGGTTCGCTGCGGGCCAAAAGCGGTGGCTACGGTTTCGAGCCGGATGATGCGGTCTTGCTCCACGTCGCGGATGTCAAAGGGCAGGGTAACACCTAGCACCAGGAAAAAGCGGGAAGCGAACAACAGCCAGACCGCCGGAGTGAAAACTCCCCAGACGATGCCTGAAACCGGGCTGCCGTCGGGCAGCCAAGTCTGGTTGGCGGCGCTTTGAGAGGCGGCAAGTTGCGAAACGGCAGCAACAGCAGGCAAGATCACTGAAACCCAGGCCCAAACCAGCCCGATCAGTACAATCTTCAGAAAGTTTCGCCGGCGCAGACGCCAGTGCAGGGGCAAGGGCAGCAGGGGCCAACCGTAAGCCAGGCCCAACGCGGCAGCAGGCAGCAAAAAGATCCGCACAGGGCTTGCCACGCCCAGGAAACCCATTCCCCCGAAAAACAGGCCTGCCACCAACAAGGTCCATGCGAACATGCTGTGCCGTTGCACCCAAAGAAGCCGGTTCGGTACAGAAGGATTGCTCCCAGCTCGCTTAGCCCCGTCAAGACGCAAGGCCAGGTACAGCGCCAATGTGCCGCCACCGACCATTAAGAGCAGCGAACTATTTGGCCCGTTTAGCCCGAGCAACCGATAACTGCTCCAGGTCAAGGCCACCGCACACAGCGCGATGAAAAGGTTGCTGTACAGCAGAACGTCCAGGGTACTCTTCAATACCCCGTCCTTAGAAACTCCGATTACAGGTAGTGAAATTTAAAGTCCGGTTTAAGCGCCAAAAGCGTTTCGTAGATGAGTTTAATGACCCCTTCCACGTCGTCGCGGTGGGCCATTTCAACGGTGGTATGCATGTAGCGGAGCGGCAAGGAGATGAGCGCCGAGGGCACGCCACCATTGGCGTAGGCAAAGCTGTCGGTGTCTGTACCAGTGCCGCGCCCCGCAACCTCGCGTTGAATGCCGATGCCTTTTGCTGCCGCCGTGTCTTCAATGAGTTGAAACAATTTGCGGTGCACCGCCGGTCCAACGGTGAGCGAAGGACCACCTCCGCATTTGACTTCTCCTTCTACCACTTTGTTGATCATGGGCGTAGTGGTGTCGTGCGTCACGTCCGTAATAATGGCTATGTCCGGTTGAATGGTGTGCACCATCATCTGCGCGCCGCGCAAGCCCACTTCTTCCTGCACCGCATTGACAATGTACAAACCGTAAGGCAACTTCTTCTTTTTCTCGCGCAGCAAGCGGGCTACTTGGGCAATGACGAAGCCCCCCAGGCGGTTGTCTAAGGCGCGCCCAACATAGTAAGTATCATTGAGTACTGAAAATTCATCGTCAAAGGTGATGGGGTCGCCAACGCGGATACCCAGGGCCTCTACTTCTTCTTTGCTGGATACGCCGACATCCAGAAACACATTGCTGGCGGTTGGCGCTTCGTCTTTAATGTGCCGGGTGTGAATAGCCGGCCAGCCGAAAACGGCTTTGCGAATTCCATCGCGGGTGTGAATATTGACTTTTTTTGAAGGGGCAATCATGTAATCCGAACCCCCAATCCGCATCGGATAGATAAACCCTTCTTTGGTAATGTAGTGAACGCCCCATCCAATCTCATCAGCGTGGGCTTCAATAATCACCTTGAACGGTGCCTCAGGATTGATGATTGCCGCCACGGAACCGTAAGCATCGACCAGATGACGATCACAATAAGGCTTTATATAATCCAGCCAAATTTTTTGGCCCCCTGACTCGTGACCAACGGGCGATGGATTATTGAGGTAACGGGTCAGGAAGGCAAACTCGTCCGGACCGATCAACGATTTGGCTTTAGCCATCAGAATCAGGCAATTGGATGGGATGAAGAATTACAGGGGAATGTTCCCGTGTTTTTTGCGAGGAAGGGTGGCGGCTTTGTTTTCGAGCATGCGAAAGGCATTAATTACGCGCGCACGGGTGTGGCGCGGCTCAATCACATTGTCGATAAAGCCAAGCGATGCGGCTCGGTAAGGATGGGCGAAGGTTTCCGTATACTCGGCTACCTTTTCGTCCAGCTTTGCCACCGGATCAGCGGCTTCTGAAATTTCTTTGCGGAAGATGATCTCAGCAGCACCCTTTGGGCCCATGACCGCAATTTCTGCGCAGGGCCAGGCTAGGTTCAGGTCGGCACCGATGTGTTTGGAGTTCATGACACAATACGCGCCGCCATAAGCTTTGCGGGTGATAACCGTGATTCGCGGCACTGTAGCTTCGCTAAAAGCGTACAGCAATTTGGCGCCGTTGGTGATAATAGCGTTCCATTCCTGGTCGGTGCCAGGCAAAAATCCGGGCACGTCTTCCAACACCAACAGCGGGATGTTGAACGAATCGCAGAAACGCACAAAACGCGCACCCTTGGTAGAAGCATCAATGTCAAGCACGCCGGCAAGGTACGCGGGCTGGTTAGCCACGATGCCCACGCTGCGCCCTGCGAGGCGGGAGAAACCCACCACAATATTCTCCGCAAAATCCTTGTGCACCTCCATGAAGCTCTCCTCATCCACGATGCCGGCAATGACATCGCGGATGTCATACGGCTGATTGGGGTTATCCGGAAGGATGCTGTCCAACGCGGGTCTTTCTTCCGAAGCAGGAGATGTATAGGGGAAATTAGGTGCCGTCTCCTCGCAATTTTGCGGCATGTAGCTCACCAAGCGGCGCAGATTTTGCAGGCAAACGATCTCGTTTTCGCAGCTAAAATGGGAAACGCCGGACTTGGTGGCGTGGGTCGTTGCTCCGCCCAGGTCTTCAGAACTCACTTCTTCGTGGGTCACTGTTTTGACCACATTCGGCCCTGTAACAAACATATACGACGTATGCTCCACCATTAGGATATAATCTGTTATGGCGGGGGAATAGACGGCGCCTCCCGCGCAAGGGCCCATGATGGCCGAAAGCTGCGGTATCACGCCTGAGGCGAGTGTGTTTCGGTAGAAAATGTCCGCGTAACCCGCCAGGCTTTTGACGCCTTCCTGGATGCGCGCCCCGCCCGAGTCGTTCAGTCCGATGATCGGCGCGCCGCTGCGCATAGCCAAATCCATAATTCGAACTATTTTGGCTGCATGGGTTTCGGACAACGAACCGCCAAACACGGTGAAATCCTGGCTGTAGACATAAACCAGACGGCCATCAACGGTGCCAAACCCGGTGATGACCCCATCGCCATAAGGTCGGTCATCAAACATGCCAAAATCGTAGCTCCGGTGACGGACCAGGGTGCCTATTTCTTCAAAAGAGCCTTCGTCCAGCAAAAAATGGAGGCGTTCGCGGGCGGTGAGCTTGCCTTTGGCGTGTTGCGCAGCGATGCGCTTCTCGCCCCCGCCTAAATGGGCTTCGGCGACTTTACCGCGAAGGGTATCTACGTGTTTTTGCACCTGGTGGAATTTTCGGATTTAGCATGCTCAAAGAAACCGCATATGGGATTTCTTGGAGCAGCTTGTCGCAATAAGCGCACCGAAGATAAGGAAGGCTGAAGCCAAGGTCAAACCAACCCGGCTTTGTCCTGAAGGATCTGGCAAAGGCCGTCAACCCAGGTATCCCGATCGTTGAGGCTTTCGACCAGGGTCAGGGTTTCCCCCCCGGCCTCGCGGAACTCTTCGGCGTATTCCACCGCTATTTCGTCAATGGTCTCAATGCAGTCGGCTACAAAAGCCGGGCAGAGCACCAGCAATCGCTTGACACCCTGATGCGCCAGTTTCTCGAGCACATCGGAGGTGTAGGGCTCTATCCAGGGGTCGCGGCCCAGCCGGCTTTGAAAACAGGTGGTGTAGCTGCCTTCTTTCAAGCCTAATTCCCGAACCAGTGCCCGGGTCGTGGCGAGGCATTGGGCGCGGTAGCAAAGCCTGTTCTTGGGGCCTAAATGGTCGCAGCAAGTCCCAAACTGGCAAACGCCGTGGTCATCCCCTTTGCGGATCTGGCGTTTTGGCAGGCCGTGGAAAGAAAACAGCACGTGATCGCAGTCGGCCAGGTTGTGCTCCCGGGCGGCGGATACAAAGGGCTGGATGAAACCGGGATGGTCTGCATAATCGCCAACGAGCAGCACTTCCGGGATGCCCTGCCAGCCACTCAGAATGCGCATAACCTCCTCGTGCACAGAGCCTGTGGTTGCTGAGGCGTATTGCGGAAACAGGGGAAAGATGACGTAACGCTCCACGCCGGCGTCCCGGAGCCGCTTGAGTCCGGCTTCGATGGAGGGTTGTTGGTAGCGCATGGCCAATTCCACCGAAATTTCCGGCTCCAGCCGCGCGCGGACCTTCGCTAACAGACGGAGCCCGTACACCATGAGCGGAGAACCTTCCGGCAGCCAGATTTGGCGGTAGGTAGCGGCTGATTTGGGGGAGCGGAAAGGACCGATGATGCCTCGCACCAGCAATTGCCGGGGCAGCCAGGGAATGTCAATGACCCGCCCGTCGGTCAGAAACTGGGTCAAGTAACGGCGCACATCCGGCGTGGACGGCGAATTGGGCGTGCCCAGGTTGACAAGCAGAATACCAGTTTTGGCCATGACAAGGTCAGAACAGCGGAGCGGCGGTTCCAGTTCATGGCCTGCCCGGTTCAGGACGTAAATTTATACCCTACCCCGCGGATGGAGTGGAAGTAGACCGGGTTTTTGGGGTCGGTTTCAAAATATTTACGAAATGCCAAGATAAAATTATCTATGGTTCGGGTGGAAGGAAAAACGTCGTATCCCCAGACCGTTTGCAAGATGTGTTGGCGGCTGACCACTTCATTGCGGCGGTCAACGAGCAGTTTGAGCAGTTTAACTTCCTTTTGCGTCAGGCGAATGAGCCCTTCGAGCCCGCGCGCCTCGTAGGTGCTGAAATTAACGGTGTTGGGCCCGAAGCGGAATTCGTCCAGGCTCAGGTCGCCGGTCTGGCTGCGCACGCTGCGCTTGACGAGGTTGCCAACACGCAGGAGCAATTCCTCCAGGTTGAAGGGTTTGGTCAGGTAGTCGTCGCCCCCGGTTTTGAGGCCGGCCACTACGTCGCGCGGGGAGTCTTTTGCCGTGAGAAACAAGACAGGGACGTCGCGGTCTTCCATGCGAATCTGTTCGCATACGGCCAGACCGTCCATTTCGGGTAGCATGATGTCCAGCACGACACAGTTGAAGCGCTGCTCGCGAAAAATGCGCACCGCTTGGGTGCCTTGTTCGGCGCTCACCACTTCGTAGCCTTCCATTTCCAGATTGAGCCGGAGGTTCTCGCGGATGTTGGCCTCGTCCTCCACGAGCAAGATGCGTTGAATCATGACGGGCTTATTTTTCGGGTGAAGGGCTATGGCGTTCATGGCAACTGATTTGCCCTAAGGTTAGGCTTTAATCTCCAATCATGCGTCACGTGCGCGTCAATTCTGGGGTTCGGGTGGAAACCGAAACCGGTTGGTCTTCCGCAGGCGGCAGCGCGATTTCGAACACACTTCCCCCCCCCTCCCGGTCTTTGAGCACAATTTGGCCGCTGTGCGCCCGGACTATTTCCTGCACAATGAATAACCCCAGGCCAGTGCCTTTAGACGAGCGGGTTTCTTCGTTGCCAATGCGGTAAAAGCGCTGAAACACGCGGGTCTTTTCTGCATCTGGAATGCCCGGCCCG
>Ga0209591_10006985_pt1 | contig 12444 bp, 8 predicted proteins | sample MAT01_FD_187207 | JGI IMG/M metagenome (GOLD analysis project Ga0209591, IMG submission 187207) | Freshwater microbial communities from Lake Fryxell liftoff mats and glacier meltwater in Antarctica - MAT-01 (SPAdes) (version 2) | ecosystem: Environmental > Aquatic > Freshwater > Ice > Liftoff...
GTTCTGTGAAGCGATGCCAGGCGATCATGCGTTTTTCTCCGAGGCCGACGAGCAACTTCAGCCCGCTGTGATGGTTCAACTCGATCTCCGCCTTCTCCGTCTTCGTCGATACATACCGTGGCAACGCCGCGCGAAACTTCGCGGTGCGCTGCGCGAAGTATCTTGGGCATTTATCCCGCCCAAGTGGCTGCCTTCCCCGGTCGTGCCGCCAAGCTCACGCACCTGAAAACCATCAGCGACTCCGCTTATGCGCTTCTCGGCCACGCACGCTGCTGGCGCACTTTGATCCGTGAGAATCCTGCTGCCTCTGCTGCGTCTAGCTGGTACCTAGTGATGAGAGCAGAGAGCAGCTATGAGAGCAGTGCAGGCGAGTGTGTTGATGTGGACTTTGAGCCTGTTGCCGCAGCTGGCAGTGGCACAAACGCCGACGCATGCCAATGTCGAGTATGCAAGGGTCAACAACCAGCCGCTGCGGCTGGACCTGTATCTGCCGAGCACACCTAGTAGCGGCCGACCGCTGGTGATTTTTGTCCACGGCGGCGGCTGGAACAGTGGCTCGAAAACCCCGATTCAGGCGGGCATGCTTTCATTGCTGCAACAGGGCATTGCGCTGGTCAGCGTGGATTATCGACTGGTCAATGCGCAGCAGGCGGCGCTTTATGGCGGCAACAGCGCGGTGATCTTTCCGGCGGCTGTGCATGACGTCAAGGCGGCGATCCGCTTCCTGCGCGCCAATTCCGCCATCTGGGGACTTGATCCGCAGCGCTTCGGACTTTGGGGCAGTTCGGCCGGCTCGCATCTGGCGACTCTGGTGGCCTTGTCGACCGGCAACCCGCAGCTGGAAGGAACAGTCGGACAGCACTTGGGCAGCTCCAGTGCGGTGCAGGTGGTGGTGGACGCCTTCGGCCCCAGCGATATCCTGCGGATGGGTGTCGACGCGACGCAGGCCGGCTTTAACGGCGCTGGCTGGGACGCGCCCAACAGCGCGCATGCGGCCTTTATTGGCTGTGGCGCGCAGGGCATGGGCGCGATTCTAAGTAATCTGGGCAACCCGGCGGCACCCTGGCCACAATGTGTGGCGCAGGCCAATCTGGCCAATCCGGTGCTCCATATCGACGCCGCCGATCCGCCGGTCTGGATAGGCCATGCCGACAACGACAGCGTGGTGCCCTGGACGCAGAGCCAGCGCCTGTTCAATGCGCTGCAGTCGGCGGGCGTTACCTCTACCTTTGTGCGGGCGGGCTCCGGCGGTCATCAGCTGCAGGAAGCGCAATACGCCCAGGCACGCAGCTTTGTGGTCGGCGTGCTCGGCGGCGGCGCAACGCTGTCGCCGGCCAGTTTGACCTTCAGCGCCACCGTGACTGCCATCAGTGCGCCGCAGATCGTCACCTTCAGTAACCCTACCGCCACTGCTATCGCCGTCAACAGCCTCTTCCTCGGCTCACGCTTTAGCGCGGTAGCCGGCGGAAGTTGCGGCGTGGTTCCGTTCTCGCTTGCCGCTGGCAGCAGCTGCACGCAGCGCATCGTTTTCAGCTCCACCAACGTCGGCAGCTTCCCCGGCACCCTGTCGACCAGCACCACGCCTGCAGCCGCGTTTACGCCGTCCAGCGTGTCGCTAAGCGGCACGGCCAGCGCAGCAGCGCTGAACATCACGCCGGAGCGCCTGAGCTTCAGCGCCACCGTCACCGCGACCAGTGCCGCGCAAGCGCTGACCTTGCGCAATACCAGCGACGTGCCGATCAGCATCACCAGCTTGTTTGCGAGCACACGCTTTTTGCTGGTGGCCGGCGGCACCTGCAGTGCGGCGCCGATTGCACTCGGTGCTGGCCAGAGCTGCACCCAGTTGATCGCCTTTAACTCGCCGAACATGGGCAGTTTCGATGGCCTGATTTCGATCACTACCGTGCCGGGCACCGTGCAGTCCCCGGCCACAGTGCAGTTCACCGGAACAGCCACGTCGGCCGCGTTCAGCGTGAGCCCGGCCAGCCTGAGTTTCAACGCCACCGCCACCGGGATTAGTTCGGCGCAAGCGCTAACCTTGAGCAATACCAGCGATGTGCCGATCAGCATCACCAACTTGGCGGCGAGCACACGCTTCGTGCTGGTGGCCGGCGGCACTTGTAGCGCGGTACCGATTGCACTCAGCAGCAGCCAAAGCTGCACCGTGCTGATCGCCTTTTCGTCGCCGAACATCGGCAGTAACTTTAACGGTGTGGTGACGATTACCACTCAGCAGAGCACCACGCAGACGCCAGGTCAGATCAGTTTGCTGGGCAGTGCAACGGCACTGCCGGCGCTTCTGGATCCTGTCCAGATGGATTTCGGCGCGGTCCAGGTCTCGCTCAGCAGCGCGCCACGCCTGCTGTCAATCGGTAATGTCGACAGCAGCGCCATGCTGGTAGTCAGCGGCATCCAGTTCAGCTCGCCGAGCTTTGCACGAGTCGTCGGTGGCAGCTGTCCCGCGGGATTGCCAGTTGCGCTGCCACCCGCTGGCTTGTGCACAATCGCGCTGGTCTACAGCCCCCCGCAGATCGGCCCATTAAACGCCACGGTGCAGTTCCTCACCACCCCCGCCGGAATTGCCCAATTTGTTCCGTCAGTAGTGAGCTTAAGTGGCAACGGCACAGCGGAACCGCCGCTGTTCCGGGACGGATTTGACAATCCTTAGCCTCAAGCGCGCTGCGTCGAAGCCGTCGACCATCAGCACGTTTGAGCACTCGTGGGACGCTTAAGTAGTCGAGCATCGCGCCGTTTTGGGCACTCGCAGGTTGTTCGATTAGGTTGCCACTGGCGTTGCTCAAGCCAGCGTTCGGCAAATTGATCGCGCAGCTGGTCGTGCTGCCAGCTTGCGTCGGGCCAGTCCAACTGCGCCAATGTCGCCGGAACTGCGCGTGCGCATGGGCTTTTTCCTCGAAGCCATCGCAGTGCACCACGTCAAACCCCGCTTGCGGGTATCCGGATGGTAAACATTGTCGGAATATTCTCGCTGTCGAGGATTTTTTTGCCACGATCAAGGCGCTGTAACTGCCTCAAATCCGTCCTCGAAAAGGGGCGGCTCACCGGGCAGAGCGTTAAACCACTGGTCAAAGCTCATGTCGGCGTAAATCTGCAGACGGTTGGTCTGCGCCAACTCAACGGCAATGGCGGCTTGCAGCGCAGGGCTGCCGTTCTCGGCCCAGTAGTCCCAGAGCCCGGCGGCACGCTCGAGCATTTCTGGCGACATCGTCAAGTCACTGCCTTTGCCCTCGACGAAGAGGCGCAGGCCGGGAACGAACTGCGAGATGACCGAGATGCGCTCGGCGGCGAAGAACGGGTCGGCAATTGTCAACGCGGCCAATTCGACGCCGTGGTCGTAAAACAGCTGCAGATAGCGCCGGCTATTGGCGGTTTCGGTGAAGCGCTGCAGCAGCAGCGGAGCCAGATCGCCGCCGCCTGTGAGCGGAAATCGCAGCGGCTGCGCGTTAAACGGCACTTCGCAGGTACTGAGCAAGCACTGACAAAGATCGGCATGAACCCACTGGACGATCGCATCTGCCAGGGAGGCTGTCCTGTTAACGATAACGCCTAAACGCGAGATTTCGCCGCCAAACGATTCGTTGTGAGCGTGCCGCAGAACTTGCAGCCGACCCGATGTACGCGCGGCCATATAGCTGGCTGTGCCATTGACTGATAGCTCAATGCCGGCGGCTTGATCTGCGGTGGAAGCAAAACCCAAAGAGCTGACCTCAAACGAGACTGAAGGATCGAACGTGGTGCGTCGCGCGTACCAGGCGCTTTGGCCGTGCGCATAAACGATGCGGGCGTCCGCGGGCGAATCATCGACCAGCGCCAAGCGCACGCTGCTGACCGCTTCATTACCGGGAATCTTGGCCGGCAAGTCTTGCTGAAGGGTCTGCTCCTCGTTGCCACCGCGGAGGTAGCGATAAGCGACATGCCGCAGGCCGCCCTCATCACTGACGTAGGCCAGGGCGAAGCGACCATCGCGACTGCCGGCCAGATCGTGGGCACCTTGGCTCACCACTGCTGGCGTTTCCATGCGCAGCTCGAACGGCCCCGTCGCCACTTCCGATTCACGCTGCCAGACGCGAATACGCTGGCTGTCGGCGTCGTAAGCGCTGATCAGCACCAGGCCCGTCTGGGTCAGCGCCAACTGTGGTCTAGCCGCGCCGGAATGATTGCCGGGCAGGCTGTCAATTTCCCACGACGTACTGCCATTTGCGCGCCGCGCCAAGCGAATCTGACCATCAGGCCGGTCCTGCCACGAAGCCAACAGCGCCCCGTCTCGGTCCACCGCGATTTGCGGGGTGGCGAAGGCGATGGCCAGCGGCAGCAGGCTGGAGAGCACGGTGCGCGTGGCAGTGACGGTCAAGTCCGCACGCTCAAGGTGGATCACGCCCGCGTTCGGATCGATCGCCAGCGCGTGCAGCGTGCCATCGCGGGCAAAGTCCATGGCGGCCCTGATGTAGCGCTCACCGGCTGGTCGCATCGGTGACATCGAAATCCCCGCGCTTGCATTCCAAAAGCTCTGGCGCAGGCCAATGCCGTCACCGCCAAATCCAATTACCACGGCTTCGCCGCGCGGATTGACCGCCTGGGCCAAGCCGGACTCGAGCGGCACGGGCGGATTTGGTGAAAAGCTGAGCCACGGCCTTCCCTCCGGCAAACCCACAAACAGGCCGGACGAATCGGCGAAGGTGATGGTGTCGAGGAACGGCAGCGTTGCGATTTGCAAGTGGATGCGTCTATCGGCGGGACGTTCGGTCCAGGCATCCAGGATCTTGTCTTCGATCCGCCCTTCCAGATCATTCAAAAGCGAGACCCGGCGAATGCCGACGTTGGTTATGCGGCCGGGCCATTCGGATATCAGGCGATGGGTGAGGATGGCGACATAGCCGCCGCCCGTGTCATCGGCGATCGCGAAATCACGGAACACGCTTGCGCTGGCACCAGAATCTAGCCGCGGAGTCAGTTGACAGTCTGCGGTACTCAGCGAACATGACCATTGCCCGGGTCCAGCGCGCCGCCGCCATTGGTGGGTTTCAGACCGCTCCGAATGAATGTCTGCTACGTAGGCGAGCAGAGGGGTGTTGTTGTTGGTGATCGCGATGCGCGCTTCGAAGTCCGACCCCGTCGTCAAGACGGCAGTTGTGACGAGCTCATCGCCAATGCTGAGGCTGCCCACCTGCATGGCGCGTAACTGCACGCTGGATGGGCCTGGAATGCCGTAAGCGATCCAGAGTGAACCCAGCCGGTCGGTAACCGCGTCGCGCAGTCGGCCATTGGCGAGCAGGGGAATTGGCGACTGTTGGCCGCTGTCGACGTCCAGCAATTGCGCGCTGCCGCCCGGCCGCTGCAACACGATGCGCACGCTTTGTCGGTTGGCGCTAAGGGCGAGGACGTAACGCTGCGCTTCCCCGAGATCCAAGCGGCGCAGCACGGTGCCCGTACCCGCCTCGACCGCAAAGTAGGTCAGACGGGGATTGCCGCCGGCCGGATTCTTCAGATTGACCGCGAAGTGCAGAGTATTGCCAGCATCGGGTTGCCGCGCGGCGTTTATCGCGTTTGGCGCCAACGCGAGTGCAGCCCTGAGGAGATTCGAATTGTCCGTGACTGATGCGGCGCGCGGCACTCGGGTGGAGCTACGCGGGCGAAGCACACTGCTACCGGCCAAGTTGCATTGCTATGAGCTGGATCTGACCGGCTATCAGCTCGATCATCTGCCCGAAGATCTGCATGTTGAAAGCCGCTTGATCCTGGATAATTCGCCACGGTTGTGCGCGCTGCCTAGCAATTTCAAGGTCGGATCGCTGAGCCTGCGTCACTGTACCGCGCTCGAACGCCTGCCTGAAGGCATAGAGTGCTGGTTTCTGGACCTCACGGGTTGCGAGCAATTTCACCGATGGCCGGACCATGCACAGATCAGCAGTGGCTCGGTGATTGCGCGTGATTGTCGGCGCATGGCTGGTTTGCCAGCATGGTTACGTCGACTGGCAAACTTGGATCTCGCTGACTGCCTGCAAATAGACTCGCTGCCTGAAGATCTAATCCTGACCGGTTGGCTCGACTTCGCGGACACTGCGATCAAAAAATTGCCTGCATCGATGACAAACACCCGGCTGCGTTGGCGCGGTGTCCGGATCGATCAGCGCTTGGCATTCGAGCCTGGGAGCCTGAGCGCTGCGGAAATTCTCACCGAACGCAATGCAGAACTCCGCCGGGTGATGATCGAGCGCATGGGGCAATGGAGTTTGCCAAACAAGTAAATGTGCAAGTTTTAGATGAGAATTGCTGCGCGTACCGCCGAACATCCAGTCCTGCCATCAGGCAGCAGCTTGGATCGCGGGATTCGACAATCCCCGCGATTATCATCCCGATCACGAAACCTAATCCATAGCGCCGCAAGGAGTCCTCATGCTCGCACGTAAGCTTGTTTACATGGATGCCAAATCCAGCAAATTTTGGAACATCAGCCAAACGGGTGATACCTACAAGGTGACCTACGGGCGCATTGGTTCGGCTGGTCAGGAGACCATTAAGTCTTTCGCCAGTGAAGCCTTAGCGATTAAGGATGCGGAAAAGCTGATCAAGGAAAAGCTCGGCAAAGGGTATGTCGACGCCTCGGAACCGGACGGTGATGGCGCGCTGCCGCTGGTCGCTTTTGCAAATATCAACCAACGTGAAGATCTTTCCCGCAACGCCGGCACCTTTGTTGGATTGCGCGTGGTTGACTACGCCACCGATAAGCCAGCGCGCAGCGATGCGGCTTATCGATTTCGGAGCGACTGGGACCAAGATAATTTGATCCCCTCGCTTGAACACTTCCTAGCCACCCCGGCTGCGGCGGAAAGCACCGCGCTGGTGATCGGCGCCTGGTTTGGGGAGGATTCGTCGAATACCTCTGAGGAGGTGTTGAATCTGCTGATTCAACAGCGCGAACGACTGCCAAAGCTCGCGGCGCTCTTTATTGGTGATGTGACCAGCGAAGAGAACGAAATGTCGTGGATTGTGCAAACCGATATGTCGCCACTATTGCAAGCTTTTCCCAAGCTACAACTATTGCGCACTCGAGGCGGCACGGACTTGAAGTTAACGCCCATCACGCATTCGGGACTGCGCGCCTTGGCCATGGAATCCGGAGGCATGGCCGCGAGCGTGCTGCGCAGCATATGCAGCTCTGAATTCGAAAATCTCGAATACTTAGAGATCTGGCTGGGCACTGAGGACTACGGCGCAACCATCACCGTGGAGGATCTGCAACCGCTGCTATCGGGCAAGCTATTTCCAAAACTGAAGTATTTGGGTTTGAGAAACAGCGATATTGTTGACCGGATCGCTGCTGTGGTGGTGAATAGTCCGCTGTTGCAAAGACTGGAGATTTTGGATCTTTCCCTCGGAACTTTAACCGACGAAGGCGGCGAGTCGCTTTTGCATCTCAAAGACAGTCCACTGAAGAAACTCAATTTGCACTACCACTTCATGAGCCCAGAAATGGTCAGGCGACTGCGCGCATTGCCGTTTGTGGTTGATGCAACCAACCCGGCAGATATGGACGGCTCTGAAGAGGATCGCTTCGTCGCCGTGGGTGAGTAAGCCGATTCAGCTAGGCTTAGTAGGTAACCTCGAGAATCGCCGGATTCGCGATTTTTGTAACAGCTGGCAGGCGCTCGGCCAGCCAAGGCCTACGTTGATTGACTACCAACACTTGCCGCAATCCGCGCCACGCGTAGATGTCTTGCGAATCGATTCACCCGGCGAAAGCGCTGCGCTTGCCGCCGAGTTGATCGCGATTGGCGGCGGGCCCAAAGCGGCAAAGCTCGAACATGGCGAAGTGGCGTATTTGCGCGAATTCCATCTTGGCTATTGCGCGCAGCTTCAGCGTATCAACGATTGGGGGCTGCCCACTTTCAGCGCGCCTGCCGAGATCGCGACGATGTTCGATAAGTGGCAGTGTCATCAACGCTTTCTGGGGGCGGGCTTGAGTCGGCCGCCGTCGTCTTTGGCACCGCTCAGCTGCGCCGAATGGCAAAAGCAACGCGCTGATCACGGTCGAGTATTTCTCAAACCCTTGCATGGATCTTCCAGCTCCGGCGTGTGCGCACTGCGCTGGACATCTTCCAAGCAGCAGTTGCAGAGCCCCATTCGGATTGCAGGCGGGCAGCTTTTCAACAGCCTGCGTGTGCAGAAATATGAAACATGGCCGGAAATCGAGTTCATTTTAACGCGGCTCTTACCGCAGGGGATGGTTGCCGAATCGTGGATTCCAAAGCTCACCCAGCCCGGCGGGGCCATGGACGTACGCGTCTTGGTGATCGCCGGTGAGGCACGCCATTATGTCGTGCGCCAAAGCCATTCCCCGATGACCAATCTGCATCTGGGCAATCGCAGAGCCAACTCATGTGGTCTCGACGTACCGCTAGAATTGGCCTTCCGGCTGGCTGAAAAGGCCGCCGCATGCTTTCCACAGAGCCTTTATGCCGGCGTCGATGTCTTGCTTGATCTCAGGGGGCAACCCTTTATCGGTGAGATCAACGCCTTTGGCGATTTGCTCCCTGGCCTTATCCACCGCGGCGAGGATCCTTACAGCGCCATTGCCAACGCCTACCTTGGCCTGCTGCAATAAATTTGGTCTTAGCGGGGCGCGTGCTGACGTGTTAAAGGTGCGTTAAACGGTAGGTCGCGGCGCAATGCATAGCCGATATAGCACTCGCACTGGCGCTTGGGGCAAGCGTGTCGAGAGAGACTGTGTTCAAAGCTGCCGTCGTACAGATTGCCCAGTGAACGCTGCACAAAGTGACATGGCCTGACCTCGCCCTGTGCGTTGACGGAAATTGCACTGTGCCCAGCCCGACAATCCGCGCCCAGACTCGAGAAAGGCTGCACGTTAAAGGCAAAGTGGGGATCAATAGATACGAGCATCGCGATGTCTTGCGGGCAATAGTAATCTGCGCTTCGGCCATCGTAAGCGTTGAGCCAGAGGTAGATGGGATTTTCCGCAGTGGGCGCGAGATCGTCCAGGATCCGGCGCATACCTTGGATTTCGGTGAAATCCTCGCGCAAGGCGACCATGCCCACACTAAACCCAATACCCATCCGCAATAGCTGCTCGATCCGGCGCAAAAAGCGCGCGCGTGTTGTCTGGCTCGGATGGTAGGTACACCACAGATTGATGTTCGCGCTGCGCGCTGTTGCCAGCCAGCTCGGCGCGCGCGACAAATTGGTCTGAATGCCCAGTTCCAACACGTGCTCCAGATGAGAAAGTCGCACGAACGCTTCGCGATAGTGCTTGCGCACCAACGCCTCGCCCCACGGTGTAAAAAGAATGCGCAAGCCAAAGGTGCTTCGTGCACACCAATTGACAAAGCGCGTCAGGCTTTCACGATCCTGAGCCGTTAGCGCCTCGCTATCGATACGCTTGGCGAACGGGCAATAGCTGCAGTCATAGTTGCAGCTGGACAAATCGCCGCGATAAAGCAGGCTGAGTTCAACGCCAGTCATAAGCTTCTGTCTGGCTTTGCACGGTTTCCGAGTACAGCCAAGGCCCGATCGCATCGGCATTGGCCATGCCGGATTCGGTCAAGGAAAAATACTGCGCGTCAACTTGCGCGAGTGACAGCGCAAGCAGGCACTCAAGTTCGGGAAAATCGTCCGTCAAGTTTTTGCCAAAATGCGCTTTATAGGCGCTTAGCTCCACACCTGGCCACATCAGCAACGACTGGAGTAGATATCTGCGCTGCTGTTCTGATAAGTCCAATACAAAACCAAAACGCGCGCTGGCGAAATCCTGTTCGGTGCGTTGGTTGTAGGCGTGAAGGATTGCCTGTGAGGCACCGCGACTCACCGCGTATTCCTCAGAATAGTGCAGCGCGCGCGTATAGGAGCGCGCGCCCGTCCCGAGTCCAATAGTGCCGAGTGTCTGACACGCAAATTCCTCGCTCGGTGTTTTCACATCGCGGCGAAACATCCGCATCGAGGATTGCACAAAGCCGGCACCACGCAATTGTCCGGTGCCTGCGGCATAAAGCGCCGCACGTTGCTGCAGGCCCCTCGTTCGCGCCGCCTTTGCCAATCCGGTGAGTTGACGAACATACAAGGGGTACAAATACAGCTCATCCGGACTGAGCGCCAAAACGCTGTCTAGCGTAGAGGTAAAGCTTTGCTCGGTCTGGCCTTCAATTCCGTAGATCAAATCCAGATTGAGCGTAGCGAAATCCAGCGCTTTGCTTGCCTCAATGGCCCGCAGCACGGCATCACGTTGGCGCGGTCGCGCCAAGGCATCCATTTCCTGGTCGACGAAACTCTGCACGCCCATGCTAATCCGCGTTACACCGGCGTTTTTGTAACTGCGCAAGCGCTCGATTGTCGCGCTGTCGGGCGCCACTTCGATGCCAAAGCAGCGAGTCGCTGCCTGAAGATTAAAATGGCGCTGCAAACACGCCATAAGTTCCTCAAACTGCGCCACCGTTAAATAGCTTGGCGTGCCGCCGCCGATCGCCATTCGAGTAATGCAGTGCGGGCCTAACGCTTGCGCAGTGATCTTGATCTGCCGCTCTAAGCTTTTCATGAACTCATTGACGAGTTCTTGCTTCGGTGCACCTAAGGCAAAGAGATTGCAAAAGCCGCAGCGGTAGTGGCAAAAAGGAATATGCACATACAAGAAAAGATCATCGCGCGGCTGCGCCTGCCACAGTTGCTCAAGCGGCACGGGCTGCGCAAAGCGCCGATAGGCGCTTTTATGCGGATAGGCGTAGGTGTAGGCGGCATAGGCCTGCCGAAGATAGTGCTCAAGCGCAGCCAAAGCATCGACTTTTGGCGTTAACTGCCCGGTGCGAATCACTCTTTGGGCACCACGAAGTGGGCGTAAGGGACGTTCATAACAACGGGGTGGGCATGACGATGGCCAAAAAAGCCATCCTCGCCAAAGGCCGTTCCATGATCAGAACAGATGATCACGAACGCCGGAGCGCGCGTGGCAAGTGCGTCTAACAGCGGCGCCAATGCGTGATCGACATAGCATAGGGCGGCTTCGTGGCTTGCCAAATCGTCTTTGCGCGCAGGCAGGGTTTCGGGCAAATAGTGACCAGTGGGCTGATGAATTGCGGAAATATTCAACAGCATAAATACGCGCGGTTCGCTTTGGGCCAGCAATTTACAGGCCAAGGCCACTTGTGCGCCAGTTGAATCTTTGTGCGCGACCCCGAACTCCTCTTGCCAATAGCTGTCCTGAAACAAACTAGGCAGCACCATTCCCAACGGGTTGCACTTATTGAAAAAACCCACGCCACCAATGCAGATGCTGCGATAGCCGAGATGGACAAACGCCTCGGGCAAACTTGCCCCGTGCGAAAAAACGTAAGTGTTTTCGGTTGTGCTTTCGCTGCCGGGAAACGCTAGCGCAAACAATCTTGGGTGCGCTCGACCCCAAGGGCTAGGGTGCGCGCGCGTGGGAAGAAAACCAGCCAAAAACGCCTGGTGCGCCGCATACGTAAAGCTGGCCGGAGTATGTCTGCGCTCAAACCCGGAGCGTGACAGCCAGCGACTGAGGACCGGCAATTTTCCCTGCGCGAAGGCGTTTTCGGCGCAATCCAAGCGCAACGTGTCCAAGGTGATGAGAATCACGTCGTGCGTGCCCACGATGTCGTGCATGTTTATCTTGAGTTCTTCGTACATAGGAAATCCGTGGAGATCCCGGATTCTGTAGCACTTTCCGTATGACCGCCATCTGCTCGGCGGGCAAAGTGGCAGACGGCCGGTTGGCGCTAACCCTGGGCGAAGGTGTTGTGGCGATGGTCGTGCACGGTGCCGATAAAATCATTTGAGGACATCCAAAGTTTGTGGCGCAACTCACGGCTCAAATCCATTGGCAAACAGCGTGAAATCACGGTAGCTGCGACGAATTTCGCTGCTGTTGCCGGCCAGATCGCGCACGCGCAAAGTGAAGGTGAGGGCGCTGCTTACTTGCATTGGCAGGGGCACGCTCAAGATATTGCCGTTGCTCGGCAGGCTTAGTCCGGCCGCTAGATTCATGCCGGCGGCCGTTGCGCCGATGGCGTGATCTGCGGTCAGCGTCCACGCGCCGGCGGCTGCGTTCACACCACTTTCGATATCCAGCGCGCTGACTTGCAGGGCGCTGATCGAGCCGTCTGTGGCGGCCTGCGCCAAGCTTGGCCTGAGCACCAGCGTCGGGCGCAGATCGTCATCGTCAAAGCCCCAAAGATTCTGCTGACTTGGGGTATCCCCCGGATTGGCGCGCCCTCGTAGTTCCACGCCCGCGCCAGTGTCGACCCAGCGTACCAAGGTCATGCGCTCGGCGTCGCTTAGTCCGGCGATAGGCGGATGCGGCTGGAAGTCGAGATCGTCGCCGCGCTGGGCATTGCTGCGGCCATCCAGGCGCTGATTCCACACCGCCCACAGCAGCAGCGACTGGCGCGCTTGCATAGCGCGCAC
>Ga0209591_10006987_pt1 | contig 12442 bp, 8 predicted proteins | sample MAT01_FD_187207 | JGI IMG/M metagenome (GOLD analysis project Ga0209591, IMG submission 187207) | Freshwater microbial communities from Lake Fryxell liftoff mats and glacier meltwater in Antarctica - MAT-01 (SPAdes) (version 2) | ecosystem: Environmental > Aquatic > Freshwater > Ice > Liftoff...
GCAGCCGCCTATGTTGGGCCAGCCAACGTCCTGCGCCGCACAAAACAATGCTGTGCCCTTGGTAGATACCCCCACTCCTTCCATTTCATTGCTGGAGGTTAGCGGCCAGTCCGGTGATCTGATAACGGATATCTCGCAGTTGGGCGACATCTGCCTGGAGATCGAGCATTCCTACATGGCTGACCTTGTTCTAAGCGTGTCTTGCCCGAATGGCCAGTCGGTGATCCTTCACCAGCAAGGGGGCGGCGGCACTTTTCTTGGTGATGCAAATGATGGCGATGGCAATGGGGTCATCGTTCCGGGAACCTGTTTTCAATATTGCTTTGGCGGGACTCCTGTATTCGGTACACTCGCCGGATCTGCACCCGGCGGAACAACCCAAAATGTGGTCCCGGTTGCGCAAGGCACGGCCATAGCCCCAGGCCGTTACGCCAGCATAGAACCGCTGGAACAACTGCTCGGCTGCCCGTTAAATGGAACATGGACCTTCTCTTCCTCGGACCTTTTCGGCGTAGACAATGGTTACCTCTGCGGCTGGTGTGTCTCGTTCGGGGAGGGTGTGGATAGTTCATTCATAGACCAGGGTCCTGTGCTTGGCACCTCCGCTGATTCCAGCTTTTGGAGCGGGCCCTCTGTTGTGAACACGCCGGGACAACCCGGACAGGCAACGTATACACCTTCCGCAGGCGACCAAACGATAAGCTATACCGTTATCGACAGCTACGGTTGTGAACACGAAGCGGTCTATCCGATCTCCGTGGGATCGAGCCCGACCGTCGACATCTTCGAGAACACCGAGTTGGGCTTGATCTGCGCGCAAGCGACAGGGCCTGTAACGTACCAGTGGAGTTACGAAGGCCAGCCGGTCCTTGGTGCTGCCGGCACCTGTTTCACACCACCGGGGAACGGGCTAGTAACGGTAACCGTGTCCAATGCACAGGGCTGCTCGGATTCGGCCAGCTTGATCATCACCGGCCTTGACCGCTCTGGCGCACGAGTGCCCGAACCGACACTTGCTGTTTTTCCGATCCCCAACAATGGCGATTTCACGGTACAACTCACCGATCTGAATGCCAGCAACGCTGGCCTGCGGATCACGGACATGACCGGCCGTTCGGTGTACGAACGGTTGTTGGGCAAATTGAATGGGGACGCGACCATCCCGTTGTCCTTAGCCCTTGCTCCCGGAGCCTATTTCGTTGCACTATCGAGCGGAGAACGCCGCTTTGTTGAGCGCATGGTGGTGCGTTGACCTGGGCTGTTCGAACCCTCCCCTGCCACTGGGTGTATAAGCTCGCATAGCCTATTGGCGTGGCGTAGCTTTGTTCCGCAACAATGCCACTTGCACGGCCGTTGAGGCCCTAACGAAATGCGCACCGACACCGACTCGCTGATCATCAAATTGGATGCCTTCATCCGAAAGTTCTATAAGGACCGGCTGATCCGTGGGGTGCTTTACAGCGTGGGCCTCCTGGTCGGGTTCTTTCTCGCAGCGGCGCTTTTGGAGTGTGTCGGTCACTTCGGCACCACCGCTCGCACGATGCTATTTTGGGGCACATTGGTCGCTGCAGTCGTGGTGATAGGCCGCTTCGTGGTGATCCCTCTTGTAAAACTCTTGCACCTGGGTCCAGTGATCTCGCATGAGGAGGCCGCGCGCATCGTCGGCACCCACTTCAGCGAGGTGAAGGACAAACTGCTGAATACGCTACAACTGCGCGACATGGCTTCCGCTCAGCCTCAACAACGAGAACTGATCGAAGCGGCCATTGCGCAACGCAGTCGGGAACTCGGTCCGGTGCCGTTCGTGAATGCGATAGACCTGCGGCGGAATACGCGCTATTTGCGCTACGCGTTGCCGCCCCTTGCTGTATTGGTGGTCATACTCTTCGCCGCACCCAGCTTGCTCACTGGTCCTACCAAACGGCTGATCGAACACAGCAGTGAGTTCCTGCCAGAAGCGCCGTTCCGCTTCATTCTTGTGAACGACACCTTGGAGGTTCCTGAGGACCAGGACTACGAGGTCACGGTCCGTATCGAGGGACAGGCCGTGCCACAGCAAGTGGACCTCGACATCGATGGGCAGCAGATCCCCTTGGTGAAGAAGGATGCTGCACACTTCACCCATCGTTTCCGAAACGTTCAGGAGGCCATTGCCTTCCGTTTCACTGCCGAGGGCTTCAACTCGGAGACCTACACCCTGCGCACCACTCCAGACCCTTTGCTGCTGGACTTCTCCTTGGCACTGGAATACCCCGGTTACCTCGGTCGCCCGAATGGAACCGCGAACAACACCGGGGACCTGACCATACCTGCCGGCACGCGCATCACCTGGAGCGTGAATGCCCGCAGCGCGGATGGGTTGGACATGGCCTTCGACGACACCACCTACTCACTTGCCCCTTTGGCAAGCGACGGAGGGCGGGGAAGCTTCCGCGGTAGCCGCCGATTCCTGCAAAGCCACACCTACCGAATGACACCCCGCAACGGCGAGCGCAGAGCACGCGATCCATTGCAATATCGTGTGGATGTGGTTCCCGACCTCTATCCTACCATCCAAGTGGAAAGCAGGGCCGACAGCAGCGCACTGAAGCGCCTGTTCTACCGAGGCGAAGTGGGTGATGATCATGGTTTCAAACGACTTCTTTTCCATTACCGCTTCGTAAGCGGCGGCGACAGCGTGCCAACCGAGTTGCGCTCTGGCGTGAAGGAATTACCCGTGGATCCGCGCAACATGCGCCAGGAGTTCTATCACAGCTGGGACCTCTATGGCTTCACCATCAACCCCGGCGATAAGATCGAACACTGGTTCGAGGTTTGGGACAACGATGGTGTACAGGGCAGCAAGAGCGCTCGCAGCACACCACAAGTGTTCGCAGCGCCTACGTTGACGGAGTTGGCCAAACAAGAGGAGCAGCAGAGCGAGGCCATCAAAAGCAGCCTGAAAGAGAACATCAAAGAAGCGCAGGACCTACAGAAGGAACTGGACAAACTGCGCCGCGACCTGCTCGAAAAGAAGGAGGTGAACTGGCAGGACAAGCAGAAGCTGGAGAACGTGATGCAGCGCCAGCAAAAACTGCAACAAGAGATCGAGAAAAGCACCGAGCAGCTTCGCGAAAGCCAGCAGCAACAGCAAGAATTCCGTCCGCAGGATGAGCGGTTGTTAGAGAAACAAAAGCAGGTTCAGGAGCTTTTCGAGAATGTGCTGAGCGACGAAATGAAGGAGCTCTACCGACAGGTGCAAGAGCTGATGGATAAATTGGACAAGGACAAACTGCAGGAGCAGCTGCAGGAAATGAAGATGGACCAGCAGGATATCGAGAAAGAGCTGGATCGCGCTTTGGAAACCTTCAAACGCATGGAGGTGGAACAGAAGGCGGAAGACATCGCCAAACAGCTTGAGGACCTTGCCGACAAGCAAGAGAAGCTTAGTGAGGACACCAAAGCTGGTAAGACCGATCAAGAGGAGCTGAAGAAAGAACAAGAGCGCTTGAACAAGGAGATGGACGAACTGCGCAAGCAGATGGATGAGTTGGAGAAGAAGAACAGCGAGCTGGAAGAGCCCATGGACATTCCCAAGACCGACGAGCAGGAGCAAGGGATACAGGACGAACAGCAAAAGAGCAGTGAGCAACTGGATAAGAAGCAGAACCAGAAAGCAGGCGACTCACAGAAGAAGGCCGCCGAAGCCATGGACCAGCTCGCCTTCGAGATGAAGAGCGCGATGGAAAGCAGCGCAGAGGAACAGCAAGAGGAGGACATGGATGCATTGCGCCAGTTGTTGGAGAATATCGTTCAGCTGAGCTTTGATCAGGAGCGGGTCATGGATGAAGTGGCCACCACCTCCACCAAGGATCCGCGTTTTATTGAACAGGGCCGCACGCAACGAAAGCTACGCGACGATGCGAAAGTGATCGAAGACTCCCTCTTCGCCCTAAGCAAGCGAGTGCCCCAACTGGAAAGCATTGTGAACCGCGAAATGACCGCTGTGAACGGGAATATGGACGAGGCGCTTCGCTACCTCGGCGATGCCCGAGCCAACGAACGCTCAAAGCCCATGGCTGCTGATAAACAGCAACACGCCATGACCAGCTTGAACAATTTGGCCCTTCTCTTGGACGAGGCCCTTCAGCAGATGATGCAGCAAATGAACGCCCAAAGCAAACCAGGTAGTGGTAGCTGTAAAAAGCCCGGCGGCTCGGGTGCCAAGCCCGGCGACAAAGCCAAGATGGCGAAGATGAGATCCAACCAGCAAGCCCTTCAGAAGCAGCTGGAAGAGATGAGGAAGGCCATGAAGGAAGGCAAAAAACCGGGGGAAAAGCCGGGGGAGAAACCGGGCGAGCAAGGCGCGGGCGGAATGGGGCCTGGCATGAGCCAGCAACTGGCCAACATGGCTGCGCAACAAGCAGCTATCCGCAAGGAAATGCAGAAGTTGGCTCAGGAACTGAACAAGGACGGCAGTGGAGCAGGCAACCCCCTGAACAAGCTGGCCGAGCAAATGGAGCAGAACGAAAAGGACATCGTGAACAAACAGATCACCCCGGAAACCTTGCGCCGCCAGCAAGAGATCATGACCCGCCTGTTGGAGCACGAAAAAGCCGAGCGTGAGCGTGAATTGGACCAGCAGCGGACCAGCAACGAAGGCAAGCAGCTTCCGGCAGCGGACCCGGCCCGCTATTTCGACTACCAGCGCCGCAAAGCGCGCGAGGCTGAACTTTTACGAACAGTGCCTCCGGGATTGAAGCCGTACTATCGCGATCGTGTCAACGCCTATTTCGATACTTTTGACCGACCCTGAACCGCCCATGGGAGCTTTGACCGAAGAGTTGGAATTCACGCAACGCATCGATTTTCCAGCTAAAGCCGAGAACATCGCGCTTGCTGAGAGAATGATCGATGAAGCCTGTACGAAGCACAACGTACACGAAAGCCACTATGGCAATATCCTTATCGCCCTTACCGAGGCGGTGAACAATGCCATACACCACGGCAACGCCTTGGACCCCTCCAAGAACGTGACCCTTGGTTACCAGGTGAAAGGCGACAAGATCATCTTCATGGTCCAAGACCAGGGACCCGGCTTCGATTTCGAACACCTCCCCGACCCTACCGATCCACAGAACATCGAAAAACCCCATGGACGTGGGGTCTTCTTGATGCGGGCCCTCGCCGATGGCGTTGAATTCAGCGATAACGGTGCGACGGTCGCCCTGGCCTTTGGTCTACAACCTGTCAAGGAGTAATGGCCGTCCCTAGCGCGATCGGGTTCTTCGTACAAGAAACCCCTGATGCGTTCCGCGATCGTACGCGCGTTAGGCGTTGGTTATCGCGCGTGGCACAGGACCATGGCACCCGCATTGATGCCGTGAATTTCGTGCTTATGAAGGATAAGGGGCTGAACCACTACAACAGCACCTTCCTGCATCACGACGATCTTACGGACGTGATCACGTTCCCCGTGGAAAGCAACAATGGCGTGGCCGGCGATGTGCTCATGAGCTATGATCGCGTCAAGGAGAATGCAAGAGCTTTCGGTGCGACCATGCAGCATGAATTGCATCGTGTCATGGTCCACGGGCTGTTGCACTTACTTGGGCATAGCGATAAGACGAAAGCGCAACGCGAAGCCATGCGCGTGCTAGAAGACAGGTACTTGACCAAGTTCGAGCGCCGATAAAAAAGGAACGGGCCACGGCGATCAGCCATGGCCCGTTGCATCCGTCCTTGATCTACTACTTCGCTGGAGCGGTCAGTTGGCCCTTAAGTTCTTCCAGCATCTTCTGGCTCGACCCGTTGGTTTCTTTTGCCTTGGCGAATACTTCCTTGCTGTCCGTGGCGGTGGCTTTGCCGACCAGGCCAAGTTGGGTGGTCAGGTTCGATTGCACCGTCTTCAGGCTATTGGCCACCCCCGAAAGGCGTGTGTTCTCTTCGTCCTTGGACTCGGCAAGCATGGCCATGGTCTTGCTCAATAGGTTATCCGACATGCCTAAGGTGTTCTTCAGTTCGCGCGAAATGTTCCGCTTCTCTTGGGCCAACTCATCGCCAGGGGCCTCGGCCATGCCAGTACCCTTGGCTGGGCTAACGGCGGCTGGTGCTATTTCTACGGGCGTTGGTTGGGTTTGTGCGTGTGCATTTGCGCCGAATAAAAGGGCGAATGCGGTGCTGGTGATCAATGTGCGCGTGTTCATGAGTGGGGGTTTTGTTGGTTTTGTGTTCTACTGACGAGAAGATCGGTGTCGAGGTTGGTCCAACATCGAATTCCGTGCCGTGAAAGTAGTACGCCAAGCTGTTCCGCGGATGCTCGCTCCCCGCATTTTCGACCAACGGCTTTGACCTACCTTCGACGCAACGGAACGCCATGTTCAGAAGACTCTTCCTCCTTTCTATTCTTGCCGCCAGGGTTAGCACACAGGCCCAGTCCACGTTCACCCTGCGCAGCGCCGACGTGGGGGGACAGGCGACCCTTGAACAGGTCTTTAATGGTTTCGGCTGCACGGGAGCCAACCTAAGCCCGCAGTTGAGCTGGGCCAATGCGCCCGAAGGGACCAAAAGCTATGCTATAACGATGTATGACCCCGATGCCCCTACTGGCAGTGGCTGGTGGCATTGGGTCGTGTTCGACATTCCCGCCAAGACCACCTCACTGCCAAGCGGAGCAGGAACGCCGGGCAAGGAAGGTATGCCTGGTGGCGCGATACAAAGCATGACCGATTTCGGAGGAACGGGCTATGGCGGCCCCTGCCCCCCACAGGGCCATGGCCTTCACCACTACCTGATCACGGTGTATGCTTTGAAGACCGACAAGCTGGGCCTGGATGCCAAAGCGGGCGCTCCAATGGTAGGCTTCAACCTGGACCAGCAGGTGCTGGCCAAGGCAAGCATTGTATTCTATTACGGCCGTTGAGCCCGATCAAGGGATAACGAAACGCCCGAGAGCCACTGGGCCACTGGCCCGCATGATCCGCCATAGATGAACACCGGGCGAAAGACCCTGTAGGTCCGCGTGGACCACTGAAGAACCGGAGGTGGGTATGATCCGAACCAAGGCTCCGCGCGCATCGTACAGCGCCATGGCCGCACCTAACTCCAACGCCGCGTCCATTGTCCACTGTGCCTGTGTGCCGTTGAGAGCGAAAAGAACGGTGGGCGCGCTCGCGGACTCGGCCAAGGCCACGGGTAACAAGCTGGGATCAAAGCCCACCAGCACAGGGTCGTGGTCGCTACAGCGAAATGCGTTCGCTTGGTACCGGGCCAGGTTGGCGTCGTTGTAATCCATCGCTTCGGGTTCATCGCTATTCAGGTGCCACACTACCGCATCGGTGACGCTTTGGTCCATGGAAGGGGTAGCCCAAGCATGATCCAATGCACCAAAGGCTCCTTGAAAGGCGTAGGTGTATTCATCGGTATCCAACAGGCGTATCAGACCTGCTGCGCGCAGAACATCCATGGGGTCTTCCTCGGTGTAGCTGTTCATATCGCCCATCACTAACTGTGCATCTATACCCGCGCTTGCCCGCACTCCGGCCCAATGCACGGCCAATGCCTCCGCTTGCGACCGACGCTGCGCATTGAAACATCCTTGACCATCTCCTTGATCTGCGTTGGAACCGGTAGCGTTATCGCACAGCTTGCTGCGCATATGCGCGGTACTGAACAAGAACCTCCTACCCGTTGCGTTCACTTGGAATCCTTGCGTGATGTGAGGCCGCTGGAAAAGTCCGGTATTCAGCACGAACAATTCCGTTACCGGCGTAAGGCTGGTGGTGCGGTAAAAGATCACGCTCTTGGTACCACCACTGCCAAATGCATCCTGCTCCAAGCCGGCAAAAGTGCCAATGCCAGTTGCGTTGAGCGCTTCCAACAGCGCGATCCAAGCCACGTCGTTGTTCTCCAATTCGTGCAAGGCATACACATCGGCATCCAACGCTTGCAGAGCCGCTATCAACTTGGTACGCTGGCGCACCAACTCCTGGCTATTTGCGGCTCCCCAAACACCCAATGTGGTCCAATAATTCAACACGTTCAATGATGCCGCCCGCACAGACCCGCCCACCGCTGGCAGAGCGGGGCGCAAGGCGTGTTGGATATTCACTGCGCCAGCGGGTTCTAGTCTATACGCACCAAAGGTGTAGGTGAGCACACCGCGCAGATCAACGATCGTGCTTCCGCCGCGCAACGTGCCCTCAGGCCCGATCAAAGGAAGTGTCGTGGGATAGGCGGCTGTTAGTCCATCATCCAGCGTCAGGGTGCTTCTGCCGTTCTCCCCTGCCGCCACTGCGATCGCTGCAACATTGCTGGTTCCGTTGGTGGTGGTGCCGCTGGTCGCGGCATCGTTCGGGTCTATCGCATTGGTGGGTGTGATCAGGCGATCAGGCGCAAGTTCGACCTCCCCGTACCGTGCCCAATCCTGAGTGCCCGTCACGGTCAATGTTCCGGGAAAGCGCAACAACATCCCTTCATATTGCTCCCACGCGCTGGGAGATGATATTGGTAGGCTGATGTCTGTAGGCGGCACTGTTCCTGTTGTGCCCAAAAAGGCAACAGAGACATTGGTCAACACGGTCGATCCGTTGAACTCGTCCACAAGACCGACCACCCGTATGCCCTGCCCCACCTGTAAGCCTGTTGCGAAGGGAGCATAGACGAAGATGCCGTTGCTCGTCGCTGGGTCCGTATCGCAAAATGGATCTTCCAAGAAAAAACCGCCCAGCGCACCAGTGCCCAAGAATACCGCCGTTACGAACCCCTCTGCGGTAACTGTTTGACCATCAAGCAAACTGTTCGCCCCAGCACCTTGGATGGTACAGATCGGCGTTTGTGCAAGGATCGGCGCAATGCAAGGGCACAGGACCGTGAGGAGTAAAAGGGATAGCCCGGCTCGCATGCTGTGGACGAAGGTAGGTTGCTGTTTGGGCTGATACCCGCTGCCATGCACCTAGTGTGGTAACCCCTAAGTTCATTAACCATCTCCGCCCCTCTTTCACCTTCCTGCCGCGTTGGAACATTTCGCCATAGCGCCCGCTACGCCGTGCATGTTCCGCCTTGCATGAAGGCGAAATAGTGGCAGATCTTCGGTTAACCAACTTAGGGGTTACCACACTAGATGGAAAAAGCTCGACCGTTCGTGGCGATGCGCGTGGTTGATCATTCCGCGAGAAGATGCTGCACCTTTGCCACTACAACCCAGCCCGATGGCAGACTTGAAGATCACCTTGCTGCTCCTTCCGATGATATTCGTTTCGTGCGGCGATGGACGGGTTCCAGAAACAGCATCCGATAACACCACCATGCTTGATCCTCTTGCCGCTGCGAGTGAACTGCCTTTCCATGCGCCACCCTTTGACCGCTTGAACGAAAGCCACTACAAACCCGCCATTATTGCGGGCATGGCCAAGCAGTTGGCCGAGGTCGAGACTATTACCAACCATGCGTCACCCGCATCCTTCGCGAACACGATCGAGGCCATGGAGCTTACGGGTACGGATCTTACTCGTGCAACCAAGATCTTCTTCAACCTCACCAGCAGCGCCACCACAGATAGCCTGCAGGCCATCAAGGCCGATCTGGCTCCACAATTGACGGCCCATACCGACGCGATCACCTTGAATAGCGCCCTTTTCCAGCGCATCAAGGCGGTTCATGATCAGCGCACCAGCTCTGGCCTGGACCCCGTTCAGGTCCGTTTGGTCGAGCGCTACTTTCAACGCTTTGTTCGCAGTGGCGCATTGCTCAGCGAAGCAGACAAAGAGCGGCTGAAGAAGCTGAACGAGGAGGAGTCGAACCTGAACACGCAGTTCCAAGACAACCTGCTCAAGGGCCGCACCGCAGCGGCGGTGCTGGTGGATACGCCGGAGCAACTGAAGGGCCTTAGTGATGAAGCTATTGCGGCTGCGGCTGCGGCTGCGAAGGCCAAAGGAAAGGATGGGAAGTACTTGGTCGATATCCTCAATACCACCGCGCAGCCTGTATTGGCCAGCTTAACGGATAGGACCCTGCGGGAAAGGATCCACAACGCATCGATCGCTCGCAACAGCGAAGGCGCCGCCGACAACAAGCCGCTGGTAGCCCGTATCGCCCAGCTCCGCGCACAAAAGGCGAGGCTCTTCGGCTTCCCCAATTGGGCCGCCTACGTTATGGACGACCAAATGGCCAAGACCCCCGAAGCCGCCCTGAAGCTGCTTGATGGGCTGGCTCCTGCCGCAGCTAATAATGCCAAAAAAGAAGCGGAGAAGTTGCAGGCCTTGGTGGATCGGCAAAAAGGTGGGTTCTCATTAGAGCCGTGGGACTGGGCGTTCTACAGCGAACAAGTGCGTAAGGCCACCTTCGACCTGGACGAGGCCGACCTCAAACCCTACTTCGAATTCGGAACGGTGCTTCAGAACGGCGTTTTCTTCGCAGCTGAGCAACTCTATGGCCTTTCCTTCAAAGAGCGCAAGGACCTGCCGGTGTACCATCCGGATGTGCGCGTGTTCGATATCATCGATACCGGAGGAGTGGTCATCGGTCTTTTCTATGGGGACTACTACGCCCGGGATAACAAGAACGGCGGCGCATGGATGGACAGTTTCGTGGACCAAAGCGACCTGCTGGGACAACAGCCCGTGATCACACAGAACTGCAATTACGTGAAGCCAGCACCCGGCCAACCGTGCTTGCTCAGCTTCGATGATGTGACCACGCTCTTCCATGAATTCGGGCATGCGTTGCATGGCATGCTCAGCAGACAGAAGTATCCCCTTTTTTCGGGCACTGCAACGAGCACGGACTTCGTGGAGTTCCCCTCGCAGATCAACGAGCACTGGGCGACCGAGGCGCGCACCTTGGCCAACTACGCGAAACACTACAAGACCGGCGAACCCATGCCCGCTGCGCTGGTGGCAAAACTCCATGCAAGCGATTCGTTCAACCAGGGCTATATGACGAGTGAGTACCTCGCTGCAGCGTTTATCGATATCGAGTGGCACCTACTAAGCGCCGATGCTCCGCTCGTGAGCGATGTGGATGCATTCGAGAAAGCCGCCCTAGAAAAACATGGCCTACAGAACGCCCTGGTGCCGCCGCGCTATAAAACCTGTTATTTCAGCCACATTTGGGGAGGTGGCTATGCCGCGAACTATTACGCCTACATGTGGAGCGAGGTTCTTGATGCCGACGGTTGCGCTTGGTTCGATGAGCATGGCGGCATGACCCGTGCGAACGGCATGCACTTCCGCAGCACCGTGCTTTCCCAAGGAGGCAGCAAGGATAGCGGTCAACTCTACCGCGACTTCACAGGCCGAGACGCCCGCTTGGAACCCTTGCTCGTGCGCAGGGGGTTGAAGTAGTGCCTTTGCTTTACGCGCCAACCAGCCCAAAGACCAAGTTGCCGGTCGCATGGAAAGGGGCCGCCACTTACTGCGGCAGCCCCTTTGATCTGGCCCGGTCCACAGCTTGATCAGACCAATGCGATGGGCTGGCTTCTACCAATTCGCAGTACAGATCCACCCGATCCCGCAAGGCGGGACAGGTTCTGCTTGTTCTTTGCTTGTGCTGAGTGAAGCCGAAGCATCCGCATTACTTCTTCAGCTCTGCCTCGTTGGCGTAATTGGTAACGGGCCCACATGCTGCAGGACAAGGCTCGCCCGAAGTCCGCATTTTCGTGGGGTCGTCCGTCATGGGCACCAGTTCATCCTTGTCCATCTTCATGCCGACCAAGCGCAAATGCAGCACGCCCTTATCATCGTCACTCGGAGTTACTCGAATAGCCTGACAACCCTCCTCGTTCAAAAGCGATCCCACATGGTCACGAGTAGCGGTTGCTGAAAAGCTGGAATGGCCAGCCTTGGTCATGCGTTGGCATGCAGCAGCCGTTTCGCTTCGCGAAAGTCCGGGGGCCGGACTAGTCATGCTGGTGCGGTACGGCTTATCTTCTGCCTTGCCCAGCAATTCGGTCCCATCGGCCTTGGTGCCGATCGCAACCAAGGTACCTCCTTCTGACCCGTCTGCGAGCTTGACGTTGTAGAAACGAATGCTCGTGCAGTCTCTCTCTTTCAAGATCTCATTCAACGTGCTCGCATCGAAGATCGCTTCAACAAACCCCGTTGTAGGAGCAAGAGGCACTGATGGCCGGGGTCCGGTCGGTGACCCGCTGCCGAAAGGGATGAACTGCAAGAGGCCGATCGTCGTGGTCAGAAGGTCCATGTGATGGGGGATATTGAGTAAACTTAGCCTTTCTGGTCAACTAGCAATGTATGTTACGCCGAGACCTAGTCACCGGAAGGAGCCGGAGAGGCTTATTCGTTCCAGCCCACGGACACCGTGCTCTTCTCTGTAATCGCCACCGATGCAAATGGCTGTGTAGCGGAAGACCAATTCCAGGTGAATGCCATTGTGTGCTGCCCAGGTTTTGTGGTTGATGGCGTGGCTATACCGCCAACATGCGCGGGCTTTTACAATGGATGGGTCG
>Ga0209591_10006989_pt1 | contig 12442 bp, 8 predicted proteins | sample MAT01_FD_187207 | JGI IMG/M metagenome (GOLD analysis project Ga0209591, IMG submission 187207) | Freshwater microbial communities from Lake Fryxell liftoff mats and glacier meltwater in Antarctica - MAT-01 (SPAdes) (version 2) | ecosystem: Environmental > Aquatic > Freshwater > Ice > Liftoff...
CCAAAGACCGCCCGCTCGCGATCCACCCAGAGCGGCAGGGCGGGCGTGTATTCGGTGGCCAGCGAACGGTCCGGCCACACCCGCATGAGCGCGGCGAGTTGCGCCGAAGCGGCCAACTCGCGGGCGGTCGCGGCATCGGCCTCTTGCACCTGCGCCGCAAATTTCCCCAGCTTTTTGGCGTCCGCCGATTTACCCGCGCGCGCGGCGGCCCGGGCGACAAGGGCCGCGCCTTCCAGCGTTTCACTGCGCAGGTCGCGAATCCCACCGTCGTATTTTTTGCGGATCTCCTCCTGCCACGAGCAGAATGTGTCGCCCCAAGCTTCGACGGTGTATTCCCATGAGCCCTCGCTGGAAACGGAGAAGACTCCGCGCCAGCGGTCGTTGACCAGCGGCCGCATGGGCGTTTCCTTCCAGACCAGAGCGCCGACCGGGCGGTATTTCAGCAAGGCCAGAACCACATCGTGCCCTTCCTTGAAAATATCAGCTTCGACGACCAAATCCCGCCCGATGGCGCGTTTGACGGGGTAGCGTCCGTGGTCGAGCTGCGGGGAGATATTTTGAATGATGACCGTCGCCGCGTCGCTCAGATTCATGGCAAGACGTCGAGCAGCGCAACAAACTCGTCCAAGCCATCAATGCGGGCGGCCACTTCGCGCAAAGAGCGGCGGGCGGCGGGAATATGGGCCAGAAAATCCGCGCGTCCTTTTTGCAGGCCGAGAAATCCATAGGCACCCAGGGCCTGCATGAGCCGTTGGAGGGCGCATTGAAAATACACTCCGTCGAAATCGGTGGCGATCTCCATGCCGGCGCGGCGGGCCACGCGTTTGTAATGTTCCAGCAAAAGCCCCCGCTCGCCGCCGGTGAGTTCGACGTAGGGATCGTAAAGCAGCGAGGCCACGTCGTATTGCGCCAGCCCCGGCCGCATGCCTTGAAAGTCAATCAACCAGGAGGCCCCGTCGCGGATCATTACATTCTGCGATTGGAAATCCCGGTGCACCAGCACCCGCGGCCGCGCGGATAAACCGGATGCGATATTTTGCAGGGCCGGGAGGCTGGCATACCGCTGCACCGCCTCCTCATCGAGTCCGAAATGAGCCCGCAGGCAATTTTCGAAAAAATAGTTCTGCTCCCAGAGATAAAGTTGCTCGCTGAATTCGCGTTCCAGGCTCAACCGCGAATCCTCCATCCGCCGCGTGGCCGCCGTATGCATTTTGACGACTTCCAGCAAGGCGGATTCGTACAGCGGACGCCGCACCTCCCACGGAGACTGACGGAAGGTCCACAAATCGTCCTCGCCCAGATCCTGCATCCAGATCAATCCCTCGGCCGCATCGTGGAAATAAATCCGCGGCACGTTTACACCCGCTCCACCCAGGAATTGCGCGATGTCCACGTAATGGCGGTTTTCCTCCTTCAGACCGGAATACTTCACCACGATCATGGAATGGCCGCCGCAGCGGATGCGGTAAAACTTGCGGTCGGAACCACCTTTTTCCAGCGCCCGCACTTCAAAATCCTCCGCCGCGTAGTCCGGGAAGCGTTCGATGGTTTGGTTGATGACGTTGCTGGGAAGCATGGCTTAAATATCGGCGTCGCGCAGAATCCCTTCCACGCTTTGTCCAGCCCGCACAATACAAGCCTCCAGCCGCGAACGGGAAGCGATTTTCGCACCCTCCCACACAACGGAATCCCGCACGACCGCGCCTTCGCCGATTTCCACCCCCGGCCCGATGGACGAAAATCCTTCAATGCGGGCCGACGGGGCGATCCGCGCCAGGGGGCTCACGGCCAGCGGCCATTTCTCTTCCGCCAGATACGGCGGACTCCAGCCGCTCTCCAGAATCGTGCGATGCACTGCGAGATATTCCTGGCGGGAGCCGATGTTGAACCACTCGTTTTCGTTCAAGACCAGCCCGCCGATTTTTCCGCCGGCACCGATCCAATCAGTCAGGATGGGCACGAAGGAAATTTTTCGTCCCGCCGGAATTTTGTCGAAGATCGAGGGATTCCAGATCGAGACATTGGCGAAGTCGTACTCGCCGGGCACCCCGTAGCGGTTGCGGATATCCACCACCCTCCCGTCCCGCAGGGCGATGGAGGGGGAAAAACCCGTCTCGCGCAGTGCCAGAGTCACGTCGTTTCCCCGGCGGAAATGTTCCGCGATGAGAGGGGCCAGGGCAAGGTCGGTGAGAATGTCGCCGCTATAAACGATGAAGGGATTCTCCCCGATCCAGGGCCGGGCATTCTTGATTCCACCACCCGTCTCCAGGATGTCCGGCTCGTGCACCAGAGTCACCCGCTGTCCTCGATAAAACCCACCTCCGAAAACACCTTTAAATTGCGCGGCCAGATGATGGGTGTTGATCACAAACTCCCCGACTCCCGCCGCCAGCAAATGATCCAGCGCAAACGTGATCAGCGGTTTGTGAAAAACCGGCACGAGCGGCTTGGGCAGACTGTCGGTGAGCGGACGCAGACGCGTGCCCAGTCCGGCTCCCAAGACGAAGGCCGTCCCGATTTTGGGGTGCGCGCTCAGGGCCGCTCGACCAGTTTGAAATCGTCGAAATAGACCTCGCCACCCTGCGGAACCGTGAAGGAAACCTGCAGCATGGAAGACGTCGCCTCCTTCAAATCCTGCAGATCCTTGTTTTTCAGGACGACTCTGAAATCTTTCTTCACTTCGGCCCACTGCGGACCAGCCGAGAATTTAATGGTCTCAAACTGGTCCTCCGAAACATCGTTCCTCTGCACCGTGGCGGCACCGCGATCCGTCCCCTGGGTCACCTTGGCTTCGCTCAGCTTCTTGAAGCCGGTCCATCCGATAAAAACGTTTCCATCGCCGCTGCGTCCCTTGACCTTGAAAGTCAGGGTGTAGTTGGCGTTGGTCTTCAAGCGGAAGCGTCCAAGCTGGCGCATCGTAAAATAGCGGGCGGGGGCGGACCGCATGTTGCCTTCGGCCGACCCACCAAAATTAGCCCCGATAGCAAATCCCGGAAAAGCCGGGGTGAAGACCGAGGGCACCGGCATGATTTTGTTCGCCGAAGCCTGATAGCCGACCTTGAGACAGGAGAGTCCTTCTGCGGGAGCGGCATTTTTGTCATCAGCCTCTTTTACCGTGCTGAAGTAGCCGTAGAAATTTCCCCGCCTGAGGCCGTAGTCCACATCCCAGCCCGAGGGAACGGCAAACGGCGGCGTTCCCGTGTCCCCCTGCAACTCCACCGGAACCCCGAATTTGGGTTCGGTCTTGGTTCCGGTGTTGAGCACCATTGCGATCCGGCCATTGGTTTTGCCCACCACGATATCGAAGAGCCCGTCGCCGTTGAGATCCCCGGTGGAAACCGTGGCGATACCGCCGAAACTCAGCGGACTGCTTCCACCCGCTCCGCTGATGAACGAGGCAAAAGGCACTTCTGCCGGCGGCTCACCCATTTTCGGCTGCCCGCCTTTGTTCAAGTAAACCGCAATCTTGCCCGTTCGTTCCGCCACCAGGAGGTCGGGCTGGCCGTCGCCATTGTAATCCACCACCGTGGGCGTGAGCTGCTCGAGCGCGGGAATGTTGGGAGGATCAATCACCCCGCCGAAAGCCAGGACAAAGCGGTTATTCTCCTCAAAGATCGGCTTGGCCCCGCCACCCATGTTCAAAAGCAGGTGAATATTGTTGGCTGAATACGAACCCTCGCCCAGGAGCAAATCCTCCCGGCCGTCCTTGTTCCAATCCCACGTGCAGGGCGCAAAGACATTACCCCAGCGTTTGGTGGAATCCTTCATCGTCGGAATACTCACGGCCCCCAACGTCGCGGGCTGCTTGAAATCCGGGGACTGCGCCGATCCCGCATTCGGCACCAGGAAAATCTCCCCGATATAATTCCCGATGATCAGATCCTTCTTGCCGGATCTCATGATCTCCGTCGGAAAAATCCGCGGCGACAGGCGGGCATGATCCGCTGACCCGGACGCGCCGCCCAGAATCGGGTCATTCCCTGCCGTGCGCGTGAGGAAGATTCCGCCCAGTTCGCCAATCGTGAACTTCGGCTCCTGGGGAGTGCCGCTGTTAAAAAAGATGCGCAGATAGCCCAGCACATCCATCGAGACAATATCCGGCTTGCTGTCGCCGTTCATATCCGCCACGCCCACGGAAATCGGCATCGCGCTTTCGCTGATCACACCACTGGTCGTGAGGACAGGCACCGCCCCGCGCTCCCCGGTGAGGTAGCCCGCAGTGTCCACCCCGTCCCACAGGTTTTCCCGCTTGAAGGACGATTCAAACCCGCCATTGCTCACCAGATTCTTGGGCCCGGCGGGAGCAGCCGGGGCAGCCGGCGGGTTGGGGGGAGGAGCCTGCGCCAGCAGGTTCGCGGTCACACCCGCCCCAATCAACAGGGCCGCAAGGAAGGGGGAAATACGCATCTTCATTTTAAATATAAGCAATCCATCGCTTAGGGAACTGGAAAGTAATACGCAAATCCCCGTTTCGCTCAACCCGAATCGCACGCGAATCAAAGACCGCGCACTCCAGCGGCCCTTGCGCAAAAAAAAATCGCAGGCCGCTTGATCCAGCTTGCAGTTGGCCGGGGAGCGGCAAACGATGGCACCGCCTGCACCGAATGACTCTCCGTTCCATCCTCACCTGCGCCTGCCTCGTCCTCGCCGCACCAGCGATCACATCCGCCGTCAGCCCCGCTGAGGCAAAAAAAGCCCGCCTGCAAAAAGAATCCCCCGATTCCGACGAACGCATGGAATTATCCCGCGTGCAGATCCTGCTTGATCGCGCTTTGTTCCGTCCGGGAAAAATTGACGGACTCGGGGGCGAGTTCACCCAGAAAGCGGCGGACCGCTATTGCCTCGCCAATTCTCTTGCTCCCGGCACGCGCTTCGATGTCTCCGGCATCCCCTCGCCGTATCGCGACTATACCATCAGGCCCGAAGACGCCGCCTGGGTCGGCCCCCAGGCCTCCGGTCCGCAGGAGCAGGAAAAACTCAAGGCCATGCTCTACAAAGACCTCTGGGAATTCGTGGCCGAACGTTTCCACTGCGACCTCAATTTCCTGCACGAACTCAATCCCGGCGTGACCGATCCCGCCCCTGGCACCGTTCTGCGCGTGCCCGATGTGACGGAATTCCAACTCGCCGAAGTCGCCGCCCTGGAAAAACAACGCCGCGACGAGGCGACCGCCCGCAAAGCCGCCGCCGCGGAAACCCCATCCGCCCCTCCGTTGCCAACCCCACCCGTGCATCAACTCACCCTCCTGCGCGACGAACGCCTCATCGAAGTCCGCGCCGGCGACCGCCTCGTCGCCTGCTTTCCCTGCACCCCCGGATCGAAAGAAGTGCCCGTGCCCACCGGAACATGGAAAGTCACCGCCAACGTTCTTCTGCCCTACTTTCGCTGGGACAAATCCGTGCTCGAAAGCGGCGTGCGCAGCGAGAATGCCTTCAACCTGCCGCCCGGCCCGAACAACCCCGTCGGCATTGTCTGGATGGCCATCAACCGGCCCAGCGTGGGCATGCACGGTGCCCCCACCCCCGACCAGATCGGCCGCAACGAAAGCCACGGCTGCATTCGCCTGGCCAACTGGGATGCCTTCGCGCTCAGCCAACTGGTGGAAAAAGGAACGCCCGTCGAGGTGCGTTGATATTTGGCACCATCCGAAAGTTTCCCCTTTTCCACACCCCGTTTTTCCTTCTACGCTGTCTAATGCTTCTTGGCTCCACCAAGGCCGAACTCGACCGGCTCCTCGGCAAACCCGTGATGACCCTCAACGTCCTTGGCCTGCCCGGGGAAAAAGCCTGGTCCTATGCCAGGGGTGACTTCGACATTATCGTCGGTTTTCTCAACGACGTCGCCCGCTACAACGCGGTGAAGCGCCGCCGCGGTCCGAACACGGCCCTCACCTCCGCCGAACTCGGCGGCGCTCTCGCGCTCAACGCCCCCTCCAGCCTCTGGACCATCGAAACTCCCGACGCGCCGCTGAAAAAAACGCCGGAACCCCGGCGCAAAACCAAGACAGAATCCCCTCCGGCCTCGTCTTTCACCTATGTGGAAAAAGATCTCAAGGTGAAGGACAAAGTGCTGCGCGAAATCCACGGCTGGATGCCCGGCGGAAAACCTTACGCCTTTTTTTACCTTCCCATGCTCGACGGACAGCCCCCGCTCCTCGTCAGCGAATGGGGCGTCCACCAGACCTTGGGTTAGCAGCCGCACGACCCGGAAACCAAACTCTGCGGCAATCCGGCGGGACGGCGGTCTTGACACTTCCGCCTTCCGCGTTCCCACTGCCGCCTGCTCACCATGTCCCGGTTGCACATCGTCCTCCTTGCCGCGCTCTCCATGCTGGGGGCGTTGTCCATTGATGCGTACCTGCCGGCTCTGCCCGCCATCGCCCATGAGTTCTCGGCGACGGATGCCGCCGTGCAGCAATCGCTCACGGCCTACGTGCTGGCCTTTGCGGTGATGACTCTTTTTTACGGCACGTTGTCGGATTCCTTCGGGCGGCGTCCGGTGATTCTGGTTTCGCTCTTTTTCTATCTGCTGAGCAGCATCGGCGCGGCCTTTGCCAATTCGCTGGAGATGCTGATCGTATTCCGGCTGCTGCAGGGATTTTCGGCGGGAGGGGGGACGGTGGTGGCGCGGGCCATCGTGGGCGACCTGGTTTCCGGGGCGGAGGCTCACCGGGCCATGTCGTATATCAACGTGGTCTTCGGGCTGGCTCCGGCCATCGCGCCGATCCTCGGGGGGTGGTTGCAGGCGGCCTTTGGCTGGCGCTCGATCTTTATTTTCATCGCGCTCTTCACCCTGGTGCTGCTGGTGGCGTGCGCGATGCTGCAGGCGGAGAGTCTGCCTCGCGAGAAACGCACGCCCTTTCGCCTGCCGGTGATTCTCGCAAATTATTGGGAGGTGGGGGGCCATGGGTTTTTCATGCTGCGTTCGATCAGCACGGCCCTGGCCTTTGCCGGCATCATGATCTATGTGGCGGCCGCGCCTGCCTTTGTCATCAAGATCCTGCATCTTTCGGTCACGGATTTCGGCTGGCTGTTCGTGCCCCTGATCGGCGGCATGATATTAGGTTCGTTCACGGCGGGCAAAATGAGCAACCGGATGAAACCGCAGGGCATCATCAGCACGGCCTTCGTGATCATGCTGCTCTCGGCCGCGGCGAACGTGGCGTACAGCGCGTGGTTCGAGGTGAAAATCCCCTGGGCGATGGTGCCGCTGTTTACCTATGCCTTCGGAGCCGCTCTGGGGACTCCGGTGATGAGCATGATCACGCTGGAGATGTTTCCGAAAGTGCGCGGACTGGCGGCATCGTTCCAAACCTTTGTCTTCATGATGCTTTTTGCCATCGAGTCCGGGATTGTGGTGGCGCTTTTGTATGGGAGCCCGTTGAAGTTTGCCATCGCCATGGCCGTGGGCGTGGTTTTGAGCCTGGCCTGCTGGATGCTGAGTGCGCCGGGCCGCCGACGGGAAACGCCGGCTGGCGATTAGATCGCGGCAGGCGGGACGGATGCGGCGGCTTGGGCAAGCACGAGCGCAAGCTGTTCGCGGCGCAGGGGCTTGGTAAGGTATTCGCTCATGCCCGCGGTAAAGCAGGCCTGACGTTCCTGGGTGAGAACGTTGGCGGTGAGGGCGATGATAAAGACGGGCGGGCGATTTTCCTGCCTTTCGATTTCGCGCAGACGGCGGGTGGTTTGCAGTCCGTCGAGGCCGGGCATTTGCACGTCGAGCAGGATGCAATCCGGCCACTCTTCTTCGCAGAGGGTGAGCGTTTCCTCGCCGCTCGCGGCCACGCGGGGATGGTAGCCGAGCTTCTCGAGGACATGAGCGATGAGTTTGAGATTCACGGCATCGTCGTCCACCGCGAGAATGCGGAGGGGATGTTTGGCGGCATAGCCGGCGTCAATCGCGCCGGGGGGCAGGGCCTCGGGCTGGAGCGTGTCTCCGGGCAAGCCAAGGGGAATTTCCAGCAGGAAGGTGGCCCCATCGCCGGGTTCGCTCTCGAACCAGAGAATGCCACCCATGAGGGTGGCCAGACTGCGCGAGATGGCGAGGCCGAGGCCGGTGCCTCCGTGTTTGCGCGAGACGCTGGAGTCCGCCTGGGCGAAGGGTTCGAAAATGTGGGCGGATTTGGAGGGGGGTATGCCCGGGCCATTGTCGCGCACGAAAAATTGCAGACGCACGTGGCCGGAGCCCTCGTCGCCCGAAACCTGCGAAACGCCGAGTGCGACGGTTCCCTCGGGGGTGAATTTGACGGCGTTGCCGGCCAGGTTGAGCAGAATCTGACGCAGGCGGCCCGCATCGCCTTCCACAAAAGGCGGAAGATCGCCCACGGTCACGACTTCGAGTCCCAGCCCCTTTTTGTCGGCCGATGGCTCCAGCAAGACACTGATGTCATCAAGCAGTTTCACAGGGGAAAACGCGGTTTTTTCGAGCTTGAGACGTCCGCTTTCGATGCGGCTGTGGTCGAGGATGTCATCAATGATACGCAGGAGAGCCTCGCCACTGCTGGTGATGGTTTGGACATATTCCTGCTCCTCGCCGGGCAGGTTTTTTTGGGCGAGAAGATCGGAGAAGCCCAGGATGGCGTTCATGGGTGTGCGGATTTCGTGGCTCATCATGGCGAGGAATTCCGACTTGGCGCGACCGGCCTGCTCGGCCTCCTCCTTGGCTTGACGGAGCCGTTGATCGAGCAGTTTCTCCTCCGTGATGTCCATGAGGAAGCCGTGCCAGAGGATGCCGCCATCGGGCAGGATCTCCGGGGTGGATTGATCGAGAATCCACCGCTCCTCGCCCTTGCGGAAAATGCGGAACTCGAGGCGCCATTCGGATTCGGGACCACTGGCATCCTCCGCCCTGTCGCGCAGGTGCCGCACATCGTCGGGATGAACCAGGTCGTACCCTCGCGCCACATCGGCCATCATTTCCCCGGGCGCGCGGTCATAGACGTCCACAATGCGGCGGCTGACATAGACGAAGGAATGAACGCCTTCTGCCGTGACCTGGTATTGATAGACCGCGCCGGGAACCTGGGAGGTGATTTTCTCCAGCACCTCAAGATGCGAGACGCGTTCGCCTTCGAGCGTCTTGTTAGCCGTGATGTCAATGAGGGTGCCGACGAGGCGGGTGGGTTTTCCCTCGCGAAAGTCCAGGCCCTTGCCCCGGTCGAGCACCCAGCGCCAATCGCCGTTTTTTGCCCGCATGCGGTATTCGGCCTCAAAGACGGGGTCTTCACCATCCAGGTGCCGCGTGGTCGCCGCTTCCACCCCCGGCAAATCGTCGGGATGAATGAGGCTGTTCCAAAAGTCATTGGTCGGCTCTATTTCGGCGAGATCATAACTGAGAATGCGGGCCGCGCCTTCGTCCACTTGCAGGCGGCCGCTGGGCAGATTCCAATCCCAGCGCCCCATGGCGGCTCCGCTGAGGGCGAGTTGCAATTGCTCGCGGCTTTCGACGGCCTCCAAGGCCGTTTTCTTATAGTCAGTGATATCTTGAAATGTTCCGTAAATCCGCTCCAGGTTTCCGCTCTCGTCATATTCGGCCCGCCCCATGGTGTGGACCCAGAGACGGCGGCCCTTGGCGGAGACAAACTCCAATTCGATGTCGTAGGGTTTGCCATCGCGCTCACAGGCCTCGAAGGCCTCCATCAGCACTTTGCGCGAGCCCTGCGGGTAGAAATTAACGGCCCGCTGAAAATTGGGATCGAAGTCCGGCGGGACTTCGTGAATGTCATAGACCTCCGGTGACCACTTGATAATCCGATCCGGATAGAGGGCCTCCCACCCGCCGGAACGGGTCATGCGGCCGGTCATCTGGAGAAGAGAAAGATTTTTTTGCGCCTGGATCTCGGTCAGCTTGCGCTCGCTGATGTCGGCAAAGGTGACAACGACCCCGTCCTCGAATTTTGCCGCGCGGGTTAGGAGGCAACTGGAGACATCCCCTTGCTGGTGCGTTAACTCAAAGATCAAGGGCTCGCCGGTTTCAACTACGCCACGGTATTTTTCAAAAACCCCGCGATCAAACCTCTCAACTTCGGACCCCAGCAACAACTCCCCCTTCATGTCGTCAAAATCACACCCCAGAATGTCGCCCGCCGCCTTATTGGCAAACTTGAGACGGAAGTCGTGGATCTGCCCAGCCGGATCCCGCACCGCCTCCAGAACTTTAAAGCCGTGCAGCGAGGTGTTGAGCACGCGTTCGAGATTCGAGCGCTCTTCGCTGGCCTGCACCTCCGCAAACGCCAGAGACCAGGCTCCCAATCCGAAAGCGCCCGCCGCCAGCCAGGTCAAAAACCACAGAATGGATTCCAAGAGGGGCTGCTGCTCCGGCAGGCTGATCTTTTGCACCAACCCCCAGGCACTGAAGGCCACGGCGAAAACGATGGCCACAGCCAGCGACGCCGCAACGAATGGACGCGCCCGAAAGACTTTCAGAAACTTAGCGGGGGGAGAGTTGATCCCGGAAACCTAGCAAATTCTCAGCAGGTTGGAATGAAAATTCCGCCTTCGCCGAGCGACCGCCCTTGAGGAAATCCGGTGTTTATCTGATCCGATGGCTGAAAAAATTTAGCGGACCCGCCGGCAGGCCTGCTTGACCGCAAGGCGCACCATCGGTTTGATAAATGCCCTTTCATGAAAAAAGCCATTATCATTCCCTCCTATGGCGCGGAAAAGACCCTGGCCAAGGTGCTGCCCCGGATTCCCCAGACGTTCTGGGATGATGGCGTCGCAATTATCGTGAACGACAAAAGCCCGGACCGCACCGGTTCCGTGGCAGAGGAGCTCAAAACGCAGTGGCCGGGAGTGGACGTCGTGCATCACGAAGTCAACCGCGGCTACGGCGGTGCCCAGAAGACCGGCTTGAAACGCGGGCTCGAACTCGGAGCGGGAGTCTTTGCCGTCGTCCACTCCGACGGCCAATACGCGCCGGAACTGGTACTGGACCTCATGCAGCCCATTTTGGATGGGAAATCCCATATCGTTCAAGGGTCGCGCCTGATTGCGGGCGGCGCGCGGGAAGGCGGGATGCCACTCGTTCGCTACCTCCCGAACCGTGTGCTCACCATCATGGAAAACATCGTGTTCCAGACCCGCATGGCCGAGTTCCACAGCGGCTACATGCTCTATTCCCGCACCTTGCTGGAACGCGTCCCTTTCGAACATCTCCAAAATAATTACAACTTCGACGCCGAAATGATCGTGCTGGCCCGGCTCCTCGGGTGGGAATGCGCCCAGCTCCCCATCCCCACCCGCTACGATGACGAAGTCTCGAGCCTTCGACCCATTCCCTACGGAATCAATGTCTTGAAAATGATGGCCGGACACCTTGCCGGCCATTACCGCAGGCTCATGAGCGAGCATGAGGCCCGAATGGCACGAAGCTAAGGAGTATTTTGGACAGAAAATCTCGTTCGGAATCTCCGACCTACACCGACACTTGAACCTGCACTTACCCCCGCGAAGAGCGGCGAGTAGGGGTAAGTCCTCCCAAACTCGCCTTAACTTCGTGCTGTTCGCATCCGGCCCAATCCAATCTTCCGCGTAGAGAAAAACGATTGACGCCCCCGGCTCGCGTACAGAGTATAGGCGGTTCATTTTTTACATGAAGATACTACTCTTGGGCGCCGGTGGATTCATTGGCGCGAACCTCACCGAACGCCTCGTCAAGGATGGCAAACACCAGATCACCGCGCTCGACATTGACCGCGAGAAACTTGACGAAACCGTTATAAGCGGAGCTATCAATTACATTGATTTCGACATCCGCGAGGATGAGGCCAAGCTCGAACAACTCACGATCGAACACGACCTGATCGTAGACTTGGTCGCCCGCGCCAACCCCAGCCTCTACGTCAGCAACCCGGTGGATGTCTTCAAGCTCAACTTCATCGAGAACCTCAAAATCGCCGATTACTGCGTGAAGCATAAGAAGCGCATCGTGCAGTTCTCCACCTGCGAAGTGTACGGCATCACCGCCGCCAAGGCCAACGGCCAGAGTTCCGCGGATTTTCCCCAGCCTTTCATTGAAGACGAGACCCCCCTCATCATGGGGCCGGTCAAAAACCACCGTTGGATTTATGCCTGTGCCAAGCAGCTTCTCGAACGCGTTCTCCACGCTTACGGCATTGAGCAGGGCCTCAACTACTCGATCATCCGCCCGTTCAACTTCATCGGGCCGCGCATTGACTACCTGCCCAGCGAGCAAACCGGCAACCCGCGCGTCTTCAGTCATTTCATGAACGCGCTGCTCTACGGCACACCGATCAAGCTGGTGGACGGCGGGGCCAACTATCGCGCTTACACCTACATTGACGACGCGGTGGATTGCATCGTCCGCGTCATTGAAAACCCGAATGGTTCCTGCGACCGTCAGATCTTCAACATCGGCACACCCGAAAACGAAGTCACCATCAAACAACTTGCCGAACAGATGATCGTGATTTTCAACAAG
>Ga0209591_10006990_pt1 | contig 12440 bp, 12 predicted proteins | sample MAT01_FD_187207 | JGI IMG/M metagenome (GOLD analysis project Ga0209591, IMG submission 187207) | Freshwater microbial communities from Lake Fryxell liftoff mats and glacier meltwater in Antarctica - MAT-01 (SPAdes) (version 2) | ecosystem: Environmental > Aquatic > Freshwater > Ice > Liftoff...
GCGGCGGGATCTTGAACAGTGCTGCCAAGTTGCGGACCATGAGCGAAGCAGATCTCTTCACCCAAGCCAAGGCCCGGTTGGAAGTGATGATGCAACAAGGCACCGTGGCCGTGGAGATAAAGAGCGGCTATGGATTGACCGTGGAAAGTGAGTTGAAGATGCTGCGCGTGGCGAAAAGGTTGAAAGCAGCCCTGCCGTTGCAGATCAGAACGACCTTGCTTGCTGCTCATGCACTTCCTGTTGAGTTCAAGGAGGATCGTGAGGCCTATATGCAGTTGATCTTGAAGGATCTGATCCCGAAGGTCAAGGTCGAAGGTCTCGCCGATTTCGTGGATGTTTTCTGCGAAACGAACTACTTCACCGTGGCGGAATTGGAGCGCATCTTGGAAGCAGGTAAGGCCCATGGGCTGCCCGGCAAAGTGCATGTGAACCAGTTCACCAGCATCGGTGGCATTCAAGCTGCAGTGGCGCACGGTGCGCGCAGTGTGGACCACCTTGAAGTGATGGAGCAAGCGGACCTGGATGCCTTGTTGGGTTCAAACGTGATCCCTACGTTATTGCCCTCCTGCTCGTTCTTCATTCGCATACCCTATGGTCCTGCGCGCCAGCTGATGGACCGCGACCTACCGCTGGCCTTGGCCACCGACTTCAATCCGGGCACTACGCCAAGTGGAAACATGAATTTCGTGCTCTCGCTCGCGTGCATCCAACTGCGCATGCTGCCCGAAGAGGCCATCAACGCGATCACGCTCAACAGCGCCGCCGCCATGGACCTGGAGACGGAGTTGGGCAGCATCACGATCGGTAAACGTGCCAGCCTCATCATCACCAAGGAAGTACCTTCGCTCGCCTATCTCCCCTACGCGTTCGGCAACGACCAACTCGATACCGTCCTCATTGATGGAACACCTGTCCGGTCCGGAGAAGCGATCGCCTGAGATCATCCCGCCAACCTTCGTGCGACCGCCCGGTTTGGAGTTCGCCATGGGCGTGGCCTTGTTCGCCATGGTGCTCATGGTCTTCTTCTTATTGCAATCCGGCATTTTCATTGGAGGTGTGCTGCGCTATTCGCCGGACCTAATGGCGAACGGCTTCTCTTGGGACCTGCTCACCGATCCGCGCATGGAAGAGCGCATGAAGGAGTTGGTCTTCCACGGCGACCTCGTTGCCCATGAAGCATTTTGGAGCGGACTGGTTTGCACAATGCTGATCCTCGTTTCCGTGAAATGGTGGAAACGTAAGTTGACCTCCTCGTTCCTCGGCCTTGCACTTCCACATTGGAAACAGCTGTTGATCTGGTTCGGTGTTTTTTTCTTGCTCGGCCTCGCTATCGAGGGCATCGCCCACCTCTCTCCCACCTTCCGAACGGACTTCATGGCCAAGGTGATCGGGAGCACCAGCAACATGTTCTGGCTTTTTCTCGGCGTAGGCATCATGGCTCCCTTATTCGAAGAATTCCTCTTGCGCGGGCTGCTCTTTGGCTCCATTCGGCACATGGCCGATGAACACGCCACGGTGGCCTTGACAGCAGGGGTCTTCACCCTCATGCACATGCAATACGATGCGCCCGTTATGCTCTTGATCCTGCCCATGGGCGTGGTGCTGGGCTATGCCCGCTCGCGCAGTGGCAGTATTTGGGTGCCCATTCTGTTGCACGTGGCGAACAATGTGGTCAGCTTGGTGGCACCGTAAAGCCTGAGATCGTTCTTAAAGGGCCTACCCGTGTATCGCCTGCCTATGACGATACGGCCCTGATCATGAGCCTACCCGATACGTACCCCTGCAACTAGCTTTGCGGCCCCAAGAACGTTTTGAACCATGAACCGTCGTTTGATCGAATGCGTACCCAACATCAGTGAAGGCCGCGACCGCGCCAAGATCGACGCCATTGCTGCCGTAGTGGAAACCGTGGAAGGGGTGCGTCTGCTGGATGTTGATCCAGGGAAAGCGACCAACCGCACCGTGATCACTTTTGTAGGAGAACCGGGCCCGGTGTGCGAAGCTGCCTTCCGCTTGATCAAAAAGGCGCAAGAGTTGATCGATATGCGCAACCATAAGGGTGAACACCCACGGTTCGGCGCTACGGATGTGTGTCCGTTGGTACCCATTAGCGGGATCAGCATGGAAGAAACGGCCGTCTTTGCGCGCAAGCTGGCTGAACGGGTGGGCCAGGAGCTTTCCATACCGGTCTATTGCTACGAATTCGCTGCCAGCGAGGAGAAAAGACGCAACTTGGCCAACAACCGCAGCGGCGAGTACGAGGGCCTTCCGAAGAAACTGAAGGATCCCGCGTGGAAACCCGATCTCGGCCCTGCGGAATTCACAGAAAGCGTTGCCAAGAGTGGGGCCACGGCCATCGGTGCCCGGAATTTCCTCGTCGCCTACAACGTGAACCTGAACACCACGAGCACCCGCAGGGCCAACGCCATTGCCTTCGATATCCGCGAAGCAGGCCGCGTGTTGCGCGATGGTGATCCGTTGACAGGCAAGCCCATACTGGACGCGAACGGAGAACCGCAGAAGATCCCCGGAAAACTGAAAGCTGTTAAGGGCATCGGCTGGTTCATTGAAGAATACGGCATCGCACAGCTTTCGCTGAACCTCACGGACATTACCGTAACGCCGGTCCACATCGCTTTCGATGAGGCCTGTAAAAGTTCTGCAGAACGTGGGATCCGTGTTACCGGTAGCGAACTCGTCGGCTTGATCCCCAAGCAGTCCTTGTTGGATGCTGCAGATTTCTTCCTCGCGCGCCAGGAACGAAGCTTGGGTATCAGCGAACGTGAAAAGATCAAGCTCGCGGTGAAGTCACTAGGATTGGATGATCTGGGGCCCTTCGACCCGCAAAAGAAAGTGATCGAGTACATGCTGGAAGAGCCCGGTGCCGAACGCCTGGTGCGCATGGACCTGAAGCGCTTCAGCGAAGAAACGGCCAGCGAGAGCCCTGCACCAGGTGGCGGCTCTGTTGCGGCCTACGTTGGTGCCCTGGGAGTTGCATTGGGCACCATGGTAGCGAACCTGAGCGCACACAAACGCGGCTGGGACGAGCGTTGGGAAGAATACAGCAACTGGGCGGTAAAGGGCGAAGAACTTCGCAACGAGCTTCTCTTCCTTGTGGATGAGGACACCCGCGCATTCGACCGCATCATGGTCACCATGGGGTTACCCAAAGGCAGTGATGAGGAAAAGACCTCGCGCAAGGCAGCGATGAACGCAGCTACGAAAGGCGCCATCAACACCCCCCTACGCACCATGCAGGTATGCGTAGAGAGCATGGCCCTGATGAAGGCCATGGCCGAAATAGGCCTGAAGGCCAGCGTGAGCGATGCCGGGGTTGGCGCGCTCTGTGCCCGCACCGGTGCCGTGGGCGCCTACCTGAACGTGAAGATCAATTGTGCCGGTTTGGATGACGAAGCCTTCAAAGCCGACGTGCTGGGTCAAGCCGAAACCCTTCGTGCCAAGGCCGACCTGCTGGAAGCGGAAGTGTTGGCGTTGACCCTGGCCAAAGTGTGACGCACAACACTGCGGACCTCTTCGACGTATACTTGGCATAGAACGTGTCCAACACGTAGGCAGGATCCCTAGCGACCCTGACCCACCGCTGGAATGGGAGCCCGCAACACATATCGCCAACTCAGCCGACGGGTCCTGTATTTCTTCCCGTTCCAGTTGCTGATCCTTCACTTGAAGAAGAATCACCTGTTGCTGTTCGTCTGGCTGCTCCTCTTCGGCTACATCACCGAAAGCATCGGCGTTAAATACGGTGTGCCTTATTTGTTCCTCTATCCGGAATACTATGGCGCGGTTGGATTCGCTTCTTACGCGATCACAGGGTTCGCACTTGGCGGGTTCATTACGGCCTTCAACCTCTACAGTTATGCCATGCATGGGTACCGTTTCCCGTTCATCGCCACCATCGCGCGCCCCTTCCTCAAGTTCAACATCAACAACGCGGTGATCCCTGGTCTGTTCATGCTCGCCTTCCTGTGGTGCTCTGCCCGATTCCAGTACACAAAGGAGTTGGAGACCATTCCCAGCATCGCGGTGAATCTTTCGGGTTTCCTCTTCGGCACCTTGCTTTTCCTGGCGTTCGCCTTGCTGTATTTCACCCGCACGAATACCGACATCATCAAGATGCTGGGCAGCGACCACGAGGGGGCCAAACCGCTGGAACCCTTGGTCGACATCATCGGGCCGCAGCACGCGGCTCCACCCCAACGCCGGGTGGAACAGCGCAAGGCGTTGGTCTGGCTCAAGCGCCAACAGCGCTCGGAGAAATGGCGTGTAGAAACTTACATCACGCCCCGTCTCCGGATCATGCTGGCACGCAGCAGTTCCCATTACGACAAGGATGTGCTGCGCGACGTGCTCTGGCAGAACCACATCAACGGTGCCATCTTCGAAGTGGTGCTGGTGCTCAGTTTCATCGCCTTGGGTGCCTTTAGCGATTTCCGCTTTTTCGCAATTCCGGCAGGAGCCAGTGTCTTCCTTTTCCTCACCATGCTGATCATGATCATCAGTGCGCTCTTTAGCTGGTTGCAAGGGTGGACCGGCACCGTCCTCCTGATCCTTATCGTTTCTCTCGATCTCTTAAGCCAGTACACCGAGCGCTTTTTAGCCGATAATCACGCCTACGGCTTGGATTACACCGTACAACCAGCGACGTACGACCGAACCTCCATTGAAGCCCTGGCCAACGATACGGCCACTGCGCGCCACGATGCCATGGCCTTGATCGGGACCTTGGAACAATGGAAGAAGGATAACCAAGCCATGCCCTTGGGTGCGCAAAAGCCACCTCTTGTGATCGTCAATACCAGCGGAGGCGGCTTGCGGTCCACGCTCTGGACCCTCCGTTGCTTGCAACATGCCGATAGCTTGCTCGGTGGTGGGCTGATGGAGCGCACCATGCTGATGACCGGTTCTTCCGGGGGCTTGATCGGAGCGGCGTATTACAGGCAACTCTATATGGCCCAGCCGGACGCCCAGGCTGTTGACCCGAACGACCCGGTCTTGCTGGGTGAAGTGGCCAGCGATATGCTGAATCCGCTAGCCTTCAGCTTCGTGACCAATGACATGTTCGTGCGCTATCGGACCGTGCGCGATGGGGATCAACGCTACACGTTGGATCGCGGTTACGCCTTTGAACGGCGCTTGAACCAAAGTACACGCGGTTTGCTGGATGTTCGCTTGAGCGACCTGGCCGGGCCGGAGCGTGAGGCCCGCATTCCGCTCTTGGTGATCTCCCCCGCCTCGGTGAATGATGGTCGCCGGTTGGTGATCAGTCCACTGCCCATGGCCTTTCTTACGAACATCACACCCGATAACCGGACCTTGCACAAAGGCCAACCCGAGGCCATCGAGTTCCACCGCTTCTTCCGTGAGCAAGGTGCACAGAACATGAAGCTCACCAGCGCGTTGCGCATGAATGCCACCTTCCCCTACATTACCCCCATTGTTTCCCTGCCCAGCGTGCCACCCATGCGGGTCATGGATGCCGGTTTGCGTGATAATTATGGCTATCGCGTCACGCTTTCGTTCTTGCATACCTACAGGGATTGGATCCGCGATAACACCGCCGGGGTGCTGGTGTTGCAGCTGCGCGATACCCAGAAGGAACTGGAAGTGAAGCCCAGCAGTAATTCGTTGATCGGGCGCTTGTTCGACCCCGTGGGGAGTGTGTACAGCAATGTGGTGCGCGTGCAGGATCAGGACTACGACTACGTGATGAAACAGGCGAGCGCCTGGTGCGAATTCCCCTTTGAGGTGATCGATATCCAACTGCGCCATGGCGAGAGCGAACAGATCTCGTTGAGTTGGCATTTGACCGCCGTGGAGCGCAAGCGGGTGATCCGCAGCATCTACTCCGAAGAGAATCAGGAAGCCTTCGCCCGCTTTAGGGAACTGGTCATGGGCCCCACCGTACCTATGGTGCTGGCTGTAGATGGTACCGCACCAGGCCAGGCAACGGATCCGGCTCCACGCCATTGAGTGTCATGCCGCGGTCGAGCAAGCATTCGGCCAGAACTTCGCGGAAGAAGTAGGCCACTGATCCCGTCGCGACCATGTTGCGCAATTGGTCGGGAAGAAAGAACTGCGTTAGCAATTCAGCCAAGGTATGGAAGCGGCCTTGGAGCAACTCGCGTACATATGGCTCTTCGCTGTGTGGCGCAAGAAGCGCGGTATAGGAGGCCAACTCTTTACCCGGATGCAGCGCGCGGTGTACCTGTTCCAGCACATCGGCCAGCACCGGCCCCTGTGCGCCGAAGATCATCTCCTTGACGTGCGCCGGGATCCGATCGTAGAACGCATCCTGTAGTAGGTTGCGACCGATATCCGCCCCACTGCCTTCGTCGCCCAGGATGTAGCCCAACGAGGGCATGGGTGTGATCAATTGGCGGCCATCGAAGTATCCCGCGTTCATGCCTGTTCCAAGGATCAGTACCATGCTCGGCGTAGACCCGGCCAAGCCCAGGGCCGCACCCATCAGATCGGTATCCACGGTCACTTGGGCGACAGGCCAAATGGCAGTGATCGCATCGCGCATGCGGGAGCGGCGTGCATCAGTTCCACAGCCTGCACCATAGATAGCGATGCGTTCCGCAGCCAATGCTCCGGGCTGATGGCCGTGGAAATAGCTACTAATGGATCCGGCATACTCGCCACCTTCTCCACTCACGGGATTGAAACCCAGTAAGCGCTCCCCTTTCAACGGCCACGTGGAAACCGTTCCATCTTCGGCGATCGTCGCCCAGCGTGAAGATGAGCCACCTATTTCGCCGATCACCTGTCGCATGTGCGTTCGTTGTGATCGGGTAGCCGCCTACACCGGGCGATCGAAAAGGAAACGGTTGGGGCTGATCAACCCGTTCTTCACGGCATACAGGACCACGGCTGCGGTGTTGTTCACACCCAACTTCTGCATGATGTTGCGCCGATGCGCGATCACTGTATGCGCGCTCAGGTTCAGCTCTTCAGCTATGCGTGTGTAGGACCTGCCTTCGGCGATAAGGGTGACCACTTGGCACTCACGCTCGCTCAAGGAAACGGGTGCGCATGAAAGCGGCTCGTTCAGGAACTGGTCCACATCGAAGGAGGCCTTGCGCAGTACGTCCAGGATCTTCCCGCAGAAGAACTTCTTCCCATCGGCTGTGCTCGTAACGGAGTCAATGATCTCCTGGACATCGCAATCCTTGCGGATGTAGCTTGTGACCCCGGCACGTATGGCGGACATGAGCGCCGATGTGGATGGGTCCGGTGTGATGGAGATGAACCGCGTCCGCTTCGATCGTCGCAACCCATCACGAATGGCTTGCGCCCCGAACCCTTCGGCCGTATGGTCCATCAATACCACGTGCGGCCTGTGGCGGACCAACAACGCTTCCATGGCAATGGCATCGCGCGCCTCGCCCACCAACTCCACCCGATGTGCACCGGATAGCACCGACCGCAGACCGATCAAGGCCAATTCGCTGTGGTCGGCGATCAGGGTTCGTACGATCATTTCTTATTTAGGATCATTCTTTACAAGGACAAATCTATTCCGAAGGGATGGAGTGCCCAAATGAATTCCATGAACGATCCGACGTTACGGGAAAAACGCCGCCCTCGTAACTCAAGACCGTGCGTGGGAATATCGGTAGCGCTTCTTGCAGCAGAACAGCAGCATCCTTGTATCGTGAGCTAAAATGTCCAAGCAACAATTGACCAACGTTGCAGGCAAGCGCCATGCGCGCCGCTTGGGCGGCGGTGCTGTGCATGGTCTCCGTGGCGCGAGCCGCCAAGGCCGTGGCAAAGGTGGCCTCGTGATAGAGCAGGTCGATACCGCTGAGGAAGGGTATCAACGCGGGTTCGTACGCCGTGTCTGAACAATAGGCATAGGTCCTGGGGGCAAGTGGATCCAGGGTCAGTTCAGCGTTCGGTATGTGGCGACCGTCCGGAAAAACGAGATCTTCACCATTCTTCACATCGTTGCGCTTGAACTGGGGTATCTCGTGCAGGCGATCCCCACGCAATGGACGCAAGCCCGGTGCTTCGCGAAAAATGAAGCCTGTGCAAGGGATGCGATGCCGCAAGGCCAATTGGCTTATCGTCACGTGGGCATCGGCGTGGATCTCCTGACCATTTTCCGGTATCAAGGTCCGCACCTCCAAGGGATAACGAAGCCAGGTGCCAGATGCGCGTAACTGGATGTCGATGATGGCCTTCAGGTCTTGCGGGCCGTGGATGGTCAATGCCGTGCGGCGACCCATAAGGTGCATGGAGCTGATCAGGCCCATGAGCCCCAAGTAGTGATCGCCGTGGAGGTGACTGATGAAGATGTGGTTGATGCGCTGGAAGTTGATGCCCGCTTCGCGCAATCGTTCCTGCGTGCCTTCTCCGCAATCGATCAGGTAGAGGTGGTCGTGCACGTTCAACACCTGAGCAGTTGGGTAACGCCCCCTGGCCGGAAGCGCGGCCCCGGTGCCCAGTGTTGTTACCGTGAAGGGGCTGTGGTGCATGGCGTTCACGAAGAAGGCCCCTTTTCCGGGGCCTTCCAACGCTCGTTCGTTCAGTTGTGGTTCAACGCTGCAAGGCCATGCGACCCGTAAAGGTGGCTGCACCCGATTCGATCTTGTAGAGGTAAACACCGGCTGGTAGATCGCCACCCTCAAAGGGCACGCGGTTGTTACCTGTTTTGGCTTGGAAGGTCTGGTCCCAGATCTCTTCGCCCAGCAGATCGAAGACCCGCACACGCGCCTCACCCGAACGACCCGATTGGAATTCGATACTGGTGCGCGAAGCGAAGGGATTGGGCACGTTGCGCACATTCCCCAAGCCGCTTGGCGCAAGGGTGGCCAGACCGGTGTTGACGTCGATCGTGATCTCGTATCCGCCGAACGAAGCTGGTAAGCTCTGGACCGTGAAGAAAAAGGTGAAGAAGGCCCGAACATTGAGCGTGATCGGGAACGTACCAACAGTTGTGGGGGTTCCTTCGATAAGTCCGCAGCCTAGCACAGAGGATAGGTAGGTGCAAGGACCGGCGGTCTGCGAATTGCAACTGATGCTCAGACCAGGTGGCAGTCCATCCACACTCTCCACTTGAACGCTGTCGATATCAACCGGCGGATAAGGAGGATCGGAAGGAATGTCCTCGGCATTGGTGGGTACGATCAGGTTGAGCGTATCGCTGTAGAATATACCTACTACGCCGTCCATGAAATTCTCTGTGGTATCGGGCCAAACGCCGTAAACGCTATCCGCGTAGAGCACATCGGGGGTACACTGGGCGCTGGCTTCCACTGAGACCAACGAAGCGATACTAATTAGGAGTAAGGTTCTACGCATGGGTTGCTTATTCTTTGTTGACGTCCTTCTCGATCTCTTCCATGTACAGCAGGTCCACAGCCTCGGCAGGCGTTGGCGTTATGGACAGTACACTTTCCAGTTGCGAGATCTGCACCAGCTTTTGTACCGGTTCCTGCAAACCACATACCACAAGGGTACCATTCACGCTCTTGCATAACCGGTTGGCCACGAGCAGTGCGCTCAGTCCAGAGGAATCGCAATAGCGCGTGCTGGAAAGGTCAATGATGACATTGCGCACGCCGGTCTTGTTCAAGTAGACCAGTTCGCTTTTCAATTCCGGCGCACAGGTGGTGTCCAGCTTATCCACGTTGCTGGTCACGAGCGTGTACCGGCCTTTATCCTCGATGGTGAAGTTCATGATCGATGGGCTATCCGGCCAAATATAGTCATGCGAACGGGAGATAGCCTGACAAGACCGCCCAACGACTTTCAAACACCCTGGCGTGGAATACGTGCCGCAAGCAGGTAAAGCACAGCCATTCGGATGGCCACACCGTTCTCGACCTGGTCCAGGATGATGCTATTGGCATGGTCGGCCACCTGGCTGGTGACCTCCACTCCCCTATTGATCGGGCCGGGGTGCATGATCACCACATCCTTGCCGATCCGCTTGTACCGCTCCAGATCCAATCCGTAGCGCATGGCATATTCGCGCAAACTGGGGAAGTTGGACACACCGTCATCTCCCTGCCGTTCCATTTGTATGCGCAGCATGTTGGCCACATCGCACCAGGCCAAGGCCTTGTCCAGATCGTATTCCAGGCGAACGCCAAGATCCTCAATGTGGCGCGGCATCAGGGTGCTCGGTCCACACAGCATCACCTCCGCGCCCAGCTGTTTCAAGCAAAGTATATTGCTCAAGGCTACCCGCGAGTGCAGGATATCGCCTACGATCAACACCTTCACCCCCTTCACTTTGCCCAGCTTCTCGCGAATGCTGTAGGCATCCAACAAGGCTTGGGTGGGATGTTCGTGGGTGCCATCTCCAGCGTTCACGATGCGGGCATCCACATGCCGGCTTAGGAATACGGCCGCTCCGGGATCGGGGTGCCGCATCACCACCATGTCCACTTTCATGGCCAGGATGTTGTTCACGGTATCCACCAAGGTTTCTCCCTTGCTCACACTACTTCCCGAAGAACTGAAGTTGACCACATCGGCGCTTAGCCGCTTTTCTGCCAGTTCGAAGCTGACCCGGGTGCGGGTGCTGCTCTCGAAGAAAAGGTTGGCGATGGTGATGTCGCGCAACGAGGGCACTTTCTTGATGGGCCTGTTCAACACTTCCTTGAACCCATCGGCCGTGCGGAAGATGAGTTCGATATCCGCGGTGGTCAGCTCCTTGATGCCCAGGAGGTGCTCTACGCTAAGTTGGTCGCTATGGACGGCCGTGCTCATCGGTCGGCGGAGGTGCCCTGTGCGAAGGTCGTGCTGTTGAGGCCATCGTTATCGGCAGCGTGCAAGAGCACTTGATCGGCCCCATCGATCTCTTTCCATTCCACGGTAACGCGCTGCTCGCCGATGCTATCCACCCACTTGCCCACGTAGTCCGGTTGTATGGGTAGTTCGCGGCTGAAACGGCGGTCGATAAGCACCAGCAATTGCACGCTGGCTGGACGGCCGAAGGCCAGCAAGGCATCGAGGCCGGCACGGATGGTCCTTCCTGTGTAGAGCACATCATCCACCAAGACCACCTTGCGACCATCGAGCATGAAATCCAATTGCGTTGCGCTGGGTGCCAGCGGTGTTGCCCGGTGCCGGAAATCGTCACGGTGGAAGGTGATGTCCAGTTCGCCGTATCGGAACTCCTGCGTACCCGTGATGCGCCCCAACTCGGTACGGAGACGGCGAGCCAAAAGAATACCGCGGGGCTGCAAGCCGATCAGGGCAACACCCTCCAAATTGCCATGGTCCTCGATCAGCTGGTAGCACAGCCGCCCCACGGTGAGCCCGAAGGCTTTGGCGGTGAGGATGGGGAAAGCGGACATCGGTGGCGAAGATATCCAGCATGGACGGACTTGGCCACGGAGAACAAATGCCCGGGGATGTGTGCGGAGAACGGCATCGGAATTGGGTAATGCTGTGCGGCTAAACGATGCCTACGCTCAGAAGACCCAGCTTTCTAGATCCAAAAATGGTTCTATCCGATAAACCAAACTCGATCACCTCGTCCACACCCTTTCTGCGGAGTTGTCCGCCATGCGGCGGAGCCTAATGCCGTATGGCACACACCAAGCATGTTCCGCCCCCAAATGATCGGTACGAAGACGCTTGCACAAAGAATAGGTCTGTGAAGCCTTAGTCCGCCAACTTGCGGGTTGGCTCACTAGTTCCAGTTACGTTGGTTTGTCATTTTTACCAGTACTGCTCAACGCATAATAGAACCCAACGCCGAACAATAAGGTGATCAAACCAGCGAAATAAGGTATAAGATCCACCATGTTAATTCTTCTTTATTAAGTGTAGATAAATTCCAAAACACAGTATCGAGGGTACCCAAAGACCGATAAAAATGGCTTGGTTCTCATGACCACTGAAGAACAAGATCTCTGAAAAGATCAGAGAAATCATGGCGGCTAGAAAAAGCAACTTGTCCGTTAAGTTGAATTTATTCAACATGTTCAATTGTGTTTAGCGTTCCAGGGTCTGGCTTTTCGGGTTGCACCGTTCCTTTCTGTGCCTTCCGGCTTCCACGCCTTCACCCCAATGATACGTTCGTTTTGGCACATTTGGTTTTTGTTAGCGCCTGTTCTTGAACAATTCGTTGTTTCTGACGCTGTTGATAAAGGTTTGGGGCTTTGCGAAGGAGCCGATCTTTACCCCCTGCCGGCAGGCAGGCAGGCAGGCAGGCAGGCAGGCAGGTGTTTGTGCGGAGACCCACTGTTCGACCAACCACAAATGTATCTGCGGAGACTTAAAACGACGCACACTAACCGGGAGTATTCACGAAAGTATGTCATCACTTTCTTTAGTGGGGCTGGATGCTCTGGAGGCCTTAGGCCGACAGAGCATCCAGCCCCACTTGCCCTCACGGCAGGCCATGGGCGAAGCGTTCGGGGAAGTGGCTTCGTAATGCGCGGTAGATATCGGGCCAA
>Ga0209591_10006992_pt1 | contig 12439 bp, 10 predicted proteins | sample MAT01_FD_187207 | JGI IMG/M metagenome (GOLD analysis project Ga0209591, IMG submission 187207) | Freshwater microbial communities from Lake Fryxell liftoff mats and glacier meltwater in Antarctica - MAT-01 (SPAdes) (version 2) | ecosystem: Environmental > Aquatic > Freshwater > Ice > Liftoff...
GCCTCCGACTCCGCCCACGCTCCCATCCGAGGTCTGGATCAACAAGCCCGCCTCCGCCGTCACCGTCTGAGGTCGTTGCTCACTGATCTTCCTGTCCAGCCTGTCTCATTCTTGTTGACAACTTCCGATTGCTCCACGAGCTGGGAGAATCGACAGGATGTCGCCTGTGATGCTGATTGGAACGTGTGTGTCTGGTATGAGGCTGCTAAGGACGTGGACATGTCACTGGTGCAAGCCTCCATCAGTCGACCCCCGCTCAGCGGCATTGGGAGCACGCTCGCTGAAGGCCCTCAATCGCCGGATTCTCCTTCAATTCCAGAATCAGGCGGGCCGCATTGAGGACTCGTTTTCCCGCCTCACACCGCTCGAGTCGCAGCGCCTCCAAATCTTGCTTCAGCGCCTCGCGAGCTTCGTGGGAGACGATCGATCGCGACTCCATGACCGCAAGATCCATGATCGTCGCTTCCAATCGCGACTCCTTCGCGGCGAGTCGAGCGATCTCAAACTCTGTTGCTTCGTGAACTTCCTTCAGAATCATGCGATTGGACTCTGTCAGCGGCGGAAGGCCGTTCAACACAGGTCGCAGATCCAACGGATTCGGGTAAAGGGCTGGGTAGAGAGTCGCGTCAACCGCCTCTCGAAATCTGGCTCCCGACTCGGGGCTCAGCATTTCAGAGAGACATGCGGTCCAACGCCGGTTGGCAGAGATAATCGCCCGCTCTACCTGAAGACGGCGGCTCAGCCGCCCATTGCGATCGTCAACGAAGGCCTGAAGGTCTGTCGAGAACAGGTGATAGCTCTCGGCATCATCGAGAACGGCCTTCAGCCTTCGAGTCACACGTTGCTCCTCTAATGATGCCAGCTCCTGGTCGTAGCTGGGCCAGGCAGCTACCCATGCGTCATGTTCAACGACTTCCAAGCCTCCCACCGCATCGAAGGCCAACACAACCTGACGCAGATCTAAATCCGCCATGGGCAAATCGCATCGAAACGCACAGAAGCGTGTCCGCCGCCGGACCTGTCGGATCGCATCGCTGAGTGCTGGGCCAGCGGTCTCGCCTAGTTCGGCGGCGATTGCCGCGAACAACTCTTCCTCAAGCGAGCCGAAGCGATTCACTCCTCGCTGACGTTCACGAAGCAGAATTCGAAAGGACTCGAGATTTTCGGGAGTCGAATACAAACCGCCTGACGCCGGGATCGACTCAGCAAGTTCGAGCGTCGGTCCAAAGAACCGAGGGTACTCAGCGGCCTCTCTGGTCACGAATTCCGCAACAAGCGACCTAACTCGTTCGGCGTTGTCCCCGGTTGGCTTCAGAATCCGAATCCAGAGGTCTGCGTCCCCCAGCGTCATCGGTTGAGGAAGCGCCACCTCAATTCGAGCGACTGGAGCGCTTGGTGGCGCGCCCTGTTGCTGGGCTGGAGCCCGGGAACCAAACGCGATGATCGCCAGAGTCGCTGAGGCTAGGCCCGTCAGGAGGCGCCAAACTTGGCCGTCTCGGTGTCCAAGAATCATGGGCAGTTTCTCGGTGGCGGCGGATTGGTGTAGTCGTAGCAAACGACGCTGGTCCAAGGATCGGGGTACACGCAGGTGTAGTGGCCGCTGCCGACATCATAAAGACAGCCGATCGGCGCCTTGAATTGCGCAGTCTTGGAAGTACCCACGAGATTGAGCGAATGCCAGCCACTCGGGACGATAACTGGCCCGTTGTAATTAACATCTCGCTCGAGCGGCAGACACGAATATCCTGGTCCGCCAGTGCAGCTGAAATTCGGAGGGATGCCACCGGGTAGGGTGGAGTAGTACGAACCCAGGCAGGAGATAGCCCCGGTCTCAACACAGTTCGCCGCCACGCCGCCCGAGGTCCATGCCAAGGCGAGTATCGAACAGGCTGCCAAGGTTGACTGAAATCGTTCGGAGCTTTCCATTGTCGTTCCTTTCGTCTGAAGCATCGACAAAACCACGGTCCAGGAAATCAAGATAACGTCTCCCCCAGGTTGTGCAAGGCGATCGCGATTGCCCTCGTCCTGCCTCCGGCCAAAGCGACATTGCTCATTCGGCGCTGCGGGTGAGACGTCGATTGCAGGCGGCGCTGCTACCTGCAAGCCGCCGCCACCCCGACCGAGTCTCTGTTCGGCCTCCCGAGCCCTTCGAACAGGGTTGCCCCAGCACTATTGCTTGGCCGGTTGCAAACCGAACCGGCCCGCCAGTTCAGCCAGTTGGATCCCAGCCGGATCCCAGCCGGATCCCAGTTGGATCATGAAGACGCCGCCGAGAGACCTCGGCGGCGTTTTCGCTTTCTGACCCTTGTTCGCGGCGGTGGCGCCTCGCGGCCGAGTCTCTCCGTCCGGCGTGGTCATCACCGGGCAGCCCGGGAGCGCCTCGAACCGCCAGCTGGGCCCAAAGTCTCTCGGACTCTGCCCGAGACCCGGGCGGGGTTTTGACGGGGTTTGCTCCGCTCTAGCACGACCATCCGGGGAGGTTGGACGCGATAGCGCTCACGACGGTGCACGAAGGCGCCTCTGGTGAACGACTCATTCACCCCGCCTCCGCGCGGCGCGAACTGCATCTCGTGAAGTGCCGCGATCATCGAGAAAGCACTGCCCAGAGCGTTGGCGATTGCTCCACGAGCTGGGAGAATCGACAGGATGTCGCCTGTGATGCTGATTGGAACGTGTGTGTCTGGTATGTGATTGGAACGTGTGTGTCTGGTATGTGATTGGAACGTGTGTGTCTGGTATGAGGCTGCTGTCCACGGAAGCGGGGCAAGCTCATGTGATTGGAACGTGTGTGTCTGGTATGAGGCTGACGGAAGCGGGGCAAGCTCACGCCCGAGCGGGCCGACCATTGGCCAGCAACTGCGACTTCAGTTTCAGTGCGCCCACCCCCCGCTGTCCACAAGACGCACCATCCCCGATCCCCGCCAAACCTGCGAGCGGCATCCGTGCCGACCGAAGCGGTTCTCATGATCGACGACCTCGCCGCCTATCCTCATGACTACCGAATGGTCGCCTTGACGGCCCAAAGACGGGCTGGTACGCTCTGTGGTATCGTCGACAACTACTTGGCTTCTCGTTTGCCGCACTGGCGGGGATTGGAGTCTGAGGTGATAGCGCGAGCTGGCACATTATTCTTCGTCGCGTTCGCGATCCTTAGCGTGACGGGTCAGCGTCTGCTTGCGTCCCCGGATGCCCCACCGGTCGCGGATCGTACGCCGCAAGTTGTCGATGCGACGGTCATCTACCACAGCATGGTCGTGCCGCAGGTAACGCCGGATGAGTGGCTAGACGCTTGGCGCGAACTGGGTTTTCCTGATGGCCGAGAAAGCGAGGCGATGCGAGCCATCGAGGCGTATGCCGAGCAGATTTCGGCGATATGCAACGATTTCGGAAAATACTGTGCCGAGAGAGAGCTACGAGAGTGCCTGACCGGCATGCGAGCCGAAAATCCGGGCGCGGAGGAGGCGATCCAAGAGTGCTTCGCGAGACTTCGGAGTCGGGTGTGGCCACAGACTGATGCCGCAATCGACAACACTTGGGCAGCGCTCACTACCGATATTGACCCAAAGGACACGGCGAAGGCCGACGCGGCTCAGCGGGCAAAGGCATCGCTGCTCCGTCGCGTATTGCTACGCCATATCTCGTCGCCAACGAGCTGGTCGTACGGTGGCGAGGGCTTGGACCTTCGCTCAGTGATGCACAGCGGATCTCAGGACGGCGCACTCGATCAGGATCTGCGAGACGTCTTGAAGCTGGCGAGCGACGCGCCGACGAACGACATTGATCATGTTCGAGCGGAGATTCGGCACGCAGTCGACGTGGTGCGTGCTGTTTTGGTTTCGTTTGAGGATTCGCAAGCCAGCACGGTGCAAGCGTTTTTTCGGACATATCGGGAAGGGGCCTTGGTTCGACCAGAGCGTGGCAAGGACCCGCGGTTGGCCGCAGAGTCACGTCACACGAAGCGAGCACGGGCGGCGCGGGAGATGCGCGTCAGCCTCTTTAAAGCAATCAGCGAGATCACGCAATCGTTGCGCCGTGATCTGGGTGAGGTCGCTGCCGCGGAGTGGGACGAGCGAGCTCTGACAGCAGCCCTGCCCGAGGCGTTTCAAGAGGAGTCGCCAACAGCGGTGATTCATTGGCTTCAGGCGCACGATCGCTTGGACCTTCAGCGGAAGCAACGCTACATCGATTACGTTCAGGCGCGAGCCCAATTGCGAACACAGGTTATCGATTTATTGCTTGACGCCAAGCAGGCGAGCCCCGCGCCACTGAGATCAGGAGATCCTGCCTTCGATCGCGTTCGCGCCCTGACGGAGCAGCGTCGCTCGCTCAGCGAAACGGCCGTTCAAGACATGCTCAATGGACTCGATCCGGATGACCGCCAAGCGGTTGAGTCTTTCCTTCTCGCCGTACGTCGGCGATGGGACCCGGCAAAGCCTTGGCGAAACATCTGACAGCTAATGAAGGAGAAGCGACAATGCGACAAGAATTGAATTGGTTGCGTACGACTGGCATGGCAGCGGCAGCGGCGGGAGCCGCAATAACATTTGCGATACCATCACACGCGCAGGGACCGTCAACGTGGTATCCGTATTAAGAGTGCGTAATCTCGGGCCGTTGCTACACCGCCTCGACAATCTGCGGGACGGCGACGAACGGGGCGCCATGCCGATACTGCCAGCTCGGGCTCCAGACTTACGAATGCGAGTTCGATCTCTTTGAGAACTGTTACGATACGACGGACCCCGAGATCGATTGTGGAGCGAAATACGTCGGGGTATGCAACGGTGCGGGACTGTGCGTTGGCGCACCGAATGGTCAAACGTGCCCTCGTCCCAATTGCTACTAGCGCGAGAACGCCCCTTGGATTTCGGCGAGGGAGTTGTCAAGCAAAGGTCGCTCGACGAAACCCAAGGGGCGCTACCGGTTCGGCTCTTCGTCCAGCTGAGCTCGATCGGTGCCGGGGGCAGCTAGGCGAATGGTGCGTCTGATTTACTTGGAGTGTTACCTTGCACTGCCGAGAGTCTCGACCGACTCAGGGATGGTGCGTTCGGCAGGGTCAATCAGTCGAAGGATTGTCGACGGCGTAGCAAAGCGCACCGGTCGCGCTGTCGCTGGGAGGGTGGACTATGCCAGTGGCTTGGATAGCGACCGCAATATGTGCGGCATGTGCTGTGGGGCAGGTGCCGGGCGCAGTCTCGCTTGACGATCGACAGCAATTGATCGAGCGTTCGGTGGCATTCTCACGCCCGATTGGAGAGTTGGACGCGACTTGGAGCTTTACGACTCGTTTTGCCGAACCGGTAGTCCGGGCGCTCGGTGCCGACGGCGAGGAAGGGACCATACGCATAGTGGTGGATGGGAGCTATGCATGGATCTCCGCCCGCTGGATTTCGGCCCCCGGAGGGAAGGAGATCGCTCAGGACGCCATAGTTCCCCTGCCGGAGGCGCGGGGCTCCTTGAATGGGGCGATTCGAACCATTGTCACTCATGTAAGCACGGGGGGCGAGCAGTCGGTCTCAATCGGGGACAGGCTCAGCATGAGCCAGAGTCCCGTTGATCTGCCGATTCTCCTTCAGTGGGACCACCACCTGTCGGGACTGGTCCTGCGGAGCTTGTCACGCTCGATTGGCGCGATGGCTCCTGAGGCACTCAGGATACGGCAGGACGGACTCGTTGCAGCCGCCGTGATATCACTGGGGGCGGCCGACGCCATCTTCGAGCCATTTGTGCTCCTTGATTGGACCGCGCCGATCGCTATTGCAGGCGACAGCACTCGCGCTCACCGGGCCCTGCCCCCGGAAGACGCAACTGATCAAGCGACTGAGGTCGCCAACGGCAACGAAGCGCTCGTGACCGATTGGGTTACGGTTGACGACCGAAGACTGCCGCGCCGGCTCGAGCGCTCATACTTCACGTGGTTTCCGGGCCGCGACGCGCCCGACGCCCATGTCGTGACGTACCAACTCGTGTCCCTGCGTAGGAACTCTGAGCGTGTTGAGAGTCTCGTCGATGTCCGGCGGTGGCTGCCTGAAGGCACGGCGGTTAGTGATGACAGGGACGGAGCACTCACGAGCATCGGCGCTACCACTGTCACGATCGGAAAGTCGCGGCATCGAGCACGCCATCCGGTCACGGTGGAGGATGTCCTGCGCGGCGCGGCGTTGTCGAGCCTCTGCGAGGCGGAGCTCATTCAGTCGACATCAGCGCCGCTGATCGATGCCTCCGATGCGGCAGCGAGTCCGCCAACGGTGGCAGTGAGCGACGATCTCGCTGAGAAACTTGGGTCCTCGTCGCTCGGCCCGTCGTACCCATCGTGGACGACACTTCGGTGGATCGGAAATGCGGCGCTTGCCTTGGGGGTTGTCGCAGGAATTGGTGGAATATTGCTTCGCTGTCGCGTACGGCGATGTACGGCCTCGGACGTTTCGGTGCGGGTTGGAGAGCACGGTTCGCCACCGGGTGGCCGATCGCAGTGGGCAACCCGGGTTGGATTGATTGCTTTCGGCCTGCTGTTGTCGGGCAGCGCATGTCTGCTGGCGGACTCGGTCGGCTCCGCACGCGGCACGCGGACGTTTGACCTCGGGAGCGTGCTGGTAGGTGATGGAACCACCTATGCGGAAGGGGCCGTCTTGTTCGGAACAACCGCCGAGCTCTCAAAGACAGTTGAGACTCTCTCCGCATCGTGCGGATGCCTCTCCGCTCGCTTGGGGGAACATCGGACCATCGATGTCGGGTCGCCCCTCGTAGTCCCGGTTCGCGTGGCGCTCACTCTGCCTGGGCAGAAATCAATCGCACTCACGGCGATCTTCAGCGACGGGACGACCGAGCGAGTGTTCGTTCAGGCGACTGGTCTTGTCGACCCGAGGTTCCGCTCGGCCGCGCGATTTAGCACCGGCACGCTGGAGATCGGGGAGAGCGGCAGGGACGAGCTGACGACACTTGTGTGCGGAACTCGCGGTGCGACACCGCGTGTTGATTGGCGATTGCCGCCCGGGACGACAGTGGCTGGGCAGACAGTTCAATATCTCGATCCAATATCCGTCGACTCGCCTGGGCAGTATTTGATCACGACTGGCTTCCGGGTGACGCCTGACCCGTCTCCGGGCACGTCTTCGAGGGCGTTCCTTGGCGCAGCGACCCTCCTCCTGGACGGCGCGCAGGCGGGTTCGGTGATTCTCACTACCGCTACTCGACCGGAATCCGTCGAGGCACTTCCCCCGGCCGCCGCGACTCCGTGAGAGCGAGCCCCGAAACGGCTCCTTCCAACGAAGCCATTCTCTCTGCTACACGTCCGTTCGGTCGCCGGTCAGATCACTCTGACTACGCTCGCGCTGTCGGACAGTGATCTCGCTTGGTTCGAGGCGTGCGATTCAGGAAGCTCGACCAAGAGATTATCCGTGCGATCCTGAGGCGGTTCTCCCTCATGCACTGGCCGGGCTCCATGCGACTACGCCGGACCGCCCGGGCGTTGGCGGGCGTGGGGTAACCGGCACCATCGACGGATCGTGACGGGCGATATGCCCACGGTCAGGACCCCTCGGGTTAGGGCCATGATGGAACAACTCCGAGACATTTCGCGAGGTGTCACGACCCTCTCACTTCAAGCGACCGGCTTCGACAGAAGCCGACCCGCTGGTAAACGCACCCGAAAGGGGAACGCCCGGATCGCGAGATCCGGGCGTTCGCGTTGGTGGGCCAGTCGTTGCAAGGGTTTGCGAGCTGTGCCCGGACGAGGCTCGGCTCTCAGCCTCGCGGCGCGAGACAACGGGCGCGACAGCCGCTAGGCGCTCGGAGCCACCGATTGGGGCGAAAGTCTCTCTGTTTCGATCGAGACTCGCCGGACGGGTTAACGCGGTGTCGGGTTCGTAGGTGCCAAGCGGACACCGCCTGTCCGATTGCCGCACATGGCCGCTAAATCGAGATTCGAGGAGCATCGGTCCCGCAAGAGCGATCGTGACAGGTCGGGAAAAGTCGCGCGGGAGTTCCATCGTGGCCCTAACCCGAGGGGTCGTGACCGTGGGGCTGAGATCTGCTGAGGGATCACGAACCCAGCGGCGGTCGCTCAATCCTGCATCGCTTCACGTGACGGGCGAGGCAAGAATTGCCGAGGCACCGGGCGCAGTCTCAATAATGTAGATGCAGCGACTGGAGACCGCTCGTTGGCTCGCGTGCGGGCAAACGCAATCAGAGTCTCGTCTGTCGAAGCGAGCAAGATCCTGTCCACGACTCGAGATGGTCCGAGCTGCTGATCGAAGCGGATCACGAGCGGTCCGAAGTCCGGTGGAAGCGATCCTTGAATTTGGACCGCCGCCTTGAGCGCCGATTCGCCTTCCGCGCGTCGCGCCGCGCGAGTGTCGGCGTCGGCGCGACCGGCACTGTCGTTCTCGATAACAGCGCTGAGGTGCGTTCGAAGGTCGCCGAGAAACGATGGATCGCGCGAGACCCCCATGGCCTCCATCACCCTGCATCGCCAGCGAGGAAACGGAAGGTTGCTCCGCCGAAGCTCGACACGAAGGAATTGCATCATCTCGTCCTTCGACGCGCCAACGCGGATCGCCGCTGACGCCAGGAGCAGCTTGGTCGAGTCGTCGTCCGCGAGAGATCGAAGGTTGCTCATGAGGCAAGCTGCGGCATCCACACGAAGCGGTCCGGATACGGCAACCTGAATGTCGATTCGGTTCGGGTTCATCGTGATTGCGTCGCTCAGCGGACCCGCGATCGACGGATACGGATATGCGCTGATCGCTTCGGCAAGCTCCATGTCGAGACTTGGAACGGCGGCCAATGCGTGAACCAGCTCCGACTCGATACCGGCTTCGCGCCCGAGGGCGAGGACGAGTGCCGCCCTCCGATCGTTTTCCTTGAGGCGCTGGACAAGGAAGTCCTTCCCGCCATGCTCACCGCGATAGAGGAGCACCGCAGCGCGAAACCGCGCGTCAGCATCCTTGCGAGATTCGAGAAGCCGTTGAAGCAACGCTTGCCGAGTGGGATCGATCGGTTCCGCGAAGCTGTTCATGTAGGTTTCGAGTGCCAGCCGCTCGTCAGTAAGTCAAATGCCCCGGGCACTTCCTCTTCGGAGAATACGACCCCCGCCTCGGCTGCGCTGGTCAATCGAGCCGCTCGCTCTGACCCGGGCAGGGATGCGAGGAGCTCAGCGAACTTCACCTCGCGCGGTGGTGGCGAGGTTTGGTGGCCGTCCATGCCGACAGTCGCGACCGGGACAAACCAGCAATGAGCGAGCAAGAATGCGGTAACGATGTGCATGCGCAGGTCCTTCGTGTCAGCAGGAAGGGCGGCTCAAGGAGCTTCTGGATCTTCCACAGCGCGAGGGCGACGAGGAACTCCTGTTGGGTCTCAGAGAGGCCGAGCGTGTCGTTACCCCTCTTGCGGCCGAACGATCGGATGAGACTCACGTCCAGCACGAACGTCGCCCGGATCGACTCTGCAGTGGCATCGTCAACCGCGAAGATCGGCTGACCAGAGGTCGTCTTCCCGAGCCGGTCGAACTTCACGCCGGAGCGGTCAACGCGACCGGCACCGAAGGCCTCGAGGTGCGCCGTCAACGCGCGCGGGATCTTGATCTGCCACTGCGGGAAGAGCACGCCGTGGACGAGGGAGTTCGAATCGACCTCGAAGATTGTCTTGAAGACGTTCCACCACTTGTCAGGTGGCGGGTGCGCCTTCGAGCTTCCGGGCAGTTCGATGCCGAACTTGTCGATGAGGTCACGCTCGAGCGTGAGCGGCTCGTCCTTCCCGGCCTTGTTCTTCTTCGTTGCCTTGGCATCTCCGCTCAGGACAGCTCCGTCGATGAAGTACGAGGACGCGATGCGGTGGCCCTCGGTGAGGCTCGTAACGACGACCTCGCGGTTCTTCGTGGGCTCCTTGCCCTCCGTCGTGTTCGTGACGCAGCGGATGTACGGCAGGCCTTCGAGCTCCTCGACGAGGTCGAGGTCGTGTGCGCCGCGCTGGCACACCGACTCGAGGTGGTTGGCCATGCTGGCGGCGCTGTCGACGATGCAGACGCTCTCGGTGCTGCCGCCCTTCCTCGGCGCCTTGTAGATGACGTGACCGATCTCGGGGAACCCAGCCGGTTGGAACCTGTCGCCGACTATTGGCTCAAGCGTCGCCGTCAGGATGAGCGGTGATTCGCCCTTCAGGACGTCAGATGGGGTGAGCTTCCTTGGTTCAGACATGTGCTTTGACTCCTGTTTGCTGGCGTCGAGGACGAAGCCAGCGTGTGAAAAGATCCGCCCGATCGCGGTCCGAAATGGTGAAAAGCAGCGCGGCGACCAGGCGGTCCGGGTCATGCGCGCTCAAAGGCACATCGAACGACGCCAGGCGCGCTCCGGCCATCGCATAGCGGCTGCTCGCGAGCCGTGTCGCCGCGTCGAGGTTGCCAGAACGGATCAGCGTGACGAGCGAGCGCGCCACCTCCGTGGTGCGTGCGCCGGTCTCGTCGGTGAGAAGGTCGTGCGGCGACAGGGTACGGACGATCAAGGCACGCTGGTCGACAAGGGGCTGCATCAGCCCGAGCAGGGCCAGCTCGCCATCCACTCGCAGAGGACGGACCTGCCCGTGGATGAGCGTGCGTAACGCCTGCGGGACTTTTCTCCAGTCGAAGAGCGCGAGCCGCGAGAGCCACGCCGAGAAGAGCAGCTCGTCGAGCTCGCTGGCGAGCCACTGATGCACGTGCGCGGTCGTGGCAGGCAGAGGAGCGCGTCCTCTGACCTGCGCGGCGTTACCGACATCTGTAGTCGGCTGATCAAGAAGTCGTCGTGACAGGACCGCGCCGAGAACACGCACAAGCTGCCCCGGTCCCCACACCCAGCGTGCAGGAGGTCGTTCCGCGTGGGTGTAGTGCCCGTAGTTCCGACCGAACTTCCACTCCACGCCAAATCGGAAGGTCGCGAAGGGCTGTGCGTTCGGGAACGCTGACACGAGTGACAAGGCGAGCCGCGCCTCGGCTCCGGGTTGCTCATCAGCGAACAGCGATGGCAACCATTCGAGCGGCAGCGGTTCCCAGCGGACCTTGCCCTCGCGGAAGCTGCGATTGCGGTCGATGCGATCCAGCGCAGCGGTGATCGCGTCGAGCAGCGCGATGGCAGCTTCTGAGCGGTTCGGCTCTGCCGCGACGTCGAGGAGTGCCGCCTCGATGGGACCACGCAGCCCCTCGAAGCGCCACCGCTGGCCCACCTTTCGATCGCGAGGAAAGCCACGCTGTTCGATCAGCGCGGTGACGCGTTCGAGCGCGTTCGAGGTCGCGGCGCTCTTCCCACCAACGTCGGCGTCGAGCGCGAAGCGAGCTTCGAAGCGCGGCTCAAAAGTGTTGGCGCTCGTCGTTCTGCCGAGCGTGAAGCGGCGGAACTCGCTGACACCGGCGTCCACGCCACGCTTTCGAATGGCCGTCGCGAACGCGGCCGGCGTCAGTGCGCCACGTCCGCGCAGTTCAGCACGCCCGCGCGAGAACAGGGCTCCGGTCTCGGCGAGCGTCATCGGACGTTGCCACAGCGGCGCCCAGATCTCGCCGAGGATTCGACCGGCTTCGCCCGCGGCCTCTGGAGCGCCCGCCTCGGTGACGAAGGGGAAGGCGCCGATGGCGCGTGAGCGAGCACCTAGGCGTCGAGAAGCACCACCGGCGAGGAGCGGCAATCCCTCGCAAGCGAGGGCCATCGCCCAAGGGGAGATCTGCCCTTCGCGCGAGGGCGACTGGCCGCTGTTGTAGAGCTTGGGTGCGTCGCTGAACCACGAGCCGGCGCCGAGCTTCTCGAGCAGCCACGTGACCGGTTGTCCCAGGAGGAACGCCTGCAGCTCGCTTCGCCTCTCGTCCGTGCTGCTACCTGCATCGCCATCGGCGGCCGCGGCCTTCTTCCCTCGTCCCTTGGCCTTCTTTGACGCGTTCGTGGCCGCGAACGCGAGCGCATCGACGGCTTGCTTCCATCCCGCCGCGAAGTCTCGACGCCCCGCGTTGCCGCCGCTTCCAAGAAGAGGGTTGAAGCTCACGCGGGCGTACGGCACTGCGTGCGCCGCGAACAGCAGGAGGTGTTGCTCGTCCGCGTTTGCCTGCCACACCGCGAGCGGTCCCCCAGACTTCGCCTTCGTGCCCTTCTTCTGGTCTTCTGACCATGCCTTGTCGTAAGGGGTCCACGCGCGTTCGCTTGCGACCCGCACGAGCTCATCGAGAAGCTCATCCAGCGTCGCCGGGCCGCCGACCACCTGGAGCACCTCGTCTCGCCAGGCGATCCGCGTGCTGGGCCACTTCCTGCTGACCGCACGGAGGAGCCCGAGCGACGCGAGGTAGCTGCCCAGGCTGTCGGGCGACAAGCCGGGCAATGCCAGAACCGGAAGCCGAAGCTCAGCCGGCATGGCGGTCCTGCGTGATTGCCAGGTCGCCAGGGCCACCTGGTGCGGCAAGGTTCCCATCACCTGCCGGTTATGACGG
>Ga0209591_10006994_pt1 | contig 12439 bp, 9 predicted proteins | sample MAT01_FD_187207 | JGI IMG/M metagenome (GOLD analysis project Ga0209591, IMG submission 187207) | Freshwater microbial communities from Lake Fryxell liftoff mats and glacier meltwater in Antarctica - MAT-01 (SPAdes) (version 2) | ecosystem: Environmental > Aquatic > Freshwater > Ice > Liftoff...
TCCGTTTGGGCGAGTTCAAAGAATATTACCAGCAAGTCTATGGCAATCGCAAGGTATTGGCATAATTTTTACTTGATTGCAGCCGATGAGCTAAACTATGCCTATTATCCTGGCAGACGTGCAGCACGCGACGCAAATTCGTCAACTGCTCGACAAAGGCCGCCACATCTTTGTTAACTTCGGCCTGGAAGATTTACCAGCGTTGCTCGAAAAAGATCTAGTGCTGTCGGGTGAAGATCAAGGGAGTGTATGGGGATTTATTGGCGTGCGGCGTGCAGAACGCCCACCAACACTGCCCGTTGCGGCGCCAGATCGCGCTTATCTGCGCGCGTTCATCTTAGCACGTGGGCGTTCCCCTTCCAGCGATGGCATCCAGTTGATGGATGCAGCCCTGCAACGTTTGCAAGGCGGGCCACATCCCGTCCAACTTATTGTCTATGGTGCCGAGTCTTGGCTAAATAAGCCACTGTTGGCCAATGGTTTCGGGTTGGCCGAGCGGGTGCAATTTTTTCGCCTTGACCTGCGCCGCCAACGTGTGACCGTTGACTCCGCTTCTGCACGCGCGGCCAATGCTACACCGGTTCAGCTACGCGCCATGCAACCAACGGATCTCGATACCGTTGCTGTACTCGATGGGCAAACCTTTGATCCACTCTGGCATTTTTCTGCCAAAGAGCTTTGGGAATTGCTCTTCCGCAGCCGGATGCAGGTGGCGATCGTCGATGATGTGATTATGGGCTATGCGGCGCTTTCCACTAATGGCGCAGACGCGCAACTAGCGCGCTTGGCTGTTCACCCCCAGATGCAGGGGCGTGGCATTGGACGCCTTCTGCTGCTGGATAGCATTGACTATGCCCGAACCGCGCATTTTTCTACCCTCAGTTTGAACACGCAAGTGAGCAATATCCACGCCCAACAACTTTATCAAAAGGTAGGATTTCGACCTGCCGGGCAAATTGATCCGGTTTTAATTAAAATTGTGCCGTAAATTTTCATATTACAAACGTAAGTTACCCACTTAAATCGAGGTTATCCCCAGAGTTATGCTAAAATTGGGCAAAAGATGAACGTGGTCAACCTCTAATCCACAACATTCTACCTAAATAAAGCAAAAATTGCACCGGCTTGATTTGATATCGTACTAAGTTCTGGTGCCATCACCAGTGAGGAAACTGACGTGCTGAGATTGCTTGCCCTTAACCGGCGTTTGTGGATTGTCCTGGGTCTGGCATTTGCTATCATTACCGTTGGCACGGTCGGTTATATCGTGATCGAGGGTTGGAATTGGCAAGATGCCCTCTTTATGACGGTCATCACGCTGAGCACGGTTGGGTATGGTGAAACACGTCCGCTCGATCCAGCGGGTAGACTATTTACTGGGGGCTTGATCTTGTTAGGCGTGGGTGGCACGGCCTACACCTTGAGCGCCCTAACCCAGTATGTGATCGCAGGCGAATTGAACGAGATTTTGCGGAGGCAACGCATGACACGCGCCATCCAAAAACTGCGCAATCATTATATAATTTGTGGCTACGGCCGAGTCGGGCAACAGGTCGTCGAAGGACTACGCGCCAACCGTTACTCGGTGATTGTGATCGACAATGACCCCGTACATACGCCGCATCTGGAATTACTGGGTGTTCACCATATCGTCGGCGATGCATCCGAGGATACCACCTTGCAAGAGGCTGGTATCGAACATGCCAGCGGTCTATGTGCCTGTTTGCCGACCGACGCCAACAATGTTTTTGTGGTGCTCAGCGCGCGCACGCTCAATCCGAAACTCCTGATTATTGCGCGTAGCAACCTGCCTGAAAGTGAACGCAAGTTGCGCATCGCCGGAGCCAACCAAGTGATCAATCCATACGCGATCACCGGCCACCGCATGGCGGCGCAACTGTTGCATCCAAGCGTTGTCGAGTTTTTGGATGTGGTGATGCGTCAGGGTGAATTGGAATTACGCATTGAAGAGATCAAGATTGCGCCCAAGTCGATCATGGTCGGCAAAACCCTGACCGACTGCCGCGTGCGCCAGGAAACTGGCGTTAATGTGTTGGCGGTGCGCCGTTTTGATGGTCAACTTTCGATCGATCAGGGCTCAGATTTCACGATGAAGACCGGCGATACGTTAATTAGCCTGGGTACGGATGCGCAACTGGCCGCTCTGGCCAAGCGCGCCGGGGATGAACGGCATGCGCTGCGGATTGGGTAGAGGGATAGTAGGATAGTGAGACAGTAGGGCAGTGTTTACTGACTCACTGCCCTACTGCCCTACCGGCTCTCACCGGCCGTCATTAACGGCTGCCGTTGTGCGGACCAGAGTGCGCCGGCCAGGAAGATAAGCGAAAAGGCCAGCCCAATCGCGCTGACCATGATGATGCCGCCATACTGAAAGGCGACACCGGTGCCCAGGCTACCAGCGCCAGAGGCGATCGCAACCAACGTTTCGCTAAAACCTTGCGCGCGCCCGCGTTCGTTGGCGGCGACGCTGTCGGCAAAGAGCGCCGAACCGGCCACAAAGCAAAAACTCCACCCTAGGCCCAACAAGAAGAGCGCAAAAGCCAGCACAAACATGCTCGGTGAAGCCGGCGTGAGCAGGCTGGCAATCGCCAATGTCACGCCACCGATCATAATCATGCTCAGCCGCCCCAAGCGGTCGATCAGCCAGCCGGTGACAGTCGCCAACCCAAACATGCCCAGCGTGTGCGCCATCAGCACCAGCGAGACCGCTTGCAGACCGTGGTTGTGGTGTGCCATGTGCAGCGGCGTGATCACCATGATCGAAGTCATGACAAGCTGACCGATCACCATCGAGGCGACCGCCAAGCGTATGGCATTGCTGGCGAAAATCTCACCCAGCGGGCGGGCCGGCACAATTTCGTGGGTGGTTTTCTGGCTGTCATCCATCTGGCGTCCGATCACCAATGGATCGGGGCGCAGAAAGAAAAAGGTGAGCGCGAGGGCAAAACAGGAAAGAAAAGCGGCCAAGACAAAAGGTCCCGTCTGCGGGTCGAGCCCAAAACTTGCCACCCATCCGCTAGAAGGTGGCACCAGCAACGGACCACCAATCGAGCCAATCGTGCCGGCGAAGACGAGCCAGCCGATCACTTTGGCGCGCTGGCTGGGCGGGTAGACCTCGGCGGCAGCGTAGCGGGTCTGCTCGCTAATCCCGCGTCCCATGCCAATCACCGCCGCACCGGCACAGAAAAGCCAGAATGAACTGCGCGTGATCGCCCAGGCGCTGATCAGCATGCCGACGATGCCCAGCGCATAGCCGATCACAAAAGCGGGGCGCCGACCGTAGCGATCCATGACCCAGCCAATCGGGTAGCCAATAAAGGCGCGTCCACCGAGAACCAGCGTGCTGGGCACACCGGCTAAACTTTCAAACCCACTGAGGCGGGCGGCGACGATGGAGGTAAGGGTAAAAGTGGCAATCAGGGCGGCGCCGAAGATGCTTTGCACGACAAAAAGAGTGATCGTGATCCGGCGCTGAACGGCGGGCGAGACGGCTGGTGGGCTGGGTAGCATAGACATAGGTGAGCTTTCTGGTTGGATAATGCACACTGAATTTGGCACGAATGACTTGGTATCAAAACATAGGCATGCATGTCCTGTCAAGCTGATTGCCTCTTGCAACCAGCAAAAGAAATAATGAACATTCTAGCGACCCGACACTTTGCCGCAGCAGGGTTGAAACCCGCGGCAAAGTGTCGGGTCGCTAGATAAACATTAACAAATTAACCGGCTAACGCGTAGGGAGCATCCTCAGATGCGGAAAGTGTTGGGTCATTTTCCAGCAACTTGACAATTTCCAGAACTCATGTTTAAATTCCCTTGCACCCGGTTGGAATATTGCTTCCTTCTAGTTCTGTGCAAGCCGTACTCCCCAACAGTCGGCTACCCTACCGTCCAAACTTTTGTTTTACACAATTTCATATGTTCCGAGGAGGAAAGAACCAATGCAGAAGAACAAACTGTCGCGCCGCGATTTTCTGAGGACTTCCACAATGGCCGGGGTTGGCCTGATGCTGGTGGCCTGCGCCCCAGCCGCACCCGGTGCTGCGCCCGCCGCCGCCGGGGGTGAGGCGGCTGCGCCGTCGGCCGATGTGGTAACCATCCGCTTTATGTCGCGTGCCGGCGCCGAGAACAATGTCAACGCCCAGCGCGTGCTCGATGAAGATTTTACCGCCCAAAACGCCAATATCAAGGTGTCGGTGGAAGCCGCCCCCGATGGTTGGGAACAAAAACTGTTGGCGCAGATGGTAGCCGGTGAAGCCGTCGATATCTTTGAAGCCTGGGGCAACATCTTCTTTAACTGGACCGAACGCGATCTGTTGCAAGACGTGCAAGCCCAAGTTGATCGCGATCTGACCGATGAAGTGATCAACGATTACAACACTTTCCAATGGGAAGGCCTGGTGATGCGTGGCAAGCGCGTCGGCATGCCCAAGTACATCAACGTCATGACCGTCACCTTTAACAAGGACATCTTTGACAAATATGGCGTTGAGTATCCGCCAGAAGATGGTAACTGGACCCACGACGACTATGCCACCATGGCGCAGCAATTGACCGAAGGCGCGCGCAAAGAGGGTAACGACGCTTTCTGGGGCGGTTGGAAGCCAGCCTGGAGCTGGGATCGCTTCTGGAACACCGTCTATATGTTTGATGGCAAGATCGTCGACGAAAAATATGGCTCGAAGTGCCTGATGGACAGCGAAGAAGCGCAGGCCGGTTTCCAATGGATGTATGACCGCATTTGGAAAGACAATACCTTTGCCCAGCCGGCTCAGATCGAAAATACATGGGGTGACAATGCGTTGGCACCTTTCTTTGTCGGCTTTATTGAAGATGGCACCTACCCAATCGGGCGCGACAAAAATTTGGGCGAGGTAATGAAATATGACATTCGCCACGTGCCCACCGGTCCCAGTGGCAAGCGTAGCGTGCTGGGCACCACTGATGCCTGGTCGATCACCAAGCAGACCAAACAGCCGGAAGAAGCCTGGAAGGTGCTCAGCTTCCTCTCTGGCCCTGTCTACCAAGACAAGCAGATTGTCGCCCAGGAGGGCATTATCCCCGTCCTCAAATCGCGCATTGCCTCCTTTATCGACACCGTGCGCGAGGTGCGCCCGTCGCTGGCCGATGTACGCCTGGAGACGATCAGCGAATTGCTGGAGTGGGGCTACGCCGAGGATGGCTTCTGGTTTAACAAGCAGCAGGCCGCCTTTGATCTGATCAGCCCTGCGCTGGAAAAAGTCTTCACCGTTGGTGATGTTGGCCCGGAATATCTGGCCGAGATCGCCCAACAGGTCAATGAGTCGCAAGCGTAGGAAGAAGTAGGGATACAGGAAACGGGATTCGGGAAACGGAAAACGGTAGTCAACGAGACCATCACCGTTTCCCGAATCCCGTTTCCTGTATCCCATTATCAGGGAGGTTTGCTAATGAGCACACAAGTTGCGGCGCGCCCGGTCGCAGTAGAAAAGCGCACGCGCATGTCCCAGCGGACGCGGGATAATATTGCTGGTTTTTTGTTTATTTCCCCGTGGTTGATCCATTTTCTTTTCTTGATCGCCTTCGCCATGCTCTTCTCCTTTGGCATCAGCCTTACCGAGACAGACTTGCTTTCGGGGGCGAAGTTTGTCGGGCTGGCCAATTATACGCGCATGTGGGATGATGAACTTTTCTGGAAGGCATTTGGCGTAACCGCCTATTACACCTTTGCCTTGGTGCCGACCAGTATTGTGATCTCGTTGGCGATTGCCCTGCTCATGAACCAAAAGATCGCCTTCCAGGGCGTATGGCGGACGCTCTATTATCTGCCCTCAGTCGTACAAGGCGTCGCAGTGGCCCTCTTGTGGGGCTATGTGCTTAACCCACGTTTTGGTCTGCTTAATGCCGGCCTGAGAGCGATTGGCATCGAGGGGCCGAACTGGCTCTATTCCGAACAATGGGCCGTGCCCGGCTTCATTCTGATGGGGTTATGGGGGGCCGGTGGCGCCATGCTGCTCTATCTGGCCGGTCTACAAGGCATCCCGACCCCGCTGTACGAAGCAGCCGAGATCGATGGCGCCAATTCCTGGAATCGCTTTCGCCACATTACGATCCCGATGTTGACACCGACGATTTACTTTAATCTACTGATCAATATCATTGCCTCGTTTCAGGTCTTCACTCAAGTCTATGTATTGACCAATGGCGGCCCCAACAACGCCACCTTGACGCAGGTGCTCTACATCTATCGCAAAGGCTTCCAAAATTTTCAGTTTGGCTACGCTTCGGCCCTGGCCTGGGTGCTCTTCTTGGTGATTATGCTTTTTACGATTTTAGTGGTGCGTTCCTCGGACGGTTGGGTGCATTATGAAGGAGAATTGAAGAAATGATCCAGGAAGAAAAAGCCTATTCCGCCTCTTCGTCGCCAGCCGGCTTGCAGGGAACGCAAGGTGCCAACTGGGCCCTGATCCTCAACAAGACGCAATATGGGGTTGGGCGTATTTTGCTTTATGCCGTGCTCATCCTGGGCGCGATAATCTTCTCCTTGCCACTGGTGTGGATGATCTCGACCTCGTTTAAACCCGATGCGCTGGTCTTCAACATGCCCATTGTATGGATTCCGCCCAAACCCGACTGGGCCAACTATTATGATGCCTGGACCAAATCGGTGCCACCTTTTACCACCTATTATGCCAACACAATTTTCATTACGGTGATGAGCATCATCGGCTTGATCTTATCCAGTTCGCTGGTGGCGTTTGGCTTTGCGCGTATCCGCTTTTGGGGCCGCAATGTGATTTTTATGGTGCTCTTATCCACCATGATGCTGCCCAGCCAGGTGACGCTGATTCCGATCTATCTTTTCTGGTCCAAGTTAGGCTTAGTCAACACCTTTTGGCCGTTGATTGGCCCCGAATGGCTGACCAACGCCTATAACGTCTTCCTGTTGCGGCAGTTCTTCATGAGCATCAATACCGAACTGGATGACGCCGCGCGTATCGATGGCGCCGGTTGGTTTACAATCTATTCACGCATCCTGATGCCCCTGGCACGGCCCGCGGTGGGTGTGATTGCGATTCAAGCCTTTGCGTGGAACTGGAACAACTACCTGGGCCCCTTGATCTATTTGAGTGAGCCCAAGAAATTGACCGTGGCGATTGCCTTGCGCCTCTTTGAAACCCAGCAATCGCAGCACATCCCCGAAACCATGGCGATGACGCTGGTGGCGCTGATTCCCGTTCTGCTTGTCTTTTATTTTGGCCAGGCCCGTTTTATTCAGGGGATCGTGATTTCGGGTGTCAAAGGCTAATTGGTAATTAGGTAATTGGGAATGGGTTGTCGATCTGACTAAATTAATTGTTAACCAATCACAGTTTGCGGTTTGGGATTGAGGGGATATGATGAAAATTGGGCTTAATTCGGGCATTTTTCCTGCCACTTGGTCGCCAGCACAGAAAGTAGAGGCGACGGCGCGTGTAGGGGCAGTTGGTTTGGAGCTCAATATTGACGCCAACCAACTCTGGACGCAACGCCTGGACGCGACCGCGCGCCGAGCTCTACGCCAACAGGCCGCAGATGCAGGCGTTGCCATCACTTCGCTTTGTATGAATGCGCATTGGGTCTTCAACTTGGCCAGCCCCGATGTGCGCATCCGCGATCTAGGTGTCAGTTTGATGTTAGATGCCATCGACATGGCCCAGGAATTGGGTGCGGCGGCCCTGCTCATCCCTGGTTGCGACCAGGATCAGTCACCGGCCAACAAATGGGAACTCTTCCGCGATGGCGTGTTGCAAGGGATCGGGCGCGCCCAACAGGCTGGCGTGCAGTTAGCCTTGGAAGCCGTGAACAAGCCCTTTCTGCTTGATACGGCAAAACTACTGCAAATGATCGATGCCTGCGGCGGCGCGCCGATTTTGGGTATTTATCTGGATGTGGGTAATTCAACATCTAGTGGCCTGGACCCTGCCGCGGAAGTGCGGGCGGCACAGGGGCGCGCGGTCCTGACGCACGTAAAAGACTGGAACCCAACCAATAGTAATCAACGCCTATTGGGCGCCGGCGCAGTCGATTTCGATGCCTCGTTTGCTGCCCTGCGCGAGATTGGCTACGACAATTATATGATCGTAGAATTATCACCCGATCCGAATGATCCAGACGCAGTCGCACGCCATGCCGTGCAATTCCTGTTGCACCGTCAATAAACTTACCTATAATCCCACAGTGCGGTAAAACCACAACGAGAAATAGCGCTACTTCATCAATAATCACCACATCACAATGATATGATCGGATGGCAAGGTCGCCAATTCACAGGTAGAACCTGGTTTCGGCGCGTTTTCATTTGGGAAACGATGGTTGGTCGACTTGAAAATTTCTCGATTTTAGCATATAGTGATTTGTCTTTTTGATTTGGATCAGACAATCTGCCTGGTCCCCTATCGATGCAGGAATGGGATAATCGCAATTGGATTCACTCGCTTGTTAGATGAAACTGTTACTTTTCGGCTGGCTCAAGCGTAGTGGTATAGGTAAATTGTTCTATCGGTAAAAGGAATCGGGTCTTATGGCTCAGGCAGTTCGCACGTTTAAACGACCACATAACTGGCTTTCCCGTTGGTTGCTTCAGGAGCAGGGTAGGAAAACAAAGTCCCATCATAAAGGGGGCGGTCATCAAACGCATTCCTGGTGGCAAGTGATGTGTCTGACCGGCGTTGATTATTTCTCTACGCTGGGTTACCAGCCTGGTATTGCCGCGCTGGCAGCCGGTGCGCTTTCGCCATTTGCGACGCTTGTCCTTATTTTGCTCACCTTGTTTGGTGCACTGCCGATCTATCGGCGTGTGGCGGCAGAAAGTCCCCACGGCGAAGGCTCGATCGCGATGTTGGAACACTTACTACCCTGGTGGCAGGGTAAAATTTTCGTGCTCGTGTTGCTCGGCTTCGTCGCCACCGATTTTATCATTACGATTACGCTGTCGGCGGCTGATGCTACAGCCCATATTATCGAGAACCCGTTTGCACCGGCCTTTTTTGAGCACCATACCATCGGCGTCACACTGGTGTTGGTTGCCTTCTTGGCGGCGGTCTTTCTCAAGGGTTTTCGTGAGGCGATTGGGATTGCCGTTTTCTTGGTAATCGGCTACTTGTTTCTAAACTTGATTGTGATCAGCGTTGGCATCTATGAAGTGATCACCCATCCATTTATGTTGAGCAACTGGCGCGCGGCACTCTTTACGGCCCATGGCAATCCATTGGCTATGGTAGGCATTTCACTCTTACTCTTTCCCAAGCTGGCGTTGGGTTTGTCGGGGTTCGAGACGGGCGTAGCTGTTATGCCATTGGTACGCGGCAATCCCAACGATACGGAAGCCCACCCGGTGGGGCGCGTTCGCAATACACGTAAGCTCTTGATGGGCGCGGCGTTGATTATGAGTGTTTTTCTGCTCACCAGCAGTATTGTAACCACGGTGCTGATCCCGACCGAAGCGTTTCAACCGGGTGGCGAAGCTAATGGCCGTGCCCTGGCTTATCTAGCCCACTTTTACCTGGGCGACTGGTTTGGCACACTTTACGATGTGAGCACGATTGCCATTCTCTGGTTTGCCGGGGCTTCCGCCATGGCCGGCCTTCTTAACATTGTGCCACGCTACTTACCGCGTTATGGCATGGCGCCGAACTGGGCGCGGGCCACGCGTCCGTTGGTGCTGGTCTATACCGCGATCGCCTTTGCCGTCACTATTATCTTTCGCGCCGATGTGGATGCCCAGGGTGGCGCTTATGCCACTGGTGTGCTTGTCTTGATGAGTTCTGCCGCATTGGCAGTAACACTCTCGGTTTGGCATAAACAGGACCGCCGCAGCACCCTCATGTTCGGCATTATTACCCTGGTTTTTATCTACACCACTGTCGTCAACAGCATTGAGCGGCCCGATGGTGTGAGGATTGCCAGTTTCTTTATCGGCGCCATCATCCTTACCTCGCTGGTCTCGCGCGTCTGGCGTTCGACCGAATTGCGCGTCGAACGTTTTGAGTTGGACGAGACGGCTCAGCGTTTCTTGGACGATGCTAAACATAACGGGCCGATCCGTATTATCGCCAATCGCAAAGCGAAAGGTGATGAGCATGAATATCGGGTGAAGGAGCGCGAGGTCCGTGAAGACACACACATTCCGACGAATGATAAGGTGATTTTTCTGGAAATTAATGTGCGCGACCCATCTGAATTTGTTGATGTGATGAAAATACACGGGGTGGAGATTGGTAAGTACCGCGTATTACGGGCGGATAGCACCGCGGTGCCCAACGCCATTGCCGCCTTTTTACTTTATGTGCGTGAACGCACCAACAAAATTCCCCACGCCTATTTTGGCTGGGCCGAAGGCAACCCCATTCATTATCTGATTCGCTTCATCTTATTTGGTGAAGGGGATATTGCCCCCGTAACCCGCGAAGTGTTGCGTCAGGCCGAGCACAACCCAGAACGACGACCGGGGATTCATGTCGGTGGTTAAAAAGTAGAGTAAACGAGAAACGGGGCGAATCGCCCCGTTTCTCGTTTACTCTAGGCTGATTTCGTTGGTTTGTTTAGGGTACATTCTCGATCTCAATCATCCACTCGCCCGTTGTGCTGCGCCCATCGCGCGCATGGGCAGTCCATGCCAACTGGTGGGGGCCATTTTGGATTGGTGCACCGTCGGGCCAGTGGTAGGCGTTATCGGCAAAGATGAAACGATTACATTCTGGTTCGCCGCCCCCAAACGCACAGTAGTGGGCCGTGTTCTCTGTTTTGGCGTAGACCCGCTCACCGTTTGGATCATAAATCTCAAAATCTACGTTCACGATACCATCGCCATCTTGGTTGCCGACCGCTGGATCATAGGCTTCTACCTGGAAGACCAACGTCGCGGTCACGCGGGGATCGAGCGCGCCATAGCCCATCTGGACCAACTCCGCTACAAGTTCAGGCGGTTCATCGGCGGGCGAATCGATGCCTTCAATCCGAAAACGAAAAACCCAGATCGCGGGGTCGCCGCGCACAGGTTGGATTATGATCGCTGTTTCATGGAGACCATTGGTGATCGGCGCACCGTTCGGCCAGTGATAGCCATTATCAGCAAAAAAGAAGGGGGTGCAGAGCGGGTCGTTACCACCAAAGAGACAATAAGGGGCGCGCTCCTCGCGATTGGTATGGACCGCATTACCGTTTTCATCGTTAATGTTGAAGGTGACACTTTCGATACCATCGCCATCACTGCGACCCTGGGCGGGATCAAACACTTCCACGCGTAAGGCGATCCGATCGCGCAAGATGAGTGGGTTGCTCACTTCTGCGCGCGCAAAGCCAGGTAGCAGAACGTTGCGACCCTCGTTGCGTTCTAAGCTGCCGCGCAGATTCAGGTTGCCGTCTTCGCCATCCACCGGCAGGCTTTCGATGATGATGGGGGTCGGGGTGGGCGTTGGTTGGGCTGCCGTTGGCGCGACTGTAGGCGGGACAGGCGTATTGGTGGCTGCGGCTGGCACAGGCGTGTTTGTTGCTACCGCCGGTGCCGCGGATGTCGCCGTCGAAATTTGGGTCAATGCCGCATCGGCCGTGAGCGTGGCGGCGACCGCTCTATCTTCTGCCACGCGCGTGGCAATCCGGTCTGGCGTCGGTTCGTCGGCGCCACCACAAGCCGCCAGCCACAGTGCAGCCAGCAGGGCAAACCAGAGCCAGCACCGCTCTTTTCTCTTCACCGTGTCAACCTCCTTCTAACGCCCGCAAGGCTTGCTCAACATCGGCCTGCGCGGGTTGGCAAGATTTGGCAATTACTTCTTCGTGTAAAATTTGGTCAAATGGCGCCTGCGTCCCTTGTTCAACACAGCCGGCAAAGGCCGTGACCGCCTGTGTCAAGCGCTCTTTTTGACCAGTTGGATCACCCTGTTGGCGATAGACATCAGACTGTTGCCAATAGGCGGCGCCCTGCACTTGATAGGCTTGCGCCAGCAGCCGATATTGTTTTGCTCCTGTCAGCGGGTGGATCACCGTGTCTAGCAAGGCCGTTGCTTGGTCAAAGGTTTGGTTGGCTTGCGCCAACTCGTCGGTTAGATAATAGGTCTGGCCTTGGGTGCGCAGGGCCGTCGCCAGCGCCAGGTGGGTAACACTTTGTAGAAATAGATCGCCGTCTTGTTCTGCCAGCGTAACTGCCTGTTCGTACGCTGTAATCGCCAGCTTTAGCGCGCTCGGTTCTAGTAGCCGCTCGACAGGCGGCAGACGTTGCGCGCGGGCCAGATAGACACCGCCCAGCACCACTTGCGCCCGCGCATAATCCGGCTCGATCGCCAATGCCCGCCGCGCTGCCCCTGCCGCCGCCTGGGTTAATGCCTGGAATTCTGGCTCCTGATTCACCTTTTGGCGAGCCAAAAGGAGCGCTTCGCGAGCGATAAAAAAGTAAAGAATTTCT
>Ga0209591_10006996_pt1 | contig 12438 bp, 8 predicted proteins | sample MAT01_FD_187207 | JGI IMG/M metagenome (GOLD analysis project Ga0209591, IMG submission 187207) | Freshwater microbial communities from Lake Fryxell liftoff mats and glacier meltwater in Antarctica - MAT-01 (SPAdes) (version 2) | ecosystem: Environmental > Aquatic > Freshwater > Ice > Liftoff...
GCTCGTCGCGACGCTGGCCGGGATGCAGTTCGGTCCCGCGTCGGCCGAGCGGCCGCGATAGTGCTGAGCTACGCGGAGGCGCGCGCAGCGTTGCTGGCAACGGCGGCGCCGCTCGATCGCACCACCGTACCCATTCGTGATGCCGCTGGGCGAGCGTTGGCTGCGTCAATCGTGAGTCCCGTGGCGCTTCCCCCGTGGAACAATGCGGGTATGGATGGCTATGCGGTCCGTCGCGACGATGTGCTGCAGGCAACGACGGACACGCCCGTGACGCTCCGCGTGATTGGCACGATCGCAGCCGGTGCGGATGCTACGCAATTGCCCGTGCTCGGTCCGGGCGAGGCGGTGCGCATTATGACCGGCGCACCAGTGCCCGCGAGCGCGAACGCCGTGGTACGCATCGAAGACACCGATCGTGGGGATCACGTGGTCGCGATACGCGATACGCGCGACACGGCAGGGCGCGGCAATATCCGTCCACTCGGCGAAGATGTCGCGGCGGGCGAGGCGTTGTTCGCCGTTGGTGATCGCATCAGCCCGTCGCACATTGGCGTGCTGGCAAGCATTGGCTGTGCTGAAGTGCCCGTGTACGTGCGACCACGCGTGACCGTGTTGTGTGGCGGCGATGAGCTGGTGTTGCTCGACCGGTTCGACGAGGTGCTTGCTGGTCGGCGCATTGTATCGTCGTCCAGTTACGCGTTACCGGCACTGCTGCGCGACGCGGGCGCTGAGGTGACGGTGATGCCGCTCGTGCCCGATACGCTTGACGACACGGTGCGTGCGATCACGTCGGCGATCGATGCCGGATGCGATGTGCTGGTTACCACTGGCGGCGTGAGTGTGGGCGCATACGACTACACACGCGATGCATTGGTGGCCGTTGGTGGGCGCGTGGATTTTTGGCGCGCGAAAATTCGACCCGGTGGGCCGATCGGTACGGGAGACGTACGCGGGACGCGATGGCTGGGGTTGCCGGGCAACCCCGTCTCCACCATGGTGACGGCGACGGTGTTCGCGTGGCCGTTGCTTCGCGCATTGGGTGGGTATTCGCAGACATCGCTGCGTACGGTCCGCGTGACGATGCGTGATCACTTCGACACCCCTGCCCCACTCACGTACTTCGTGCGCGTGGCGCTATCGGATCGTGAGGACGGTGGATACGAGGCGCATCTGGCTGGTCCTCAGGGTTCAAATCTTTTGCGGACCATGGCCTTGGCGAACGCCCTCATGATCGTACCGGAATCGGTGAACGTGGTATCGCCTAACGCGGTGTTCGATGCGGTGATGCTTCCGTGATACGCCCAGTGGACCACCGCGCGGGGTTACGGTGAGTAGTACTCCACACTCCACCTCACGCGAGCCGTTACGCCACCTGCACGGCGACGCGCTCGATGAGGCACTGGGCCGTCGCTGGGTCTCGGCGATGGAGACCGTGGCCGTTGGCGATCAGTCGTTCACACTCTTCAAGCCGGCCAACGCCGATCATTTGATCAGCGAAGCTGACTACGTGATGGACGAACGTCTTCCCTATTGGGCCGACCTCTGGCCCTCAGCGCGGGTGTTGGCGGCCACGTTGCTGAATGAAGTTGGCGGCGGGCGACGGTTGCTCGAGATGGGATGCGGTTTAGGGCTGGCCACCGTTGCTGCGATGCGGGCCGGTTTCGATGTGGTCGCCAGCGACTACTACGACGATGCGCTGCACGTGACGCGCAGCAATGCGGCGCGCAATCTGGGACGCGAGCCACGCGCGCAGTTGGTGAACTGGCGTGCGTGGCCCGATGATCTTGGTACGTTCGACGTGATCATGGCGGCCGACGTGTTGTATGAGACCGAGTATGCCACGCTGGTGGCCAGCTGCATTGCGCGCGCGCTCGCGCCGGACGGTGTAGCGATTATCGCTGATCCCGGACGATTGGCGTTGCCGGCGTTTCGTGACGGGCTGAGCGCCGTAGGGTTGGCGATTGTGGATACGGTGACGGTGCCGTTTGAGGAAGGGGCGGTGAAGCAGCAGGTGCAGATTATGCGGCTGCGGAAGGTGGCGGAGCTGTAGTCGGCGATAGTGACGCTGCTGCTCAGCTTTGGGGTGTTTTCCCGACTTTTACCGGTGGGCGAAATGCGATCAGACTGCCCTTGTTGTTGCGCGCGATACCGGCATACATAACGTTATCGTCACCAACTTCGACGTTGGACAGAAAGACCACCCCCGACGAGCCGCCGCCGTACGCCCACACCGTGCGACCGTTGGTGTCCAGCACCCACACCCTACCATCGGCCCGGCAGAGATACGGCGGGCACAATTGCAGTTCGACACTCGCCAGCGACCGATCCATCCCATCCGTCCACACGAGCGCACCGTTGTCTGGATTGTAGGCTTCGAGGGGGCCGTCCGATCGAAGAAATAGAACGTTCCCTGCCACCGCCAAGGGGATTGCCCACGATCACGCCAGCAGTGCTCGCGCCTCCCGGCGATGAGAACTCGGACGGCATCGGGCGCCTCCATCGCTCTATGCCAGTACTCCGATCCAGCGCGACCAGCGTGGCTCTCGCCGCCGACGCCGAGCGCGTGGCAAAAATCACGAGGTCTGCTCCGACCGTTGGCTCACGAACAACCTCGCCGAGCGTAACGCGCCAATAAGGGATGCCGGTGTTCGCATTAATTGCGCTCGCCTCGCCTCCTACAAACCCTGGCACAAAGAGCGTGTCGCCTGACAGCTGCGGATTCAGCGCTCCCGCTTGTTGCTGCGCACCGGAAAACCGCCACCGTTCTACACCGGTGCGAATATCCAATCCGACAAGCTCGATGGTCGAAACCACCACGACGTCACGATAGCGCACGAGCCGATCCGCACGTAATTCTGCCCGCAGATTTCGCTCCCACACGAGCTTGCCCGTTTTCCGATCGTACGCTTTCACTGTTCCGTCGATAAAAGCGGCGATCAGCAGGGTCTCTGTCGCAAGCGGTTGCGTGGTGAGTTCACCGGGCACCTCCCACAGCAAATCCTCAGGGCTTGTTGAGGGAGAGAGCAGGTCGCAACCGCTACTCGCCACCACGGCAACGAGCACGAGCGCGCGCGAGAGGTGTCGCATCAGAAGCACCCTGAGGAATACGGGTCGATGAAGAGATATTGCACAGTGCTGGCGGTCGGCCCGCAGCCGAATATCCTTCGACGACGCGCCAACCAAGACGCGCCACATCCCCGGCTCTACCACCCGTTGCAAGGTGGCGTCGAGCAAACTGAGTTGCGCACGGGACACCAAACATTGCACCGTCTGCGACCTGCCTGGTGCCAGCATGACGCGCGTAAATCCCGCAAGCTCAATGACCGGACGGGCCACGCTTGCCAACACATCGTGTTCGAGCAATCGCGTGCTGAACTCAATGGGATAACTATCGCGTCCACCATCACCGACGTTGGCGATCAAGTGTTTGGGGGTGGCAATGATTCCCGCGCGTTCGAGTGGCGTGATGTAGGCGCGGCCCATGGCCCCGGTCAGCCAGGTATCCTCGCCGTACGTTTCTTCCACGCGGCCCCATCGTTCATCGTTCGCAACGTTGATGACCGGTGAGAGGGACATGCGAATACCGCGCGATCGTGTCTCACGCGCGATCGCCGCGGCCACCCGCGAGACCAATGCGGTGTCCCACGTGGCGGCCAGGGCGATGGCTTGCGGAAAGGTGGTTGCGCCTTCGCGAGTAAGGCCGTGCAGTGTTTCCTCGAAGGGCAACAACGGAATACCGAGACGCGTGTCCTGCACGAACCAGCGCTGCACCGCGTTGATGCGCTCGGTGTGCGCGCGGGCCACCGTGCTGGCGGGCAACGTATCGCTGCGGCTCGCGTTTGCGCGCATGGCCAGCGGCACGCTGATCTGCAACCCGAATGAGCCGGCGCGATAGTCGTGCGTTGGATCATCACGATCGCCGGGAATCATGAAGAGCCGCCAGAACTTCTCTTCAAGCGACATACGGGCGAGGAGATCTTGGGCGCGTTCGTCGGCGCTTCGCGTGGGATCTCTATACGGTGCGCTGGCGGGCGGTCTGGCGATGGTGTCGGAGGGGGACACCGTGGGGGGCGCCTGGGTGGCGCCTGAGGCGGGCATCGCGGTGAGCGTGGCGCCTACAAGCAGGAGACGGCGGCGCACGGTGGCGGAAAGACGACCCATCTGATGAGAGACGTTCAAGGTGAATTGCGGTCAACACGTGAGGCCAAAGGTACCGGATGTAGCGCGGCTGCCATGTGGCACCAAGGCCGCACTGTTGAACCCGCGCAGCGGCCTAGATCACGAAACATGGCCCTGAAGAAGTGCGCCTGTGACACCGATGCATGGATTTCTGATGCGCTGCGCCGCGGGCGTGACGATTCCACGCATGGACGGACTGGACCGTGCTGGCACCAATGTTCCAATAGGAGGAGGTCAGGTTCGCTGTCTCACCTCCTGCCTGGTTCCGTATGCGCCCGTTCTTTCGCCGCCTGATCTCGCTGCCCGCTACCGTCCTCGGGGTAACTGCGTCGATGTGCCTTGCGTCGCCTCAGGTGTGGGCGCAGTCGATGCCCGTGCGATCCAACACTAGCGGCCCCAGCGCCACGGCCCCGTACTTCGTACCCATCGTGCCGTCCATCGAAGGGAAGGTGCGCAACATGGCGATCATGGGTGCCAAGGGCGACACCGTCGAGATCGTCTACGCGAATACCGGCACGGTCCCCACGACGATTGTCGGATCGCTGCAAGTCCATGTCAGCGAAGACAGCCTCGCCGCCAGCGTCACGTTTGCCGACACGTACACCGTGAAGGCCGGTGCCACGCAGCGCTTCCGCGTGCCGATGCCCAAGCTGGCGAAGGGTCGCTACATGATGCTGGCGGTGGTGGACTACGGCGGCACCAGCATGACCGCCGCTCAGGGCAAGTTGGACATTCGCTAGCATCGCTTCGCGCACGGCGTGTGCGCCCCGACTCACGGCTAGCAGCTATTCCTAACTGTCCATTGTAAGCGCATCGCGGTACCGAACGAGGTAGTTTTTCATCGACGGTATCCCTGACGCTATCCCTGACGGTCTCCATGAGCGAAGCCCCATCTCTCTCTCGCCGGGCCCTCCTGGCCGGCGCGGCCCTGGCCGCGATCCCCGTGGCGCCAAGGGTCGACGCGTTCGCCCAACGTGTTCCACGCAGCGGTGTTCCGCGCAGACGCGCACCACCAGATCGCGACTGCATCATTGAAGCAACGTGGGCACTGGTCACGCTGAACGAGAAGGCAATGCTCGTGCCCGACGCATCGGTTCGTGTTCACGGTGATCACATCGTAGAGATTGCGCAGGGACGCATGCGCGGCACGGCGCGGCGCGTCGTCGCGAAAGGCCAGCTCTTGTTGCCAGGCTTTATCTCGGGACACACCCACGTGGCATCAGGCACGCCCACGCGTGGCATCATTGAAGGTGGCCGGTCGTATCAGCGTCCGCTCGAGTTACTGGAGCAGCTCGGCGATGACGAGCTGGACGCAATCACCGCGCACAATCTGGCTGAGTTGTTGCGCACAGGATGCACCACGCAGGTTGAGATGAGTCTCAGCTTGCGCCAGATGCAAAGCTACGTGCGCGTTGCGCGACGTTGGCACGTGCGAGGATTTCCAGGTGCGATGGTGCCGGGTACGGCACGCCTGTTTCCGATTTGGCGTCGCACGGGAGATCAGGTGTTGTTGGCCAGTGTGCCGGATACACTGACGGAGATCGAGGCCAATCTCGCGTACGCGCGTTCGGTGAACGGCCCCGAAGGCGGGCTTCTCCGCGCGATGATGACGCCGCACGCGACGGATACGCACACGCCGGAGACGATGCGCGCGATGATCGCCGGTGCCAAGGCGCTGGGGAACGGGATGCACGTGCATCTGGCTCAGGGTTCTGGAGAGGCGCGGGTCACCGAGCGTTTGTGGAAGCAATCGCCGGCCGTGTGGATGGAGGGGCTTGGCGCGTTTGACGGCCCGCTGTTCGCGGCGCACATGACTGGCGCCACGGCGGCAGACTGGGAGGTGATGCATCGACGCGGTGGCGTCTACGCACACTGTCCCTCGGCGGGTGGCGCGGGCGCATCCAGCGGTTCGCAACCGTATCCTGAAGCGTTAACGGCAGGCGTGTTGACGAACATCGGCATTGATACGCATTCCAACGACTACGTCGAGAACCTCAAACTCGCCGTGATCTGCGGTCGCGCGCGGGCACGACTGTTGAATGCCACGAACGGATCCTCGCTTCGTTTGCCCACCATGCGCGACGCGATTGATGGCGCGACTCGGGTGGCGGCCGACGGGCTTCGCCGCAGCGACCTCGGTCGCATTGCGGTGGGTGCACAGGCGGATTTGTCGACGATCGACGTCAGTGGTTTGCTGGTTAGTGCGGGCGCGGCGGGACCCGAGCCCCTGCACAATCTCTTGTACGCCAATGGGCTGTCGGTTCGCCACGTGATGACGCAGGGCCGGTTTCAGCTGTTTGACGGTCGGCTGGTTGTGGACGACGAGGCCGCGGTGAGTGCGCGCGGGGCTCGTGCCGTGCATACGATCTGGGATCAGTTGCGAGCGGAGCGCTGGTTTGAGTGATCGCGGCACACACATCGAGACCCGTTGCGCGGCGCTGACTCGATTTGTGGGTCACTGCGTGGGCACGGCGCAGTGCGTCAGCGCGTCGGCGCGGGTGGGGTGATCGTGATCGACGCCGTCGTGCTTGAGCCGAAGAGTCCGAAGGCCCCGATAATTCCGGATCGGAGGAGCCGATGGTCTTGGGCGTACGCTGCGTAATTTTGGTCGACGGCGGTGACGTACACTGCAGTAGGCTCAGAGACACGCGGAACTAGCATCGACGTATCCGAAGCGGATCGATAGTCAGACTCGTACGCGGCCGCCGTGCTGGAACGACTCCAAAACACGGTATCGATAGTGGTGCCGTACACAACTCGTAGCACAGGACGTTCTGGAATGGTTGTACGTCCGGTGACTGACCGACCCTGAGTCTGAACTTCAAGCTCGTAGGTTTCGCCGGGCCGCAGATCACGCCACCCCAAGCCTTGAACGGTCGTGGACTCCGCGAGCGCATAGTTGTATCCCACCCGCGATCCTGGTGGTGGCGTGAACGGAAGAACGTTCAACAATGCACGGTCGCGCTGTCGGCGAACAACAATCCTTTCGGCCGGTTTCAGCACAACGGCAAGCCTCGGATCGCCGGTGTTTGCCACAACGATAGGCACGCCGTTGTATTCCTGAAACGGCGCGTCGATCGCAAGAACGCTGTAGACCATGGCTTCGTTTGAAGCGACGGTCAGTGGTACACTGGCACCGCAGCCGAGCGACACCAAACACACCGCCATAGTGACTGCACTCTTCGGCCGCCGAAAGGGGCGCGCGCTCACCACCGCACCTCCAGTCCAATACTTGGTATGATGGGGAGCGACAACTGGCGAGCGCCGTTCTCGTTGCAAAACTCTCCAGACGATTGCTTGCAGAACAGTGACCCTGGAACGCTCACATCAAGGCCGTTCTTGCGATAGAGCGCATTGATTACCTGCGCCGAAAGGACCCATTCGCGACGTTTCGTTTGCCATGTCCGTTGCACGCCAATGTCAGTACGATTGTACGAAGGAGCGCGCGCCGACAGCTCATCGCCAGGTACAAACCGATCGGAATAGAATGCACCATATCGAATGGGCTGAAGCAGCCTGAGCGCCACCGGCGTAACCGGCGCCCCACTTCTGTACTGCTGCGCCAGCGTGAATTGCCACCGCGCACCAATGGGCACTCCAAGCAACGCCACCAGCTGATGAGCGGCATCCCACGGTACTGGTTGCACACGTCCCGTTCGTCGGTCCTCCGCGCGCTGACGCGTGTAGCCGCCCTGCAGCATCCATCCCGAGCGCGTCGTCACGTCTATCGCGAGCGTCGCGCCTATTACGTGGCCGGACACCCGCTCAAAGCGAGGCGGCAGCGTGTCGATGATCGAACGATCTCGCTGCGCGGCTTCAAGCACCCCGCCAATGACCGACAAGGGCAACACCGGTATCGCCTCATTGCGCCGTGCGAACAGTGTAGCCGTCGCCTGCATCCGCGAGCCCCCTGTCTTGGTCGTTGGTCGCCACGTGGCGCCCACCGACGCGACATCAGCGCGTCGTGGCGTGGACAGTAGATAGGTTGGCGGATTCACGTTGCCTTCGATCGGCTCACCGGCGACGGCGTCAAATTGCACTCGCCGTTCAGCCCCAAACGACAAGAGCGTTGTGGTCGTGAGTGGAACGGCTAGGTTCACGCGCGGCATGACATGCGTTGCCCCCTCCACCGTCGACGCGCGCAGGCCGAGCGTCATGTTCGCACGCGAGAGGGTGCGCGAACTCTCCCCGAATACGCTGAGCAGGCCCTGCCGCTCGCTCACATCGGCCGAGAGCGGCGCGCTGGTCGCGATGCGCTCGCGTGCGTTAAAGAGCGACCACGCGTTGTCATGCGCGCGCGCGTCATACTGCACGCCGACGTCGTGCCGCCACTTGCTGCCGGTCCACGAGAGCGATGAACTCCCGGACACGCGGCGCTGACGAATATCGATGAACACGGGGGTGCTTGGCAGCGGGTCGTTGGGATTGTCGATCGCCTGGAATTGCCTGACATCGGCCACCCCCAACGACAGCTTGCTGTCGGTGCGCCACGCCCCCATGCTGCGCCAGAGCGTGAGCCCAAGCATCCGTTCGCCAGATGTTGGTCGCCCAGCTGCCGTCTGGCCAGATGGCGGAAGCCGGTCGCGCGTGTAGAAGTACGTGCCGTGCGCGCCCCACTGCTGTCGTTGCCGGCTGATCGAAACTACAAGGTCGCGATACGTTGGAAACCGCAGGTCGTCACCACCATTGACGTCCTTGATGCCCAGACCGCGAATGATCGCATCCACGTAACTGGAGCGACCGGCGATGGTCACGTCGGCTACGCCAAGGAATGAGGGCTGCACAATCACCGCGCTGGTGGATACCAAACTGAGTTGCAGCTCGCGCACGGGCACCGTGTCCGCACCGCGGCTGTGCAAATCGACGGAGCCACTGATCCGATCGAACGCGCTGACTGGTAGCTGCGCCATCCGGACGTCCATCCGGTCCAGCGATGCCGGATTGAACGCACCGAACACCTGCAAGACGTGAAACGGTGCCTGCAGCGGATGTCCATCGAGCGTGACGCCATGCTCATCACTCGCGCCACCGGCAAGATGGACGCGACCGATGATATCGTTGGGCTGCGACACGGCCGGCACAAAGGGCAGCGAGCGAAACACATCGCGTTCGCCAAGTGCCGGAAGCTGCCGAAGGGCGGCCGGTTGAATGGACGTGACCACCGAGCGATCCAGCTCACCGACCACCAGCGATTTTGGGAGCGTACGCGATGCCCGCACAAGCGTCAGGCGCAGCGTGTCGCGCGTTGGAACCTGCACGCCCGCTTGCGTGGGCGTGTAGCCTATGCGCTGCGCCCGAACGGTCCATTCGCCGGGGGGGAGTTCAAGGGAGAAACACCCATTGTCCTTAGTGACCGTTGATGCAGTCAGGTCGGTGACGGCAACTCGCACGGACGACATCGGCGAACCGTTGGCTGCGCGTACGCAACCAACGATCCGCGCGAGCGACTGCGCGTCGAGGTCCTGTGCAGAACACATCGTTGCACACAGAAGAAGCGATCTTCGCGAAGCGCGGGAGCCTTGCAGGAAAGAAAGACTCCCGCGTATTGTCATCAGCGATACTCTAGCTTGAGATCAACGGAGAGCTGAGCGGGGTCGAGGGTCGCATAGGGGTACACCCCGCAGGCGGTGTTTACAGGACGTCCGTCACAACTCCAGTATTGCTGTATAGCGCCGACCGTCGCACCGAACGGATTAGCTCCTCCAAAGAAAAACCGCCGTCCAAAGTCATCATTGTCGCCGTTAGCGCCGCCATCCATTTCCTTCACCTCTAGCTCATACCCTCGAGGCGAAGATGTGTAGTTGCAACCGACAAAAAGAACATTGGATATTCCTGGGCTTACCAATGTTAGCGTAGTATACGCCGTTCTCGGATGAGGAAAGTCTTGGACCGCGATTCCTTTCGAACAGAACGGCGTAGGATACTGCCAATACCCTACGAAGATGGGCAAACCCTCCCAACCCCAGGACCGAAAGCTCATCTCAAGCGCCCCCCACCACCCATCATCACGATAGGAATAGAAGTACGTGAGATACACGCCCGGCGCTGGGCCGCCGCCACCGCCGCCACCGCCGCCCTCGCCCTCCTCAAGGCCCGCCATGATCATTCGATCGCCTTCAATCGTACCATTGGACGACAACATTTCCGCCGGAATCGTCCGCGTTGGTTCGCTTGGGTGCATGATCACGAGCGGGCGCGATGGGGTCCCGTCGGAACGGCGCAGCACGTGCATCTTTCCCGTCACGTCGAACGCCTCAAGTTGCTCCGCATCAGGATCGAAGCTGGCGGCAACCAACACATCATCCGTCGCAAGCCATGACTTGCGGTGTGCTTCAAACGGAACATAGAGATCCATCGCCGGGACGGAGGCAAGCGACTCAGTCCAACTGCTCTCAGATTCGTTCATCGACTGCCGCGCACTGCGCAAGAGCGCTTCACCGTCTGGCGTACGAGCGAAGTTTGCGAACAACACTTTGTGATCGGTGATACGGGAATCGCGAAGCGCCTTTCGCAGCGCCGTCCTCTTTTCCTGCGACGCAAGCGAGAGCGCCATGCCCCTAGCAATTCGTTGCGCTGATACGCGACGTGCATTGTCGGCAGCAACCAGTGGGCTTACACTGGGCTCACTGCGCGACGCAACGTCGGGGGGGGGGGGTCAACGCATCCTTGCCGCAGCTTGCAGCGAGGGTGAGCGCCGCGAGTCCCATGATCCTTCGCATCATAAGGAGAATCCTCCCGTCGCGGGGCGTGTTCGCATCGGAACACTCAAACTTCTGCGACGATGTTTGAGAAATCGGCCGACATGCCATTGTGGCAACGGACCGGATCTACACGCACGTCGTAGGCCTCATAGCCAACTCCGTCGCATCTGCAGCATGTTGTGAACGGTGGATTTTGTCAAGGGGACTTAAAATACGTTGGCACCACCACGGATGATCCGCGCTTCAAGAATCTCGGACCTGCAACGCGCGAAGTTCCGGTCCCGTACCCCACGACCACACGTTGCGGCGGCAGCGATGAGGACACTGTTGCAGCACCGGTGAAAACGCAGGACATGTCCCACTATGGCCGTTGTGCCAACGCCGCGATCGCCTCACCATGTCTGAGAATGTGATTCACGTTTCACAGCAGCGGTGCCCAGGAACGGTTGTTGAGGCTGACGAACAGGGCGATACTTGCGGCGTGATGCTGATGGTTACCGTAGAACGCGGCCACGAGGACCGACGTCTCATCGAAGACCGTCACGCCTCGTAGTCGTGCTCGCCCGCCCCGCGCCCTGCACGCATGTGGTAGAGGACGCGATTCGTCGCCTCATCGGTGATTATTGGCCCCGTTCGTCGAAACACCCAAACGCCCTGCTCTTTCAGTACACCAGCCCCGGTGCGTACCGGCCGCAGCGTCATCCGTTCACCCTCGGTCGTCAGCTCAAACTCGTCGCCCGCTTCAAGCTGCAACGCGTCGCGCAGGCACTTTGGAATGAGGACACGGCCAGCCGCGTCGAGCGTGACGGTGTGTTGCATGGGCTCAGCTACCCGCCGTCACTCCCGCCAACCTGCTCGCCACCACCTCCGAGATATCCAACACCGGCACCGTGCTCCCTGCACCCGTCACGCCGTCGGTGATCATGGTCATGCAGAAGGGACAAGCCACCGCGATCTGATCGGCGCCGGTGGCCAGCAATTCCTCGCTGCGCTCCACGTTCACGCGCTTGCCTTGTGTTTCTTCCATCCACATGCGTCCGCCACCGGCGCCGCAGCAGAGGCCACGACTTTTCGTGCGCGCGGGCTCGACGAGTTCCACAATAGGCAAGGCCTTCCGTAGCGTGTTGCGGGGCGCGTCGTAGATCTCGTTGTAGCGACCGAGATAGCACGAATCGTGATAGGCGATCTTAAGTCGTTGTCCATGTTCCGTCTCCAACGGCACCCGTCCTTCTGACAGCAATCGTTCGATGTATTCGGTGTGATGAATGACATCATAGTGGCCGCCAAGGTCTGGAAACTCTTTCCCCATTTGATGGAAGCAGTGCGGGCAAAACGTGACGATCGTTTTGATCTTGTAGCCATCCAGCGTTTCGATCACGCCCTTGGCGAGCATCTGATACAGATACTCGTTGCCCATGCGCCGCGCCGGATCGCCGTGACAACTTTCTTCCTGACCCAGGATGGCGAACTTCACGTTCGCGGCCTGCAGAATACGCGCAAACGCCACCGTGATCTTCTTCGCACGATCGTCGAACGATCCCATACAGCCAACCCAGAA
>Ga0209591_10006999_pt1 | contig 12437 bp, 10 predicted proteins | sample MAT01_FD_187207 | JGI IMG/M metagenome (GOLD analysis project Ga0209591, IMG submission 187207) | Freshwater microbial communities from Lake Fryxell liftoff mats and glacier meltwater in Antarctica - MAT-01 (SPAdes) (version 2) | ecosystem: Environmental > Aquatic > Freshwater > Ice > Liftoff...
AGGGGATGGTCATGCCGACGGCGCTGCGGGCGTGGTGGCCGGCCGCGCCAAACACCTCGCGCAGCAAGTGGCTACAGCCGTGGATCACGCCAGGGGTGTTGTCGAAGCCCGGCGCCACGTTGACCATGCCGAGCACCTTGACGATCCGCACCACGTCGTCCAGGCTGCCCGTAACGCTTTTGACCGCCCGCAGGCAGCCGAGCGCGCAGAGCCGTGCGGCCGTGTAGCCCTGCTCCACGCTCACATCGGCCCCGAGCTTGCCCTTGATCGTCTGATCGCCCCACTGCGAGACCTGGCCGGCGGTGAACACAAGGTTCCCGCTGCGTACGGCCGCCAGGAAGACCCCGTTGTCCAACTCGGTCGGCTCGATCGTGTAGCCCAGCTCGCGTAGTCTCGCCTCGTACGACATCGGCCTCTCCCCGCTGCTGCCGCGCCCTGCGCGCGGCCCTCGGCGAAGATCGTAGCACACTATCTCGCCTGTTCAAGCGACACGCGCTACTTGGTAGCCGATAGCGAGTCGCTTTTCAAGTGGCTGCCCGCCCAGACACCGCGCTACGTGCCCTCCAGGCCGGCAGGGGGAGGATAGCTCCGCAAGAGCCGTCCGTCGCCGGCCGTCTGCCCGCCGTCGATGACCAGCGTGTGGCCGGTGATAAAGCGCGCGTCGTCGCTTGCCAGAAAGACAAACGCCCCGGCGACATCGTCCACGGCGCCCAGGCGACCGAGGGGAATCAGCCGCTCACGGTAGAAGGCCTGGAACTCAGGCGGGTCGATCGCGGCCGCCATTGGCGTCTGGATGTAGCCAGGCGCCACGGCGTTGGCGCGCACGCCGTGCTCGGCAAGCTCCAGCGCCATGCTCTTCGTCAGCAAGATCACCCCGGCCTTGCTGGCGTTGTAGTGGGCATAGCGCACCTCGGCGACGATGCCGTTCTTGCTAGCCATGTTGATGATGCAGCCGTCGCCCTGTTGTGCCATCTGCCGGGCCACCAGCTGCGCCACGTTGAATATGCCGGTCAGGTTCACGTCGATCAGGCGCTGCCACTCCTCGGGATCGATAGCGAGGAAGTGATCCTCGCGGGCGATGCCGGCCACATTTGCCAGCACGTCGATCCGCCCCCAGCGCGCCACAGCCGCGCCCACAGCCGCTTCCACCTCGTCGCGCCGGCGCACATCGCCCACAGCCAGGAGCAGCCGTTCGCCGGCGCCCCACGCCGCCGCGCCCCGCTCCAGCCCTGCGCTGTCCTGGTCGAAGGCCAGTACCGCCGCACCCTCGTGCAGGAAACGCGCCGTAATCGCCTGCCCAAGCCCGCTGGCTGCGCCCGTTACCAGCGCCACCTTGCCGCTCATGCGCTCGCTCATCGCCGCTCCGTGCAGCTCGCCCCCGCCATGCTACGCCGGCAGCAGCCGGAAAGGGCGCGTCATAAACCCGTAGAAACTCTCGTAGCCCTCCGGTCGCCGCACCATGCTGTAGTCGCCGGAGAAAAGCAGCGTGCCGCTCAGGCCGTCGGCGCCAAGCCACTTTGCGGGCAGCTGCGGCAGGTAGGCCACATGCTCGCCCTCCCAGCACGGGTCGTAATGAACAAGATACCACGGCCCCCACGGGTTCGCAGCCTCGTAGAGCTGGAGCTCGCGCTGGCGGTGCCAATGCTCACGGGCAAACGTGCGCGGGGTGGCAAACGAGTGAGGCACCACGTCGCTGCCGAACATCAGCAGGAAGCGCCCGAGCGCCGGGTTGTAGGTCATGGTCGGGTGGCCCACATGGCCAGGATCGCTCAGAATCGGGCGGGCGGCGGCCTCGTCGGCGGCCCACTGGGGGTTGTCGGCGTCGCGGCCACCCGCGTAGAACTCCCAGGCCACCCGCTCCAGCACGCGCTCACGCGGCACCCGCGCCAGAAACACGTGGTTACCACTCTCCCAGTTTTCGTCGTTGGAGATCGCGTACACGTAATCGCCGAGCGCCTCGGGAACGCCGCTGTAGCCCGGCCCGAACCCGACAAATGCCAGCCCGGCGAAGCGCGGTCCCAGAAAGTAGGGCGTGTGCTCACCCGGCACGTTCTGCCAGGTCTGGCCGTAATCGTCGGAGTACATAAGCGCCACCACGCCGCCATGCTGCGAGATCGCGTTCACAAAGAAGCCGTCGTGAGGGGTGTACATCGGCACATCGAGCTGCCGCTCCATGTCGATCGTGTAGACCTCTTTGCCCGGATCGGCGAAGTTGTAGTCGTAGGCGGCGACGTAGAGCCGTGAGCCCACGGCCAGGGCGCCGCAGACGTAGCGCAGCTTGTCGGCGGTGTAGCGCAGCAGGCCGGGAAAGCGGCTGACCTCCGTGACCTCGTGGTGTGGTGGCGTGCCCGTCACCCGCAGCAGGCGGCCGAAGTGCCACGGTCCACCGAAGTTACTCCCGTCGTCGTCCACGCAGTAGATCGCGTCGTCCTCGCCCCAGGCCCACCAGTGCATGTCGCTGGCGGTGCCGGGGTATTTGCTGGCCGGGGCAAGCCACTCCAGGCCGCGCAGCAGCGTGCTTGGCGGGTAGGCGAGCAGACGGGCGGGCGGCGGCGCAACGATCCGGCTATCTCCACTCATGATACGTATTCTTCCTTATCCTTTTACGCCAGTGATAACCGTGCCCTGGATGAACCAGCGCTGGGCGGCCAGAAACAGCAAGACACAGGGCAACATCGCCAGGGTGGCCCCCGCCATCAGCAGGTGATGCTCGGGCCGGCTGCGCACACCGCCCTGAAGGTAGCGCAGCGCCACCGGCAGCGTAAACAGCTCGCGGTCGCTGAGGTAGATCAGCGGCGTGATAAAGTCGTTCCAGGTGCTCACAAAGCTGTAGAGCGCCACCGCAACCAGCGCTGGGCCGGCGAGCGGCAGGACGATCTGGGCGAAGGTGCGCAGATAGCTGGCGCCATCGATGCGCGCGGCGTCCTCCAGGTCGCGCGGGATGGTCAGGAAGAACTGGCGCAGCAGGAAGATGCTGAAGGCGCTGCCGAAGAACGACGGCACCACCAGCGGATAGTACGTGTTGATCCACTGGAGGCGCTGGAAGAGCACGAACTGCGGGATCACCAGCACGATGCCCGGCAGCATCAGCGAGCTGAGCAACAGCATGAAGATCAGGTCGCGCCCCGGCATGCGCAGCCGCGCAAAGCCGTAGGCGGCCAGCGAGCTGGAGATCAGTGTCCCGATGATCACCAGCGTGGTAACCAGGGTGGAGTTCCACAGATACTGCCAAAACGGGAAACGCTCGAATAGCTCCACGTAGTTCCCCCACTGTGGCGGGATCGGGAGCAGCACCGGCGGGTAGCGCACGGTGTCGGCGCTGGTCTTCAGCGAGGTGGTGAGCTGCCAGAAGAGCGGGGCCAGCATTAGCAGGCTGCCGGCGCCCAGCAACAGGTACGACAGGATCGCCGTGGGGCGCACGCGCCGGCGGGGCCTGGGGTGGGCCGCTTTCAGGTGGGTCGTCATCGGTTCCTCCGCTCGCCCTCGGCGTAGACCCAGAGGGGGCTCAGGCGAAAGACCAGGGCCGTGAGCGCCAGGGTTACGAGGAAGAGCATCCAGGACATGGCGCTGGCGTGGCCCAGCTTGAAGTAGCCAAAGGCGTTGTTGTAGCTGTAGAGCACATAGCTGAGGGTGGCGAACTTCGGCCCGCCGTCGGTCATCACCAGTGGCTCGGTGAAGAGCTGGAGCGCCCAGATCATGTTCATCACCAGGTTGTACAGGATGATAGGGCTAAGCATTGGCAGGGTGACGTTGACGAGCCGCGCCCAGCCGCCAGCCCCATCGATCTCAGCGGCCTCGTAGAGCTCGGTGGGGATGCCCTGGAGCCCGCCGAGCCAGACCGGCAGGTACCAGCCGATGCTCCACTGGCTCATCAGGATCAGCGCGAACAGGGCCCAGTCGGCGCTGCCAAGCCAGTTTGGGCCGGCGATCCCGAACAGCCCGAGCACGGCGTTGATCAGCCCTGCGCGGTAGTTAAACAGCCACGACCAGAGCATGGCCACAGCCACGCCGGAAAGCATCGCCGGTAGGTAGAAGATCGTGCGGAACACGGTTACGCCGCGCAGACGCTGGTTCAGTAGCAGCGCCAGCGCCAGCGAGTTGACCATCCAGAGCGGCACCACCACAGCCACATAGGTGAGGGTTACGCGCACCGACTGCCAGAACAGATCGTCGGCGAGCAGGGCCTGATAGTTGCGCAGACCCACGAAGTCCGGCCACCCGGCGAGGTTGTAGTCGGTGAAGCTGAGCCACGCCGACACGGCCAGGGGCAGGGCGGTGAAGGCCAGGAAGCCGAACACCGCCGGGGCGATAAACAGCGCGCAAGCCAGGCTCTCGCGCTGAGGGAGGGTGAGCCTGCGGCGCCGGGCCGCAGCCTGGAGCTGCACGGTCTCGGTGGTTGCCATAGCTTGCTCTCGCGTGATGCAATCGGCTGCACACGGCAGGCAGCGCCTACTGCAGTTGCTGGAAGAAGGGCGTTCCCTCCTGGTCCAGGAAGGCCACCGCCTCGTCGGGTGTTAGCTCGCCGGCGCGCAGCCTGAGCACCGTGGGGTTAAGGATCTTGTCGGGGAACTCCCACAGGTTGAGCGTGAGCGGATAGGGCGTGTACATCGGCCCTGGCAGCAGCGCGGCGCGCACGCGTGCGTCGTAGCCGGGCGGCGCCCAGCTGGGCTTCATGATCGGGTCGGACATGGCGACCGACTTGAGCACAGGCGTCTCGTAGGCGCCCTGGCCGATCAGCGTCTGGCCCTCCGCGTCGGCGGTGAGGAAGCGGATAAAGGCCCATGCCAGCTCGGGGTTCTTTGTCGCCGCGCTCACCACGTTCGAGGCGACCATGGTATTCAGGGCGGGTCGAATCTCCTTGCGCACGGTCGGCAGCATGGCCATGCCCCAGTTGAAGGGCAGCTCGCGGAACGACCAGCCTGCGTCCCAGTCGCCGCCGGCGTAGAGCGCCACCTTGCCGGCGCCGAAGCCGCCGCCATACACGTCGTAGGAGTCGCTTTCCTCCACCGGGATGGTGGAGTTGTCCTCGACGGTCAGGCCGTGGATGATCTGCATCACGCCGCGCCCGCTGTCGGAGTTCCAGGCCGTCTGTTTGGGGAAGATCTGCGGTGTGGCCCAGAAGTCCTCCGGCTGGTGCTGCCACCAGATCCAGCCGGTGTGGTCGTAGATCGTGCCGAACTGAAAGCCGTACTGGCCCGCCGCCGCGTTGGTAAGGGGCCTAGCCGCAGCGCGCAGATCCTCCCAGGTCCAGTCGTCGGTCGGGTAGGCCGCACCCGCTGCATCGAAGAGGTCGCGGTTGTAGTAGAGCACCGGCGCCCAGGTGCCGAGGATCAGGGCGTGGATCTTGTCGGTGCCGTACTTAGCCTGGATCGGGTCGGCCAGATCCACGCTGAACAGCTCGGGCTTGCTCAGCACGGGGTCGGCGGCGACGCGCGCGGTCAGGTCGAGCAACTGGCCCTCCACCGCATAGCGCAGCAGCCCGAAGTCGCCGTAGATCACATCGGGCGGCTGGCCGGCGGCCATCTGTGCCGCCACCTTCTCGTAAAGCTCCTCATAGGGCAGCACGGTGAGCTTCACGGTTGTGCCCGGGTTCAGACTCTGGAAGCGAGCCACAGCCTCCTCACGCGAGGCGTTGGCGGCGCCAAGATCGTAGGTGAAGTAGTCGATCTCGCCCTGGAGCGCGGCGGCCGCGCCGCTTGCGCCGCCGGCTGCCGGAGCCGTGGTGGGCGCCTGCGGGGCAGCCGGGGCGCCACCACACGCAGCGAGCACAGCGGCGGCGCCTGCGGTGGTGGTCAGACGCAGAAAGGATCGTCGGGACAGCTGCTTCGAACTCATCGCACGCCTCCTCGTTGAAGGGCCTCTGCCACACACATCGTGGTGCCCATGCCTACCGCCTGAATATCTGCTCCGCCCGCGTCGAGGACGCGGCCGTCATCGGTGCTATGCCCTTGTCGTGGGCGGTGAGCCGCTCCGCGCCGCCGGCCGTGACCAGCACGGCGTCGCGCCGCTGGCCGGGTCGCTTAAGAGCGCCCAGCCCAGGCCCTGGTGGCGGGACAGATCGTGGGTGCGGGCGCGCTGCTCGTGGTGCATAGTCGCCTCAGGCCGACTGGCGTATTACTAGCTCGGTGGGCAGCGCGTGGCGGCGCTCCTCCACCGGCCGGCGGTGCAGATGCCGCAGCAGGAGCTCGGCCGCACGCTCGCCCATCGCGAAAGCCGGCAGGCGCACCGTGCTCAGGGGCGGGTCGGTGTAGCGCGCGAACTCGAAGTCGTCGAAGCCGAACACGGCCACGTCGGTGGGAACACGCAGCCCTGCCGCCTTGAGGGCCTGCATCGCCCCCACGGCCAGCACATCGCTGCCGGTTACCAGGGCAGTCGGCAGGGTTGCCTGGCCCGCCGCAAGCATGTGCGCTACGGCCAGAGCGCCGCCCTCGCTCGTCCAGTCGGGGCTGCTCCAGACCGAGCTCTCGGCGCCAAGGGCGTGGTGCAGCATCGCGGCCTGGTAGCCGCGCAGCCGCTCCTCCACCGCCGGCCAGCGCTGCTCGCTGTCGACGAAGGCGATCCGACGGTGACCCTTGCCGATAAGATGCTCGGTTGCGGCGTAGGTACCCTCGAAGTCAGTCGCCAGCACGCTATAGACCGACTCGCCCGGCACGGCCCGCGCCAGCACCGCGACCAACACATTGGCCTGGGCGAGCTCGGTCAGTAGATGGGCCTGGTCGGCGGCAACCCCGTGGATGAAGACGATCGCCGCGTCGATGCGGCGCGTCTGGAAGGGCCGCAGAAAGTCGGCGCTCTGGAGCAGCCGGTCGGTCGGAAGCCACTCCACCAGCAGCCCGAACCCGTGGGCGCGGGTGACAGCAGTGATGCCGGAGAGCACCTCGCCGTAGAACGGGTCGGCTAGGCCGCGCGGGTTGGGGTCGGAGACGAGCAGGCCGAGGGTCTGGCTCAGGCGGCTGCGCATGCTCTGGGCCGCCTGGTTCGGCTGATACTGGAGCGCAGCCATCGCCGCGCGCACCCGCACCTGGATCTCGGGCCGCACAAAGCTGCGCTCGTGCAGCACGTTCGAGACCGTCTGCGTCGAGACGCCCGCCGCCGCTGCCACATCGCGGATCGTCGCCATCTATGCCTCCTCGCCGAAGAACGCCGCGCTGCCGAAGTGGCGCGGGCGCGGCATCGTCACCCAGAGAAAGCGCACCCGCTCGGTGAGCACATGGACGCGGAAAGCGGTGCCGACAGTAAGCAGCAGCACGGCCCCCGGCCCGGACTGAGCGCGGTTGATGGTATTGAACATCGGCGGATCGCGCCACTCGAGCTCCAGCTCGCCCTCGACAATGTGCCAGAGCTCGTCGTTCCAGAGATGCCAGGGCTGGGAGAGATCGTCGGCGCGGCGCTTCTCGGAGAAGGCTGCCACGCAGAAAGGCGTGTCGATCACGAGCTGCTCCCAGGAGGTGTAGCGCCCGCCGAACGAGTCGTAGCGCTCAAGCCGCTCCGGGTCGAAGTGGGCGATCTGGATCATGGCAGGGCTCCTTGGCGCTCCATGCGTGCGTGTCCGCGCACCTGGGGATTGGCGACAGCGGCGGGCCAGGCGCCGCGCAGCACAGCCGTTGCCGCCTCGGCCGCCATCTGCCGCACGCGGGCGTAGGCGGTGTCGGAGCAGTAGGCGGTGTGAGGCGTGGCGATCACCTGCTCCAGCTGCAGCAGCGGGTGGCCGGCGGGCACTGGCTCCACGGCGAACACATCCAGGGCCGCGCCGGCGAGGCGGCCAGCGCGCAGAGTCTCGGCAAGCGCATGCTCGTCTACCAGGTGGCCACGGCTGGTGTTGATCAGGAAGGCTGTGGGCCGCATCAGCGCAAGCTGCGGAGCGCCGATCAGGTGACGCGTGGTGGGCAGCAGCGGGGCGTGCAGCGAAACGTAGTCGCTGGTCGCCAAGAGTTCGTCCAGGGCGACGGGCGCCACGCCTGCTGCGGCGAACGTCTCGGCGGGCACCAGAGGGTCGTGGGCGACGACGTGCAGCCCGAAGGCCTGGGCCTTCTGGGCGACAAGCCGCGCGATGGCGCCGAAGCCCACCAGGCCGAGGCGCTCGCCGCGCAGGCCGCCCATCGGCAGCAGCTCGGCCTCTAGCCGGCGCCCGTCGGGCCACCAGCCTGCGCGCATGCGGCTGGCGTGGGAGAGCAGGCGCCGCGCGCAGGCGAGCACGAAGAGCATGGCGTGGTTGGAAACCTCGTCGGCGCAGAAGCCCGGCGTGTGGGCGAGGATGATCCCGGCCTCGGTCGCTGCGTCGAGATCGACATGGTCGAGGCCGATCGTGTAGCAGACCACAGCGCGGCAGCGCGGAAGGCCGGCCAACAGCGCGGCGGTGATCGGCGTCAGCTCGGAGAGCAGCACGTCGCAGCGGTGCGCAACGGCGACGATCTGCTCCGGGTCGGTCGAGCCGGCGCAGACGAGTGTTGCACCGGCGGCGTCCAGCGCGGCCCGCTCGATCGGCAGGGGCGCGTCTGGGTCGGCCTCGGCGTGCACGACAAGCGGGCGCATTATTGGTACCTGCTGCTTGGGCCAAGCGCCAGCACGGGCTCCTCGCAGGTAATCACCTCTAGCAGCGTGGCGCGGCCGGCGTCTACCTCGGCGATGCAGCGCGTGAGGGCGGGCACGAGATCCTCGGGCCGCTCGACGCGCTCGGTGTAGCCGCCGAGGGCGTCGGCAACCCTGGAGAAATCGCCGGTGAGGAAGCGAGCGCCGTACTTCTCGCTAGAGAGCGGCAGAAATTTCTGGTAGCCGCCCATCAGGCCGTTGTTCATCACGACCGTCAGGATGGGAATGTGGCAGCGCACCGCTGTCTCGAAATCCAGACCGACCATGCCGAAGGCGGCGTCGCCCATCAGGTTCACGGCGAACCTGTCGGGGGCGGCGAGTCTCGCGCCCATTGCCAGGCCAAGGCCACTGCCAAGCTGGGTTGTCTTGCCCCAGCCGATGTAGCCGTGGGGCGTGGTGGCCTCGAAGAAAGGCAGCATCTGGTCGCGGGGGTTGCCGGAGTCGTGGGTGACAATGGCGCGGCGCCGATCAAGCGTGTGCATCAGATCCCAGATCACGCGGTAGGGGCTGATCGGGCGGGTGTTGGCGGTGAGGCGCGGCAGCCACTCGCGCATAAACTGTTCGCGCACAGCGTGGATTGTGCGTATCACCTCGTCGCGCTCCCAGCGCACGTCGGCGATGCCGAGGGCGGCGAGCTGGTCGATCAGCTGGCGCAGCACCAGCTTTGCGTCGCCAAGCACCCCGTAGGCAACTGTGTAGTCCTTGTTGACATCTTCGGGGGCGTTGGTGATCTGGGCGAGCGTTGCGGTGGGCGGCATGGCAACCGTGTAGGTGGAGCGCGTGAAGCTGGTGCCGATGCCGATCACAAGGTCGGCCCGGTCAAGGAAGTGATCAACCGTGTGCGGGCGGGAGCGCCCGCCGGTGCCGAGGGCGAGCGGATGCTGCTCGGGGAAGGCACTCTTGCCGTTGAGCGTGGTGAGCACCGGGATGGCGAGCAGCTCGGCTAGCTCGCGCAGCTCGGCGCAGGCCTGGGCGAAGAAGACCCCCTGGCCGGCGACGATCACCGGGGCGCGGGCGCGCAGGATGGCCTCGGCCAGCTCGCGGACATCGTGCGGGTCGCCCGCAGAGCGTAGGCGCCGGGTAGGAAGGTAGGGGAAGTCGCCATCGGGCAACGCCTCGTCCATCACGTCGGTGGGCGTCTCGACCAGCACCGGCCCGGGCTTGCCGCTGCGCAGCTGAGTAAAGGCGGTCTGGAGCAGCTGGGGCAGGCGCGCGGCGTGGGTGGCGTAACCTTGCCACTTGGTAACCTCGCGCAGGCCGAGGGTGGCTTGAAAGTTTGGCGGCACGCCCTGCTCGTGGCGCTCGTAGCCGCTGGGCAGCAGCAGCACGGGCGAGGCGTCGCCGTAGGCCTGGGCGATCCCGGCAAACGCGTTCTCGACCCCGGCGGCGTACTGGAGCGCGCAGACGCCGATCTTGCGCCCGTCGCTGATGCGGCTGTAGCCGTCGGCGATGTTGACGGCGACGCGCTCGGTGCGCGTGATGATTGGGCGAATGTCGAGCGCGGCCGCAGCGTCGATCACCGCGTTGTCGGGGAACGCGGTGAGCACGCTGACGCCCTCGCGCTGGAGGATCTGAGCGATGGCGGCTTTGCCAAGCACGGGCGAGCCTCCTCGTGTGCGGCTGCACAGACGCTGCACGGTTTACTTGAACGTTCAATGGAACGATCAAAATATACATCGTGGTGTCGCACTTGTCAAGCCTGCTGTCAGCTGCCTGCCGCTAAAGCGGGCACCTAGTCCGCCAAGGCGGCCTTCCTGCGGTACGAGCCGGGCCGTTCACACAGCGGTGGTGCGTGCGGAACCACGACGTAGCCCCGTGGTATAGTTATGGCCTTGCGAAGCCGCCCATACAGAAGCGAGTCGCCGTGCGCCGTAGGTTTGTGCTGCTTATCCTGCTGCTCGCCGCCTGTGCCGCCTCGCCCGCCCCCACCCCCGTCGCCCAGGCGCCCACGGCCACGCCGCCCCTCCCCACGGCCACGCCGCCCCTCCCCACGGCCACGCCCCTCCCCACCGCCATGTCGCCCCTCCCCACGGCCACGTCGCCCCCTCGCTACGACCTTGTGCTCTCTGGTGGCACCCTGATCGACGGCACCGGCGCGCCGCCCCAGCCGAACATGGCCGTTGCGATCAGCGCCGGGCGCATCGCCGCCGTGGGCCGCGCGGGCGAGTTGGCCTACAGCCTAGACACGCCGGTGCGCGAGCTGGGCGGCGCAACGATCCTGCCCGGCTTCATCAACGCCCACGCTCACACCCTGGGCCTCAGCGACGCCGAGCTGCGCGCCTGGCCGCGCGCCGGCATCACGACGGTCCGCGACCTGGGCGGCCCGCTTGTCGAGAGCACCGCGCGGCGCGACCGCATCGCCGCCGGGGGCGACCCAAGCCTGCCGCGCCTGCTTGTCGCCGGGCCGCTCCTGAACGTCCCCGGCAGCTTCTCCACCCAGGTCTACGGCATAAGCAACCGCGTGGCCCTGGTGGAGAGCCCAGCGGACGCTCGCGCCGAGGTGGCGGCCATCCTCGATGGCGGCGCCGACCTGATCAAGCTCGCTGTCTCCGGCCGCACCGACGTAAGCTGGGCCGAGCTTTCGGACGCGGAGCTAGCGGCGATCGTGGCGACGGCGCGGGCGCGCGGGGCTCACGTAGTCGCCCACGTCGATCGGGCGGTGGCCCTGCGCCGAGCTGTGGAGCAGGGGGTGAGCAGCGTGGCCCACAGCCCCCGCGACCGCATCCCCGACGATCTGATCGCCCTGATGGTGGAGCGCGAGATCGCCATGGTGCCCACGATTGCGGTCTACGAAGGGCTAGCGCGCGAGCGCGGCAACCTGGTGGAGTGGCGCCGCATTATCCAGCCGCTGCTCTACGACAACCTGCTGCGCTTTGCGCGGGCCGGTGGCACGCTGGCCCTCGGCGACGACTACGGCGGCGCGCGGGAGATGACAATCGGCATGCCCGCCGACGAGATCGGCCACTGGATCGCCGCAGGCCTCACGCCCATGCAGGTGATCGTCGCGGCTACCAGCGGCGCCGCCCGCGTGCTGGAGCTGGAGGACGAGCTCGGACGCATCGCGCCGGGCCTCGTCGCCGATATGCTCGTGGTTGAAGGCGACCCGCTCGTGGAGATCGACGCCCTGGTGCGGCCGGTGCTGGTGCTGCATAATGGGCGCGAGGTGCGCTGAGCGGAATGCAAAATGCAAAATGCAAAATGCAAAATGCAGAGGTTTTGCATTTTGCATTCGTGAACTGTGGCAGTTTTTGCATTTTGCATTCGTGGGAGGATGGGAGATGGCTGAGCTGAAACCGGGCGCGCCAGTGGCGGTGGGGTACGAGGCGGCGCCTGCGAGCGGCGGCGCGGGGCCGGGCGTGCTTGTGCTGCACGCGTGGTGGGGGCTGAACGACTTCTTTCGCGGGTTCTGCGACCGGCTGGCCGCGGCGGGCTTTGTGGTCGTGGCGCCGGATCTCTGGGGCGGCATGGTAGCGACGACGCAGGCGCAGGCCCAGTCTCTGATCGATCAGCGCGATGACGCGGCGATGTCCCAGGCTGTCTCCGATGGCCTCGCCTACCTGGAGGCCCACCCGGCTGTGCGCGGCGACGGCCTGGGCGCAATTGGCTTCTCGATGGGCGCAGCCTGGGCGATCAAGCTCGCCAGCGTGCGCCCCAAGCTGCGCGCCGTGACGCTCTTCTACGGCATTGGTGACGCCGACTTCAGCACCAGCCAGGCCGCCTACCTTGGCCACTTTGCCGACGACGACCCATGGGAGCCGCTGGAGGGCGTGCAGCAGCAGCAGGCCGCCATGCTTGCGGCTGGCCGCGAGGCGAGCTTCCACTTCTACCCCGCCACCGGTCACTGGTTC
>Ga0209591_10007002_pt1 | contig 12433 bp, 11 predicted proteins | sample MAT01_FD_187207 | JGI IMG/M metagenome (GOLD analysis project Ga0209591, IMG submission 187207) | Freshwater microbial communities from Lake Fryxell liftoff mats and glacier meltwater in Antarctica - MAT-01 (SPAdes) (version 2) | ecosystem: Environmental > Aquatic > Freshwater > Ice > Liftoff...
GCTCATACCACGAGTATTAGGCTCAGTTTGAATATGGATAATGAACCACTGCAATTTGAGCATCTTCTCAGTTGCTAAAATTTATTTACATGTGCAGTTTTCCGTTAGGAAAACTCGCACATCGCGTCAAACCACACTTTTAATGCTTTACTTCATCTCTGTTAAGCCTGTTTCAGCATTGAATCCGGTGCTTAAAAAAAACTCCTCAATTAAAAATTTAGGTAAGATAAGGCGCCGTTCAAGGTTATTTCCTTGAAAATTAGAACCTTTCCTCAATAGGGAGAGTTTAGCAAAGTCTCATAACGTTGATTTGTAGGCACCTCAAACTTATCCATCCACAAGGTAATGTTCTCATTAAATTGCTTGAGCCCTTTCTTAGAATAACTTAGACCAGACCCTAAATCTTGAATAATTTTAAACTCCCACCCAAGTGCAGCACAAAATGAAGAAAGCAAGTCAACTTGCCTTTTTAAATCATATTTGTAATCGTGACTCGAGACTCGCGCGTAGGCAATCGTCTGTTTTTTGGAAACACCTTTCAGTGGTAACTTTCCTAGAATCTTATTTAAGTCGTATCTTCTATGGCCACGGGGGTTCTTTCAGAAGAAATTTTACCAGCAGCTTCTAAGCATCTAAGAGTATCTTTTGAAACACCTAATTCAATTGCTAATTTTCCGATGCTAGTCTCCATGCTGCAAATATATGCGTACTATATTTATCAGCTACTAGCCCTAAGCATTCGGAACCCGGCTTAAGCATCACTAAACGGTAACTACAATTTTTCCGATTTGCGAATTAGATTCCAGATAACGATGCGCCTGCATAATCTCATCTAAGGGAAATGTTTTAGCAATGATAGGTTTCAATTTACCCATTGATAAAGCATCGAGAACGAATTGTTTAGCATTATTAAATCGAATTTCATCATTTAGAATTTCAAAAAGGACATACCCACGCATTGTAAGCGATTTAGCGAGTGCGATAAAAAGTGGAAAAGGGGTAGGTTCAGGGCTCAGGGCTCCATATTGGAAAAGAATGCCTCCAGTTGCCATACCAGCAGCTAAATCCAAAACAGTTTTTCCACCTACCGGATCAAAAACAACTCTAACCCCTTTATTCTTGGAGATGTCATTCAGTCTATCTGTTAGATGTTCTTCCTCTGTTACGATGACGTGGCTAGCTCCTGCGTTTAAGAGAGCCTGCTTTTTATCCCTTTTTCGTGTGGTAGCTATCGATATGGCTCCTACCATATTGCAAATTTGAATAGCCGCCAATCCTACACTGCTTGAAGCAGCCGGAATAACCACATAGTCCCCTGACTTAATCGCGGCAATATCAATAAGAGCGCCGTAGGCAGTCATGTATTGCATCCAGACAGCAGCAGCTTCTTCAAAAGAAAGAGAGGAAGGGTGTTTAACAACAAATTTAACTGGTACTGTCGCAATCTCCCCATAAACGCCGTATTTGCCTTGGTCAAGCACCGGAATAACACTGACAACATCTCCAGGAAATAAATCTGAGACCCCTGTCCCAATAGCTTCTACAATTCCAGAGGCTTCATAACCCAATCGAGATGGGAACTTTGGTTCAATGAGATACTGACCCATGCGAAACATGGATTCGGCCCGATTGAGGCCTAATGCTTTTACTCTAATACGAACTTCGCCGGCAGCTGGAGGAGCTACCTCAACATTTTCTATTTGCAAGACCTCTGGACCACCGATTTTGTGAAAATAAACAATGCGTGACATGATTTTCCTTTAACTGAAATATAAATAAAAAATTTAAACTAAATAAGCTATGATTTATTCATTATTTATTTTCAATAAATTTCACCTTGGTCGATGTCTAGAAAAATGAGATCAGTATGCAAGAATTTCCACTTTCAAGAACCCACTTTTGGATAGAACCAGGGCCTGTCATCTTAGTGGCAACAACACTAAAAAGATTTCATAATGTAATGACAGCGAGATTTCATTCGATGATGCAGCATGACCCTCCTTTACTAGGCTGTGTAATAGGTCCTTGGGATTATAGCTTCAAAGCATTGCGTGCAACCAAAGAATGTGTGATAGCTATCCCGACGGTAGATCTTGCAGACAAAGTTGTTGATATTGGAAATTGCTCTGGAGCAGATGTTGACAAGTTTATAAAATTTAATCTAACTCCTTTGCCAGCTGAAAAGGTTAAAGCCCCTCTTATCGCTGAATGTCTTACGAATATCGAATGTCGTGTCGTGGACACACGGATGGTACGTAAGTATAACCTTTTTGTTTTGGAAGCTGTCCAAGTTTGGACAGATGAAAAGCGAAAAGAACGTCGAACGATTCATCACAACGGCAATGGCACTTTTGTGGTAGATGGAAGAACCATTAATCTGAAGAAAAAAATGGTTAAATGGCCTGAATTTCTATAAATTATAACTTACTGTAATCCCATAAGGAATTTATGAAACCTCAACACTCCTCAACTCCGCGCGTATGGTTTATCACAGGGACTTCGCAAGGCTTTGGCAAAGAACTAGTCCGTGCTGCCTTGTGGCGTGGTGATTCGGTTGTCGCCACTTCGCGAAATCCACAAAAAGTGGCCGAGGACTTTCCTATGGATTCTGAGAGGTTGCTCACAGTCGCTTTAGATCTGCATGATTCAACTCAGATTTCTCAAGTCGTGCAATCTGCTGTCGATCGTTTTGGACGAATTGATGTGCTTGTCAATAACGCAGGACATGGATTATTAGGTGCTGTCGAGGAAGCTAGCGATGCAGAAATTGCCAAGGTTTATGAGACGAATGTCTTTGGTTTAATACGAGTTACTCGGGTCGTATTGCCCTATCTTCGCACGCAGCACAGCGGCCATATTGTAAATATTTCATCGATCGGCGGCTTAATTGGTTTGGCGGGGTGGGGGATTTATTGCTCGACAAAGTTTGCCGTTGAAGGTCTTTCAGAAGCACTTGCATTAGAAGTGGCGCCTTTAGGGATTCATGTAACTATTGTTGAACCAGGTCCTTTTCGTACAGATTTTCTGGGCAGCTCATTAACAGCTACCGCACAACAAATTTCAGATTATGATCAAACAGCAGGCTTGACCCGTTCAGCTGCGACCGAACGCCATGGAAACCAACCCGGCGATCCTGCATTAGCTGCAGAGGCAATTGTGCAAGCGGTGATTTCAGATAAACCACCGCTGCATTTGCTGCTTGGAGGAATGGCTTATGTTCGCGCCAATCAGAAACTGGATGAACTCAGAAAGGAATTTAAGGCATGGGAAGAGGTTGCACTCTCTTCAGATTATAAAATGCCTTAACCTTTAAATGGACCGAGCTGGAAAACTTCCAGCTTACGGTCATTTACTTTTTAAACTCGCAGAAAGGTCTTTAATAACTTCTGGCGTATTTACGGTTAAAGATTTGATCGATTTAGCATCCAAATCAAGGTTTTTTATACTGACAGAACGAATTTCTCTATTATTAGCCGTATGAAAAAAGTATTGGGTATTGCTCAAATCTGCCGCACTTGTCCATTGCGTTGTATCGTAAAATTCTTTTCCTTTATTAACCCCTTTGATAGCCCCCTTGGGAATATCGAATTGATTTAGGATTTTAAAGGCTCTATCGACTTGTTCAGGCCCATCTTTTCCTTTTAAAACGACAGTATTTAAAAATGCCGCACGGATAAAGCGGGAGGGGGGTGAAAAATCTCCAGGGAGACCAATTGCACCAGAGCCTTGTCCAAATTGCGAAAATTCATGACCTGAGATCTTAATTGTGGGATCATTGAGAGCGCGCAATCCGATATAGTTGCGTGCATTGACAGTATGCCATTCATAATCGGGAGAGTTGGTAATTGTTCCTAAAGCTGGATTGTAAATCTTTAGCTGACCTCCAACATATTCCACCACAGCCTTTTCACCTGTTTGATCTACCAAGAAATAGTGGAGCGGTGGAATGAAACCCCATGCCGCAAATTGAACACCGACGACCTTTGTCTCTTTCAAAGCATCCTGTACTTCGCTGACTGTGGCAAAATTTCCTAATACCCAAGATACAAAATCCAGATTTGAGATTGCCTTAGGATTATTTTGCGACGGTATTTGTTCATATTCAGCCCATCCAGGAAAATAAAAGGCTCCGCATGCCAAACCTTTTTCATTTAATCCATCAGCCAAAATCGGCATACCAAAAGGATTAAAACCGACATGTCCATACTTAGTTGTCCATTTTGAACCAGTCTGATTAGTTGAAATTTCAGAACTATACGCAATGCCGCGAGGTACGAACAATAAATCAAACGAGATTAAATCTGCCCCAAACTCCATCGTTCTGGCAAACACCCAATCTCCATTTTCGGCTTTTTGAGCAATGCCAGTGCAGGCAATAGCCCTGTCCATTCCAAAGAAAGCTACAACACAAATCAGTACTATCTTCCAAAACATGTTTAATCCTGCATTAAATTAAAAATGTATAGATAGGTGGAAGAATATTTTCTGTCAACCCGACTAGATGCTCGAATAGGGGCAGGGAGTAGATTACTCTTTCATCGGTAAAAAAGAATTAAGATAATTAATCTCTGTGATTGTCAGGTGGCAAACGTCTCGAACTTTCGAAGTTAATGCCTTGAAATTTTTTTTATCAACTTGAGGACAATTTAAAACTTTAACGCTTCTTATCTCTGGACTGAGAGTAGTGAATGCCTTGGCAGTTAGGTTAGGAATAGACTTCAAATATAAAAACTCTAATTTCCCAGCCACGCTTAAATACTCTGATAAATGTTCATCACTTAATTGACCTTGTTCGAGTTCAAGGATTTCCAATGTTTTAGGTAATACGCTTTTAAGTGGAAGGCTTTCAGAAGGACACACCATTTGCAAGCGGATGAGTTGAGTATCATAGAGATGATTGAGGTCTATTTCAGCACCTGAAAGGGGATTATAGATTAGTAAAATTCTGAGCTCTTCAAGTCTTGGCAGATATTTAAGATGGCCATACCCAGTGTTTTTTGAAAGTGTTATTTGATAAGTTTGTTTAGGTAGATACTTTAAGCACTTCCCACTCAATTTCGGGAATTTGCTTAAATCAAATCGATCTTCCTTCTCAAATAAAGGAAAAATCTCTTTGGCTTGTTCATCTGTTAGAAATTCATCCCCATTAGAAGGAATGCCAGTATGTGCCCACAGTCGAACGATAGCCCTAAACAGCTGAGGGTCCTCACTATATGCTTTGTAGATATGACCTTTATATTTTTTGAAAAGTTCTTGAATTTTTTCTTTATCTTTTCTACTAACTTGACCTGATTCTCCATTTACATCTAACGATGAGTAAGGTCCTGATGCATTCGGGCCTAGTTCTTGCATAACATCTATCTCCAATCGCGGATTAATATTTTTTTAATTGAGTTGTTAATTAATTGTCTTTAAATGCATTGAGAATTTTGGAATTTAACAGGAAGTACAAGAGAATGCAAGAATAGGTTTTTTCATACAACACCCCTTGAGTTAAAAAAAAAGATTAAGACGTATAAATTTAGAAAGATATCGAAAGGAATAGGTATCAACCTAAAAGAAAAATTACAAAAAGCGCAGGGCAGTTCTGCAAGTTTAAACATTTCAAAACCGCCATCTGTTCTTTCTACACTAGAAGTTATCCAGGAATTAGTTCCCTGTCTTTTTCTTCCCGTCCCCAATGTCTATGTTGAGCCAAGGCATTTCTAAAGTTGAGACAAAAGTTTTTTAAATCAGAAGCATTTCCAGCTGTCACAACGCCTAATTCTGAAAGAACATGATTGGATGCAAGATCGACAAATCTGACAGCTTCGATGCGAGTTGCTTGTAAGAGCTTGATTCCTTCTCCAAATGCCCCAATAGGCTTGCAATGACGATACGATTCGTTGATGAATTTTAAAGCATCACCCAGGTTTAAAAGAGCTTTAATGCTTTCCTGATTGCCCAAAACGATGACCCCATCAAAAGTAACTGAAGAGGAATTTAAGAAAGTTTTATCGACTTGAAGTTCAGAGCCTTCTTGAGCTTTTAATTTGCCTAGATGAGGGGCAATAAGGTTGACTACAGCTCCTTGCTCCTCTAGATATTTTTTGATTGCTTCAACTTGAGAAGCATTGACTCCAGCTGTAGCTAAAAGAGCGACTTTTCGCCCTTTAATACTATCTGTTTTATGATTTTCCAGGCTTAAAGCAGGAGATTTTTTACTATAGCCACTGCCTAGATGCGTTTTAGGGGGCTCGATGCCTAATCCTTGGGCGACTTCGATAGCTAATAAATGATTGATATGATTTAAGTGCTCAACCATAAGGGCTTGAATATGCTGATGGCTAACATTACTAAGCTCTAGCTTAAAAGCATTGATCAGGTGGCGCTTTTCTGGCTCTGACATGCTATTCCAGAAGAGGGAAGCCTGAGTATAGTGATCTCCAAAGCTTTCTGGCCGCTTTCTTATTTTTTCACCGCTCATGCTCTCTGGAAAACTGACGTAACCTCCCTTGCTCCACAGCGCTTGCATAGGGCAGCCGCCCCCCAAGGAATTTGGTTCGTAATTGACGTTTCCTTTGTGAATTGTCTGCTGACGCAAGCCATCGCGTTGGTTATTCGAGATATCAGCTAGAGGACGATTAATAGGAATCTGATGAAAATTTGGACCTCCTAAACGCAAGAGTTGCGTGTCCAAATAGGAAAAAAGACGTCCTTGCAACAGGGGGTCGTTGGTAAAATCGATTCCAGGAACTACATGTGCCGGATGAAATGCGACTTGTTCGGTTTCAGCAAAAAAATTGTCTGGATTGCGGTTTAGGACCATTTTTCCTATTAATCTAACCGGCACATCCTCCTCGGGCCAGATTTTTGTTGGGTCTAGAATATCAAATTCGATTCGATCTAGTTCGTCCTCTTTCAAGATCTGAACACCTAATTCAAATTCAGGATATTGTCCTCTTTCAATCAATTCCCAGAGGTCTCTACGGTTAAAATCAGGGTCTTTTCCAGCAATAATTTGCGTTTCCTCAAAGAGTAAGGAATGAACGCCGTTTAAAGGTTTCCAATGGAACTTAATGAAGTGGCTTTCGCCGGCTTCATTGATGAATCGGAAAGTGTGTACGCCAAAGCCTTCCATCATGCTGTAGCTGCGAGGCAAAGCTCGATCAGAGAGCACCCACATGATCATGTGCATAGACTCTGGCATCAATGAAATAAAATCCCAAAAATTATCGTGAGCAGAGGAGGCCTGCGGAATTTCGTTCTGAGGTTCTGGCTTAACTGCATGGACGAAATCTGGAAATTTGATGGCATCCTGGATGAAAAATACGGGGATATTATTTCCGACAAGGTCGTAGTTCCCTTCTTCAGTATAAAATTTAGTGGCAAAGCCGCGTGCATCTCGTACTGTGTCAGCAGACCCTCTAAAGCCTGCTACTGTCGAAAAACGCACAAATACAGGTGTTTTCACTGAGGGATCTTGCAGAAATTTTGCCTTCGTATACTCTTGCATCGTAGCATAGACCTGAAAGTATCCATGAGCTGCAGATCCGCGTGCATGGACAATCCGTTCAGGGATGCGTTCATGATCAAAATGAGTAATTTTCTCGCGTAAAATAAAATCTTCCAGAAGAGAAGGGCCCCGTTCTCCTGCTTTTAGCGAATTTTGATTATCGCTAATTCGGAGACCTTGATTGGTCGTTAAGTACTCTCCTGAGTCCTTTCTTTCTACAAGATCAACGCTTTTTTCATTCTCATTTTGATTGCCGTTCTGCATATTTTTGCTCACAATTTCTAAAGTTAGATCCTTTTTACATGGATCGAGAAAAAAGTTTAAGTCGAAACAGACATTAAAAAAAATGGTTTATAACTGCAAGAGAAAAGAGCTTAGCTGATATGAAACATTTGGCGTGAATAATTTTTCTATAGAAATTGGGGGAAAAAATGCTATTTAAAATTCATAAGGATTTTTAACAGACATCTTGCTAGGTGTCTTTTAAAAACTTGAGCGAACCAAGCCTTTTATACAAAGGGAACAGATGGACATCCTAGTTTATTCATTAGCGTTTATTATTCTAACGTCATTTGTAGGGATTTATCTCTCACGAAATGTCCACACGGTTAAAGCGTATGCTGTTGCAGATCGATCCTTGCCATTATCCATATCGACAGCAACTGTTTTTGCCACATGGTTTGGAGCTGAAGCCATCTTAGGGATCCCAGAATCCTTTATGGAACATGGGTTAGTAGGTGTCATTTCAGACCCGATTGGGGCTTTTTTGTGTTTGATGATTCTCGGCTTTTTTTTCGCGCGTCGTTTTTACAACATGGATGTCATTACAATCGTCGACTTCTTTTATAATCGTTATGGGAAGATCATTGAAGTCATGGTAGGGATTGCCATGTCATTTTCGTATGTTGGGTGGATAGCAGCTCAATTCATTGCTTTTGGCAGCGTTCTGTCATTCATGCTCAAAGAAGCGATTTCAGTTGATGCAGGGATCATGTTGGGAGCTGCGATTATCGTTGTGTATACCTTTAAAGGGGGAATGTTAGCAGTTGCGATTAACGATTTTATTCAGACTGTAATTATAACGATTTCATTAGTTTTCATGCTTTTTTTCATTACTGGAATGTCGGGTGGATTTTCTGAAGTTTTAGATTTTGCGGTTAAAACTCACAAGACTTCATTAACTTTTGATTCAGATTACCCGAACTATACTTTTGTATTTGGCATTTTGTTAAGTATGATTTTAGGGACTATTCCTCAGCAGGATACTTTTCAAAGAATTACCTCGGCAAAAAATGCCAATGTTGCTGTTCAAAGTACGGTTCTTGGGGGTTTTGTGTATTTGACTATTACTCTTATTCCTCTTTTTATCGTGCTGGCTGCTACCAAGATGCAGCTAGAAACGACTGGAACTATTCCCGAAGACTTCAATTTATACATTGCGTATTTTGTGATGGACCATGTTCCTAAAATTGTCCAAATTTTTTTCTTTGGTTCATTATTTGCGGCGATACTTTCCACGGCCTCAGGCACTCTTTTAGCCACCTCTATTGTGTTAAGTCGGAATGTGATTGGCGAATTTTTTCCAAGAGAAGCTAATTTGTTAGTCATGCGTCTAACCCTTGTGATGGTCACTCTGTTTGTGTGCATATTTGCCCTTTACTCAACAAACTCCATTCACCAACTTGTGGAGGATAGTGGAAAAATCACTATGGTTATTGTGTTCTTTCCTTTAATTTTCGGAATGTTTTGGGATAAAGCAAGTTATGTAGGGGTTTTTGCCGGAATGATTTTAAGCACAATCGTTTGGCTCTCGATGGTTTTGTATCAAAATATTCATGGAATAAAATTGGATATTGCACCTGAAGTGGTAGGATTTATCGTTTCATTTCTGACGATTGTCATAGGATCGTTCTGTTTTCCTGACAGTGCGAAATTAAAACATGAAATTACACACCATCGACACATTCCTAATTAGGGAGGCGTTTGCGTTGAAAATAACACAGCTAAATCTTTGCAAAAAGCATGTAATTCTTTACGGATAGTGATGGCTTTTTCGGCTAATAATTGTTGTTCTTTTTGATAGTGCTTGCGCCCTTCTTCTGTTTCAATACAAAGGGGTGTATATCCCTCATCTTTTAAATCATAGGGACTGGCTCTCATATCTAGCTCGCGCGCCTCAATTGCAAGAAAAAAAGTCTTAGCGATAAAATCGGATCCTATCCATGGCCAAAGTTTTGTGGCCCATTTATAAAGATCCATATTTGCATGTACACATCCGCCCTGTTCCATTTGCAATCGTGTTTCCAGCTTTGGATTTAGAATATTTAGAGGGCGAGCCTCTTTGGTAAAAAATCGATAAGCATCGTAATGTGAACAGCAAATCGTCTGACTTTCAACAAAAACGGCTAGATCTTCAGAAGATAACCGTAAGGGACGGCCTTTGTGTCTTAATTCGTCAGGGGAGAGTTTGTAAACCATTGCCCATTCGTGCATGCCAAAACAACCAAAACGAGGAGCTTGATTTAAAATATTGTTGCATAGGCTTGCAATAAATGTTGCAAGGCCTCGTGTGCTTTCCTGGATGCGTTCTTTGTTAAGAGATAAGACATCTCCTTCTAAACTAAACCAATAATCGCTCAGCCAAGGATGCGTATTGCGAATTTCAGAGTTGATTATTAAACTCTCTTGAAAGGAAGGCACCCACTGTTTTAATTTTTGTGGTGAGCAGCTGTAGTATGTGAATAAAAAATCATGAACTGCATGTTTAAGCCCTAACCCACGCCGTTTTAAAAATGCATCTATGAATGGACCCACTAGTGCCATGTGGTTTTGCGCACGCAAAGTCCAGATTTCTGTTGATAGTGGAGTAGAGTTTAAGTCAGTCATCAAAATTAAACGTATTATTTAAGGGATGTTTATAGTCAGTCAATTATAAGCTGTATTAAAACAGATTGATCTATACATGTAAATCTGGATTGATTTTCAAAGAGATCACCGATGGCACTGAAGAGAAAATTTCAAAAACGAATGTTTTTTAAGCAGGTTTGCGATTTCTCCTGACAATTAATTGGAAATGTTCCCGCTCAACTATATAAGTTTTTTTTATCTCAACCCAACCGAGTGTCATCTACATTCGGCTGGGCTTGTTAAAATATTTATTTATCTTTAACGAGGCTGAAATTTTCTTTTAATGGTTGAGATCCTTTCCAAAAAGCTAATCCTGCTAAGAGCATTGCCAAAGCACCTCCGACGGCAGTCAATTCTGGGTAAACACCAATGGCCGATCCTGCCAAAAATGGACTTAAACCCATTGCGCAGCCTGTCACGGATTGATAAACACCCAGAACCTCTCCTTGATTCTCAAGACCAGCTCGATTCGATACCATTGCCGCAGTAGTGGGGTAAGTGAAAGACAGACAAAACATCAATGGAGCCAAAATGTACCAAATATAATGTGGTGCAGGGATAGCTAAGAACATAAGCATGCAAATTGCACATCCTACGAGCGCCTTGACTGTGATTTTTTCTGGTGGAAAATATTTTAAAGCCGTAGCAGTAAGTACGCCAGAACTAAAAGCATACCAGGCCCCTCCGAAAGCATAATAATTCCCAATGTCGCTTAGAGTAAATTTGAACTTTTCCCTTAACAACACTGGAATAAATTCATTAAAAAAAGACCAACCAAAAGCGAAGGCGAAAGTTGCCAAAAATAACCATTGTAATTCCTTCCACAAGAAAACTTTGCGAATATTGCTGATACTCCCCACAAAATCAAAAGAAACATTGTCTTTTTTCATCTTTGTTTCAGGAAACTTCCAGGCAACAATTACAAGGCTAATTAAACACATGATGCTCGCCGCAATAAATGGCGTAGCATAACCGCACCAATAGGCCAGGGAAGGGTCTGCCAGCTTTCCTCCAACAAATGGGCCTATAGTAAAACCAAGCCCTAAACTTGTGCTGAAAAGTGAAAATCTTCGCGCTTTGTTATTTGCAGTGCTAATGTCTGCAATCATTGCTTGAGCCACAGAAACCGGCAGCGATGCGATACAGGAAAAGCAAAAAAAGCGAGTGAATGCACACACCTAATATTGCCAAACCATATCCTAAAAATCCAATGAGAGTCCCGTAAAGCAGCGTTTTTTTGCGCCCTTTGGAATCGGAAATTGCTCCTAAGAGAGGGGCGCTAAAAAATTGGGTTAACGGTGTTAAACCAATGAGTATACCCAATAAAGCCCCTCGATAGGCCGATGAGGAATCATAGGGAACGATTGGGTATGTTAGGTCAAATAACATCCCTGTGAAGACTGGATAAACTAACGCAATTCCTAAATAGTCGATAAATCCAATTAATAAAATCGTAAGAAAATTCAATTTCGACATCTTCGTATGTCTCCGTAATTCAATGGATTGAGAAAGAAATCTATTACAAAATTGTTCATAAATGGTTGCGTAGAGGCAATCATTGCAAAACAAAGAAGAATAGAAGTAAATGTACGATTGGTAAAAGCGGGGGAGCGTTAAGGCATGAAAAAGCCTTTTGCTATCCGCGCTCTTTGCGGAGAGTGGTCACAGCCTCCGAACGCAGTGGGCGTGACCTTAACGAGTGATTTTTGGCAGTTGGTGATCCATAATAACTTTAATCTAGCACAAATGGAATTTTTTGAGGACTTATTTTGTTAATATTCTAAGCCTATTCTATTTGATGAAGGCGCCTAACCCCAAGTGTTCCCTTGTGCAGCTGTGAGTGCAATGCATTTTTGATAGGAAACAATCCCCCTCAGCTAGAGTTATCCTATAAAGACTAAGCTTATTAGATTTTTATCCTTATTAACGCTATGACGCGATGTGCGAGTTTTCCTAACGGAAAACTGCACATGTAAATAAATTTTAGCAACTGAGAAGATGCTCAAATTGCAGTGGTTCATTATCCATATT
>Ga0209591_10007003_pt1 | contig 12433 bp, 7 predicted proteins | sample MAT01_FD_187207 | JGI IMG/M metagenome (GOLD analysis project Ga0209591, IMG submission 187207) | Freshwater microbial communities from Lake Fryxell liftoff mats and glacier meltwater in Antarctica - MAT-01 (SPAdes) (version 2) | ecosystem: Environmental > Aquatic > Freshwater > Ice > Liftoff...
TTCGCGGCCCATGAAGGCGCTACTTACCGCCCGCGCTGCTCTGCGTGTGCCGGACTTGGCTGCGCCTGTCGCTGCCGCTACGCCCTCAGCTGCCGCTGCGCGGACGCCCTCAGAGTTGACCCGAGCTATGCCTTTGTCAATCGCCAGATCGAACGCCTGACTGTTGATGGACGTGCGGAAAAAGCCGTCGATTCGTGCTGCTATTTTTCGGTCCAGGCTCGTCGACAGACGGTCGGCGACGGTCGCCGCGACTCCCCGCCCGTACGTCCTGAGCAGCTTGTTGCCGACCATGCTGGCCGCGCCTATTGCTAGGCCGCCAACGCCCCCGGTCATGAGCGTACCGATGACAGCGCCGGCCTGGCCTGCTTGGTTGTCACTCATCCCGAACGTGCGCATGCCAACGTTGTGACCGCTGCGCAGTTCCGAGATGTCTCTGGCGCTACGGAGCGCGCGATTGGTCTTTTGCAGGCCCAGGTAGTCGGTCAGCTCCGCGCCCGTTAGGACGCCCTTGGCCGTCTCGTCCAGCTCGGAGTCGATGGTGCGCTCGAGCTTTCGCAGTAGCTTCGAGTACGCGGCTTCAGATTCCGTCTTTAGCGCGCTGCCGTAGCCTGCCCGCCCGGCAATCTTTTGCCTGAATCGGTCAAGGCGTAGGTAGCCAGCGGGTAGCGAGGCGTTGTCGTTCACCGCGTCCCCGACCGGACGAAACGCATCCATCTCGCCCTTCAGGCGCTCGGCCATGGCCCGCTCGGTCATGTCGTCGGAGCGCAGCAGCGGAGCAATCACGTCGTCATCGACCCTGGTCAGGACCGACTTAATATCTGGGCTCGCTAGGTCATCGACCCGCTTGCGTAGTGCGCCTATTTTGGCGCCCGTCTCATCGACGGCCTGGCGTAGCTTCGGCGCGTAGTCCTCGGCTTTCCCGAGGGTCTCGAATAGCTTGTTTCCCGCGTCGTCCTCGTAGGTTCTCAGCGTGTCCGAGACCTCCTTTACGGCATCGCGCGTTAGGCCGTATTTCTTTTGGAGCTTAACGACGTCAGACGGCCGGGCATCCGTGACGGCCTTGAAGACCGACTCATCTCGAACGTCCGTGAGCCAGTTTATGACGCGGTCCCCGTTGGCCCCATTGGCCACGTCGTCAGCGGCTGCTGATACAGACGGCTGGCCCGCTACGTCGTCCGCGACTCGACCCGCTGTTGGCCTTGGCGCCGCCTGAGCGGCATCGTCCGCGGCTCTACCTGCTGCCGCCGGCCTGCCCGCCGCTGCCTCGGCCACGTCATCGGCCTTGCCGCCTAGCCGACCCGCCACGTCGTCCGCGATGCCGCTAGAGCCAGCCAGTCGCCGTCCAATGGCGCCTGCTGTAAGGCCGATGCCGCCGCCGAGAAAGGCGCCTAGCCCTATGCTCGACAGCATTTTGCCGGCAGTGAGCGGAACGTCCGCGATTGCTGCGTCTTCAGTCGCCTGCGAGCCTCCCCAGATTGCTCCCTCAGTAGCGGCCGCAACGCCTGCGCTCGCTACGCGCCCCGCGACGAGTCCGCCTGCCATCCTGCCGGCGCCCATCACGCCGCCGCCGCCTATCAGCTGGCCACCGAGAGTACCGACACCTGAGGCGAACGGGTTGGCTTCGGCTCGCGCCGCTGCGTCCTCGCCGTAAACGCGCGAGCCCTGCTCGGCTGTGCCTCGTCCGCTGAGCTCATTGTAGATACCGACCGCATCGGACACGGTTGAGGCACCCGTGATGTTCTGCAACGGGTCTTCAGCGCCGATGACGGCTGAACCGAGCTTGGTTGCGATTTTCGGGATGGCTAGCGCGCCCTGGAAAACTCCGCGCCCTACGCCTTCAGCCGCCGCCTGGAGCGGCTTTCCCGCTTGCTCGTACTGCTTAACATCGCCCCTCTCCGCAAGGTCGTAGCCTCCACCGCCAAGCACATCGGCGAGGTCAGCTGTGGCAATCTCAACGATGTTCCCGCTGGTCCCGTCACGCAACTGCACCTTACCGGTGTCGCTATCGACCAGCGCATCACGGCCTCCGATCTGACGCGTGACGAGAGCGCCCATTTAGCGAGCCCTCGGCGTGGGACGTGGCTTGTTTGCGCGGTATTCCCGGACGTCTCTCGCGTTCCGGTCGCCTTGCTTCACGGCCTCGGGCCCATAGCCCTTTTCGAGTTCGTTGGCTTTGGCCGATAGCTCGGCGTTGAAGGAATTCAGGCCGGCCAGCACTTCTTCTTCGGAATTGTTGCCGAACAATATCTTACGCATCGAGGCCCTTTCCTCGTTGCCGACCACCGCGCCGCTGCGGATGCGTGACTGTGCATCTAGGATGTTATCCAGCGATTGCTGGATTGTGTCAGTGATGTTTAGGGCGCGCTTGCCCCATCTCACCGTTTCGTCGAGCGGGCCGATGCCTTTCAGGTCGCCGCTTTCGGGCATCTCGTAGAGCCCGGACTGCTTATTGAGTACCGCTCCAAGTTTCTTGGCGGTCGTCTCAAGCACGGTTCGGTATCCCGCGAAATTGCCTTCGGACATCGCTTGCCCCAACTTCTCTCGCGATACCTTAGCTTCCTTTTCTTTCGCAGCTGCGGCCGGCGCGTCTACGTAGTCAGGCACAAACCCCTGCTCGCCAGCCTGCTTGCGGACTTCAAGGCGAGCGCCGACCTCCTTGGTCGTTGGTGGCCGGAACCCGCCGGCGGTGGCCGCTTCCGGTTGCACGAGCCGATTGTTCGTGGTCTCGGTTTCCTTGCCCATAAATTGGGCCTGCATGGCTGGCAGCGATTTTTGGTAATCCATTTCCTGGTCGGCCACCATCTTATCCGCCGCCAGCTGCTCTTCCTCGCTGCTAACCAGGAGCTGGAACTTACGGGCCTCGCCGAGCGCCACGCCCTGCGCCGCCGCTTTCGCGGTCGCCTTGGCCTGCTCGACCGTCATGCCCTGCTCTTCGACGTAGCGAGCAATCGAGTTCCGGCGGTCAGCACGGCCTTCTTTGTACTCGACTTCTTGCGCTCGAATGTCGTCGTCGATTTGCTTCGAGATAATCTCTTGCGCGAAGTTTCGACCGCCGCCACCAACGATGGCCGCGTAGGCGCCTAGGCCTTGCGCAAGAGCTGCGCCAATCTGCGCGAAAATGCCCTTATTCTTGAAGTAGCGGCCCGGGTCAGGCAGCTTCTCTTTGCTGAATGTCTCAAGGTCGGCTTCCATCGCCTGCCTCTTGGTCGTGAAGTCGGCCTCGGCGCGCATCCGTTCCGCTTCCAGGTCCACTGCTTGGTTCTGCAACACCCGGTTCTGGGCGGTGATGCCTTCCGTCTCCGCGTTGTTACGGGCGACCCTGGACTGCGCGAGAGCCATTGTGGCGGCCTGCTGTGCTTGGTGCGCGTCGCTCTGGCCGCGGGCCATCCTGAGTGCCACCTCAGGGGCAAAGCCGCCCTCACGGACCGTGCTGCCCGTCGTCGGCACCATCACGCCGTCGCGGATCATTTGCTGCGGGTCAATGCCGGCCGAGCCGGGTTGGTAGACGGGCGCGTAGGGGTCCATGGCCGGCTGCTGAGGCGCGGTGATCGCTGGAGGCGGCTCGGGCTCCGGCATGGGCTGCTCGACGGGCGCTTGGACGGGTTGCTGCGCCGGCGCCTGAACAGGCTGCGGTGCCAACTGAATCGGGTCCGCTGAGAGCTGCCCGCTCATCTGCTCCGGAGACTGTCCGGCGGCTGACCCATATCCCGGCATGCCACCGGCGCCACCATTCGACGCAAGGCGCTGGTCCGGCATCGGCGGCAACTGCAAGCCACTGCCCTCAATGTCGGCCATCGAAGTGTACATGTCGGACCCGTCATCGAATCGAGCTGTGCCCAATCCCTCAAATTCAGGGTCCGGGTCGAAGCCTACCAAGCGTGCCATCAGCGACCTCCACCGGCGCGGTAGAAGTCGCCAACCACGTCGTCTCTGCCGCCCTTGGACTTCAGCCCGCGTAGTCTTGCGAGCTCCGCGTCGAGCTCGTCAATCTTGGTCTGCTGCTCAGCCACGGCTCCGGTGAGACCAAGCGATAGCCTGCCGGTGTCGATTGATTTCATGCCGTCCTTGCCGGTGATGACTGCGCCACGAAGCGGGGTTTGCTCCAAGTCTTGCGCCATGGGCCCAACCTTGGTGCCGCCGTCCTGGCCTTGCGCTCGCGCCTCGTCGGTGTACTCGTAGCTATAGGGCTGGGCTGCCCGAATGTCGTAGGCACGCGTCGGCGGCTCCCCAACGTCGGCGTAGCGTGCCGTGGGAGGCGCCTGTTTGCTCGTGAGGCTGCGAAGCTTGTCGAGCTCGCCGGCCACGTCGACGTCCCGGATTTTTTGCTTAGCTCGGATGTCGGAGACCGCTGCGACTATCGTGCCGGCGGTGCCGATAATCCCGGACTTTTCTTTGGCGGCAGCCTCCGCGCCGGCCGCTTTCGCCGCTGCGTCTCGGTTCGCATTGCCCGTCGCCAGGTTAACTCTTTCGTTCGTTTGCCCAGTGACGAGCGCGTTCGCGTCTTGGCTGTAGCCTCGCTGGGCGTCGGTCCCTGAGGCGAAGTTTTGCGCAGCTTGAGCCTGCAGTCCGAGCCTGGCACTGTTGCCTTCGGCGAACGTGTTGCCGGCCTGATTCGCTAGGCCGAGGCGCGCATCGTTACCTTCGGCGAACGCGTTGCCGGCCTGGGTCTGTAGGCCGAGCCGTGCAGCGTTGCCTTCGCCGAACGCCGAGCCCGCCTGCCCCCGTGCAGCATTCGCTGCGCTATCGTTCTGGCCTCGCCCGGCGAGCGCAGTGTCAGCGACTGTCTTCTCGCCGGCGAGCGTCTGGGTTCGGGCGTCGCCCTGCGCTCCGATGATGCTGTTTGCGCCCTGAAGTTGCCGCCCTCGTTCCGCGTCCTGCTCCTGCGCGCGGATGACCGCTTGCTGCATGTTGAGGTTTGACATTTGGTCAGCTTGCGTCATGAGCGCATCACGCCGCGATGCCGCATCGACACCGAAGCCACGACCGGAACGAGCAAGCGAGCCGGAAGCCGCGATGGCCTTGTTCGTGCCCATCCTGAGCTGAGCCTGGGCTTGGCTCTCGCCGGGCCCTTGATTCATGACATTCTGAAGCTTACCGATAGCCGACTGCTGCTGGCCAGCTGCGCCCGCGAGAGCCGTCTGGTTAATCTGAGGGTTGGCCCGACCCTGCAGTGTCTCGGCTGTGACGTTGAGCGCATCGCCGCGCCCTTGCTCCGTTTCGTACGCCGCCTGGCCCAGTTTGGCCAGCGCGTCGCCGCGTCCTTGCTCCGTCGCGTAAGCGGCATCACCTTGCTTGGTCAGCGTGTTGCCGCGGCCTAACGAGTCAAGAAACGTGCTCTGCCCTTGCTCAATCTGAGCTGAGCCAAGCTGGTCCATCTGGCCCTTGGCCGCTGCGCCGGCATCTTTGAGCTTTCGTCCCTCTATCCTGGCGACCGATGTTAGCTCCGGGTTGTCTTTGACCAACGCCTCAGCGGCGCGGAGCCTGGCGAGATTGTCCTGCTCCCACTTCTTCCGCGTTTCCGGCTTCACGCCCTTGGGGGGCGGCGGCTCGTTCCTGATCTTTTCGAGGTCCGCGAGGTCCTTTGCTTTGACTTGCTCGTCGGTCATCCCGCCATATTTGCCGCCGTATTGAGCAATGGTCGGGTCTATCTGCACGGCCTCCGGCGCCTTCGCTGGCTTGAAAATGCCAGCCGGGTCCGCGATGGTGCCTAAAGTGTCTTGCCAGCCCATAATTAACTCACTTCCTTGATGCGGCCGCTAGCCGCGGCCCGCCTGCTCGCGGCGCAACTGAAAGGGTGAAAGCGTTGAGGATGAGACCCGCGGTGCCTGCGGAAGCGCAGGTGATTCTTAGCATGATTTGCTCCGCTTTCTGCCGAGAAAAACAGAACTCGCGAACGAACGGCTCGCCCACTGTGCAGCCCGTAAAGGTGAAGCCTAGGCTGGAAGCGAAGCTTATCCCGTTGTCATACGACACGAAAACGGACATCGTCCCAGGTTCGGCTGCCAGGAACTCGCCAAGAATCTGAAGCGTGATGATGCGACCGAAACCAATGGGTCCGAAGGGGCGGATGGCGCCGGTGTCGATAGTGTACGAAATGTTGCTGGAGCCGCTCTCAGTGGCGTCGATGTATGTCCCCGCCGACAAAACGCGCGGGGTTTTTTGCAGACTTCCGGAGCGGACCAGTCGTGCGGGCTTGGCGCCAAGGTAACCGACCGATACGACCGTTGCCTGCTCGTCGATAAGCCAAGCCCCGGCCCTGATGTCGTAGTTGACCACGATGCCGCTCGCCGGCGTGTCGCTCTCGTCGCTCACGCAGGCGAATTGCACCAGCTGCTCTTCGTTGAGTACGACCGCGCTCCGGATTACCGGGCTCGTCGTCAGCCGGTCGCGTACCGGTTGGCCTACCCACGAAGGCGCCGAGCCGCCACGGGGGATAATCCAGAGTTGACCTGGCGCGGCCTGGAAAAACACACCGGCTGAAGTCTCTATGATCGAACGCCGGTTGCTGCAGCCGACATCGCCGGGGAGCTTGCGCCAAGGCGCGAACGTGCCGACTCCGGTATCATCCGGGCCGTCGCCGCCAGTCTCGTAGACAGCAGTGGCGCTGAATGCAAACCAGCGGCCGTCCATGAATGCCACGCCGACCACGTCTTCATCGAGCGGCCGCTCAAACGTTTCGCTCTGGGCAAAGTGAGGTCCCTCATCCTGCACAAAGAGCTTACTCCAGCGCACCATGCGCGGGTTTTCTAGCCCTCCAAGGACCAGGCGGCCGTCGCCTACCGTTGAGTGTCGGAACGCCGGCGGCGTCGCGTTGGGCAGCAGCGAGCCGACTTGAGTGGGTAGGCGCTGATTGTTTATCAGCGTAGCATCCGGAATGACGTCGTCGTAGAGCGTCGGCCCCGCCCCTGGCGCCTGGCTGTATTCTGAGCCGGACTGGGTCACTAGGTAGTACGTCGAGCCGTTCAATTCTGTTCGATAAAAGCGCGTCCTGACTGCGAAAGCTGAGGAGGCGTAGTTTGTCGCCGGCTGGCGCTGACTGAGGTTGTATCGCTTAAAATACACCCCCATGGTGCCGGCGGCCCCGACCAGAGTTCGGCTGAACGGCGCGCTGGTGCCTGACTGAAGCACATGACCGCGCGCCGTAACCACCTCATGGATCGCAACGTACTTGTATATCCCGGCGACAAACGCGCCGGCCCCGCCACCCGAGGTCGCGATGCTGTAGATTTGCGGGATTTCCAAGGGGCCGGCCTCAAACGCAGCTCCGCCGTCGTAGGTTCTCGCGAGACCGCCGCTGGCTAGAAGATGCCCGTGAGCTTGGCGGCAGAGGAACGTCGCTCGGCCGTTGAAGTCGAGTGCCGTGTAATCCAGGCCGTAAAGCACTGATGTGTCCGCGTCACCTCGCGCGATAACCAGCGTTCCGTGCATCCACTGCCCTTCGGCCGGGTTGCACAACGTGGAGAGGTTGATGGCCGTGCCTGTCTTGGTGTAGCGAGCCGCGATGGCCCTCGCCCACTCCGCGCGAATAGCGATGGTTGCCGTGCCCAAGACCATCATGTCCTCGGAGACGTCCAAGAGGAAATACGTCTTATCCAGCAGGACTTCCCCGTTGACCGCGACGAGGAAGTTTCGGCCGCCCTCGGTGAAGGCGTGCCCGGCCAGACTGAGCCCCCGCAGCGCCGAAGTGCTGGCTGTAATCGCGGTCGTGCTCACGGGTCGCGAGCTGACAAATTCCTCTTCCTGGCCGGCCGCCCCGGTGAATACTGTGAAGAATACCCGGCGGTTGGTGGCATCGATGCGCGAGATGGTGGGCTGCCCGAAAATAAACGGGAGCACTGCCAGGAAAAGCTGGGTTGCCGCAAGGGTGGACGTTAGCGCGGTGTTGCACGCCGCCACCATCACCTGATTGTTTGTGGAGTCCGCCCATGCGAGCCAAACGCCTTCGCCGCTTACGCCCGCAATCGCCGGGAAATTTGTCACCGCGCCTATGTTGTACTGGAGCGTTGTGGTCTCTGCGCCTGTCGTCGCGCTAACTCTGGAAATGCGAAGGTTTGGAGAGACGTAGCTGGCGACTAGGAAGTGTGTGCCGTCAAAAGCGGACACGGCTATGTTGCTCGGGTTGGTTAGGGTGGTCCTAACGTTGACGGTCGCACCAAGCCAAGCCGACGTAGTGGTGTCCCACGTTCGGAGATTGAGGTTAGCGCCGTCTTTCCAGACGACACAAAGGTACTGCGAGACCGTCAGGACGTGCGCCTGCTCAACGTTCGCGCCTGACGCCACGACCTCCCGCCGCTCCTCCCGATTCGATTCGTAGCCTACGATGGAGAGGATAAGCTCCTTGGTGCTTGCGCCGGTCGTGCGAACGAACACGAATGCTAGAATCGCATCCGGCAGCCCCGCGCCGTATGCAGCGCAAGCAGTCGGTCCGTCGATGGCGTCCTCACGAAACAGCGTGCGTCGCGTTGGCGCGTCCGGTCCAATGAGTTTGTCACGCGTCTTGGTTAGCCAGCCCGCCGCGCCACTGGCGGAACGCATCGAATAGAGCCGCTTGTTCGAATAGACCAGCGCGTCCTTGCCGTCGCTCGGCACGATGCGCGCTGTTGCGTCGAAAGCATCGGGGAGCGCGCCGGCCGCAGCAAGTGCGTAGCCTGAGCGTGAGCCCAGCCGGCCATCTTTGAGGAAACGCGCATTCTTGATACTGGCAAACAAGCCGTTCGGCAGCAGCTTACTGTCCGCCGCTTCAGACATTCCCTGGACGATCGGAATGTGGACTAGCTCGACGTCGCTCACGCCCACGTCCCTTGCGATGCAACCACGTTGCTGCCGAGTTTATTGAGATAGAAGAAGCTGTCGGCTTGGACCGTGGGCGCCCCGCCGGGAGCGGCCGAGTAGATGAACTGCGGAATCAGCGTTCCGCCCGCGTTGATGCGGATGGTGCCGCGCACGTAGACAGCCACGTTCTCGGACGCTGAAACAGATGCGGCCTTGACGACGAACGCGGTCGCCACGGCAATTATGCTTGCGTTGCAGGCCGCGTTACTCGCCAAGTCCCCGCTCTTGACGAACGCCTCGTAGCGCAGGCTGGTGAGAGTCGCCGTGCCGCCGAAGAGGAGGCTCGTCGTGTGGGAGACAACGCCGGCCGTCCTGACCGTATGCAGCAAGCCCTCGAAGGCGTAGGTCGTGCTGGCAGCCACCGTGACAGCGCCCGCGGTCGGAAACCAGGGCTGCGCCGTGTTCACATTCTGCCCGGCCTCGCCCGCGGTGAGGACTTTGAAGAGGTCCCCGGGTGGCGGTTCGGTGTTGGCAGCCAGATTCCAGGCAGCGCCGGTGCAAACAAACTCGACCACGTCGGCTGTGGCGACATCGACGAAAGCCGCGCCGCTGATAGTTGAGCCTGGCGACGTGACTCGCACGGCAGCCGTGCCGCTCTGACGCGTGACCGCGATGCTGACTCCTACCAGTGACGCCGACGGTGAAGGCAGCGTGACGCTCAGTGTGGTGCCGGCAGTGGCGCAAAGGACCAGGTCCCATGGCAGCGCGGCATAGGCGACGGATGTAGTCTTGGCGGTGTAGCGACGGACGGCCCGCAGCTCGACGCGAGCGACCTCATCAGCGATGCGTTTCTCTAGCGCAGTGAGCTTTCGCCCGAGCTCGGTGAGCAGCTCCGGCGTCGCCTCGGCGCCCGGGCGAATAAATTCCTTGGTCAGCTGCAGCGTCACCGGCGCCAAGCCTCACGGGACTGGGATGTCTCACGCCGCCCGCGAGTGTCGCCGCGTCGCATCGCTCCTGCGCGCTGATGGCTGTTCGCCGCTGCCTTGAGCGCGGTTTTGGCCATCTCACGCTCCTGCACGGCAATCGCGTAGGTGTTCCTCATGTCGTCGTCGCGCGCGGCAATCTTGACCACGCAATCCCAGATGACGCACTGCTCCCAGCCGGCGACGCCATCGAAAACGTAGGTGGGGTTGGCCGTCACGTCGATGTCCGCCCATGCGGGCAGATACCAAAGCGAGTAGGTGTAGGCAGCGTCTGGAGCGGGGAATAGCGCGATTCTCCCCGGCGTCACCGTGGTGGTGGACTCGACGCCTAGATTGTAGACAAAGAACGACCTCGGCACTCCAGGCGTTGACTCGTCGTTGCGCGCGCTGAATGGCAGCGGGTCCAGGTTCACGTACGAGCCGGAGACGAGCACTGATAGCCCGAACACACGGACAGCGTCAGCCGGCAGGGCCAGCGAGCCGAACGATGTACCAGCAAGTACGCCCGCTGTCAGATTGCCTGTTGCCTGTTTCAGATAGGCCGGCTCCCCGTGGTCCACGAGGAACTCGCGCATAGCCTGCCAGGACTCGTTGATGAGACGACCGATGGCCGCGTCAGTGTGCCGAGCGGTCAACCCTTCGGTGTCGCTGCGAAACCTGACGTCGGCGACAAGCTGCGCCATCGTGCGAGTCCTGGCCATTGCTCAGCAGTCCTTCGCGGCTTTGCAAGCGGCAATGAAGGCATCAACGCCGTCGTCGTCGACATCGCCGAGCAGCGTCTCAAGATGCATGCGCACCTCTTCGCGGCTGCTGCCGTCGTCTGATTCCTCGTCATCCATCTCGGAGTCGCTGGAGGCGTAATCGTCCTTGGGTTTCTCCTTGGACTTCGATTTGCCGCCGAAGATGGCCGCAAGGTCGAAGCCTTTGCTCTCCTCGCGCGTCTTCATACGTTCTCACAGTCCATGATGAACACGATGTTCAAGTCATCGCCGCTTGCGGGGTCCGTTGCCGCCCCTGCTCCGTTGTACGTCCGGAACTGAGCCGTGCCGGCCGTGGCCGACTTAGCCAGGAGAACAGCGCCGAACACAGTCGGGGTGACCGACATCGCCTCGACGTCAATCCGCACGTCCACACACTTAGGGAAGACCAAGTTGTAGAGCCCGGCGCTTGCCCGGGTGATTGCGAATCCCGAGTCGTCGCTCTTCAACGGGTCGATTACCGGCGCCCCTGTGGCTCCGATGTCGACGTGACAGCACGCGTTCACGCGCGAGCCTCGGCCGCTGAAAGCGGGTTTCTTATCCATATCGCCAGCTGCGTTTGCCATAATTTTGTACCTTTCAAAATTCGATTAGGGGGATGAAAAAGGGTGGTGCCCGGCCGGAGGGAGAAACAGCCAGGCACCACCCTCATTCGGGTTACGGTGCGGCTACGCGGCCTTGAAATCCTGGTGCATGCACGCAGAATGCGGGGTAGGCCACGATGCGGTATTCGTACGTGTTCGCGCCGGACATGCGGATCATATCAAATCCATCGCCGTTAAGCACGTGAGGCACGCCCTTGTACGAGCCGAGCTTGATGTATTTGAGGTTGAGCGCCCAGATGGTCCCGCGGGGACAGAAGCGGTCGCCGTACACGTCAACATAGCCACCGGGGGTAGCCATCTTGATTTTCATGTAGTTAAACTTCGCGTCGGCCACACCAACCTCGCGGTAACCGCGTGATTCGAGCGAGTCCGCCAGTGCTTGCCAGACCTCAGGGTGCACCATGATGGCATTGGGCGCCTTGGAGCCAGCTCGGCCCATCATGCGAGCGCAGAGGAGCTTGATGCGCGCCTCAACGCCCTTGCCTGCGATGTCCGCCGCGGTCAGCCGCACGCCAGAAAGACGGGTGGTGTCGAGCGTCCGGTCAATGCCCTCGAACACGGTGGCCGCCGGGTCAGCGCCGGGAATCCATGCGCCCAGACCGAGCAGGATGCGGTTAGGTGCCGTGTCTCCACCGAAGTCCGTGGAGCGGAAGAAGAACATGGTGCCGGTCCACGATGCAGGCGTACCAGCCGCGCCGCCCGAAGTGGTGGCCACGGTGAAGGTGCCGGCGTTGCGGTTGACTTCGCGCACGAACCCGACCGAGCCGGAGCCCAGCAGAGTGTGACCGGTGGAGGTGCCGTCGCCGGCCGAAACCACAATCAGCTGCCCGACTTCAAAGTTCACGACGTCATCTGGAACTGCGAGCGTACAGATGCCCGTAGAAATGGTCCCGCTGCCGAGCGCGAAACCTGAGTTGGCGTACATGTAGTACCCGAAAACGTCGGCAAAGCCCTCGTACAGGGCATCGACCTCCGCCTTGCGTGCCCGCAGGAACGAGCCGATATCGTTGGCCGAGGCCTTGATGACCTTGTCGGTAACCTGGACGTCACCAGCGTAGTCACCGTAGCTCACGGCCCATTTGCGGCCGCCGATTGCGCCAAGGTTGTTACCTGCCTGTGCCGCGCCGGTTTGTGCGCCAGCGAGGGTTGCGCCCAGACCTTGCGGATTGGCGTAAATCACCGGATGAACGTAGAGATCGCCGGAGTGGTCCTCTTCTTTTTCAATCATCCCGTAGAGCGGACGCTCTCGGTAGGTGAGTGATTCGATCTCGTCCTTGGTGTAGTTCTCTTTTAAAAACGCGTCAAAAGTGGTGAG
>Ga0209591_10007005_pt1 | contig 12431 bp, 11 predicted proteins | sample MAT01_FD_187207 | JGI IMG/M metagenome (GOLD analysis project Ga0209591, IMG submission 187207) | Freshwater microbial communities from Lake Fryxell liftoff mats and glacier meltwater in Antarctica - MAT-01 (SPAdes) (version 2) | ecosystem: Environmental > Aquatic > Freshwater > Ice > Liftoff...
TCGGATGCCTTGGACCGCCAGTTCAACTACGACCCGCTCAAACGCCTTCTGCAAGCCACAGGGCGCGAAGGAAGGCTGCATTCCAACAGCAACTTCTGGGACGAAACACCGACGCCGGGCGGAACACCCAACGCCGCCAACACGCGCGCTTACACCCAGAGCTACCAATACGACAAGCTCGGCAACATCCAACAACTGGCGCACACCGCCACCGGCAATAGCTACAACCGCCACTACCACTACGCCAGCGGAAACAACATCCTTGAACAAATAGACAATGGCGGCAGCCCAGCGAATGTATATGGCACCTTCGCCTACGACGCTTGCGGCAACCAAGTGCAACAGAACACCGAGCGCTTCTTGGAATGGGATGCCGCCGACCAGCTACGCTTCTTCAAGAACAATGCAGGCGGTGGCCCGAGCAAAGAAGCCCACTACCTCTATGCGGGTGGCCAGCGCATCAAGAAGTTCGTGCGCACAGGCAACGACTTGGAGATCACCGTGTACATTGACGGCGTGTATGAGCACCGATACAAAGCCGTGGCGGCGGGCCCAACTCCCCTTGACCTGCAGGACCAGATCAACTACCATGTCATGGATGGCCGCAGCCGGATCGCCACGGTGCGCACCGGTTATACTTGGGGCGATAGCACTCCGGATATCTCCTACAACTTGGAGGACCACTTGGGCACCAGTGGTACGCGGATCGAGGCATCCGGCACGCCCATCGATCATGAGGAGTATTACCCTTTTGGCGATAGCTCGCTACGTACCTTCAGCAAGAAGCGCTACCGCTACGTGGGCAAGGAACGCGATAACGAGAGTGGGTTGTACTACTACGGGGCCAGGTATTATATGGCTTGGGTGGGGAGGTTTGTAAGTGTGGACGCCCTCAGCGACAAGTACATTTACCTGTCGCCGTACAACTATGCTGCGAATGATCCCATCGGCACTTGGCAACTTGGCTTCAAACAACCAGACGATGAAAAGCCCCCAAATCCCTTCGCGAACAAGCTCGTGGACGATATCTTCATCATCCTCACATACGAGGGTAAGAGCACGCCGTATTTGCTGGTGTGAACAACGGACTAATCTCTCTGCTCATGAAAAGAATGCTTGGTATTCTGTTTTGCGCTTTGCTCGTAATATCCATGGTCGGTGGTACCGCAAATGCTCAAGACCGTGGCTCCTCTCAACCTCATGGGAAGACCGAGGTCGCTCTCATGGACGTTGACGTCGGCTGGGTTCGTGTCGTTTATGCAGATGGAACCACGGAATCCTTTGATCTCCGCAATAATGCTAAGGGTGTAGAAGGGCAATTTGTTCGTATGAAGAGTCTCCGGGGAGTGTTCCAACGGCTATACGACAACGGTTGGGAGGTCGAAAGTGAAGTGTTCCGTCAAGACGGATTTATAGCGAGTTACGTGTTGATACGAACCCTCAATTAACAGAAGGATCTGCTCAAATGTCCTCCCCCGAAAGATCCGCCCTCGGCTCCAACGTCATCTCCCTCCCCAAAGGAGGCGGGGCGGTGGCGGGCATGGGCGAGAGCTTTTCGCCGGACCTGGTCACTGGCACGGGCAACTTCAGTGTGCCCATCGCTGTGCCGCCCGGGCGCAATGGTTTGCAGCCGAGCCTTACGCGGCGCAAAACCAACAGCCTCAGATGGGCTCTATGTTGGAAGTGCTAAGTATTACCTTAAACCGAGTGTCGGACTCCGATACACGAAATGGGATCAAACGAAATTCGGCATCGATGATTTACGTGGAGCTTTGAGTAGCATTCCCGATAAGGGAACAGCCTTGGGTGTCGAACAAGCCATAATGGAACTTAATGGCTGGCAAGGAGCACGGTTGAACAAGCTTTATCCCGTCCTCTCAAACATGCGTAACGCCACCAACAATGAGGCCTACAGGCGGATGGGGATTGACTATTTGAACAAGCACTTCCCCAACAGTACCTGGCAGCAATTATTCAAGTTCGAATAAGGTCGCAAACAAATTCAACACCATGATAAAATTCCACTGCCACGCGCTGTCAATTAAAATGCCGAATGAGATTGGCTATGCTACTATAAAAATTATTGACTTCAGCCACCTTGGGTACTCTGGAATACTGGTTAAAGTGGCCGGGCAGCTTTCGCACGAATCGACAACAGATACTTCGAAAATTGATGACGGCGACTTGCTGTTCGGAGCCCGATCCGTGTCCTTCTATCCTAGGAAAGTCGATGATAAAATTGTGATAAAAATTCAACCATCGACGCCAACAAAAAAGGACTTCATCATTCCGGATTTCAAATGGACAAATGCCCGTAATCCTTGGGTAAAGGACGAACGCGCGCTGGTAAACTGGTTTCCGTTGCACATTCTTTCGAACTATGGGGCAAAGACACCATATGAACGGCTTGCCCATCTAGAACGTACCACCGTGTATGACTTGCATTCCCTTGTCTTCAGAATCGTTTTCGAGTTTTGCAGGATAGGCAAACTGTCATTGGAGCACTTCTACAATATTGATGCGAACCCGGATATGAAGCGCGTCATGCTCGAGGCCATCAACACACCCGTCTATTCAGCGATACCTGCCAACATCAGAGGCATATGCGTTGGAGCAGGATCTTTGGATCGTGATATACGCAACTTCGGGCAGAGTAAGACGTGATGCACAAGACCGCGCTGCTCGGCAAGGGCGCTTCGACAGGCTCAGCGCAAGCAAGCGAGGGCGACACGCTGGAAGACCCCGGCGTGCTGTTGGAGTACGACCTTTTCGCCTTCGCGAACAGCGGTACACCGGTGTGGGTGAAGACCACGCAACGGCAACACCACATCAACGCGGACTACCTCTCCACGCTGCCGAGCGAAGAACAGAATGCCACCATCGTGGCCGTGGAATACAGCGATGGTTTCGGAAGGCAGTTGCAGACCAGGATGCAGGCTGAAAACCTGTTGTTCGGCAATGCCGAATTAGGAGATAGCGGCTTGCCGAGCAACGTCCACGACACAACCGGGATCCCCGCTTCGATACAACGAAGTCGGGGCCTTTTTGAAAATTCCGTGTGCCAGCGGTGTAGCGATCATCGGTCAGGGTAGAAAAGCTGGGATCGGCAAGCGATCAATACGTTCATACGGCAAAGAGGATCGAGCAAACCACGGAGCAACATCCACGATGGATCTACGCTTCGGACTTCCTTGCATCGAGGTGGCATTTGTTGCTCATGAAAGCAAGCGATAACTTCGGCCAAGTTCTTTGACATTCTGATAGAACGACGAGGCCGGGAAAGCCACGATAACGGGCGGAGCCTGCCCCGAGGCTTTGCGAGGGGACTTCAAAGGCAACCCGCTGGAGAAAGTGCGGCAGGTGATCGCGGATAGCGAGTTGACCGCGATGGAGAAATACGTGGTGGATTGGGATGGGTTGGCAGTACCTCTGGATGCGAAGGAGTATGTGACCGGCTTGCTGTACGATGGCTTGAACCGTGTGCGCAAAAGCATCCTGCCCGAGGATGTGGATGTGGAGCGTAAGGAAATGATGCCCACCTACAACCGGGCGGGGGCATTGGAGGCCATCACCTTCGATGGTACGGACTACGTGCGGCGCATTGCCTACAACGCCAAAGGACAGCGCGTGCTACTGGCGATGGGCCTGCCTGCCGGTCAGGTAGGCAACGGGATAATGACGCGGTATGCGTACAATGATCTCAACTACCGCCTGCAGCGGATCAAAAGCGAGAAGTACACCGAAGCAAGCAACACGTACACGGCCACCGGTGGCACGCAGCAAGACCTCGGCTACCTGTACGACCTCGCAGGCAACATCGTAGGAATTCGGGACAAGGCACTAGCCACCAGCGGAAGCAGTGGCGCTGAAGGGCCGGGTAACCTCCTGAAGCAGTTCGAGTACGATCCGCTGAACCGCTTACTCTCGGCCACCGGGCGTGAAAGCACCCAAGCGGTGATACTACCCACTTGGGATGTTGGCGTGCGCAACCACGACCATACCGCTACAAACACTTACACGCGCGCTTACCAATTCGACAAGCTGGGCAACGTACTGCAAGAGCAACACACCGCCGATGGCAACGCCAGCAACAGTTTTACCAAGACCTTCAACTATCACGCTACGCAGGAGCACAACAGGCTATTGAGCTTTGAAATAGGCAGCACCACCTATGACCAGACCTACGACGAGAACGGCAACCTGATCGCCGATGATACCAGTCGGGTGTATGCGTGGGGCTACGATGACAAGCTGCGCTACTTCAGCGTGGTGCCCGGCCCCAGTAGCAGCAAGTACGCGCATTACCTCTACGACAGCAGCGGCACGCGCGTAAAGAAGGTGGTGAACAAGCCGAGCGGCATCCAAGAGGTGACAATTTGCATCGATGGTGTATTCGAGGAGTGCTATGTGAAGCAGAGCGGCACTATCAATGCACTCAAGCACTGGAACACTCTACATGTGCTGGATGGCAATAGCCGCTTGGCGACCATTCGCGTGGGCACTGATGTGGACGATGCCACCCCTATTGTGAAGTACAATCTGGAGGACCACTTAGGGAATTCTTCCGTGATGGTGGATGGCACCGGTCTACTGGTGAACCGCGAAGAGTACTACCCCTTTGGCGATACCAGCTTTGGAGCCTTTGCCAAGAAGCGCTACCGCTACAACGGCAAGGAGAAGGATGGAGAAAGCGGGTTGTACAACTATGGGATGCGGTACTATGCGCCGTGGATGTGCCGGTTTGTGAGCGTGGATCCATTAGCGGGCGAGTATCCACATTATACACCATATCAATATGCCGGTAACAAGCCAATCAACTTTATTGATCTGGATGGTCTAGAAGAAACTCCTCCTCAGACACAGACTGCGGGTCAAGGGAATGATCAGCCATCGTTAATGGAAAAAGCGCAATCCGCGTTTACTGACGTCATTGGCCAACTGGAAAAGGGGAATGAATTCTCAAATTTTGTAGCTTATGAACTAGGCTTAGTTACGGGAGCTGGAGAAGGGTTGGTGGACCTGCTTAAACTAGGATGGGAGCTCTCAACAATAAAACAAGCATATGATATTGCAACCGGCCAAAAAACAACTGCCCAGGAAATATCTGAGAATATCAAACAACTCTTTGATCTATTAAGTACGTCAGAAGGGAGAGAATCATTTATTGGCGGAATTAAAGAGTTTATTGGAAAGGAGATAGATAATGCCACTTTCGAAAACGGTGCGTATGAAGCTGGCCGATCTCACGGAAATTTGGTCTTTGCTATCGGCCTTACATTGGCCACAGGTGGAGCAGGATCTATCAATGCACTTCGGACGGCTATGCAGGGCGGCACCAAGGCTGTTGCGCAATTCTTGCGCACGGGCTTAGGTTTGAATGTTGAGCGGGGGGTGGTAAAACGTGCTGGGCAGCCATTGGTAGAATATGTGGATGATTTTGCGAGAATAGTTAAACAAACCGGCGCTCCACGGCCTAGCAAATGGCCTAGTATACCTGAGAAGATGGACGAATATCTCGGTATTTCAGGGAAAAAGATACCCGATTCTCCGAGCACACCTGGTCGAGGAAAGACAGAATGGAAACCAGATGCTGACCGTAAGATTATCTTTGAGCAACGTCCATATCACCCTAGTGCGCATGAATGGCATAGAGGGCCCCATTATCATCTAGACATGCCTGGATTGACTCCTCACACCAGATTTTTGCCTGGCGAGCATTTCCCACCAGGCTTCTAATAACGATCGAAAATGGAAAAATCAAGAACCTTACGATTTATGGATGCTGAGGCTGCTCATGAGGTGCTTATTATTGTTAGGCATGTCGACAACGGTGTCGCCTTGTGTTTGAGTTCATCCGAAGCCGGTGACGTCGAAGTAGTTCTAAGTAAAAAAGATTTCCACGACTTCGTGCTAGAATTGAGTCAGATGTAAAAGCCCCTTCTCAACCATTTGGTATAAATCTGGGAGGTCAAATATGGAAATTCTCCGTTCGAACAATGCCCCGCAATATTCACGACACAACCATTAGCACCCCTTCGATACAACGAAGGCGGGGCCGTTTTGAAAATCCCGTGTTCCGGCGGTGTCACGATCATCGGTCAGGGTAGAAAAGCTGGGTTCGCCAAGCGCTCAATGCGTTCGCACGGCAAAGCAGATCGAGCAAACCACGTTTTGCAAGAGGAGCCGAACGCATGTGGGTCCTCCCCCCACCCCGCTCCCGCGGATCCGTGATCCGTAGTCCCCATCTTTCTCAACTAAGTCAGTATAATCCCTGCCGATCCCGCTAAGGCGGTACAGGTCCGATACGTATCGGACCTATGATCGGCCAACAGTAACTTCGGGGCATGAATTGGCAGGAGCACATCACAAGCGACAAGGCCATCCTTGGTGGCAAACCTATCATCCAAGGAACGCGCTTGGCCGTGTAGCATATCCAAGGCCGATTGGCCGATGGATGGACGAACGAGATGCTGCTGGAGAGCTTTCCGTCGCTGAAACCTGAGCACATTCAAGCGGTCCATGCCTTCGTGCTGGAGTGCATGGTTGACGGCATGCTCATGTGGCCTCTTCCCGGTAAGGCGGAATGACCCCGGAGTAGATCCGGGGCTTGCCGATGAGAACTACCCGATGCCGAGCGTGACACTCCTGCGCCGTGCAGGCCAGGAGGTGGAACACATGGCGATATCGCCGGAGGCTCGGATGATGTGGATGTAGCTGCCATGGCGAACGAGACCGGACGGACCATCCTGACTTTTGATAGCGACCTGGGCACCCTGGCTTTCGCGTTCTACAAGCCAGCGCACTTCGGCATCGTGTACTTCAGACTCTTCTCCTACAGACCGGATACACCAGGTCGTATGTTGATAGACTACTTAAGCGCCAACCCGGAAGTGGACCTCTCCATGCGGATCACCGTGTTCGACCCTCCGCGAGTGAGGCAGCGGAAGTTCGAGTGAGGTTCAACGCATGTTCATGGGCCCACGCGGATGTTTTGCCAACACCACTCCATGGTAAAGGCATGCCCTACGAATTGCTCACGAGCATTCCGCCCCGGATGAGGCGGGTGTATGTGTGGGGGTGAGGGGGGCGGAGGTTCTGTGGTCGGGTACGATTTGACCTGTCCTGAAAAGGATCTCCGGGCTTGGGTTGTCGTGCGAATAGTAAGCCTGAGTGAGTGACCGAGCGAGCTGCTCAACTGCGGATGATCGCGTACTTTGATCCGCGCATGGAAGAGTACGGTGGCCGTGGTGTCGGGTTCGGCTGCGATGCCGCAGGGTCCGAAGACGGAGAGCCTGCGGAGGTTTAGATTACAACTTTCCAAATTGGATTGTGAACAACAGGTTGAACGTAATGAAGTTGAACACCATCCAGCATTCACTTATTGATCCAGCACGCTACCAATTTCTACGCAGAGGGATTAAGCCCGATGTGGGAGCGTTTAGCAAATACAACTGGTTCACTAAATTCTAGGAGATATGGGGTTGTTTGGTCTGTTCAGTGGTTCAAGTAAAGCCCAATGGGAAGTTCAGCTCCTTCGAGAAGTCTTGAACCTTATTCCTGCTACAATTTCAAAGCCGTTATTGGCTCAATTGGATGCAGGAGTAATTAAAGGTGTACGACACAATGCCAGCGATATTCCGGGATGTTCTTCGTTCAAGTATGACATGAACGCGCTTAAAGCCTTTGAAGATGAAACCGTTCCTGATTACACAATTACAGATATTTTCATGGGTCAAAAGAAGGAGTCAGCCGAGAGGCTTTGCTATTCCATTTTTGTGTCCTCCGGTCTATTAAGTGGATATTCCCTTGTCCCTGAAGTCAGCGTTTCTAATGTTGAAATAGGGACGATTGATTGCAAAGAATTCAGGTTGGAAACGAAGATGGATAACCCTGCTTTTGCTGAGCTACGTACCATTATCAAAGGTTCCCTATTGAACCAAGTTAACCCAAGCTCGGTATACTTGGTGAATGTTAATGGATCAGATTATTTTCATGTACGGGACTTTGATGATGGGGATTTCATAGGAGTTGGATACGATGGTGCTTTGTATAAAGTGACACATGAAGGACCTTCAGTAACTCGACTGCCGAATAGCATAAGCGATTTGTGGAAGCTCTGACTGCCACTATCCACCAGCACCTACAATAAGATCCTGAGCGAGTACGAAGAAGATAAGAAACTCTTTGCTGTGCCCCCTTTTTCGTTCGCTGGCGAACCCTTCAATCGCCCCAAAAGCAGACCTTATCAACAACGGCCCAAAGCCGCTACATCCCCTTGCTCGCCCTGCTTTCCTTGCTTTTCTTTCTTCCTTTGCCCTTTGCCCGATTCCGCTTGGATATAGGCGAGGGGTCATGTTCCAATCCATCACCTCGTCAATTCGCAGCGCTGTAATGCACTGCCGTTCAAGTCCTATGGAAAACGCAGTGGTTCAAGATGAGGCGAGTATGACTATGGACAAGGGTGCCGTTCATTGTCCTGTGCCGGTTCTTCGATATCGTTTCGGCTTCGTGTTCCGAAGCCTCACCTTGGTCTTTCTTCCCGCCTTGCACCTATGTGACAGGCCGATAACTTCAACCCCGTGAACAAGCCTTGGCCAACGACAAATGCCCCCGCCAGGTCCCCATATGCATCGGCAGGAAGCAGCGGCTGGCTTGCCGGTCAGCCAGGCCCGGCGTAGGAACTGAACAGGTCGCATGCTGCGCGTAACTCACGCCCTGTTCTCAATGATCGCCTCATCCTGTGCGGCCCTCAGTTCGCGCTGGGCTTGTTGGAGCGCCGCTTCCACCACGGCACGATAGGCCAGGCGGGCGCGGCCGGTGCAGCGCCCCAAGAGTTTTTGCAGGAAGGGAATGCGTGGTTGGGTGGCTCCGTTCACCCGCACCACAACCCGCGCCAAGCGGGGTTCCAAAGCGGTGCGCCGGAAGACCTTCGGATCAGGCCCCTGATCGATGAAGTGCATGAGCAGGTCGATCCGCCGTTCTTCGGGCAGGGTGTGTATAATGCCCAGCAGCACTTGGCAGGAACTCTCGTCGTTATACCCCGCTGCGATCCGGCCGTGCAGCCAGATATCCTGTGCTGCGATCACCGCTGCCGAAAGGTCTTGCTCCGCTGCAGGATCGAAGAAGAAGCTGAGGTAGTCATCGCAGCCAACGAAGACCTTCGGTGCCGTGTTGGCTATGGCGAAGGCGGCATCCATCAAATGCGCAGCGTCCGGCCTTTCCCAGATGGCTGGCACCCTAAAGTCCTCCGGCTTCGGTGCGGAGAAGCTCTTCTCGTAGCGCCACTGCACCCAACGCGCAACGAAGGCGGAGTCCAGTTCCACCAGTTCAAGGAAGATATCAGCGGTCTTTCGGTGCAGGCCATGGTCCACAACGGCCCAGTAGAAGGCCCGCTGGATTAGTTCCAGTTCTGCCGCGAAATGGCCGATAATCGTGTCCAATTCAGTGCGCTTACCATCGAAGAGTTGGTGGAACAACCTGCGGATCCCGCCATGCAACTCCACGCGTTCCACGGCGACGCGCACCAACTTCACCAATAGTCCGGGGCATTGCTCTTGGAAATGCAAGGCCAGGGAGAAATACACGTACTGACCTTCGGAGAGCGCGTTGAGGCAGTGTTCCTCGAAGGCATGCGGGTGGGCGAGGCGATCGGTGTGCTTAGCCACTTCGCCGTAGTACAGGTGCCACCAATTCCACGGCTCGTGGAACGCGCAGGTGGCAATGAGCCGCTCCAGCGCTTCGGGGCCGATCGCTTTCAGTAGCACCGGCACCATTTCCATGGGATCGAGCCGCAGGGGATCGCCCTTGACGGCCTGCCGTTCGATCTCGTTCACAAGCATTTCAGGATCATCGCTGAGTCCACCGATCAGGACTAGGCTCATCGCCCTGCCGGTGCCCATGTAGTGCAGTGCTTGGAGATCTTCCCGGATGATGCGTACCGCCTGGGCCATCATGCGCCTGAATTCCACGGGCGAGGCTCCTTCGCCGATGGCTTGGAGCCGCTGCCGCCAGGCCTCGTAAGGCTCATCCGTATCGTCGACCCGGTCGGCCAGTGAACGATCGTAACGCAAGAGTTGCATCAGTTTGAAGGTGGGATTGGTGAAGCGCTGGGCCAATGCCGGGCCTAGCGTGATCCCCTGCCGTTGCCAATGCTGCAACAGGTCGCGCACCAAAATGCAGTGTGCGTTGTCCTGCGGATCGAGTGCGCGCATGAAGAAGCCTTCGATCAGTTCGGCATCGAACGCCACCAGCTTCTTATCGCCCCGTGGAACGGGAGCCGCCAAATGGTCCTTCACAGCTTTGATCACGCGATCACATTGTTCCGGCAGCTCGTACAGCGCGAAGAGATGCCCCCAGACCGTGCGGCGCAGAGCCTTCATCGGTTCGTTCAGGTAGGGCACATGGATCCGCGAGGAGACCTGATTGCGTTTACGCGTGGGCACCACCCGCCAGCTTTGCGCCGCCAAGTAGTTGCGCGCCAGCCCATAGAAGAGTCCAGTGGCGGCGGCATTGCCTGCTTGCGATAGCGCAATGAGCTGTTCGGCCACTTCACGCTGATCCTCATATCCCGTGGCTTCGGCCAGCTCGTTCAGGTCGAAGGCGCCGACGAGGGCCTTCACCACCCGTGCCCCCTTGGACGGTTGCCGTTCCAGGAAGGCCAGCATCAGGTCCACGGCGGTGGTGCGCACATCCTTGGGGTCGCCCGTACCATAGCATCGCAGAATGCGCAGAGGTGCTTCGAGGAAGTGGACGCCCCTTTCGTCGTCGAAGTGGTAGGGCGTTCCTTGCGCTTCGGCCGGTAGCGCACGAATGAGCTGGTCCACGTACTGCAGTGTGCGGGTGGGGTCCACATCATGGAACACCTCGTGAAGATCCTGCAACACGCCCTCCTTTCCCGCCTCCTCGAAATGCCGGAAGGCTTCCTGCACGGCCTTTTTCAGCAGCGCCACGTCCGCCTCTGTTTGGAAGATGTTCATTACCGCGCTGATGGCAGCCACCACCTTCTCGCGATATCCATCGAAGAAGGCGATGAGCAAGTGCCCAAGGTCCATGCGCCGCGTATCGAAGAGCACATGATGCACCAGGAAGGTGCCGAAGGTTTCATCGGCGATCAAGCCGGGGCCTTCATCGCCGAGCAGGTCGACCAGTTCCAGCCGGTCCAATTCCCGCGCACGGTTCCAGAACGTTTCCGGTTCCATAACCAGCAGGGGCAAGAGCCTCGGAAGGATGAGCTGTTCGTACTCGGTGCCTTCGATGTGGTGAAAGAACGCGAAGCTGAAGAGCACCTCGAGCCGGACCGGATCGGCTGAGCCAGCGATGTGCTGTAGTTGCTCCTTTTAGTACAAGCTGAAGGCCTGTGCCACATGCCTGAAGCCTTGGTTGGCGCCCACTTCCGAGATGATGCTGGCCACCATGGCCGCATGGCGCGGGTTGCCCTTGGCCATGTACAGGATGCGGTCCACATACAGGTTGCGCTGGATCTTGAACTCTTCGCGGAGGAAGGTGCGCAGTTCATCGTCGGTCCATGGCTTCAGATGCAGCACTTCCTGCTTGGCGATCAAGCCCATAGTCTCTCGCACCTGCGCCAAGGCGAAGCGACGCACCGTGCATACAAAGCGCATGGTGCGGTCACTGCGTTCATGCACCAGCAGTTCCATTGCGCGTTGCAGGTCGCCCATGCGCTGCGCATCGTCCAGCAGCACCACATAGTGCCCCGGTGCCGAGCAGCGTTTCTCCAGTTCCTCCGCGAAGGGCACGCCCTGGTTCCTGACGAAGAGGAGTTGCAGGTACGGGTCGGCAGCTTTCAAGCGGTCCACCACCTCCACCGCCGTGCGGGTCTTACCCACACCTGCATTCCCGGCGATCAGCACCACGGGTTGCTCGTGCAGGGCCTGGATCGCAAGATCCACCACATCCTCGCGGAAACGGAAGGTGGTTCGATAATTTGTGACCTGCCCGTGGCGTGCCGCACGCGTGATGAAGCCTTCGCGTGAGAGCACCTGCGAACTCAGCTTCACGCGCAGGTAGTCCTCAGCGATATCGTCGCCTTTGTGTACGATCACCTGCTTGATACGGGCCATGTCGCAGAGCACCAGCCTCGTGCGCAGCACTTTGGCCTTGGCCTTCAATGTCCCGATCAGTTCAGGTGGAATATGCTCGCTGCATGCCAGCACCACCTCGCGGATGGCGGAGCGGGCGATGCTCTTCGGCTTCTTGCTGAAGCAGTCGACCAGGTCGCTATGGAGCTTCTTGCTCAGCTTGCTTTTCTGAGCAGTACACTGGAGAAAGGAGTAGGTGCCGTCAGCATGTTCGCAAAGCGCATCCGGCACGCCTCTCCGGCTGCGCACTGTGCCCGCTACGGTGTTCACGCTGAACGTGGGGTATCCATCGCGCTCCAGGACCGCCACGGCCAAGCGTGCGAAGCCTTCCGG
>Ga0209591_10007012_pt1 | contig 12424 bp, 8 predicted proteins | sample MAT01_FD_187207 | JGI IMG/M metagenome (GOLD analysis project Ga0209591, IMG submission 187207) | Freshwater microbial communities from Lake Fryxell liftoff mats and glacier meltwater in Antarctica - MAT-01 (SPAdes) (version 2) | ecosystem: Environmental > Aquatic > Freshwater > Ice > Liftoff...
TGCCGCGGATAGTGCGGACAGTTGCGTTGCTCTTGCCGAATTCATTTTCCAGAAAAGCAAAGAGCTCGTCCGGCGTTTTTTCGTCTGCGGCCCGATAGGCGGCCTCTGCGAGTGTAGAGATATTCATGTGTCTATTGAAGGGCAGGGCGGAACCTGGGGATTTGTGATTCGCCCTTAGAGCTTGTGTTTATCAAGGGTTACGGGCGGAACCAATAACGGATTGCGCCTGCCTGATAACGCGGCGAACGTAGCTGTCAGAGACGCCGTTTTCCTTCGCGAAGCTGGCGGTGCTCTGCTTGCTTTGACGCATCACTATGTAGGCGGCAAAGGCCTTGACTTTGTCCCGGCCTGCCCATTGGCCGAGTTCAAAAACCACGCCAAGCAACGCCTGCATAGCGTCAATGTTTCGCTCGGGTTCAACCTGCGGCTCGTCCCCGTAGATATCGGGGGCGCACGTTAGAACCGGGTCGCCTTGTTCGTTGAAATAATTCACTTGGAGAGCCCCTTCTTCAGGCACGGAATGAACAGGTTTTTTGAAATTGGTGCCCGCGAGAGAGGCATTGGATACTGACGGAACCTGACTGCTGGAAGTGCGCAAGGAGACTTCTACCCCCACGGGCATCCACGCCTTAGATTGGCTGTCCCTTCCCGCTGTGGTGCCCGCTGTTGAGCTGCAACGGTTCATCACCAGGTCACCGTCATTGAGCATCCGTAACGGCTTGCATGGGATTCAACTCATTTTCGGCACTGAAAGAGGCCAGTTCTTCGCGCCATCACGGAAGCGGCCATGTCGAACGCACTCCGGGCACGGGCCAGAGGCGGAAGCGATTGCGTCCGGGTTCGATGCTTTGGAATGGACCGGGCAGGGCGCGCGAAGGAAGCGGCGTGCCATAAAAATCCTGCTCCACGCCCTTAATACTTTGGCAGGCCACTTGGCGGATGGTGTCATCCAACGTCACTTCAAAAGTGGCCACCCGGCTCTGCATTCCGTCGCGGATTAAAGACACCACCCTTGAAGCCCGGTCGTAGCCGAGTCCCTTCTGCCAAACCTCGAATGGCACATGATAATAAGGGGGCCAGAATGTCAGATCGGGCTGCTCGGACTCCGGCAGACCGGAAGCTCTGAGAGCCTCCCGAAACTTGGCGCGGACAGCATCTGGAGGCTGAGCCTCGAAGCCCTCGGGAAAAAACTGCGGCATGTTTGCCATGTGGGTCTCATTGGTAATCTGGAAAAGCGGGGAACGCGAGCCGCTGCCTTCGTCGAGATATTGGCCGGCTCCGGAGAGGAGATTGGCATCGCAGATATTGTTGCCGGCACATTGCCAAGGAATGGGCAGGGCAACGGCGCCGGCGCGATTCCCGAGAATGAGATTGTTTAGGATGTGGATGTCCCAGCATCCGTCTTCGGGTGGCACGCGCGGGGTGGCAAAAGCAAACCATGCTCCGAAGTTGGCGTTGGCGTAAAGAAGGTTGTGGGCGATGGTCACATCTGCGAGGTCGTGCCCGTAGATCCCGTCGCCTTGGCGGGTGTGGGCGATGACGTTGTTGTCAATGAGAACCGGCCCCCGGCCGAGCTCGACATTGATACCGCTCCACAGGTTATTGACGATCACATTCCGCGTGATGCGGGAGCCTTTCCACTGGTTATCGATCCAAATTCCATGGGTCTCGTTGTCGCGGATGAGATTCCCTTCGATGAGCCCGTCGAAAAAGAAATGGAACTTGATGCCCGCGAATTCCCACCATGGCGAGGTCCGTCCGTCGCGGTTGTTGCGTTCGATGAGGTTGCCGATGACCTGCGTGCCGGTGTGGCGGATCCCCGCAATGCCGCAGTGGCCGTTGTCGCAGATCCGGTTGTTGCGGATGACATGCCATCCCACGCCATTGGTGTCGGTGCTCTGCCGGTCGTGTTCGGCCAGATAGTCTGCCACGTCGCTGTTCTCGCGCGTGCTCATCGCACCCTCGCTGCCGCAATCAATTCCCAAACTCTTGGCGTAGCGGATGGTGTTATCCTCGATGATCCAGTGGTGCCCTCCGCGGGTGCTCAACGCGCCGACCTGAGGCCAGCCAGATTCCCCCCATGTCGGAAAATGATTGGCCGCGTGCTCAATGATGAATCCGCGCACGGTGATGTAGCCGAGTCCCCGGCTGACCGGTGAGAACACAGTGTGTCGGACGCTGATCTCGACGTAATGGGCATCGGCGTGGAGCGCCGGATCCGGAAAATGCACGAGCAGGCTGTCGGCGTCGGGCGACACCATCCACGAACCCGGCGTCAAGGCCAGTTCCTCATCGCTTTCCGCCTCGGTGAGCGGCACGCCATCGGAAAATAATTGTCCGAGCGTGGTCAGGTATTTTTTTTTGGAAGCGCGGGTGCGTTTCAGAAGCTCATGCTCGACATCCGTCCGTCGTGTTTGGGCTTCGCTGAGCGCCATCTCTTCGCCAGGGGCGATGTCCGACATTTTGTTGTCCTCCTCGGCCAATGCGGCTTCCAACCCGGCCACCACATCGGAATGAGGCCGTGCGATGCGCCGGCGGTTGAAATGCCAAAGATAGGGATTAAACCGTCCATATCGGGACTCATCCAGATGGCCAGCGTAAGCCTCGGTTCCGAACCGCACCGAAGCCAGAGACCCCCTCCAAACGGATTCGGAAACCTGTTCCCATGCGGGCTTGAACACCTCTGATCCACGAAGGAAAACCTTGCCCACCTCCGCCACATACGCGATTGGAAATCCCTCCTCGCCGCCCTGTTTGGGATTGACCCGCTCCCGATACACTCCCTCAAGCACATGCACGGTGTCGCCGGGAGCAGCCACTGAGGCCGCACGATTGATGGTGAGAAAGGGTTTCCCTGCCGTGCCGGGATTGCTATCGGAGGCGGATGGATGCCGCTGGGCCACAAAGTAGATTGTCATGATTTTTGGAAGCGAAGCACCTCGTTAAAACGAATTCGTAAAAGGAAAAAAGGGCAACATAGTTAAAGATATATACTGGCCCAAAAATGGTCAAAAACCGGTTTCACTTTACTGAAAACCAATCCAGGCATTCGCGGCCTTATGCTGCCACCTGGGATTTGGTGTCCGCAACGGGCGATGGAGTCAGGGAACGAACCCGAGCTGGCGGCGCACTCTCCGGCCAAGGTCGATCTGCTGCTCGTAGCGCTCGCGGTAAGCTTGCGGCAGAACCAGGGGAGCGGGAGGAGCTTCGAAATCGTAGGTCCATGTCGCTCCGGCCAGCGAAAATTGCACTGGCAGGCGGGAATCGGCAGCCACGATGAGAACCGCTCCCGCAGCCGCCTCGCGCGTGGTCAATTCCTGGTGGGACCCCGTGCTAGCGACGGAGACATCAGGGGGACACTTGAAGACAAAAAAATCCACACCGTTCATGGTTTTCACCTCTTGGAAATCTTTGGCCGGTTCGAGCCAGCCAAGTTCTGGAAAATCCGCTGCCAACAATCTATTTTCATCGTCGTGCACGAGCGAGACGTCCAGCTCATTTTGTTTCAGGGGATTGGGAAAGATCCGGTGATTGTCCCTTTCGCTGAGATGCACATACCAGACTACCCAGATGGATGCGTCGGAGAATGTCTCTTTCTCCGTGCGGATACCGGGGGTCTTTGCGGTTCGGCGAGCCACCAGCATTTTTTTTTCCCCGTTGGATGCACCGGAGGCGGTGCGGGTGATACTTACCTTCCATGCGGCACTGGGAGCCAGTTTTGCCATTTGAAAATCGGAGGGAAGCTGCTGTTGCTCGGCCCGCAAAGGTGTAAGAAAAAGAGTGCTCAGAATATAGACGGCGCAGAGAAGAGGATACGGCATGGCAGAGGGTTTATTCATAGACTGGTTCGAGTCGGGTATCGAGCAATTCTCCGGTGAATCGGTCGATTGCAACGTGGAGCCAGAAGCGCTTTTCGCCTTGGACTTGAAATTGAGAAAGCGTCGATGCGCCGGGCCGGAACTGTCCACTTTGGGCAATGAGATCAATCATGAGGTTCCATGTGCGGGTTTCCCCCACATCGCCGAGTGCGCGCACGTAGGCCTCACGCCCGGATTTTCTGGCCGGATACTTTCCGGAGATATCCAAGGACGGATCGGAGGAGACGACTGTTCCAAATTTCGTGACCAGATCAGATCTATCCTCCAGCGGGCCTTCGCCGGGACCCGACTTTCTCACAAAATCATAAAAATCCAGAGCGATGGCGTCGGCATCGAGATCCGAGAGAGCGACTGTCGCGGGATCATCCTTGAGGGTTCCCCGCAAGATGGCCTGGAGGACTTTGAGCGGGGCACTGTTCAGGTTCACCCCGCCGGCATAGACCGGGTCTTCCCAAGGAACCGATCCAATAGTGAAAAAGTCCAGCAGCCCGGCATCCGAGCTGAGCGGATCGCAGAAGTTGACGTTGCGCCATGGCAACGCGCGGTAGGCATACCCCATTTCCGCGACGTTGCGAAACGGCCGGTTGAGCAGGATCGGTCGGCTGGCCGCTTGTCCCGCGAGAAGCGGATCGACCCCTTTGTCGCGGCGGGCGTCGGCCCTCCGGGCATATCCGTCTCTTCCGTAGAGAATCCAAAAATTCGATGCGACACCAGTCCAGGGAGCATTTTCGCTGAGATCTCCCGGATACGTCACGTTAATGCTGCCACCCGTTGGAACGGGAATTCGGTCAGCACCGGTGTAAACACCACCCGCAGACGATTCTTCGGCGCCGGGCCATTGAAAATACTGATACCACTCGAGCCCCCGGGCAGAGCCTGTCCCGCGAACGCTGGCATTAGGGGTCGCCGTGATCCTATTCCACCCCGGATTGATCTGCTTCATGGGATTCCGCGCGTCGCGTGGATCGATTCGGCTGCGGCCAACCGCATAGGAATTAAACGCCGCAAATTGGTTACTTCCGTTAGTTCTTTGACTGAAATGGTTGTTTTGCACCATGCCCACCGATTGAAAGGATTCCCATTTGTTGGTTCTCGCATCGAAGTATTGAAGCGCCATCATGACGGGATTGTTGGTAGCATCTTTGGACCTGAACTCCACCATGGAATAATAGTTCCTTGCATCCAGGCTGGCGCTCCATGTTGTCGAGGGTGCCCGAACTGTGCCCATTCGAATACCGTTGTAACCGTCGGCCACGGAAACGGCCTCCGAATCGGAATTGCTAACTCCCGACTGTCCCAGGAGCATCGTGGGTTCGGCGAATGAGTGCGCCGATGTGAAACGAATCTGATGCGGGGTGTTGATCGTATCGGATAAATATGCAGCTCCCAAATTAACCTCCCCTGTCTTTCTCCATTCGGGAGTAGGAATCGCAGGCGGTTGTGCACCAAACCCGCTCACCGACATGACAGACTCTCCACTGATTGTGACGATGCGAAAGGACGTGGGGCTTGGTCCTGCGGTCGCTCCGGCGTTTCGGTGGGGATTCCAGACCTCGAATTCCCAGATGCCCGTCACATTCTCACGGCTGGGATTACTGAGCAGTGGACGGAAGTTATTCATGATCACCTCACTGACCATGGGAAGATTCTCGATTCCCGCGACCGTCTCGGTATTGCCGGTATCCTCAACCCGGAGGAAGGTGGGGTAATTGTCCTCATCGTATTGGTCGATGATATTGGCACCGATACGCAATGCCATTCGCATGGCCGTGGCGTCGTCGTCGTTTTTTGTCGGTCCCGGGCCGCCCATTTCTCCGCGAAGGATCGCCGCGCGCAGAATCTCAAAAAAATTGGGTTCGCGCCGCTGGTTGTTGCTCGTCATGCCGCTGCCGACTTTGACTGCGGTACTGGCGACTTCGTCCAACGTGAGGAGCCGTCCGTTATTCTTTCCACCGAACGTGAATCGGGTTTGGACATCGTAAAGCCAACGATCCTTGCTGCCCGCGACCGCGGGAGCGGGGTCGGGAATCAATCCGAAACTGTGTTTTATTTCGGTTTCCAACTGAGTTTTTGCCGCGCCGGAGGCCAAGTCATATTGTCGGAAGAGATCGAGTTTTCGCAGTGGGAATCGTCGCTTGAGAATGGGCTCGCCTTGCAGAACCTGACGGGAAACCCCCTCCCAGTCCTTAATCGTCGCGTCCTGCGGCCACCTGGCACCGAGCGCACGGCGGTTGGGATTCGGACTTGTTGTGAAACCCACCGGAAAGTTTGGCGGATTCGCCTTGGCCTCCGTCACATAGTTGATGCGCATCGCGGCGTCCGGATGGGTTGCCGCGGCGACGAAATTTTTCGGGCTCCACGACGGGGCATCAAGGTGCCGGGAAAATGTTCCCAGAAAGGGAAGAGAAGAAGTCGGAATTCCCCGCTCGTTTGCGAAGGCAAGAAATTGTTGCCGCGAAAGGAACCGCTGGTCTGTGCGGGTGTTCCAGAGCGTGGCTGGAACCGAAATGCCAGTTCCCGAACCTCCGGTCGGTTCCATGAATTGCCGAAAGCGGCTCACTCCACCGGCATCCAGCGAGAATCCGCTCTGGAAATTGCCCGCAGGCTGCAGAGTGGCAAACATCCGCCAACCCAGCAGGTCGGTAATGTTCTGATCCGTCCAACCGAGGACTTCCAACTGCGCGGGGTTGATCTTTCCCTTTCTGCCCCGTTCCGCAGGAGGGATACCAAACGGTGTGCCGACAATATTCACATCCAGCGTGCCGCCCACATCATAAATCGCATAGGCGAAGCGTCCGTTCACTTTTTCCGGAGCAGTCAACACCTTCGCGCCGTTCATGGTCACATAAATCCAGTCTGGCGCGGGAAACGCCCCATTGGGGGTGGTCTCGCCGGGTGCTGCCGTGGGAGAAATCACATTGAGCCCGTGCTTGTTCCATCGGGCAAGAGTGACTGAGCGTCCGTTGTTGGAGGCGGTCGTCGAGTTCGCTGACGAAGCCAGGCTCGGGACAGCGGGTGCGGTGAGAGGGTCAACGCTCCGGCTGATCCTCACCAGCGAAGGGAAATCGTCGGACACCGTCACATTCTTGCGGGGAAGCATATTCTGCGATTCGGTTGGCTGGTACCAGGTGACTCCTTGGGCGGTTTCGGCAGTTGATCCCGCGATGATCTCCCGCCGAAGATCCCCGAGCACCGATTGAAATCCCGAGAGGGCCAATTCGTTGGCCTTCGCCTGATTCGCCGAACTACTCGCCAACGAAACAGACGCGGTGACTTTTGAAAAATACGCAAGCCCCAAGCCGAGAAGCAGCACGACCAAGGCTAGGACAATCACGATGGCAAAACCCTGAGAGGAGCGGGTGGAAGAGGAATGGGGAAGCGGGTTCATGGGAATCAACGAAAGGCTGGGGCCAGGGGAATTGTCCGGCTGTAAACGCGAATGGCGGAAGCGACGCCCGGCGGGGAGCCGGAGGGAGGGTTTGTCACGACTTGGTTCCACCGCCTTTCCAATTCAGCGTCGGCAAATCCAGGAGCATGATCGGGCATCGCGTCGGCAAACCGGCGCAGGTCGGCACTGGAAGCTCTCACACCGCTGCGGGGGTCAAGGATCGCAATCGCCACATGGATGGCTGCCACATCCCTCCACCCCGCCACCCGGTCGCGAAACCCGGTCGGAGATGCGGTATCCACCAATGTTGCATCCCACGGCGTGTCTCCCGCTTTAGGCACCCTGGCCGACACTGCTTTCAGAATATAATAGTATTCAAATCGAAAAACCTGAGGGGCAAATGTCTCGAAGGTCGGATCCGCCAAGGTGGCGGAAACTGCCATCGGCCATGTCCCCGCAATCCGATCCCGCCCAAATACCAGCGGGCGGTCAGTCGAGCCCGAACCATTCCATGGCAGGCCTTTACTCAGACGCTCGAATTTCATGTATTGCGGTGCCGCAGGATCGGCATTCATGCGCAACCCGACCAAGGACACTGGACCGGAGCTCAAACCGACTGGCGCCACGCCGGGCACTTCGGAAAAAAATGCCATGCGGTCGTTGCCGGGCATGGGTTCCGCTTGGGTTTTGACAAAGGCGTCAAGATTCGGATGTCGCAACGCAAGACCGAGATCGGTCTGAATCCGATCCAGCACCGCCCGGGCTTCCGCATCCGCATCCAATTGCTTGTGACCGCGGGCGGTCAGTTGCGACGCGCCATTGAACATCTGCATCATCAGCGCAAGCAGCAGCATCATTACCGCAAGCGCGACGAGAATCTCCACAAGGGAAAAGCCTTGAATGCGAGTTCGCATCGGCTAGTCCCTTCGGAAAACGACCAGCGACTCAACGCTATGCAGAGGAGTTTGCGAGGGTGGCCAACTGACCGATACCCGCGCCGCTCCCGGCAAACCCGTGGGAACTGGCGAGGCGTCGGGAAGAAAGGCCACCCGCACTTCAAACAAGCTGTTTTGGTCCCGCGCCTCGGTGAGCTTTCCCGAGTCGTCGGAATACCGCACAACTTGGGTGCCAGCAAACGGACGGGCCGGCACAGGCAGTGCCAATATCCCAGTGTTGGCAGCCTGACCGGACGTCAGCGCTGGGGCGGAACTTCTGAGGTCGCTCGTTACCCCGGAGAGAATAGACACGGCGCGGGTCTGCGCACTACTGCGCTGCTGGGTGGCGAGCGCCACCGGGAACAGGCCCATGATGGAAAGCAGGCAGAAGGAGGCGACTCCCAGTGCGAGGGTCACCTCAACGAGTGTGAGCGCTGAGCAGGATGCCTTTTTCATTTTTGAAAGACGCTGACGTTTCCCGAGGCCCCGTTGATTTGCACGACGGCCCGGTTCTGTGGGTTGGGATCGGCTTGATCCCCGCGAGTAGATTCCAGGGCCAGTTCAATGACCGGCACCAGTTCGGTTGAGTCTCCGACCACGACCACCGCCTCGCCTCGTGGCGAAAAACGGATGGTCTTGTAAAACACGTAATTGCCCCCTCGAAACGGAAACAAAGACTTCTCCGAAGTGCTGGCGGAAATCCGCACACTCGGAGCCGCTCGCCCGTCCAAGGTGCCCGCCTTACCGCCTGCCGGATCGGGCAGTTCCACCATTTGCACATGGTCAATTTTCAAGGGCTTACTCAGCATTGTCACGCGGTCGTCCGGCAGCCTTCCACTTTGCAGAGCGGACGACGTTTTTGCCACTTGGCTGCCATCCAGCGAGGCGACGGCGGCCACCACGACACGTCCGCGGGCGGTGTAAGGAGGAGCCTGATCGCGGGGGGAACCCGATGATGGGGAATTGGCCTGGGAAGACTCCTGAAAAAAACCGACCCATGTGTAGGTGGACTGCGCCATGGCATGGGCGCGGGCTCCTTCCAGTAATGCCGAGACGTCGGACGCCGAAGCACTCACGCTGGTCGCACGACCAATCGCGTTGAACGCTGGCATCATCACTGACGCCAGCAACCCTATGATTGCGATCACCACAAGAATCTCAATGAGCGAGAATCCCTTGTGTGTCCGGGAACCGGCGGAAGTATGTTGTAAATACATTGTGGGGGGGGCTAGATTTATGAATCTCCCGCAGAAATGCGGAAAAGCCAACACGTCAGATAGGTTTACAGTAATCCTCCGCAAGAAATTTTGCGGCTCCCTGCTCGGCGAACGCCGATCTGCAAAGCCCAAACCGGAAACTGTATTGTAAAGTCACTTTCGGGATTTTGTCATCTTGAAACATCTGGAAAGCTTATTTTTATGAAGATCCCGCCACTTTCCGTCTTCGCTCGTTCCCTTCCCGCGCCAGTGACATGCCTGCTTATTTTTTCCCTTTGCGGGATGACCGCGTTGGCCGAGAGCCTGCTCACACCCGTAGGTGTCGTGGCTTCCAGCACGCAGCCTAATTCTCCGGCAAGCCCCGAACACTTGATCGATCACTCCGGGTTGGACTCCGATGGGAAAGTCTCGACCCACACCGCAGACAGCTTTCGGGATGGCGGCTCGATGTGGAATGCGGCCTACGAGTCTCCCGAAGATGCGACCCGGCGCGACACACAGGCATGGCTGGTCTTCGATCTGGGCGCCGCCAAGGACGTGCGAGGAATGAGAATCTGGAATGGCAATGAAAAGACGCCGGGCTTCGATGGCACCAATCGCGGGGTGAACGAATTTGAAATTCTTGCCGGCGATGCGGAGGACGCGCTCGAGTCCGTGGGGATATTTCAAATCGCAGCCGCGAGGGGAGAGGATGCTGACGAGGGCTCGGAAGTGGATTTTGGAAAACCCGTCAAAGCCCGCTATTTCAAAATGCAAATTATCTCGAACCATGGAGGCGACATTCCCTCGCTGTCGGAGGTTCGCTTCCTCGGCACCGGCAAAGATACCGGAATGCCCGCACCCGCCCCGAAATTGATCGCCCCCCGATACACCCGTGCCACCCCGACCCCGATGACAACAAACCCGGTTGGAATTATTTTCCCTGAAGACTCCGGAGTGATCAATGTCCGCAATCCTCCCTACGGGGCAGTCGGGGATGGTGCCTCCGACGACACGGTGGCCATCCAGACCGCCCTGTCCGAATTCCCCAATCAGGGAAAAATCATTTATCTGCCTCATGGGGTTTACAAGATTTCCGTTACCCTCACATGGCCGAAAGCCCCCGGAGGCAATTCTGAAAAAAACACCATCCTGCAAGGTCAAAGCCGCGAAGGAACGGTGCTGCTCCTTGCAGACAATCTCCCAAATTTCCAAAATGCGAAACGTCCAAAACCGGCAGTTTTCACCGGCCTGGCACCGGCGCAACGCTTTCGCAATGCCGTGCGCAATCTCACAATCGACACCGGACGGGGCAACCCCGGCGCGGTCGGGCTGCAGTTTAATGCCAGCAACCAAGGCACCGTGCGCGAAGTGGACATCGTCTCCGGGGATGGACTTGGCGTGATCGGGCTGGATATGGCGTTCACGGGGGAAATTGGACCCTGCCTGATTAAAAACGTTCGCGTGCGCGGCTTCGATCTCGGAGTCAAATGCGCGCATTCGGTCAATTCGATGACCTTTGAAAATCTGGAAGTTTGGGATCAGGCGGTGGCCGGACTGGTGAATGACGGGCAGACGGTCTCGATCCGGGGATTTCAGTCGCGCAATAGTGTGCCGGCACTCATCAATACCAGCGGGTTCCTGACTCTCTTGGATGCCGATTTTCAAGGTTCGGGAGAAGCAAAGGGACAACCCGCCATCATCAATCGCGCGGACATGATGGCCAGAAACCTCACCACTTCCGGATACTCCAGCGCCATTGAGGAAACCCTTCCGAAAGCCACCGCGCGGAACCTGCCCATCGGAATAATTGCGGAGTATCTTTCGGGCCAAACGGTGACCGCGCCTGGCAGTAAACCAGTGGCTCTCAAATTGCCAGTGCGCGAAACCCCCGACACAGTTTCTTCGTCCAAAGAGGATTGGATTTCGCCCTTGGCTTTTGGAGGAAAACCCAGCGACACAGTGGATGACTCGGCCGCCATCCAAGCGGCGATTGACTCCGGGAAATCCGTCCTCTATCTGCCGAATGGCACATGGAACCTTGCAAGCCCGGTCGTCGTGCGGGGCAACATTCGTCGGATCATCGGTTGTGAAGCGCGTCTGGAGCTCACCGACCGGAACACGCCCGGCTTCGTGATCGATGAGACCTCCCAACCGCTCGTGGTGATCGAAAGACTCAACGGCGGTTACGCTCCCACCACGACGGTTCAGTTCAAAGGCAAGGGCGAACTCGTCGTGCAACACTCGGCCAACATCAACGTCCACTCCAGCGGCGGGGGGAATTTATTTCTCGAAGATGTCGTTTCCAATCCCCGGCAAAATTGGGTCATCACGGGCGGCAATGTCTGGGCACGGCAGTGGAACCCGGAAAACGAGGGAACTCACATTATCAACAACGGCGCCAACCTCTGGGTTCTTGGATTGAAAACCGAACGCGGCGGCACCTTAGTGGAAACCCTCAATGACGGCCGCACCGAAGTTCTTGGAGGATTTTCCTACACGACCACCGCCGGAGCACTCGCTCCCATGTTCGTTTTCAAGGACAGTGCTGGCTCGATCACGTTCCGGGAAATCTGCTTCAACTCAAATCCGTTCCGGGAAATTGTGCGGGATTATTCCCCCCGCGGACAGTGGTCCCTCTTGCGCGACGACCCGGACTGGGCAGGGCAAAGATTCCTCCGACTCGATGTCGGAAACCGCACCAATCTCTGATAACCACCGGATTTGTCCGGGTTATTGTTTCGCGGTCTGGGCGCTGGGGAACGCAATCTTCACCGTTCCGGGTTGCGTAATGAAGAACTCGAAGAACCCGGTTTCGGCTCTTGGCGTAGCCGAAACGCGGCGGCCTCCTTGAAAAACTCGGCAATTACGCAGAATCCGGACGTAGTCTTTCTGACCAAAAAGGTAAAATTTAAAAAACCTCCAACAAAATCTCAGCCAACTCAGCCTTAACCATGCCTTCCCCTCCTCCTGGCACGATCTGCCCCTACTCCTGCTTCTTTCTCTAACCTTTCTTCCGGCCGCTGA
>Ga0209591_10007024_pt1 | contig 12415 bp, 14 predicted proteins | sample MAT01_FD_187207 | JGI IMG/M metagenome (GOLD analysis project Ga0209591, IMG submission 187207) | Freshwater microbial communities from Lake Fryxell liftoff mats and glacier meltwater in Antarctica - MAT-01 (SPAdes) (version 2) | ecosystem: Environmental > Aquatic > Freshwater > Ice > Liftoff...
CTAGAACAAACAAAAGTTGCGAGCAGTTCATCCTTAAACCTCCAATTAGAGGCGGATTCAAAGCAGATACGACAAATGAAAGCGGCTCTTACTGAAGATCCACCACCCTCTTTGGCAGAAGTTGCGGAACGGCTCGGCTACAGGCGAACCACCACACTCTATTACTACGCATCAGACCTGTGTCATGCTATCTCAGCAAAACATACTGAGTATCAGAAGGTAGTAGGGCTAAAAAACATACGATGTGCCTTAGAGGCAGTAATCGCAAATGATGTATGCCTTCCCCCATCGCTTCAAAAGGTGGCTCAATCGCTCAGCCCAAGTGTCCATACACTCAAAAAACATTTTCCAGAATTGTGCTGTAGTATCTCCAGTCGATACGCCAGCTATTTGAGCGAATGTCGCGGGAAGAGAATACAACTGCTGAAGGAGGAGATCAGGCAAGTAGCAGCCAAGTTAGAGGATCAGGGTATAGAACCGACTGCTAGCCGAGTTTCACGGTATTTAAAGAAACCACGATCGATTCTTCAAAAAGAGGCAAAAGCAGCCCTGAAAGAGGTTCGCTATGAACTTGGCTGGGGAAAATGAAATTCTTTTTTTAGCATATGAATATAAAAACTTATGTCCCAACTATTCTCGAATCCTGGACTCTTAATAAATCTTCTATTCCTTTACGGAGTCAATTGTACCAACTGGAACCAATTGGAATTGGAACACCTTTCACCGAAAGTCTAACTAGCTTAATTTCTCGCTTGGCGATGGCTCATTGTTTGCCCCCAGGTGTACTAATGACACGATTAATGAATCCATTAATCAATAAAGCATACGGAGGAGCAAATTTACATAACATCTACTCTTTTACAGATGCTTTGAATGGAACAGGCGAGATGGCGAAGAACTTAGTAGAAGCACTTCAGGCTCTTACTTTGCACGATAATCTGTGTTTACTGACAATGTTGCCTTGGTCAAAGCTTCTCCCTCACAGGCATCTTCTGCATAATGATCGTACTTGGTGCTCTGCTTGCTATCAAGACTGGTTCTGTAAAAGACAAACTATCTACGAACCCCTACTCTGGTCATTAGAAGTTATTCAAGTTTGTCCATTACATCGTCAGGAGTTACTCCAGCAGTGTCCTCATTGCCACAAAAAAAACTATCCCCTTGCTTGGCATTCCCGTCCTGGATTCTGCTCAAAATGCCATGAATGGCTTGGGGCTTCTCCTGAAGTTAAATCTTCTAATCAAAAGGAACGATCAAAGGAAGAATTAGCATTTGAAATTTGGGCAGCTACTACGGTTGGAGGCTTTATAGCGTCTACTTCAAATTCAGCATTTGATTTAACTAAAGACAGAATTGCTAAAGCTTTTTGTCTATATGTGAATCATTTGGCTAAAGGGAACATAGCTGAATTTGCAAGACAGTTAAAAGTCCCTAGAAATACCTTGTGGCTTTGGTGTCAAGGCAATAACCGTCCTACTTTTACTAAGCTTGTTGAAATTTGCTTCTGTCTAGGAGTTTCCTTGTCAGATTTTCTGACAGCGGATACTTCATTAAAATGCCACCAGAAAGTACAACTACTACCAACAAAACATCAACCTACTTCCAGAGCAGATGCCAAACCTCTAGATTTGCAGTCAATAGAACTTTATTTGAAGGAAATTCTTGAGAGTGACAAGCAGCCATATCCTTCCTTAGAGCAAGTTGCTAGAACTTTGGGGCGAGACAGAAGGACGATAGCCAAGCACCTACCTGAGCTATGCCGCGCTATTGCTACTAGATACCTAGATCAAAAGCAAGCAATCAAGCTTGAAGCGATCGCTCAGTGCTGCCAAGAAGTACGTCAAGCCATTTTGGAACTACATGAGAAAGGTGTTTACCCTTCAGAAGGGCGAATTGCGGAATTATTGACTAGACCAGGTTTCTTACGCTACAAAGAGGCTCGAAAAGCACTGTATGCAGCAAAGCAAGAACTTGGGTTAGAACCAGAATAAATTATTTCGGGATAAAATTGATCGGTAGCTAAAGCCTGTCGCTCCATTCGTGCTTGCAAAGAATTAAGATCATCAAAGAACCCCTTCTACCATCACTAAAGTAGTAGAAGGGGTTTGGGTCTAACAACTTCACTTTCTGCAAAAGCTATAGAAGCCAGTGAGGAACCGTCTAAGCAAAAATTGGAAGCATAGTTTTGCCAAAGTGAATTGGAAGCATAGTCTTACCGTTTCGGCAAACCTATGCGTTCAATCACATATTTCTTCGTTCTACAGTCGTTTCTACAAATGGAGCTAAGCGGATTCGAACCGCTGACCCTCTCAATGCCATTGAGATGCGCTACCAACTGCGCTATAGCCCCTTGTGAGCTTTCATAATGCCTTGGTAATGGCAATCCGTCAAGCACCTATTTAACTTGGGCAGGACGATCGCACCAAAAAGTAGCGTAGGCTAGGGGCGGTATAGTGCGCTTAGAGAAGTGCCTATTGCGCGATTATATTGTTGGGGACGATGAGCCTGAAACGGTGCGGACGAGATAAAGATGCAGGATGAGACCAAGATTCAAGTTCTAGAATCAAGGAGTATTTTTCTGTCCGATGCACTGGCGACACGATCGCTCGGTATCACCCTCGGACAACGGCTGCCGATCGGAAGTACGCTCTTACTGGAAGGTGATTTAGGCAGTGGCAAGACAACGCTAGTGCAGGGCATTGGCGAGGGGTTGGGCATTCGAGGGGCGATCGACAGTCCCACCTTCACATTGGTCAACGAATATTTGGACGGACGGCTGTCACTTTACCATTTCGATTTGTATCGCTTAGACACTCAAGCAGCGGCAGCGCTCTACCCGGAAACCTACTGGGATGGAACAGAAGTTGCCTTGGGCATCGTCGCGATCGAATGGTCAGAGCGCCTCCCCTACAGACCGTCCAGCTATTTAGAAATTCGGCTAACTTACGATGCTGATGCGGGTCGTCAGGCAACGCTAAGCGCGATTGGGCAAGCCAGCACCGTTTTAGACGCTCTAAGTGGCAGTTAACTGACCGGGTGCGCGGAGCGTGTTGTGAGACGTAACGGCTAAATGTTGTAAGTGATACATTTTTGGAGTGAATGATCGCCTTAATTAGAAAGCGAAGCTGCGATCGCTCACTTCTTGATGCCATTCGTCCCAACGAATTGTGTCCACAACGCTCACAGTAATGACACGTTCGGTCTTGGTCGTGAGGCTCGATCGAAGTCAGACGATAGCACTGACTAGATGCTGGCTCCTGATGCCTGACTGCTGAATACTTGTTTCCATGCAGAGTCATGTATGCGTTGGAAAATCGTGCGATAAAGAGCAATAGCCAATGACCCCTGATCAGTTAAAGTCCATGAAGTCTATGAATCAACCTGTTGAACGCAACGTTATGCTACTTGTCGATCGAACTTTTGCTGTCGTACACCGCTTCTGGTATATTGCCGCACTCAGCGCGTGCGTAGGTGCGTGTAGCAGCCCAACCCCAACAGCCTCACCTTCAGCATCCGGGTCGCCGACTGCCGCTGGTGGCAAAGAACTCACGGTCGGTATGGTCATCGTCGGACCCAAAGATGACGGCGGTTGGAATCAGGCGCAGTATGAAGGGATGCAAGCGGTCGTCAAAAATGTGCCCGGCGTTAAGTTTGACTACGTGGATAAGGTCAACCCCGCCGATCGACCCAACGTTAAAGGCACTCAGGTTGCAGATGAACTCATTGGCAAAGGTGCTAAATTCATCATCTTTAACTCTGACGACTTTAAAGACGATGCGCTGGAAACTGCCAAAAAGCATCCCGATATCACGGTGGTGCATGCGTCTGGCGACTATGCCTGGAAAGACGGCAAAAACTTCAAAAACCAGCCGAACCTGAGTAACATCATGGGACGCATGGAATACGGCAAAATGATGGCTGGCTGCGCCGCTGCTTTAGGGACGCAAACGGGCAAAATCGGCTACCTTGGACCCTTGATTAATGACGAAACCCGTCGCTACGTTTCGGCTGCCTACCTGGGTGCCAAATACTGTTGGGAAAACTACCTCAAAAAGAAGCCAGCCGATCTGAAGTTTAAAGTAATCTGGATCGGCTTCTGGTTTAACATTCCTGGCGTGACGCTTGACCCTACCAAAGTGGTGAATGACTACTTTAACGGCGGTTACGATGTCGTAATGTCTGGCATTGACACCCCCGAAGCGGCAACTGAAACGAAGAAAGCTGCTGCTGCTGGTAAAAAAGTCAAATTCGTTCACTACGACTTGAAAACAGGCTGCGATCTCGCTCCAGATGTGTGTTTGGGCGCACCGTATTACAACTGGAGCCTTCCCTACACCGATGCCGTCAAAAAAGCAGTCGATGGCAAGCTGACCAGCGAGTTTGTCTGGTTAGGTCCGGACTGGAAGGACATTAACGATCCGGCAACGTCGATGATCGGCTTTTTACCAGGTAAAGCGCTAGGCGAAAATAAAACGTATATCGACACCTTCATTAAAGGATTGGGTGATCAAAGTATCAATCCTTATAAAGGTTCAATCAAGTTTCAAGACGGCAAAACGGAGTTTCTGAAAGCAGGCGAAACGGCAACCGATCAGCAAATTTGGTACATGCCGCAACTGCTGGCAGGGATGGAGGGGGCGAGTAAATAGAAAGGCTAAAGTATGAAGGCTAAAGGCTAAATGTTCTTTTAGCCTTTAGCTTTGAGCCTAGTTTTAGTTCTCATCACCCTTGCTTGCCATGAAAGTTGAGCTTCAAAATATCTCTAAGCGGTTTGGTGCAGTCAGAGCAAACGATGATGTTTCGCTGACCGTCGAAGCAGGCAGCATTCATGGGTTGCTGGGCGAGAATGGAGCAGGCAAAAGCACGCTGGTGAAGGTTTTGAGCGGTTTTATCAGTCGCGATCGCGGCACCCTACTTCTGGATGGCAACGCTGTAGAGGTAAAAACGCCTGCCGACGCGATCGCTGCTGGCATTGGCATGTTGCATCAAGACCCACTCGATTTTCCGCCGCTGTCGGTGCTGGATAACTTTTTGGTGGGTAAAGCGGGCAGTCTCTTTACCAAGCGGCGACAGGCATTGCGGGAGTTTCGGCAACTGGCAGCGCAGTTTAACTTTGCCCTCAACGCTAATGAGAAGGTCAGTAGCCTGACCGTTGGCGAACGCCAGCAGCTTGAGATTCTACGGCTGTTGTCGTTAGGCGTAAAGACACTGATCTTAGATGAGCCAACGACAGGCATTTCAGCGTCTCAGAAAGATGAGTTATTCGCTGCGGCAAAGCAACTGGCGGCACAAGGAAAGTCGGTTATTTTTGTGTCGCACAAGTTGGAAGATGTGAATGAACTGTGCGATCGTGTCACGGTGATGCGCCAGGGGCAGGTGCTTGGCAATCTAGAGATTCCTTGTCCTGACGAAACCCTCGTAGAGTTGATGTTTGGGCGTGAACTCGCACCGCCAGCCAAGCCAAACACACGCCAAGCCGCGATCGCAGTGGCATTGAAGGATGTGCGCTTAACGACCGATCGCCTCAGCGTGACGATGCCTGATTTCACCATTCAGCGAGGCGAAGTGATTGGTCTGGCAGGGCTAGAAGGTGGCGGTCAACAACTCTTGCTGCTGCTGTGTGCGGGCTTACTCAAAGCAGCAAACGGCACGCTTCGAGTTAATGATGTTGACATGACCGCAAAGCCCTATGGTGATTACTTGACGGCTGGCATTGGTTATTCACCCGCCGATCGTCTGCGTGATGGACTGATCCGTGGATTGTCGATTCATGAACACGTTGCCCTTCGCACGCCACCAAACGGTTGGTTTGTCGATTGGAAAGGCACCTTGCAGAAAACGCTGCACGCGATCGCTCTGTTCAACATTCGCGGCAAACCTCAAACCCATGTGGAGCGGCTCTCCGGTGGCAATCAACAGCGTACCCAGCTTGCCCTCTTGCCCGTGCCGCTGAACTTGCTACTAATGGAGCACCCCACTCGCGGGTTAGACATTGAATCGGTGCTGTGGGTTTGGCAGCAGCTCATCGCCCGTTGTGAAGGCGGTACTGCGATCATCTTTACCTCTTCGGATCTAGACGAAATTATGCAGTACAGCGATCGCGTGATCGTCTTCAGCGGCGATCAGGTTTCAGAACCGATTGACGCAGCGGCATTAACGGTCGATCGACTGGGGCAAATGATTGGCGGGAAAATTGGCGATCGGCATCAAGCACTATCCGTCAGTACCTGATAGGTGTAGCGTTTCCTGACGGATGCGCGTTTCTCTTTGCCCATAAGGTGAGAAAGCCTACAGGTATCTGTCTGCGTCACGATCGCGGTCATGGCGATCGCACCATCGAACTTTACCGTTGCTTTAACGTTACTAACTACATATGAAGCGTAAGTAACCACAGCTTCATCATTTCTTACTTCCGCTTGAGTGGAGGTAACCACAGCTTGTATGGAAGTAACCAACGTTTGAGCATAAGTAACCACCGCTTGTTCGGAAGTAAGGACAGCTTGAGCGTCAGTAACCACAGCTTAAGTGGGAGTTGGTACAGCGTTGGCAGAAACAAGAACTGCTTGTTCTCTCGACGGGTCAATTCGTCTGCCTGAGAGGAGCGATCGACCTTTTAACCGATGGAGGAAGACTATAATCGATTCAGCCCTACTCAAGTCTTGCCGGAGAAGCAGGTGTCTGAAGACCCGATCAAGATCTTTTACTCGTACTCGCGCAAAGACCTGGACATGCGGAATGCGCTGGAAGATCACCTCTCTACTTTGAGGGAAGCAGGCAAAATTAGCACCTGGCACGACCTGCAACTGGAAGCAGGAACAGAATGGGAACCTGCTATCCTCCACAAGCTCGATACAGCAGACATTATTCTGCTACTGATTAGCAGCGGCTTTATTGCCTCCAAGTACTGCTATGGCACCGAACTGAAGCGGGCGATCGCACGACATGATACTGGAACAGCGCGGGTGATTCCCATCATTCTGCGCGACTGCGATTGGAACCATCCCTATGTGCCTTTCAGCAAATTGAATGTTTTACCAACCCACGCTAACCCAATTGCAAGTTGGGCGAACCAGGATGAGGCGTTTGCGATCGTGGCTAAACGCATTCGGGAAACAGTAGATCAACTCAACGCTCAAAGGCTGGCGGAACAGAAGGCAGAAGAACGACGGAGACAGAAATTACTGGCTCCAAGAGCAGTAGAGCAAAAAGCTGAGTGGGAGCGGCTTCAACGAGAGCAGCAGCGACGGGCAGAAGAAGAAAAGCAACAGCAGGAATTAGATCGACAACAGAGACCAAAGCGCTTGCGTAAAGTAGAGCAAAGGCAAGGCTCACTGACCCGACGGCAGGTTCTCCAGTGGGCAACTCTAGCAGGCGTGGGAGTGGTTGGAGTGACCATTGTCAGTCAGTTAGGAAATCAATCACCGCAGCCTTCACCTTCGCTCACCACAGACACCTCTCTTAGCCCTTCCCAAACACAGTCCCAATCACCTAGACATACGCCATCGCTTACGGCATCGGTCAGCCCGACACCGAAACCAACAAATGAGCCAGTTGTCTACAGCCAAAATCTCGATATCGACCCTGATACGAAGGTAAAAAAAACAGGTACACTGCGGGCGAACGAAACCGTCAGCTATATTCTGTCGGGCGACCAGGGGCAGCAGTTAAACGCTGTGATTGCGGACGCAGGGGTACTGATGACGCTACTGGGTCCCAATCGACAGCCGCTGAGTGGTCAGTCTAATCGAGTGGCGATTTGGCAGGGCACCTTGCCGTATACAGGCAGTTATTCCATTCAAGTTAGCCCCGTTAAAGGGTTAGACAAGAGCGACTATCGGCTGGATGTTAGTCTAAGTACAAATCTACCTAAGGTCAGCCCGACACCGACACCGAAACCAACAAACGAGCCAGTTGTCTACAGCCAATATCTCGATATCGACCCTGATACGAAGGTAAAAAAAACAGGTACACTGCGGGCGAACGAAACCGTCAGCTATATTCTGTCGGGCGACCAGGGGCAGCAGTTAAACGCTGTGATTGCGGGCGAAGGGGTACTGATGACGCTACTGGGTCCCAATCGACAGCCTCTTAGCGATCAATCTAACCGAGTGTCGCTCTGGCAGGGCACCTTGCCGTATACAGGCAGTTATTCCATTCAAGTTAGCCCCGTTAAAGGGTTAGACAAGAGCGACTATCGGCTGGATGTTAGTCTAAGTACAAATCTACCTAAGTGACAGTAGCAGGTAGGGTGGGCAATGCCTACTCTACTGTCAATCATTGGTCGCAGCGAAACCCAACAGCACTTGTGCGATACCTTCGCTTTTCCAATTCCTCTCGTAAGCTCTCCTCTGCCTATAGCAATGGATGACATCAAAAGGCTTGCTACAGTAAGACTAATCCTTGAGGGATGATGCTATGAAGACGATCGAAACCATTGCTACAATCACATCTACGAAAGAACTCAAAATTCAGTTGCCCAGCGACTCACCCACTGGAACCTTCAAGGTGGTGTTGGTGATTGATGAAACCGCAGTCCTCTCCTCAGAGCAGCCTGCCCTTGCAGAGGAACCCATGTCTTTCCTCGGCGTTGCTGGAGACTTAATTGGTTGTTTAGAAGGATTACCACCTGATCTATCCACCAATAAGAGCTACATGGAAAACTTTGGCAAGTCATGAAGCCACAGATCTTATTGGATACGGGTGTACTGGTTGTATTACTGAGTAAAGCCGATCGATACCATCAATGGGCAACAGCAACCGTTACTACGGCTAACCCACCCCTTCTGACCTGCGAAGCAGTCATCACAGAAGCGTGTTTTCTGTTGCAACGTGATTCCCGTAGCCAGCAGACTGTTCTTTCTCTGGTTAGCAGAGGGGCTATACAGATTGACTTTTGCCTCTCAGAGGAAGTGAATGCAATTGAAGCCTTGATTGACCGCTATAAAAACGTACCGATGTCAATAGCGGATGGCTGTTTGGTGAGAATGGCAGAGTTGTATCCTGAAAGTACCGTTTTGACACTTGACAGTGACTTCAGAGTATACCGGAAGCACCGAAACCAGGAAATTCTCGTTATGATGCCACCCAATTAGAACGGACAGCGCGATCGCCCCTCTCATCGTAAGTTAGTTAAGCACCGTCAAGCACTTGACTACAGATCATTGGGTGACGCGAAAACCAGCAATAGCAACGCGATCGCACTTACCGAATCACTTGAATGGTTACATCTATACTGACCATTGCCTAGGCGCGATCGGTCGTTAACACAGGCAGCGCGATCGCCTCTTGTGGGATAACCTCTTCAACTAGCCTACATTTCCGTAAACTGAGAATAGCGTTGAAGCATGGGGCAGGACACTTAACGATGTTGAAACCAAGTTCTCAAAATCATTTCATCGATCGCTTGGGTGCAACGCCCGAACAAATCGCGGCGCTCTGTCAACGCTGGAAAATTACTGAACTTGCCCTCTTCGGCTCCATTTTGCGAGAAGACTTTCGCCCAGATAGCGATGTGGATGTGCTAGTCACCTTTGCACCCAATGACGGGTGGTCACTGTTCGATTTAATGAATCTACAACGGGAACTGGAGGCGATTGTAGGCAGACCCGTTGATTTATTAGAAAAACGAGACCTCAAAAATCCCTTCCGTCGATCGGAAATTCTCCGAACGCATCAGGTGATTTATGCCAGCTAGCGATCGTGACTATGCCTCTCTATGGGATATGGTACAGTCCATCAAACTGATTCAAGCCTTTGTTGCGCCGCTGAGCTATAAGGAGTATCTCCAAAGTCGGCGAGATCAAATGGCGGTTGAACGTGGGCTAGAAATACTGGGTGAAGCTGCCCGTAGAGTCTCCGAACCCTTTCAACAAGCACATCCAGAAATCGACTGGCGCAATACCATTGGGTTGCGAAATATCATTGCCCATCGCTACGAACAGGTACAGCAAGATCGCCTTTGGGCGATCGTGACGGTGGATCTGAACCGTCTGCTAGCCCAGCTAGAACCGTTGTTGCCAGAAGAGCTTTGAGTGTCGCTTGGGTTAAGCACCATCAAGCGCTTGCCTGTCAAGTATTGGTTAACGCAAAACCCAACAATATCAGTACGAACACACTCACCGAATCATTTGAATCTTTACATCTTGACTGGCTATTGACTAGGCGCGATCGGTTTTTAACACAGGTAGTGCGATCGCTCCTGAACACCACACCACTGAACGTCCAGTTTGTTACCTGAGACTGGGTGTTACAGTGAATTTACCCTTGCTCATCGCTTAACTCATGCCTAAACGACTGACGATCGCCCAGGCTCAACAACAACTCCCCAACCTTTCCAGCGAGCTGACTGACGAGCCGATCATCATCACTCAAGATGGTGTGCCTGTCATTGCTGCTCTCAGCTACACCCACCTTACTGAACTGCTCGAAACCCTCGACATTCTTTCCGACACCGAATTTGTTGCCAAGTTGCGCCAGAGTATTATTCAATCTGAGCAAGGCAACACCATTTCTTGGGAGAGCGCCAAAGCACAGTTAGGACTATGAGCAATTCGATTGAATACAAGATTTAGCTCACAACCCTTGCCCTAGAGATGCTGACTGCGGTTAAAGATCGACGAGAACAGGAGAAACTGCGCGATCGCATTGATCAGCTCAAAGTTGAACCTGAAAAACAAGGGAAAGCACTGGTTGATAATCTTTCAGGCTTTCGCAGTATTCGGGCAGTTGGGCAACGCTATCGCATCGTCTATAAGATTGAACAAGCGCGAGTTCTCGTTGTAGTGGTCGGCATTGGCAGGCGTAAAGATGGCGATAAAAAAGATATCTACACAATACTCGACAAGCTTCTTGGATAGAGTCCCTCACCGTAGCCTGGAAGTAAGCACTGTCAGACACTTGCCTGTAAAGCATTGGGTAAAGTGAAACCTAACCGAACCTGTGCGATCGCCCGTTTTCATACCATCGCCATTCTTTCCATCGCTTGGGTTAAGCGCGGTCAAACGCTCACGAAGCCAGAATTGAATCATGTAACATTGCCAAGACGGTAGAATCTTACACAGCGAAAGCCGAGCAGAACGACTAAATTAAGTCGGTTATGCCTACTTCTACAGCTATTGCGTTACGCCCACGAATCACTAATGTCTAAAACGCTTTACTATCAGCTTGGTTCGATCGTTCTTTCACTCATCCTGATTGCCATCATCATTGTTCTGGTCGGTGCGTCTCCAGTACAGGTGATCAGCAGTATGTGGAAGGGAGCGTTTGGCACACCCGATCAGGTTGCGCGGGTGATTGCGACGTTGGCTCCGCTGCTGTTATGTACTAGTGGGTTGCTATTTACGTTCACGGCTGGGCTGTACAACCTGGGCATTGAAGGACAGATCGTCGCAGGGGCGATCGCCGCCACCTTTGCCATTCGCTTGCTTCAAGATGTGCTTCCGGCTCCGTTGGTGATGCTGCTGGCGATCGTCATTGGCGCGTTTGGTGGCGTGCTTTGGGGTCTACTGGCAGGCATATTAAACGTCTACGGTCGCATCAATGAAATTTTTGCGGGCTTGGGACTCAACTTTGCGGCTCAAGGGCTGGCGCTGTATCTCATTTTTGGTCCCTGGAAACGTGAAGGGGTTGCGTCTATGAGCGGCACAGAGCAGTTTAGTGAATCGCTTTGGCTACCCACGATCGGCAACACTGAAGCCAGTCCGGTTTCACTGCTGCTTGCGATCGCCGTGCTTGCCATCACCATGATCGTCATGCGCGGCACCTACTTCGGCTTACAGCTTCGAGCAGTGGGGCAAAACCTGAGAGCATCGTATGTTTTGGGCATTCCATCTGTGCGCCAGCTTTTGAGTGCCTTTGCCATTTGCGGTGGGTTTGCGGGTCTTGCAGGTGCGCTGCAAGTGCTTGCGGTTTTCCATCGACTCATTCCCAGCATTTCTAGCAATCTCGGCTTTCTGGCACTGCTCATTGCGATGCTGGTTGGCTTCAACGCCTGGTTAATTCTGCCCGTTTCCTTCTTCTTTAGCGCCCTCAATATCGGTAGCCTCCAACTGCCGTTATCGCTCAACCTGGAATCGTCACTAGCAGGCGTGATTCAGGGAATGCTGGTGCTGTTTGTGTTGCTCGGTCGTGGCTTGAGCGATCGCAAACCCGCCGATGTCAGTTCTGGTACTCCTCAACCACGCATGGAGACACCCACAGAGCAATTGGGAGTGAAGGGGTAGATAGTTGTTGGTTGTTAGTTGTTGGTTGTTAGACGTTAGCGGTCAGTTAATCAAGGGAACGAAGGAAGCCAAGCAGACAGAAGAAACTCAAAACTCTTTTCATCCTTCATCACTCCTCACTCCTCACCCCTCACCCCTCACCCCTCACCCCTCACCCCTCACCCCTCACCCCTCACCCCTCACCCCTCACTCCT
>Ga0209591_10007026_pt1 | contig 12415 bp, 10 predicted proteins | sample MAT01_FD_187207 | JGI IMG/M metagenome (GOLD analysis project Ga0209591, IMG submission 187207) | Freshwater microbial communities from Lake Fryxell liftoff mats and glacier meltwater in Antarctica - MAT-01 (SPAdes) (version 2) | ecosystem: Environmental > Aquatic > Freshwater > Ice > Liftoff...
TCCACAAAACCAATCTTTATTCCGCCACATCACCTTGTCAACGGCAACTTTCCTACTGCCCACCCTTTGGGCCATTTGGCTATTGGTTCCTGACCCCTTTTCCAAGCCGGAAATAGTTTTTGGAGCCGTTTCGAAAGAGTAACCCATCTTAATGCAGTTGCAGGTCTCGATTCAGAATTGGCAGTCTTGCCAGAAATGCATCCATTTGAATTCAACGTCCTCTGCCCGGGTCCGTCTCAGTTGCACATTTCATTCGGAGTCTTGGACCAACGGCACTCGGAAAATTACAAACAGCCCAATCGAGACCAAGGCGATGACGATGCTTATCAGCGTTGCCGAGAAGTTTCCGAAGTACAAAGTGGCACTTGAACACAATAGTACAAGAACAATAGCACGCGATTTGTCTTTCTGCCGAATCCCACCGCGATCTTCCCAGTCTGTCAACAGACGGCTGAAAAGACGCGAGTTGCGAAAACGACGATGGAGTGTCGGAGAGGAGAGACAGAGGAGATAGCTGGCAAGCAGAACAAACGGCGTTGTCGGCAGCAATGGCAGAAATATGCCCAGCACCGCCAGCACAATGCAAAGCCCGGCAACGATAAGCCCGCACATTTTACGCATCCCCGACCATGTCGATCCGCTAACTGCTTTTGAGACAGGAACGAAGTTGGATTGGCGAATGGATCCGCAGGTGCTGTTCATTCTGAAGTCTCCAGCGTGTGGTAGTCTCGATTGAATCAAGGTGACACAGTGTTGCCACGTGGCCGCTCGTGGTCACCCGAGTGATCGAATAGATATGGTTCTGTCCGCACCCACATGCGACCAGAAATCGAATTTTGAAATTATTATTGCTGCGAATGCCCTCCGAGGCGTCACAGTCGATACGACCAACACCCTTTGTTGAGGATAGGCAACATGGGTAGGAAATTGGGGCAAGAAAGCAACAAGTGTCTTCGATCACCCAGCCGCAACTGCACATCGATTTACAGTTGATGGTTAATTCACCTGCCCCTCAAGGTGCAAAGCTAAAGGAAGATCCCCGTGGAAATGGCTGATGATATCGTCAAAGAATTCCTGGTGGAGAGCTATGAGAATCTCGATCAACTCGACCGTGACTTGATGGCACTTGAGGAGACACCAGACGATCGAGAGCGGTTGTCCAGCGTGTTTCGCACAATTCATACGATCAAGGGCACATCTGGATTTCTGGCATACCCAACGCTGGAGCACGTGGCTCATGTCGGTGAAAACCTGCTGGTCAAGCTGCGTGATGGCGTGTTGCGGCTGAATGCGGTGATGACGTCTGGCTTGCTGGAAATGGTTGATGCTGTTCGCAGCATCCTGGGCCGAATTGACAGCACGGGAGCGGAAGGTGAGGAGAACTACGAAGAGTTGGTCGCTAAACTGGAACGTCTGAAAAGTGGCGAGACATCTGAATCACAAGCTGCGGCATCAGCAACTGCGGCACCTTCATCGCCGATCGTGAAGCAGCCGGCAACTCCCGCAGCATCCGTGCCTGTTGATTTTGGAAAACCTGTTGATCAGGTAGAGATCGAAGTTGAGCAGGTTATCAGGGAACTCAGCGGAGAAGTTACTGCAGCCGTTTCTGTTTCGAACGCATCTGCACAGAAAAGACGAGGCCGACCTCCGGGCAGTAAATCCAAATCGCGACACAGCGACGCACCTACACAGAATACACCCGACCCTTCGGCATTTGCCGACATAACCGTCTTGAACGCCGAAGCCGCAACTTCATCAGCATCCGCTCCGCCACCTGTTAAAACGCCGACACAGGGACTCACACCTGTTCTCCCAGAGGCTGCTGCTGCAGAAACCCATGACAATAACAATGCAGATCCTATTACTCACAGCGAATCGCCAGGCATCAATCCAATCAAACAGCAAAAGAAACCGGCAGCCGACGGGTCACAGAACGCTGATGGCGGCGATCGAAACAACTCTGCAGCGGATTCAACCGTTCGTATTGATGTCAATGTACTGGACCGTTTGATGAATCTGGTTGGTGAGCTCGTACTGGCTCGCAACCAGATCATGCAGTTCAGTCAGTCCGTCGAAGATGCGGGTCTCGTTGCCGCGTCGCAGCGTCTGAATTTGATCACCACCGAGCTGCAGGAAGGTGTAATGAAGACACGTATGCAGCCAATTCGCAATGCCTGGAGCAAGCTGCCTCGCGTTGTGCGGGATTTATCGATCAGTTGCGACAAACAAGTTCAGGTCGAAATGGAAGGTGCCGAGACCGAGCTTGATAAAACAATTCTTGAGGCCATTCGAGATCCGTTGACTCACATTGTCCGTAACTCAGTCGATCATGGAATTGAGCCCGCTGATGTCAGGATAAAAGCCGGCAAGCCAGCACAGGGTACCTTGTGGCTGCGAGCTTACCATGAAGGTGGTCAGGTCAATATCGAAATCGCTGACGATGGAGCTGGCATCGGTGTCGATCGCGTTCGGGCAAAGGCGGTTGAAAAAGGCATGGTAACGTCGGAACAGGCGGCTGCGATGTCAGATCGCGAAGCCATTCAGATGATCCTTCTGCCGGGATTTTCAACAGCCGCGAAGGTAACCAACGTCTCAGGTCGCGGTGTCGGAATGGACGTCGTAAAGACGAACGTTGAGAAGATCGGCGGAACACTTGAAATTCACAGCGTCGTCGGCAAAGGAACAACACTGCGAATCAAAATTCCACTCACTCTTGCCATCATCCCGGCGTTGATTGTGACGACAAGCGGAGACCGGTATGCGATCCCACAAGGCAGCTTGCTGGAACTCGTCCGACTCGAAGGCGAACAAGTCAAAAACGGCATTGAATATGTTCATGGAGCTCCAGTGTATCGGCTGCGAGGCAGGCTGCTTCCGCTGGTGTATCTGGGACAGGCTCTGAACACCGGCAGCAATGCATTCGACGGCAACGATGCCGTTAACATAGTCGTGCTGCGAGCGAACGATCGTCAGTATGGCCTGGTCGTCGATAAGGTGAATGACTCAGCAGAAATCGTCGTGAAGCCGCTCAGCCGTCAATTGAAAGGCCTGAATGAATATGCCGGCACAACCATCATGGGAGATGGCACAGTTGCACTGATTCTGGACGTGATGGGACTCGCAATTGCGTCTGGATTGACTGCAGAGATTCGGGAACAGGCACATGCGACTAACGTAAAAGATACGACAATCGGTAGCCAGGAAACACAGACACTTCTTGTTGTTGATCTAGGCGATTCAAGGCGTTTTGCTCTCCCGACTTCAATGGTCGCTCGCCTTGAGAAAGTTCCCAGTGCGGCGGTGGAATCCACGAACGGTCATGAAGTGATTCAATATCGCGGTGAGATTCTGCCAATTGTCAGACTGGCGAACGTATTTGGTGCCACTGCCTACGGTGCATCTGAACCGGAGGAATTGCAGATTATCGTCTACGCAGAGGAGCACTACAGTTGTGGCTTCGCGGTGAATCGCATTGTCGATATTGTCGAAACCGAACTCCGGCTGAAGTCGAAAAACGGCGAGCACGAAAATTTGCTGGGAACGACTGTGATTCAGCAACGAGTGACCGATGTGTTGAACCTTCGCAGTCTCGCCCGGCGTTGAACGCGGCCTGCGACCAGAGACATGACATTCGCCATCTCGAACTAAAACCTGGCTCGGTCTGGAGACCGACCGAAACATAACTGAAACCCCGGAATAGAAACCCCTTATCCCATGAATGAAACAAAACATCAATTCTGTACTTTCTACGTCGATGACTTGTTCCTGGGCATCAACGTGCAGCAGGTCCAGGAAGTGATTCGGTACCAGGAAATGACTCGAGTCCCGTTGGCACCCAGGGCTATTCGCGGGCTGATCAACTTGCGAGGTCAAATTGTCACGGCGATCGACATGAGAACATGGCTGGCCATGCCCGCTCGTTCGGCTGAGGAGCTGCCGATGAACGTCATCGTGCGAGACGGAAGCAATGCCGTCAGCTTGCTGGTGGATCGCATCGGGGATGTGATCGAAGTGGATGACGAATTATTTGAATCGCCACCATCGACGGTGCGTGCCAACGTCCGTGGACTGATTCAGGGAGCCTACAAGCTCGCTGATCATCTCTTGCTGCTTCTGGATACGGGACGCGCCCTTGCAGAAGTTGATTCGCGGTCTGTTTCCAACGGACGACTTGCCAGTTAAACCCAATTCTGCCCCCACATGCTTTGCGTTGATCTCTACACCCAGACTTCTAATCCCACAGGAATGACTTCAAATGAATTCGCCAACAGTAACTAAATCGTCATGGCTTCAGCCAAAGAGTCTGAAGACTAAGCTCTTATCTTCCTTTCTTATCCTTGGCCTGGTTCCCATGGCCATTCTCGGCGTGATTGTCTATCGCAGCGCTTACCAGGTGTTGTTTGAACGAGCTGGACAGCGGATGCAGTTTATGGCTGCGGATGTGGCAGATACGATTGACCGTAGTCTGTTTGAACGATTCGGTGATGTGCAGGCGTTTGCGTTCAATCCCATGGCGCAGGAAACACCGGAAAAGATGACGGCTGCGGCGAACTTTTATACGCAGAGCTATGTCTGTTATGACCTGATGATCATTACAGATGCCGCAGGAAAGGTTCTGGCCTGCAATACCGTGGCGTTCGATGGAAAACCACTCGACACAAGCCGATTAGTTGGCCAAAGTGTCAAGGGACAGGATTGGTTTGAACAGTGTGTCAGCGGGCATATTCCAGCCGGAAAATCCTTTACCAGCGATGCCAAAGAGGATCGCGACACAGCATCTGTTTACGGCAACAATGGGCTGACGTTGAATTTCTCTGCACCGATTCGGAACACCGAGGGCAAGATCGTTGGAGTCTGGTCGAACCGCGCTTCGATTAAACGCATCGTTGGTAAGATCACGGCCGAGCAGGAAGCCTCACAGAAGGCGGATGGCGTTGAAATGCAGGTTCTGAACAATTCCGGCCTGATCCTGGACGACAGTGATCCAAAGGTCATCATGTCTCTCAACCTGATCGATAGCGGAGTTCAGTCTGCGAAGTTGGGATCAGAAGGTAAGGACGGCTTCATCGAAGCGCTGCATATTCGCAAGCAGATTATGCAGCTCAACGGTTACGCTGCTGAAAAGGGATACGGTGGATTTACGGGATACGGCTGGATCGTTCTTGCTCGCTGGAACTCGGACCAGGCCGTGGCCGCTGCAACATCAATTCGCAATTTCGTCGCAGGAATTGCACTGCTGGCAGCAATCTCAATTTTCGCAATTGGCACTTGGATGGCGACCGGTATTTCAAAGCCCGTTCAGGCAACCGGTGCCGCCATCGACGCTCTGGCCAGCGGGGATCTCACGACTCAACTGAACGTCAGCGGTAACGATGAAATCAGCCGCATGGGCAGATCTCTGAATCTGGCACTCGAAGGCATCAGCAATGCCCTTGATGCCCGGAAAGTCGACTGGCCTCATGTCGGTGAACAGCGTCGCAGCATGGTCGAATCCGATTCGAAGCTTACTGAGCTCAACAAATCACAGGCGGTCATCGAATTCGATATGAACGGTACGATTCTCAACGCGAACCACAACTTCCTGACTACGATGGGATACTCGCTCGAAGAAATCAGGGGACAACATCATAGCATGTTTGTTTCAGATTCAGAACGAAACTCAATCGAATACCGCACGTTCTGGGTAAAGCTCAATCGTGGCGAAAACCAGTCGGGAGAATATCATCATGTCGCTAAGGGCGGCAAGCAAATCGTGCTTCAGGCATTATACGGTACGATTGCCGACCAGACTGGCAAGCTCGTCAAGGTCGTGAAATGGGCCACTGAAATTACTCAGATGGTGCATGAGCGAAACGACTCGACAAAACTGCGACAGATCGTTGATGAATCAGAAGCGGCATTCATGACCGTGAATCGCGACTTCGTAGTGACCTATGTCAACCAGCAAACAAAGGCGATGATGGTGAAGTACCAACAGGTATTCCGCTCGGTTTGGCCTGCGTTCGACGGAAGCAAGTTACTTGGTTCTAACATTGACCAGTTCCACAAGAATCCTCAGCACCAGCGAATGCTTCTGGCAGATCAGAGCAAGCTGCCTTACAAAACTGATATCAAAGTTGGTCCACTGACGTTTGCCCTGACAGTCACAGCGCAAAAAGATGCATCCGGGAAGTATGTGGGTAATACCCTGGAATGGAAGGATGTTTCGGAAATCCGCAAACAGGAATTCATCAACGCTGACTACTCAGGCCAGATTGCGGCCATCAGCAAGTCGCAGGCTGTCATCGCGTTCAACCTTGACGGCACGATGATCACGGCAAATGACAACTTTCTGCAGACGATGGGCTATACATTGGATGAAATCAAAGGATGGCATCACAATCGCTTTGTGGAGGATTCCTACAAACAGAGTGCGGAATACCGAGATTTCTGGGCGAAACTCAATCGCGGCGAAGATGTGACTGGCGAAGTCAAGCGAATCGGTAAGGGCGGAAAAGAGGTTTACCTTCAGGCAGCCTACAACCCGATCTCCGATCCAAGCGGTAAGGTCGTCAAAGTTGTGCAATTTGCAACTGACGTGACATCCGTCGTCATTGCTCGTGCCGAAGCGACTCGTTTGCAGCAGGAAAATATGGAACGTGATCAGCAGAAGGCCGAGGAGATGGCAAATATTCTCGAACAAGTGAATACAAACGCCGGGACTCTTGCGTCTTCGGCAGAAGAGTTGACCGCTGTAAGCACTCAGATGGCATCCAATGCCGAAGAGACATCCAGCCAGGCAAGCGTGGTTTCAGCTGCGTCTGAGCAAGTCAGCAAGAACGTACAGACTGTCGCCACAGGTGTGGAAGAACTGACCGCAGCAATTCGGGAAATTGCAAAGAACGCCAGCGACGCCGCTCGCGTATCACAGGAAGCAGTGTCAACAGCAGCGATAGCAAACGCAACCATTGGAAAACTTGGTGATAGCAGCCTTGAAATTGGCAAGGTGATCAAAGTGATTACCTCGATCGCGGAGCAGACCAATCTTCTGGCGTTGAACGCAACCATTGAAGCCGCTCGTGCCGGTGAAGCTGGCAAGGGATTTGCAGTCGTCGCAAACGAAGTGAAAGAGTTGGCGAAAGAAACCGCCAAGGCCACTGAAGACATCAGTCGTAAGATTGAAGCGATTCAGGGAGACACACAGGGAGCAGTCAATTCTATCCGCCAGATTGGTGAAGTGATCGCTCAGATCAACGACATTTCCAACACGATCGCCAGCGCTGTTGAAGAACAGACGGCAACCGCCAATGAAATGAGCCGAAACGTTGCGGAAGCAGCCAAGGGCACTTCAGAGATCGCTCAGAACATCACGTCGGTGGCTATGGCTTCCCAGAACACCTCACAGGGAGCCGCAAACTGCCAGCAGGCTGCTGCCGAAATGTCTCGCATGGCAACTGAACTGCAGCAACTGGGGGCAAGTCAGGGTCATGGCAATGGCCAGGAAGCTGCCGCACTGCGAATGCTGGAAGAGATCGGCAACGACGCTCGACGAACAGCCAACAGCGGCTCTTCAGGCAAGTCGCAAGGCAAGAAACCTGTCCGCGGCCGAGCGTAGAGTAAGTTGAACCTGTGGGGCGGCGTGTTCCAAATAGGGACCGCCGCCCTGCTCCTTCAAGCCCACAGGCGAGCGGCAGGACGTCAGCCCTCCGAACGCCAAAAGCAAATCGAATTAGCCGCAGGGCGCTAGTGGACTGTTGATCTAGTCGTTTAACCCGTGGCCGACAGGCCAGGCCTTGTGAAAACCTGGCCTGTCGGCCACGGGTTAAACGAAGAACCTCTCTTTCGTCTTTAAGGCTGCTGGCTCCAATTCCCACGCCTAAAGAACCGGGGCTAGCGCCCTGCGGCTGATTGGATCAGCAAACTGATAGCGTGTATCGACTGACAACCTTTGCCCCACGGGCTCACGCCCTGCGGCTCGCCAGTAACATTACGAAACACCCCAATCTCATGCGAAGAATTCGCGTACTCATCGTCGATGACTCTGTCGTAATCCGGCGACTTCTGACTGACATCCTGGCACAGGATCCGGAAATCGAAGTTGTCGGCACCGCGCCGAATGGTCGCATCGCTTTGGCAAAACTACCGCAGATCAATCCAGATCTGGTAACACTCGATATCGAGATGCCTGAACTGGACGGTTTACAAACGCTGCCATTGCTGCGGAAAGACTATCCGAAACTTCCGGTCATCATGTTCAGCACATTGACCGAACGAGGAGCGGCTGCCACATTTGAAGCATTGGCTCGAGGAGCAACCGACTACGTCGCAAAGCCTGCCAACGTTGGCAGCGTTGCCGCTGGTATGGAATCCGTCCGAGTCCAGCTGATTCCAAAAATCAAATCGCTCTGTCCATTCAACATAACCTCAGCGAACGTCTCAAGGCCAGTTGTCGCAGCAGCACCAAAGACAACGCTAACGAAGCCTGTCAACAAAAATCAACGATGTGATGCGGTCGTCATTGGCTCGTCGACCGGCGGTCCGCAAGCGCTCACGGCTGTTCTCAGCAGGCTGCCTGCAAACTTTCCTGTGCCAATTGTCATCGTTCAGCATATGCCGCCGGTCTTCACGCGACATCTCGCCAACCGACTCAATCAGGAATGCGCTTTGATAGTTCGCGAAGCCGTCGCCGGCGAAGCACTGCAATGTGGGGAAGTCCTCATTGCTCCCGGTGATTTTCATCTGGAAATTCAGCGACAAGGAGTGGCAATCAGAACTATGCTCCAACAAGGGCCACCCGAGAACTCATGTCGACCCGCAGTCGATGTGTTGTTTCGATCGGCCGCTAAAGTATACAGCAATAGCCTTCTGGCAGTCGTGCTGACCGGCATGGGTCAGGATGGTAAGCGCGGTTCGGAATGCGTCGTCCAGGCTGGTGGCCTTGTAATCGCGCAGGACGAAGCGTCTTCAGTTGTCTGGGGCATGCCACGCGCTGTCACGGAAGCCGGACTCGCAAACAAAACCATGTCACTTCAATTAATTCCTGATGAACTGCTGCGTCGTGTCGCCGTTGCTCGTCATACCGCACTCACATGTGAAAGAATCGCATGACCACCGCAACATTAACTCCCGACGCAATCTCCTGGGTCTGCACAAGGGTGCGGGATCGCTCAGCGATAGAACTGGATTCCAGTAAAACCTATCTGATTGAAGCGCGCCTCGGACCGGTTGCCAGGCAAAATGGCTTTGCAGACATTGACGAACTCATTCAGGCTGTCAAATCCAATCGTAAAGTCGGACTGGAATCGCAGCTGGTCGAAGCGATGACGACAAACGAAACAAGTTTCTTTCGCGACCTTCACCCATTTGAAGCGCTGCGAAAGACTTTGCTGCCTGAGATAAAAACACGGCAGGCCGCCACTAAGTCGCTCAATATCTGGTCCGCCGCCTGTTCAAGCGGACAAGAGATCTACTCCATCGCAATGCATCTTCGCGAACATTTCGCTGACCTTGCGTCGTGGAAAGTACAGCTTGTGGGGACTGATCTGTCTGATGACATTCTCGCCCGCGCAAAAGCCGCGAAGTTTTCGCAGATCGAAGTTAACCGCGGGTTGCCGACTCCACTACTCGTCAAGAACTTTCAGCGCCAGGGAATGCAGTGGGAACTCAAACCTGAAGTTCGCAACATGGCGACGTTTACAAAACTGAACCTGATTGAACGCTGGCCACCGTTGCCACAGTTCGACATCGTCTTTCTGCGAAACGTATTGATCTATTTCGCCCCCGACACGAAACGCGCGATCCTTGAAAAAGTTCGCAAAGTGATGGCTCCCAAAGCAGTCCTCTTTCTGGGGGCTGCGGAAACCACCATGGGACTGGACGCCACGTTTGAGCGTGTGCAGGCCGACAACAGTGTCTTTTACCGCCTCAAATAGCGATTACCCGCATCTCAGACTTCAAATTCCAGACTCCAGACCAGAACTCGCTTAGGAACTCCCATGCTTGCTCTCATCATTGATGACTCCCGTGCGATGCGACGGATTCTCCGCCGAATTGTTGAACCACTTGGATTCAGCGTCATTGAAGCTGAGGACGGACAGGACGGACTGAACCAACTGGCTCAGCATGACCACGACGTAGATCTGATCCTCGTCGACTGGAACATGCCCGTCATGGATGGCCTTACGTTTATAAAAACACTTCGTGCAAACAAAGAGGTTCCACGGATTACCACCGTGATGGTCACCACAGAGACGGAGCCCGCGCACATGGCTCGCGCTCTGATGGCTGGCGTAGATGAATTCGTGATGAAACCATTTACACCAGAAATCCTGATCGAAAAACTACAGATAATCGGCGTCGCGATTGGAGATCCAACCTATTAGGTACGCTTCCTTTTGAAACTTGTAGCAGATGAGTCGAGTTTTGGAATTTGGCGACCCCAGCCGGCGGGTGCGATCTGCTCATTGCGCCATCCCACCATGGCAAAAGTCCGGTTCCGTGAAAACCGTGAGCTAACGCTCAACGGCTGATTTCGACGAGGAACCTATAGGTCAGGCACCCACTAGTTTTATTGATAGTAGTACGGGCAGAACAAATGGATTCTAATAAGTTGAAGGCACGCATGCTGCCAACATGAAGTAGTGTTCCTTCGCAAGGTAATGATCTGATCCGCCAGCGGAGGAGCGCAAACTGAACCGGATCAACTGATTCGGGCGTTCTGAAATCCTGCCGGAAGACGGTAAGACAACGTCATCAGGTTTGTCGAATGGTTTCTTAATTTACAACAGATAAGACCGTCTCCTTTCAGGTTGGTCGCAGTTTAGGACAAGAGTCTCATGATGATAGATGAAGAGATCCTGCAGCAGGTCGTTACGGATGTCTGTTCAGGCATGCTTGGACTTCACATGGAACCATCCGAAGCATTCAATTGCGATGATGCAGATTCCCTGTCGGCTGTCATTCGAATCTCGGGCGACTGGGATTCTCTGGTGCAGGTTCTGACACCACGAAAAACAGCTGTCGCAATCGCCTCGAACATGTTCGACATGAGCGAAGCCGAACTCACTGAGGCAGAGATCCGCGACGCTGTTGGAGAAATCGTCAACATGGTTGGCGGTAATCTCAAGGGCATCGTAGAAGGCGAATCCAGTCTGTCATTGCCGTGCGTCGGGGCGTCTACGGGGTCTGCACCGTTCGACAGTAGCTTCTCAGGCCTGACAGTATCAAACCGCTGTCAAGGCGATCCTCTCATCGTGCGATTGCATGATCGAGGCGTTGCGGTGTCAACTTAGCATCGGGCGATCGATAAGTGAGCGGCAAGGCGCGAGCCGCCGGTCATATAGACTGCAGTATACCGGCGGCTAGCGCCTTGCCGCCCACATCCTATGAATCAAAACGGAAATCAATTCAACTTACACAAAGGGTATTGCCATGAAAGTTCTCATTGTCGATGACAGCAAAGCCATGCGGATGATTGTCACCCGAACCCTGAAGCAGGCCGGAATCATTAACCTCACAACCATCGAAGCTGGCAGCGGCGTCGAAGGTCTCGCGATGGTCGCTGACCACAAGCCGAATGCGATCTTTTCTGACTGGAACATGCCGGAAATGACAGGCATCGATTTTCTGAAGAAACTTCGGGAAGACGGCAACAGCACTCTGTTCGGATTCGTCACTTCAGAATCCAGCCCGGAAGTCAAAAAAGAAGCCAAAGACGCCGGGGCGTCGTTCTTTATTGTCAAGCCGTTTACTCCGAACTCTTTCGAAGCCGCGCTGGCACCAGTTATGGCTAAGACGTTCTAATTAGTTTTTATCTTGTCCGCAGAATCTTGATGAGGTGAAATATGTGCAGCAATCCACTGCCAACTTTGAAAACAATTGAAAAGATGATGCATTGCCTTCTGGGAAACCAGGTAGTCACCAAGAACTCTGTACCCGGCCCTGATCTGACAAAGCCACACGTTGTTGCCAGCTATGTCAACGACGCCCACGAAGTTCAGCGCATTCTTGTATGCGAATTGGGACTGGCAAACGCAATGGGGGCTGCGATGTCCATGATTCCGTCGGGCGTCGCAAATGACGCGACGAAAGCAGGAATCGTGGCGGACAACATTCAGGGAAACCTGAGTGAAGTCCTGAATATCTGCGTAAACCTGTTTACAGAAAACGGCACCGATCGGCTGACGTTCAGCAATCTGAAGGTCTGCACTCCCAAAGATCCGGCTCCAGCCGTTAAGCAATCGGTAAAGTACGCTCTGGATATTCCACGATATACCGGTGGCAGCCTGCTGGCGGGCAGCGTGTAGTGCGGGACACTCGGTGTCTGTTGGTAGCTGGAGCCTTGCAACGCGAAGTCACCAGTAATCGCCAGTTCAGTCGTTCACTTTTCGTTTCCTTCCCCTTTTCGTTTCGTTCTGAACCAAGCCACCTTCCAGGC
>Ga0209591_10007033_pt1 | contig 12409 bp, 9 predicted proteins | sample MAT01_FD_187207 | JGI IMG/M metagenome (GOLD analysis project Ga0209591, IMG submission 187207) | Freshwater microbial communities from Lake Fryxell liftoff mats and glacier meltwater in Antarctica - MAT-01 (SPAdes) (version 2) | ecosystem: Environmental > Aquatic > Freshwater > Ice > Liftoff...
CTCGCCCGCCCTGAGCCGGCCTTTTTCCAGCACCGTCCAGGAGCGGACGCGCGAAAGCGCGCGACGCACATCCTCAAAGGACGACACGTTCTGCGAGATACCAGAGTATGAAATGCGATATTGATCTGTCAGTGGCGCATAGGAGATGCGGCGCTCACGCGAAGCTGAAGTTACGATCTGGTCAAGCCAATACCAGCGGCCGCGGCTTAGTTCGAATTCAGCCACAAAGTAGAGCGGCACACCTTTGCGAACGGCCTCCTGCAACGTTGCCGTGAGTTGTAGTGTGATGTCAGCATCGATTTGGTAGCCGTCTTCCGAGGCTTCCAATTTGGCGCTGGAAATCGTTGCGCCTTCTGCATACGCTGACATTGGCACCACGCAGGCGCTAAGCCCAACCGACAGCCAGACTGCCCACACGAACCGCGATCTGACTACCGCCGGTGAAGCGCCAAAATGCGCGCGATCAAACCAGGCGGCGACTAAAGCCATCACCTTAGGCCGTCTTCTCCAGAAGCGCGTAGAAAAAACCGTCATGCACATCATTGGGGAGGAGTTGTCCGTCTACCATTTCAAGGCTTGCGCCTGAATGCGCCGCCATTGGCGGCAACATTTCAGTGAACTCCAGTTGGCGAGCGTTCGGTGTTTTTCGCAGGAATTGCTCGACGATATCCTGATTTTCGGCACGAAAGACCGAGCAGGTCGCATAGAGCAATCTACCACCAACGCCGAGGCAACTCCATAGAACCGATAACAGCCGAGCTTGCTGTCGCGCCAAGGCGAAAATATCGGTTTCGCGACGAATCCACTTGATGTCCGGATGTCGCCGCACCACGCCGGAGCCCGAGCACGGGACGTCCAGCAGAATCCGATCAAATGGTTTGTTGTCCCACCATTCCTCTGGCTTGGAGGCATCGGCAGTTTTGAGGTTTGCACGCAGCCCCAGGCGCGTCAGGTTTTCATCGACGCGCATCAGTCGACGCCGGTCGCTATCGACCGACAGCAGGTGAAGTGGAGGCTCCGCAGCCGCCATTTCAAGCAGGTGACCTGTCTTGCCGCCGGGTGCGGCACACGCGTCAAGCACGCGCGACCCTGCGGGCGGAGACAGCAATGTGGCGGCTAGCTGTGCGCCCGCATCTTGTACAGAGGCCATCCCTTCACGAAAACCCGGCAGCTCATTTACGCCAATCGGCTTTTCGAGCATGACCGCCTGCCCAAAAACGTGATGTGCCGCCAATCCATGCTTAGCCAAAAGCGCCAGATAATCAGACACTGTGCTGCGCCTGGCATTCACCCGCAGGCACATCGGCGGATGTGATCTGGCGGATAACAATACCGACTCCCAATGCACAGGCTGTTCCTTCTTGAGTCGTTCGATCCACCAGCGCGGAAAATCAAATTGCGCTTCGGCTGTGGTCATGCGCTCGCGCGCGAATTTTTCAGGGGATCGCAGGTAGTTTCTGAGCACCGCGTTAAGTAACGGCTTGGCGCGACCAAAGCCTATCGCTTCCGCAGCGGAAACCGCATGGTCCACGATGGCGTGCGGTGCAGCCTTTGAAAACTGCAGTTGCGATAACGCAACCAACAACAAATGTCGGACGGGGGGATCGTTAATCGGTTGTGTGAGCAACAGGTCTAGCTGTGCTGAGAGCAAGCCGCAATGCCTTAGGGTATCGAACGAAATGGAATGAATCGCAGAGCGCTCGTTGGGGGTCAGTTTTGCCGTTTGAACTAGTTTGGCAAGAACCGCTTCCAGCACCCGGTCGAGATTCTTGCCGGATAGGACTTTGCCGACAACCTCTGCGCTCGCGGCTTGGACGGCAACCATGCCCTTAGGTGCTGCGATTGGGGGGGTGTTCATAAGAATCGCCATCCAGGTTGAATTGTTGAGCCGCGAAGAAATTCCGCGATTTTCAAGCGTTTGCCACCAGACTTTTGCACAGTAACGAGGTTTAGCGCACCTTCCCCACACTGCACCGTGAGGCGATCAGCGGTAACCTCCAGGATAGTGCCTGGCGCGGGCCCGGTTTCCTTCACCATGCACTCCGCGCGCCAGATTTTTAGACGATCACCTTCAAGTGTCGTTTCGCAGCCAGGCGAGGGGTCAAATGCCCGCATGCGCCGTTCAATCACCTCCGCCGCCAACGTCCAGTTTACGCGCGCTTCTGACTTATCGATTTTTTTCGCATACGTCGCACCTTGGTCCGGCTGTGGCTGCGCCCGCAAAGTGGGCAGATGCTGTAGTGCCTCGACAATCGCAGCGGATCCTATCGCCGTCAGTTTTTCAAACAACGTCCCGCTAGTTTCTTCACTCGTAATCGGACAGGGTCGCACCAGCAGCACCGGACCGGTATCGAGCCCCGCATCCATTTCCATGATGGCGATACCTGTCTCGGTGTCACCGGCCTCAATCGCCCGTTGCACCGGCGCGGCCCCGCGCCAGCGAGGCAGGAGGGAGCCATGAATATTGACGCATCCGTACTTGGGAATGTCCAGAACTGCCTGCGGCAGCAATAGTCCGTAGGCGGCGACCACCATCACGTCCGGTGCTAACGCTCGCAATAGGATCTGGATATCGTCGCTCTTGAGCGACGGCGGTTTGCTGATGTCCAGTCCCAACTGCGCCGCTTGATCGGCAACTGCGCTTGGCTTTAGTTTCAGCCCACGGCCAGCGGCACGGTCAGGTTGGGTGAGTACGAGCTGGATTTGATGGTCGGCCGCATGCAGTGCGGCAAGTGCCGCAGCAGCGAACGGGGGCGTGCCGGCAAAGATGATCTTCATGGTATGCAAAACAAAAACGCCGGCCTCAGAAGCCGGCGTTTCCAGTGTTTCGAATGGACAACTGTTACGCGCGGGCCGCTACAGCGATACGCCGACGAGGCGTTTCCATTTCGGCATCGCGATCAAGTTCGCGCTGGCGCTTGATTAACTTGTTCTTGATGCGGTTGGCCTTTAACGGGGAAAGGTATTCGACGAAGACATGGCCATCCAGATGATCAAGCTCGTGCTGGATACAGACGGCGAGCAGTCCCGACGCATTGATTGTAAAGCGCTGGCCGTCGCGATCAAGCGCGGTCACCATCACTGTTTCAGCGCGTTCAACTTTGTCATAGAAGCCGGGGACCGACAAACAGCCCTCTTCATTGACGGCGGTGCCCTCTTTCTTGACGATTTCGGGATTGATGAACACGCGCAATTGGTTCTTCTCTTCCGAGACATCAATCACCATCACGCGTTTCAATTCACCAACTTGGGTCGCGGCGAGGCCGACGCCCGGCGCTTCGTACATGGTTTCCGCCATATCATCGACTAACTTCTTGATTTTGTTGTCGATAATCTTCACTGGCTCCGCGACGCGGGTCAGGCGTGGATCAGGGTAAGTTACAACGTCCAGAATAGCCATAATTGCTTGCGAATAGAATAAATTAGGTGCAGAATCTTGAGGAATGACTTTAAGTTTGTGACGCATTACTGACTTGCAAGTCTAGTAGAAGTCGTCGCATATGGCAAATTTGCTTCTCGGGTCACGACGCAACACGTCCGCTTCGAAACCGCATTTGCCCCCACAAAAGTGAGATCCGCCATGAAAAAAAGCAAGCTCACACGCCTCTTTGTCATCGTTTTGGCGGGTTTTGTTCCCCTGTTTGTACAAAGTCAGGCCAATCCCGGCGCAAAAGCAGAGGCAAGTACGGCAAATGCCGCGCAGACTCCCGCCAAACCTGCTGTCAGGAAGGCAACCGGCCCGATTCAGCTTGCACCTGACGCGCCTGGATCCTACGTCGTAGTCAAAGGCGACACTTTGTGGGACATTTCAGGTCGGTTTCTGAAGGAGCCATGGCGCTGGCCCGAAATCTGGAATATGAATCGGGAGCAAATCAAGAACCCGCACTGGATTTATCCGGGCGATGTCATCAAATTGTTGTTTGATGTAAATGGAAATCCATACCTCTCGCTGGCTACCGGCGAACGCGGCGAAAATGTAAGACTGCAGCCTCGAGCGCGTGTCGATGCGCTGGTATCCGAGATTCCGTCGATTCCCTCCAAGGTGATTTCGCCTTTCTTGTCGCTGCCCCTCGTTATCGATGAAGGCGCCCTGGCAAATGCACCGCGAATCGTTGCAACGGAAGACGGTCGGGTTGTGGTCGGGGCGGGCAACACCGCATACGCCATCGGCTTACAACAAAGCCAGGGCATTAGATGGCAGATTTATCGACCCGGCAAAGCGCTGACCAACAGCGCCGGTGAGGTATTGGGCTATGAAGCCATCTACCTTGGCGAGGCAAAGGTGGTTAGATTTGGTGAGACCTCCACGATAGAAATATTGCGCTCCACTCAGGAAATCTTGCGTGGCGATCGACTCACGCCCACCGCTGATGCGGTCGTGCCATCCTACTCGCCGCGTTCACCCGACAAGAACGTAACAGGAGCGATCATTTCGCTGTTAAATGGTGTCAATACCGGGGCGCAATACTCGATTATCACGGTAGATCTGGGAAAGCGTGATGGGATGGAAGTTGGACACGTAATGGCAATTTTGCAGAAAGGCGCGACTGTTAGTACGAAAGACCCGCTAGGCCAAACAAAACAGACCGCAGCAGGGTCCGATGGCACGCAAATTGGCGGCACCGTCAAACTGCCAGATGAACGCAACGGGCTGGTATTCGTGTTTCGCGTCTTTGACAAAGTTTCTTACGCGCTCGTGATGTCCACGCGCCGACCAATCCAGGTTGGCGACGTCATCCAGACCCCGTAGTTCGCAGCTTAGCCTGACTACATGCCTATTCCGGCGAGTGGCGCGGAGCCGAAGGCATGGCTAGCGCTTGACTTGGTACCTGGCCTCGGCGGTGAAGGCATCCGCAAATTACTTGCGCGTTTCGGTGCCCCCTCCGAGATACTCCGTCAGTCGGCCACGGTGCTGGGCGAATTCGTTTCGCCAGCGGTCGCACGTGGTATCGCGGCCCAAACATCGCCTGAGAAGCTCGACGCTTGCCTTAACTGGCTCGCGGCGGATAGCAATCACTTACTAACACTGGCAGACGACGACTATCCTCGACAACTGCTTGAAATCGCCGATCCACCGCCCTTGCTGTATCTGAAGGGCCGCAGGGAATTGCTGCGACAGCCAGGATTTGCCGTTGTGGGTAGTCGCAATGCCACGCCTTCCGGGCTGCAAAATGCCGAGGCATTTGCGCGCAGTCTCTCCGAGGCAGGGTTCACGATCATTTCGGGCATGGCATTAGGTATAGACGCCGCAGCGCATCGGGGTGGTCTCGCCGCCAAAGGTGCCTCGATCGCGGTCGTTGGTACCGGGCTTGATCTGGTCTACCCGGCGCGCAACAAGGCGCTGGCGCACGACCTTGCCGAGAACGGGTTGATCATCTCTGAGTTTGCGCTGGGCACACCCGCGCTCGCGCAGAATTTTCCCCGTCGCAACCGTATCATTAGCGGCCTCTCCCGGGGTGTGCTTGTGGTCGAGGCGGCACTCGCATCGGGCTCACTGATCACCGCTCGCCAGGCTGGCGAGCAGGGGCGTGAGGTGTTTGCTATTCCAGGTTCGATCCACTCGCCATTTTCAAAGGGCTGTCACCAACTCATCAAGCAAGGTGCCAAATTGGTGGAAGATGCCAACGATATTCTGGTTGAGTTGCATTGGGGGACTGCGGCGCCATCGGCGGTCGCGCAGACTGAGCGTGAGGAAATTGAAAGCGATCCGTTACTCAGCGCCATGGGATATGACCCCGTGCCGGTAGATGTGCTTCTCCAACGTGTCAAACTGCCCGCCGATCAGCTCATCTCGAGGTTGACCGAGTTGGAGCTCGACGGGGTCATCGCGACCATGCCGGGCGGAAAGTACCAGCGCTTGCGCTAATTCAGGCAACCCGCAAAAGAAAAGCCTGTGGGCTTGATTTCACAGGGAATTTCCAGATAGTTTTGACTTTGCGCTTGCGATAAGAGTAGAACCCTGCTTATCATTTGTCCCCTTTTGCTAGTTTTTTCGCTAGCAACCCCACCTGTAATCACACCAGAAAAGTACTGAAATTCATGGGCAAGTCCCTCATCATCGCCGAAAAACCCTCCGTCGCAAATGACATCGCCAAGGCATTGGGCGGCTTCACCAAGCAGAAAGATTTCTTTGAAAGCGATGAGTTTGTCTTGTCCTCTGCAGTCGGGCATTTGGTCGAAATTGGCATGCCTGAGGAAGAGGAGGTCAAGCGCGGGAAATGGACGTTCGCGCACCTGCCGGCAATACCATCGTACTTCCAGCTCAAGCCCATCGAAAAGACCGAAGACCGCCTCAAGGGCCTGCTTAGACTATTGAAGCGCAAAGATGTAGACGCCCTGATCAATGCCTGCGACGCGGGCCGCGAAGGCGAGCTGATTTTTCGCTATATCGTACAGTTTGCCAAGGCTAAACAGCCGATCAAGCGCCTGTGGTTACAGTCAATGACCCCCGCCTCAATCCGCGATGGCTTCAAAACACTGCTGCCGGATGAGGCCAAACTGGGCCTGGCCGACGCCGCCGTATGTCGTAGCGAATCCGACTGGTTAGTGGGCATCAACGGCACCCGTGCCATGACGGCTTTCAACTCCAAGTCAGGCGGCTTCCAACTCACTACGGTGGGTCGTGTGCAGACGCCGACACTCGCCATCATGGTTGAGCGTGAAGAGCGCATCAAGGCGTTTCGTCCGCGTGACTATTGGGAAGTTCACGGTAGTTTCTCAGCCGCCGGCGGCGATTATCCGGGCCGCTGGTTCGATGAGAAATTCAAGAAATCCGACGATGATGAACACCTGCGCGCCGAGCGGCTTTGGGACGAGAAGAAAGCCCGCGCCATCGTCACCAAGTGCCTGGGCAAAACCGGCATTGTCGAGGAAGAGTCCAAACCGACGACCCAGGCCTCTCCACTGTTGTTTGACTTAACCTCGCTACAGCGCGAGGCCAATTCCCGCTTTGGTTTTTCTGCCAAAACCACGCTCGGCCTGGCGCAGGCGCTCTATGAAAAGCACAAAGTCCTCACCTACCCGCGTACCGATGCAAGAGCGTTGCCTGAAGATTACATAGAGACCGTAAAGGAGACACTGCAGGTACTGAAAGAGGGCCAATACAACGTCTTCGCCAAGAAAGTCCTCGACAGCGGTTGGGTAAAGCCCAACAAACGCATCTTCGACAACAGCAAGATCTCGGACCACTTCGCGATTATCCCCACCACGCAAGCGCCGAAATCACTCAACGAGATTGAAGCAAAGCTTTACGATTTCGTGGTGAAGCGCTTCCTTGCCGTGTTCTATCCCTCGGCCGAGTTTCAGCAAACCACCCGCATCACCCGCGTCGAATCCGAAACCTTCAAGTCCGAAGGCAAAGTCATGGTCAACGCTGGTTGGCTCGCGGTTTACGGTCGCGACGTTGATGATGAGACCGCAGCCACTACGCTGGCGCCGGTCAAGTCTGGCGAGCAGGTGAAAGCCGAAACGGTTGAAGTCAAGGCCAACACCACCAAACCGCCTGCGCGTTTTAGCGAAGCGACGTTGTTGTCGGCTATGGAGGGCGCAGGTAAGGCAATCGACGATGAAGAGTTGCGTGCGGCCATGAAGGAAAAGGGCTTGGGTACACCAGCGACGCGCGCCGCCATCATCGAGGGATTGCTCTATGAAAAATACTTGCACCGCGAAGGCCGCGAGCTGATACCCACCGCCAAAGCCGCGTCGTTGATGATTGCGCTGCACGGCCTGGGTATCCCGGAGCTGTATTCGCCCGAGCTCACTGCGGACTGGGAGAAAAAACTCGCGTTGATGGAAAAGGGCCAGTTGAAGCGCGAAAAATTCATGGCCGAAATTATCGACATGACCGAGCACATCGTCGGCCAGGCTAAAAATTTCGAACACGACACCATTCCCGGTGATTTCGGCGCCATTGCGGTCCCTTGCCCAAAATGTGGCGGCGAGGTGCACGAGAACTACAAGAAGTTTCAGTGCATGAAATGCGACTTTGGATTCTGGAAAATACTCGCTGGCCGCCAGCTGGAGGCAGCCGAAGCCGAAACGCTGATTTCCAAGCGCGACGTCGGTCCACTGGATGGTTTCCGCAGCCGCCTGGGACGAGCGTTTTCGGCTAACTTGATTCTCAACAAAGATCTGGCCATCGAGTTTTCGTGGGGCGATGGCGCGGGTGATGACGCAGAACCGCCGGACTTCACCGGCATGGAACCGCTCGGGCCTTGTCCAAAATGCAAGTCCCGCGTCTTCGAGATGCCCAATTCCTACGCCTGCGAAAAATCGTTCGGCGCTGCAAAAACGTGTGACTTCCGCTCCGGCAGAACAATTTTGAAACGAGCCATAAGCCGCGAGGAAATGAAGCAGCTTCTGGATACCGGCAAGACGCCCCTGCTGGAAAAATTCATCTCCAAGAAAGGGCGTCCGTTTTCCGCGTTCCTGGTACGGCAACCCGACGGCAAGATCGGTTTTGAGTTCGAAGAGCGCGAACCAAAAGCCGGCAAAGGCACAAAAGGCGCGGCCGCCAGCGCCACGGCGGGGGCATTGAGAATTCTCGGCAAACATCCGGACGACGACCAAATGATTTCGGTCTATTCCGGGCGTTACGGTCCCTACGTGAAACATGGCAAGACCAACGCGACCATTCCTGACAAGGATAAAGCCGACTCCATTACGCTGGAAGAAGCGGTCGAGCTGCTGACCGAGAAATTCGGTGTGCCGACAAAAAAAGCGACGAAGAAAGCAACTAAAAAAGCCCCCGACGCGGCCGTAAAAGCAGTCGCAAAGAAAGCCGCTGCATCGAGTAAAACGACGAAAGCACCCACAACCAAAGCGGTGGCCAAAACGACAACCAAAGCGACCTCTGCGACCAAAAAGAAAGCGGCATAACGAAAATTTCTGCCGACGCGCCCGCTACTTAGACGCGGTATGCTAACGACAATTGTCTGGTTGGATCCTCAGCGCGGTAGCGCAAACCCTTCCAGCTAGGCGTTAGCAAACGACTTATCGTCATCGGCCGGCAGCGACATGCGAAACGGTTTCACCCTTCCGAGATTTTCAGACTTCACCGTCGAGCAGCCGTCACTTGAACAGTTCGTGCTGCTCTCGATGATGCTCCACGTATTGGCAATCGTTCTGTTCGGCGACACCAACGGCGGCGGCCCGCAGCGCGGCGAAAAAATTTGGGGCGCGTTGACGGTGACTGTCCAGACGTTGCTGCCAGGCAGTGGACTGAAAGCCGGCAGCTACGTTGCACCATTGCAGCCACCGGTTACGCCCAAGCCACCCGCACCCGCACCCGCACCCGCGCCCGCATCGCCGGGCAAAGCATCGTTGGACAAGCGCGCGAGCAGCTCGGTCCCGGTTGAAAATCCGTCGCCCGCAGCGGAGCCCGCACAACCGTCACAGGCTCCTACTTTCGCAACGCCAGCCGTAATCGCCAAAGAGGTCGAGAAACCGGAGACGGACTTCGTTGTACCCACGCCATCGGTAGACCGCGACTACGCACCACCGGCGCAAACGCAGCCCAGCGAGCCGGCGCCGCGCGAGGCTCCTCCAATCCTGCCGCCACCGGTTCCCGTGCCTGCTATCGTCACGCCGTCGCCCGCCCCGGTTGCATTGCCAATCATCGAGCGTGCACCAATCGTTCCGCTGCCCGCGCCCATTACGCCAACACCGCGCGAAGTTCCCGTCCCACCACCGGTGCCGACAGCAGATGCGCCCGCGCCTATTCCAGCGCCACCGACACCAACACCGGTGTCGGCGCCACCTATACCCGCTGCCGCGCCGTCGGCCAAGCCCGAATCAGTGTCGCCCAAACTGGCCCCTGAAGTCACCAAGCCGGTCGTCGTCGCGCCGGAACCCAAGCCACGCGAGGTCGCGCCACCGGTCGCGCCACCGGTCGAAGTGAAGCCGCGAGAAATCCCCGCTCCAGCGGCCGTTTCACCACCTGCAGTATCCGAACCGCCACGTGTCGAGGCACCCAAGGCGCCAAAAATCGAGCGCGAAATTGTCACGCCTGCTGCGACCCCGCCGGCGACCATCGCGACGCCGCCCGCCACCGCCCCGGCCACGCCAATACGCGCACCGGCTGGTGCTCCACCAGGTAACCCCGCCGCCGCCGAGCGCGATCTACTCAAGCCGCGCGGGGATAGTCCAACCGCTCCACCTGCTCCACTTGACACCACAGGTCTGCCCGTCACGCCGGCACTGGGCAAGGCACCAGAACTTGATCTGGATACCATCCGCCGGCGTGCGCGCGAAATCAACAGTGGTTCGGGCCCACGCACTGCCTTTCCATTTCCGACCGCACCAGTGCCGAAGCCCAAATCCAAAGAACAGCAGGCGTTCGACAAGGCGTTGAAGAAAAACGACTGTCGCGACGCCTATGCGGACATGGGTCTTGCTGCTTTGGTGCCGCTGGTGATCAGCGCAGTTCGCGACGACGGCTGTAAATGGTAGTGCTTGCAGTAATCTGATGAAAATCGTCTTTTACTCACCCGAAGAAAATATCCAGCCGTGGCTCGATGAACTAGGCAAGGCGCTGCCGCACGCGCACGTTTGGGCATGGAGCGCTGAAAGCGCGGCACGACAGGCTGATTACGCCGTATTGTGGGCGCCGCCTGCGGACCTGTTTGCATCCCAAAAACACCTCAAGGCAGTCTTCAATATCGGTGCCGGCGTTGATCGCGTGATGAGCATGCCGAATCTGCCCGCAGGGGTGCCAGTCGTGCGTCTGAACGACGCCGGTATGGCGGTACAAATGGCCGAGTACGTGTGTCACGCGCTGATCCGCCACACGCGGCGTTTTGATGTCTACGACGCGCATGGCCGTGCGTCTGTCTGGGCGCGTGAACCGGCCATCGACCGGCAAGCATTCCCGGTCGGCATCATGGGCCTGGGTGACATTGGCGCGCGCGTTGCACAGGCCGTCGCGGGGTTCGACTACCCCACACTGGGTTGGTCCAGAAACCCAAAGTCATTGCCGGGGATCACCTGCTATGGCGGGAAGGCCAGCCTCGACGAATTCCTGTCGCGAGTACGCGTACTGGTGTGCGTGCTGCCGCTAACCCCAGAAACCGAAGGCATACTGAACGCCACCACCCTGTCAAAACTAAAACCGGATGCCTATATCATCAATGTCGCACGCGGTCGTCATCTGGTGGAAAGCGATCTTCTGCAGATGCTGGCGAGCGGCCAACTGGCCGGGGCAACGCTGGATGTCTTTGGCGAGGAGCCATTGCCCCCACAGCACGCATACTGGCAGCATCCCGGCATTACCATTACGCCCCATATCTCGGCAATCACGTTGCTTCCCGAAAGTGTGTCCCAGATCGCTGAAAAAATTGATGCATTGCAGCGCGGCGAATCGATAGATGGTGTGATCGAGCCGGGCCGGGGCTACTAAACACTAGTGTCACGACACAGAAATAGCGATGCAAATGAAACGGATGGATTTTTGCGCAGGGCAAGGCGTGAGGAGGAGTCATAGCATGGCCTATGGCGACGACGAGCAACGCTGCCATGCGGAAAAAGACGCCGTTTCATGTATCGTTATTTCTGTGTCGCGACACTAGCACTCAGTAAGCGCGTCCAGTCCTCGGATGACGCTGGTTACCAATAAGCCCAGCTTAGCTTGCGCCGTCTTAAGATAGATGCTCCGCTTGCATGATCGGGCTACACTTCGAACCAAGATGAAAACTCTCAGCGCCATCTCCCTCAGCGCCTTGCTGCTACTGCTCACCTCTTGCGCCGGCCCTGAATTCAAAGACCGGGAGCCGGTAGCCGACCGCGGTCTTAACGGTACATGGCTGATCCGCAAAGCCGAGCTCGGGGGCAAAAACCTGCCCTTACCGCCAACGTTCGAGCTTCAAATCGCAGGCACGCAATATCGCGCCGGCACCCCGCCGCCAAGCGACCGCGGCAAGATTATTCTGTTTGGGGATGAACTCGCCGGCCAGGCCGCGCGCATGGATGTGGTGGGCGAAGACGGCCCTAACAAAGGCAAGCGCTACCTGGCCATTTACCGATTTGTCGGACGGGAACTTGAGATATGTTACGACCTCTCCGAAAAAGAGCGGCCAAACGAATTTGTGAGCCGCGAAGGGACGATGCTGTTCCGGGTGACCTACTACAAAAAATAGCGTGGATTGCGCCCCCCGTTAACCACCCACCGTCCCGGCGCAAGCCTCTGGCTGCGCGCCAGGACGGTGCGCAATTAACCCGATTTTAGCGATGCCAGTGGCGGCGTGCCGATACCCGCCGAGGTACCCCCACGCGATATCCGCTAGCGTAATACCTTGCTGCAAATCCAAGCCCTAACCCGAGTACCGGATACAAGGGGCTGTAATAGCTGCTCGTATAGTTGTAGTGATTTGGTCGGTAGTGGTAAGGCGACTCCACATACACACGATGACGGTAC
>Ga0209591_10007034_pt1 | contig 12408 bp, 12 predicted proteins | sample MAT01_FD_187207 | JGI IMG/M metagenome (GOLD analysis project Ga0209591, IMG submission 187207) | Freshwater microbial communities from Lake Fryxell liftoff mats and glacier meltwater in Antarctica - MAT-01 (SPAdes) (version 2) | ecosystem: Environmental > Aquatic > Freshwater > Ice > Liftoff...
AAGACGAACAGATTATCGTAAAGGGTGCGAGGACCCATAATCTAAAAGACATTACAGTCAGCATGCCACGCAACAAGATGGTGGTGTTTACTGGCTTGTCTGGATCAGGAAAATCATCCCTTGCGTTCGACACTATTTTTGCTGAAGGGCAACGAAGATATGTTGAAAGTCTTTCATCATACGCACGGCAGTTTTTACGTCAGATGCAAAAGCCTGATGTTGATGAAATTGTTGGTCTTTCTCCTGCTATTTCTATTGATCAGAAGTCCCGCTCAAACAACCCTCGCTCAACCGTTGCAACCATTACTGAAATATACGATTACATGCGTATTTTATTTGCTCGTGTTGGTCATCCGCACTGCCTTATCTGTGGAGAAGAGATAAACAAGCTCTCTAATGAAGAAATTAAGAATTTTGTATTAGAAAAAATTACTGATAAAAGTAAGGCGCTTGCGAAGACGACCCGAACGGTAGATTTTCCCGTGTATGCAGAAATATTTGCACCGGTGGTACGAGGCAGAAAGGGCGAGTATTACCAACTTCTCTATGATTTGCTCGGAAAAGGATATGTGGAAGTAATGGTGGACGGAGTCCGCAAGAAGCTTCGAGATCAAATTGTTCTTTCAAAAACAAAGAGACACACTATTGACGTGCTGGTGGACAGTATTAGTATTTCTGAATTCAAGGAAGAAAAGAAAAATGCTGAAGAAAGGCTCTCTGAGTCACTTGAAAAAGCTCTCGATGAGTCTGACGGACTCGTAAAAATTATTTTCCGTGATATGAAGAATGATGCGGTGAAGAAAAGAATAAAGACTAAAGAATCTAAGAACAAGAAAAAGTCAGATGCACATCCAACAGATGGTGGGGCAGAAGCAAGTAACGCTGAAACAGAAGATGAAGAATTTTTGATGTCATCAAAACTGTCATGTCCAAACGATGGGTATTCATATCCTGAGGTTGAGCCGAGACTGTTTTCTTTCAACTCTCCCTATGGTGCGTGTCCGGAATGTAATGGCCTCGGAACTCGTCATTTCTTTGGCAGTGAGCCGTGTCCAGTTTGTCTTGGTGCAAGACTTCGTCCTGAAGCACTTCATGTACTTATTGATAAGGTAAACATCGTAGATGTGGTCTCTATGTCAATTAAAGATGGAAGGGAATTTTTTGAAAAAATTAAACTTACTGAAAGAGAAAAAAATATCTCAAAAGTTATTTTGAAAGAAATTGAAGCAAGACTCGATTTTATGATAAATGTGGGTATTGAATACCTCTCACTTAATCGTCGTGCACACACCCTCTCTGGTGGAGAAGCTCAGCGCATCAGACTCGCATCCCAGCTCGGTTCTGGGCTTGTGGGAGCCCTTTACGTGCTCGACGAGCCAACGATTGGCCTGCATTCGAGAGACAACGATCGGCTTATTAAAACCCTCCTTAATCTTCGTGATCTTGGAAACACTATTCTTGTCGTCGAACACGATGAAGATACCATTTTTGCCTCTGATTATATTGTCGACATTGGTCCAGGGGCGGGGGTACACGGCGGAAATGTGGTTGTCGCTGGATACCTTGATCAGCTTCTTTTAGCGAAGAAAAATGAATCAGGTTCACGAACCCTTGCCTATTTGCGTGAAGAAGAATCAGTGCCCGTTCCTGAAACTCGTCGCACATCTGAAAAGGGAAGTATTTCAATACGAGGAGGAAAAGTCTTTAATATTACAAATATGAATGTCGATGTTCCGCTCGGTAAGCTAATTGCGGTGACCGGAGTATCCGGATCTGGAAAATCTTCTTTCGTGTATGAAATCCTGCATAAGAATCTCCAAGCGCGTTTTGACCGACGATATCGCAGTGCAGAAGTCTATAACGCAAAGACGTTTACTGGTACGGAATACTTAGGACGATCAATTTTGATTGACCAGTCTGCTATAGGAAGAACTCCTCGATCAAACCCGGCAACATACACTGGCTCATTTACGTTTATTCGAGAACTATTTGCTGAAACCTCAGAAGCGCGAGCGCGTGGATGGAAAGCAAACCGATTTTCTTTCAATGTGAAAGGTGGGCGATGCGAAACGTGTCAGGGAAATGGAGTGATTGAAGTTGAAATGCACTTTCTTCCGACTGTCTACGTCCCGTGTGATATCTGTGGTGGAAAGCGATTTATGAAAGAAACGCTCGAAGTGAAGTATAAAAAGAAAAGTATTTACGACATACTCGAAATGACTGTTGAGGACGCACTCAAATTTTTTGAAGATATCCCTGCTATATATGATCGCATAAAAACTATGGATGACGTAGGGCTCGGCTATCTAAAACTTGGTCAATCGGCAACAACCCTTTCTGGCGGGGAAGCTCAGCGTGTAAAAATCTCATCGGAGCTTTATCGTCCTCATTTACAGAAAACTATCTATTTACTCGACGAGCCAACAATAGGACTTCATTATGATGACGTACGAAAACTAATTGAAATTTTGCAAAAGCTTGTAGATAAGGGAAACACAGTGCTTGTCATTGAACACAATATGGATTTGATCAAGAGCGCAGACTACGTTATTGATATCGGTCCTGAAGGAGGAAGCGGGGGAGGAAGACTCGTGGCAACGGGAACTCCAGAGGAGGTGGCGAATCATAAAGCCTCATACACAGGTGAGTACTTGAAACACGCTTTGAGAAAAAAATAATCTATGCAAAGATAGGGCTAGAAAAGTCCCTTACATGGAGAAAGTCATGTCTAACAGCCGAAGGATGATGCGTACTAGTCTACGCTCAGCTCAGCGGTTACGAAGAGCAGAAAGTTTTGACTTCGTAACACCAAAAAAACCAGTAAATGAAGAGAGTTTTTTAACGAATGATTCTACTAAGGTCTTACCTTCAGTAAGTTGTTCCCGTGACCAGCAGGAAGCAAACAATTAAATCTTTTACTTTGGAAAGGAGAAGCTGATGACAGGATATCTTTTTCGGTTACAAAAGCTGATAGAGATGTACGTTCTATTAAGGTTTGTGAACCCACTACTTGCAAGTTTTGAGCAGGAAAAACGTTTTTGCAACCCCATGCTAACTTTTTTCGTTTTTTCTGCTGAAGGACACCCACAATCTTGGTATCCACCATCTTCTTACTCGCCCCTTGATGAAATCAAGGGGTTTTGTTTTGTGATTGTTTGAATAAGGAAAATTTGATAAAATGTCACACACTCTATGATTCGTCAAGATTTCGACACCTTACACCTACCTGATACTCCAGGGATATATTTTTTTCGAAAACAAAGCTCTTTGTTAAAAGAAGAGCAAATTTTGTATGTCGGGAAAGCGACATCACTCCGCGATCGGGCGAGGAGTTATTTTACAAATGACCTCAATGTCACACGGGGGCCACTGTTAGTAAAAATGGTTGCAGAAGCAACAACAATCACGTGGACACAAACAGATTCAGTGCTCGAGGCTCTTATCCTTGAAGCATATACAATTAAAGAGCATCAACCGCTGTATAATTCAAAAGAAAAAGACAACAAAAGCTTTAACTTTGTAGTAATTACTGATGAAGATTATCCAAGAGTGCTTATCGAGCGAGGGAGGAATTTAGCTACAAAAGATGCTGTTATTGACGGGGTGCCACCTCGCTCTATCTTCGGACCTTTTCCCCATGGAACTCAGTTGCGAGAAGCGGTAAAAATTGTTCGAAAGATCTTTCCTTTTAGAGACAAATGTACTCCATTTATGCAAGCTAAAAATTTAAAACTTACAACCCTACCTAGCCGGCAGGCAGGTAAAAACTTTCCCCTTAGAGCTTGTTTTAATCAGCAGATTGGACTCTGTCCAGGAGTTTGTACTGGCGAGATAACCAAAACAGAATATAAAAAACTGGTTAGAAATATTGAACTCTTTTTCATGGGTAAAAAAACCCAGATAACTAAGAATCTTCAAGCGGAAATGAAGGCGCATGCTAAGGCAAAAGAATTTGAAAAAGCTGAAATTATTAAGAGACGATTGTTTGCCCTTAATCACATCAAAGATGTTACCTTGTTAAAAAAAGAACTTGAGGTTGGTATCAACGAGAAAGGAGATGGGGAGCATCGTATTGAAGCGTATGACATCGCACATATTTCTGGCAAAGACACCGTGGGAGTTATGGTGGTTGTTTCTGGTGGTGAGCCGGACAAGTCTCAGTACAGAAAATTTAAAATTAAAGGCGAAGGTTCTATTGAAGTAAACGATATTAAAAATTTAAAAGAAGTGCTCGAACGTCGATTCAACCACACGGAATGGCAGTTCCCAAACATTCTAGTGGTTGATGGTGGGGTTGCCCAATATAATGCAGCGCTTGAATTTATTACGAAAAAAGGGATTGAAACCAAGATAGTTGCTGTTACAAAAGACGAGCGCCATAAACCTAAAGACTTTTTAGGAGATCCTAACACGGTAGTGAAATTTAAAACATCCATCTTGCTCGCTAATGGAGAATCACACAGATTTGCCCAAAGCTACCACACCAACCTGCGCCGGAGACCATATAGAATAGCGTAATGGGAGGTTGCTAGTTACTAGCAACTAGTGAAAAAAAGAATCAGGATTATTTTGAATTTTGAATTATTTCAATATGCCCAAGCTGACTATAAAAAACATCATGGACTCTCGAAAGCTGGGGTTGTGAGAATTTACGAGCACGTAAACATCCGTATTTTACATAGTAAGCTTTAAATCCTTTTACTAGTGCAATTGACACTTGCAATTTGGAACTATATATGCTAGTTTATATATGGATAGATTAAGTTAATTCTTCTCTGTCCCTCATCGATGATTCGTTGAGACTGCTCTTTCAGAAGAAAGAAAATACACTGGTTCAGTAGTCCTTTTGACCGCTGATTTATCACTGACAGCTAGTGTTTCCACCTAGCAATCCTTGAACATTCGTTCCTTTTCTTTCCTCTCCCGCATTCTCTCTTATCTCAAGCACTTCCATCTGGAGGTGCTTTCTTTTTGTGAGTAATAAGTAGTTAGTATTTAATAAAAAGTTGATTAGTAAATCCCACGCGGAGTAATGTAAGATATAAAAAATTGATAAAGCTACTTTAGTCCGAGCGCTTTACCAAGGTCCGACCTTGGGAAAGATATTCTTATTTTATATTCCTTTTACTATCCTTATTCCCATTACTCGCCTCGCTGAGCTCCGGCGAAGCGGGTTCTTCTTATTCCTTCCCACCTCTAGCGTCTAGGAACCGTCTTGTTATACTTATGGTTATGAATCTTCAATCTATGAACGGAACCGTGCGAGTGGGAGTCCTCAGGGGCGGACCATCTCATGAATATGATGTGTCTTTGAAAACGGGCGCCCACATTATGAAGCATTTGCCCAAGCAGTACGAAGTAAAAGATATTGTTATTTCTCGTGATGGAGATTGGCACATTGATGGAATTGCTCGTAATCCAGGGAGGGTGCTCTCACAAGTTGACGTAGTGTTTAACGCCCTTCATGGAAACTACGGGGAGGATGGAAAGGTCCAGCAAATACTGGGAGCATTCGGCACCCCGTTTACTGGTTCCAATCCTTTTCCAAGTGCACTAGGTCAACACAAAGCTCTTACAAAAAAAATTTATAATCTGCATAATATAAAGACTCCTGTTTCTATCGTGTTACATCCAAAAGATAATACCTGGAACAAAATAGTTGGTGTATTTCAATCATTTCCACAACCGTCAATAGTAAAGCCAATTTCTGGAGGGTCATCATTAGCAACAGCGATTGCCACTGATTTTGTTAGTTTTGAAAAAGCAGTTGAGCAAGCTTTTAGATTTGGAAGTGCTGTTTTAATAGAAGAGTACATTATTGGAAGAGAGGCCACATGCGGAGTGCTCGATAGTTTAGATAGCTCTCAATCCTATGCATTATTTCCAGTAGAAATTATAACTGAAGCGCAAAAAATATTTAATAAACTGAGTCCTGTATCTAACTTGTGCCAAGAGCTCTGTCCAAGTACATTTTCTCAATCGATAAAACAAGAGCTTCAAGAGATTTCACTTACCTCGCATATGGCTCTCGGACTGCGTCATTATTCACGTTCAGATTTCATCATAAGTCCGAGAGGAATTTACTTACTTGAAACCAATTCTCTCCCAGGGCTCACTGAAGATTCCTTGTATCCAAAATCACTTAAAGCTGCGGGCGTCAGTTTTCAGGAATTTCTCGATCACGTACTCACTGCTACTCTTTCAAAGACTTCGTAATTCCTGTGTAATAGGCCTGTCAAAATGGTATAATAGCTTCAATGAAGTTTCCTGTCATTATAAAGCAAAGTCCTCTAGTTCTCATCAAGCGGATTATTGAAATTGAGCTTAGTATCTCGGTTATTGTATTTCTTGTTTCGTTTATCGCTAACTATGAGCAGCTTTATCAAGATTCATTTATAGGAGAGATATTTAGGTACGATTTATTTTTGGTTGTTGTTGTTTCTGTTGCTCAGCTCATTATTACTTTAATTACATTTTTAACGTGGCATAACGAAGAGTATCGAGTGAAAGAAAGAGAAGTTATTCATCGCTACGGGTTTATGTTTAGTAAAGAAAAATCTATCCTTTTAAAAAATGTAACTTCGATTGAATACAAACGAAGCCCTATAGAGTTTTTGCTTAGTGTAGGAACAATCTCTATCTCAAGTCACAACTCCCCCAAACCGTTTCTTATTAGAAGCATAGACTCTGCGGAAATTTATTCAAATATCATAAAAGATACTGTTGATCGCGCATTGCAAAGACCCGCAGAATCACTAAAAAAACTTTCAATTCTAGACCTTATTTTGGAAGGGGAACATTCGCACCTAGAATTTAAACAAACGTTTAGATGGGATGGAAGACAAAAAATAACAAGTAAACCGCTAGAAAAAGCAGTCATGAAAACAATTTCAGCCTTCCTAAATTCAGGCGGGGGAACGCTTCTTATTGGAGTAACCGATGGCGGTAAGATTTATGGACTTGACGAAGATTATAATTCTCTTATTCGTAAAGACAGGGATGGGTTTGAAAACCATCTTAACCAGATTCTCAAAAATATGATTGGTGCTGAGTTTCGCCAGTACGTGGCAGTAGTGTTCGAGGCTATTGAAGGCAAAGATGTCTGTGTCGTTGAGGTGCAGGGAAGTCCAAAACCGGTATACGTTAAAGCAAATGGTGATGGGGAAGAATTTTTTATTCGTACAGGCAATACAACAAGCGCTCTATCACTTTCTGAAACTCATTCATATATTGACTCACACTGGGAAAAGTAATTATTAGTTCAATAAAAAGAAACCGTGCATATCATTCGACATGCACGGGTATCCTTAAGCGGCACTAGACTCGCATTGAGGAGTAAAATTTGGCTTGCCTGTGCAGTTATCACTTTTTGCAATCTGCACGAAACGGCGTGGTTCCATTTCTTGATCTAGTGTGTCAGAAACATTCTTGGCGCAGCCGCGACCTTCATCGATGTCCTTTTTTGTGGGGCCATTTAAATCGCCCGTTTGTAGAAATCGACAGGTCTTGGTGAGTTGTCCGGGCTTGCAAACTTCACGGAGGTGCTGCGGGCTTGGAATGCGATTAAGCATGGAATCCTCTCTGTGCAGGTTATGAGGGGTGGATCTTCAAGACCAGCTCTGTATTTACAATAACTCTATTTGCTCCCCTAGGTCAAATTAAATCTGTTCGATTAACTAGTTGATTTTTCGTTTTCACTCTACTATACTAATCATCGTCTGGGCCCTTAGCTCATCTGGTGGAGTGAGAAAGCGTGAGACGCTTTCGCAAGACCGGAGGCTGACGAGCCGAGGTGGGGTCGCGACTTTTCTCAGCAGAGAAAAAGTTGTGATAGTGAGCGTGAGACGCTTTCGCAAGACCGGAGGCTGACGAGCCGAGGTGAGAAGTGATCGATATCATTTCGCAAGACCTTGAACGTTTTGTAATCAAAATGTGAAAGGTGTACAGAATCTGTAGGATTGGGTCGCGACTTTTCTCAGCAGAGAAAAAGTAGTGACCATCATTTGCAATAAGCAGGTATAGTTTATAATAGATTTATCGGGCCCTTAGCTCATCTGGTAGAGCACATCATTTGCAATGATGGGGTGGCAGGTTCGAGTCCTGTAGGGTCCACAAATTAACCGCCTTCGGGCGGTTATAATTTTGTGGACCCTAAGTAAGCAATGGAGATTGCTTACGTCAGGACTCGAAAACCTGTGATAGGTTTTTATGAGCTCTCGAAATAAAAAACAGAACAGGTGTACAGAAACTGTAAGTTTCGAGACTCCTGTAGGGTCCACAAATTAACCGCCTTCGGGCGGTTATAATTTTGTGGACCCTAAGTAAGCAATGGAGATTGCTTACGTCAGGACTCGAAGCCTGTTTGAGTATTTTTCTGAGCTTTAAAAAAGCGATAGAAAAATCCAAACAGGATACTGGTCGTGTAACGACCGAGATTTCTGTATCAAAATACTGAGCCAAAGTCGTGAAATCTTTCTTGTGTCGACAAGAAAGATATTCCTGCCACAAAGATAAGAAAATCCAAATATGATAGATGTTAAAGTTGACAAACCTCCACAAATCTTCTAATACTATCTCTAGGATCATTCTTTTTCACCCATCTTTCAGGAGTAATTATGGCTCGCCAAACAGCATCGATGGCACTACCAAAAGAGAAGCTCAAGTCTTTGGAAACTTACATAAATGGCCAGAATGAGAACGTGTACCTTTTTGGCTTATTTCTTGCAGAATTCCTAAACGATAATTTGCATCCTCAAGGGTTCGTCACCAGTTGTGAACTCGCAATCCACTGTTTGCAAACAGGAATGGGGAAAGATAAAAAACCATTTGTTCATAAACTTGCAAAAAAACCTTCTGCTGTTTACGGAGAACTCCGTAAGGCCATTCCTACTATAGCTGTGGCTGTAATGCCTCAAGGATTTTCTTTCGAAGTAAAGCAAATTCTGCATGAAACATTGTTTAGTACAGAAAAAAAATATAGCGTAAAAAAATAATAAATTTCAAAAGCCAGCTTTACAGAAGCTGGCTTTTTGTTGACTATTCTCAATGAATCTGTCACCTTAGTGTAAGATTGTAAAATAAAACAGCACCCTTTCCTCAGGAGTTTTCATGGAATATCACACTGTAGGTGAGAAAATCTGTCTTTGGCAAATCGCCAAAATCAGCGCAGACGTATTTGTAGTTCGGGAGGTTGTAGTAAGGATTACTAATGTCGTCTACAACCCCTTTCTTCCTCAAGACCTTACAGCGGTCGACGTGACAAAATCCTTGTATACAAAAACTTTGGAAGTCGCAAGGAAAAACCGAAGCCAATACCAGTTTTATACCTGGTGTCAGAGAGAAGATGGGGAAGCTCCGAGAAAGATTTGGAGTCCAATCGAGGCTGTGGCTGTCTACAACGCAGTCATCTCAACTTTTGAAGGCGGGCAAACAGGCTACAAGTTGTTAGACCACAAAACTTACAAATCCATGATTCCAAAGGGAGACGTAAGGTATTGTGAAGAACACGATCAGTATGTGTATGCAGGGAACACGTGTCTTATGTGTGTAACAAAGCTTGTGCGAGTTTAAAAAATATAAAGCGGCCCTCATTACGGCCGCTTTTTTGCTGGGTTAGCAAAATCTCTTTACTAAGGTCGGACCTTGGTAAAGACTTGAACTTTTTACTAGTGCTTTTTCAGTCTGTCTTGTTTGTGAGACGGCTAAGAAGAGTGAAAAGTTTTACATTACGAGGCCCTTTGGCAGGATTTTGGTGTAAGACCCTACCTCAGGGATCAGTGACTTTTGCTGTCCCATGCAATTTTTATATAGTTTGCTAGACTATTTGTATATGCCAACAGACTACACTCACGCTCGCTCTGCACCCGTTATTATTATTTTTGTAAAATATCGTGATAAGTTTTTACTTGTAAAACGCAGTCAAAAAACGCTGACGTATCAAGGGTTGTGGTCATGTCTTGCTGGATTTGTAGACGATGATAAGAGTCTCGAAGATAAAGTAACCTTCGAAATCGAAGAAGAGCTCGGTCTTAAGTCAGAAGATATAAAAAAAATCACCCAAAGTGAAACATATCTATTTGTAGACAATGATCTAGACCGTGAATGGATTAGGCACTTATTTCTGGTTGAGATTACTAACCCTAATGTAAAACTATCGTGGGAGCATACTGAGCTCGTATGGGCAATGGCAGAAGAAGTTGGTCAGTATGAGACAACTCCTGGCCTTCATGAAGATTTGAAAAAAATAATTGCTTTAATGTAATTAAGTAAAAACGATCAAATGTTCGTTTTTGTTGTAGAGAGTAATTCAAACTTACATAGTATCTATTAACAAAATTATGTAACGTGAATGACACTGCTTCTACAACCTTAAAATTTTAGTATAAAAATCGCGCGCAATGTGAATTGCGCGCGATTACTAAGAGGTTTTTTTGCCAAGTTGGCTTGTTACTGATAAGACGTGGATATCAGACAAGGGAAGAATTGAAAGAGAGTAAACTATCTCTGATCGAGTGAGAGTAACCTTCCTCTCCATAAACAGTTTTTCACTTTCATTCTTGCTCATTTGAAAGGCAAATTCTGTGACAGGTGTCGCTTCGTTGTTGTTTAAGTACGCAACACCAAAAAAATTTCTGTTGATTGAAATGAAACAAGAGCTGAAGAGGAAGCGAATAGTTGACACTTCGCCATCCTCAGAGCTTTTCACTTGGTCTTCTACTTCGATTTTTCTTACCAACCCATGATAGGTTCTGATTTTGTTGGTAAGTAGCGTAATGTTCAAGACGTTTCCTGTCTCAACGAGAGCTTCGCTGAGACTATCCACAAGTTGATGTACCATCAAACCTCCCTGTTAGAGAACTGTCTGAGGTTTACCGTATTGCCAAAGGAGAATTTTGTCAATTCACAGAAAAAACAATCTATATAGTATAATAGCTATTATATGAAATTTGCTTTCAATTCAACCCCAATCAAAGAAGATAAAGAGTCATTATTGCTTTTGAGAGAAATTGCCACGTCTGGCGGATCAAAGGAAAGCTCGTTGCAGTATCTGTTTGATCAACAGTATATTTCTGAGCTTGAGCAATCCTTAGAAAGCATAAATCGGGAAAAGATCAAAACAGTTTTTGTCGTCGGAATCGGAGGAGCAAACCTAGCTTCCAAAGTGCTCTATGATGCCACGGTAGGGTATCTTGAAACAATCGCTGATCAAGAAAAAAAGATGATTTTCCTTGATACCAACGATAGTGGTGTCATGGAGGCGACAGTGAGCCATATAAGCCACTTTGCATCGATTGAAGACTTTGTCATCGTAATAGTCAGTAAATCTGGAAAAACACTCGAAACGCTTTCCAATAGTGAATTTATTATTAATCGTCTCGAAGTTGTTTTTGGAAGTGTTGCTTCAAGAATTATTGTAATTACTGCAACTGATTCCCCGTTATGGATTGAAGCAAGGCAAAAAAATATTCTTTCCGTCTATCTTCCCGCAGAGCTCTCAGACAGGTTTTCTGCATTCTCTCCGACAACACTAGTGCCCTTAATGCTATTTGGATTTCCAGTTTTAGATTTTTATACTAATGCGTTTACGACACTCCAATCTCTTACTTCAGAACAAGCGAAAGACATGTCGACAAGCACTCCACTATTAATAGACGAATACGCGAAAGGAAATCACATTTTTGACTTGTTCTTCTTTAACACACGCCTTGAAACCTTAGGTAAATGGCACAGGCAACTTATTGCTGAAAGTTTAGCAAAAGATTCAAATATCGAAGGAGATAAACAAATAACTGGATTTACTCCAACGGTTTCAATAGGCACCACTGATCTCCACTCTGTTCTTCAGCTAAATTTAGCTGGCCCCAAAGAAAGAGTAACTCAGTTCGTGTCTATGGAAGGTAATTCAATCGATAGTATTGGCTCTGGAGAAGCACTCGACTTACTTTCTGAATCAATCACTAATAAAAAACCAGAAGAGCTAACAGAAGCAATTTTAGAGTCTGTGCAGGCTTCTTACAAAGAAAACGATTTACCTTTTTTCACTGTAGAACTATCTTCCAATGTTGTTACTGCAGTAGCAGAGTACATGGTGTACGCCATGATTCAGACTATGCTTATTGGAAATGCATGGAACATCAATGTATTTAATCAACCAAACGTCGAAGGCTATAAAAATACTACTCGGCAGATGCTTGCATAATAACTATGGAAATCATTTTTGACATTGGAGGAACTCAGACACGTATCGCAACAGTGCGTAGTGCAACTGAATTTTCTGAACCGGTAATGTACCTTACTCCAAAAAACTATGAAGAGGGAATTGGTGCTTTTAAAAAAGCGATTCATGTCTTAGTTGATGGTAAAGTGGTCACAAAAGTTGCTGGAGGATTTGCTGGGACTATTTCTGTA